>Ga0073936_10004922_pt1 | contig 18240 bp, 16 predicted proteins | sample AliMusrvi5mmetaG_FD_87041 | JGI IMG/M metagenome (GOLD analysis project Ga0073936, IMG submission 87041) | Freshwater lake bacterial and archeal communities from Alinen Mustajarvi, Finland, to study Microbial Dark Matter (Phase II) - Alinen... | ecosystem: Environmental > Aquatic > Freshwater >... | reverse complement strand
GCCGAGGCGACCAGCACAGCATCGCATCCAAGCTCCATCGCCAAGGCGGCATCCGATGCGGTGCCGATGCCAGCATCGAGCACCACAGGGACGCTGAGGCTCTCAGCGATCATGGCGATGGCGTGCGGATTGCGGATGCCGAGCCCAGAGCCGATGGGGCTGCCGAGCGGCATGACCGCCGCGCACCCTGCCTCCTCGAGGCGTCGGGCGATGACCGGATCATCGGGGGCATAGGCCAGGACCTCAAAGCCATCGCTCGACAGTGCCAGCGCGGCCTCGAGCAGCTCGACCGGGTCTGGCAGCAGCGTCCGCTCGTCGGCGATGACCTCCAGCTTGACCCAGCTGACCCCGAACGCCTCGCGGGCGAGCTGCGCTGTGGTCACCGCCTCGGCGGCGGTGAAGCAACCTGCTGTATTGGGCAGGATGCGGACCTCGAGCTCCTCGAGCAGGTCGAGCAGACCGCCCTGGGTCGAGGTGTCGATGCGTCGGACCGCGACGGTCGCCACCTCGGTGGCTGACGCCACCAGCGCCTTTCGCAGCTGCTCGAGCGACACCATCCCGCCGGTGCCCATCAAGAGCCGCGAGGACAGCGTGTGTGAGCCGATCGTCAGCGCATCTTCCATCCGCCTGAGCCTAGGTCGAGGCCTGTCGCTAGATTCACCCCATGACCCCCAACGCAGCGATGACCATCGCCGGCTCCGACTCAGGTGGTGGCGCAGGCATCGAAGCGGATCTTCGAACCTTCGCTGCACATCGAGTGCATGGCACCGTGGCCCTGACCGCCGTCACCGCCCAGAGCACTGTCGGCGTCACTGCAGTCGCAGCCCTCGAACCCGAGATGGTGGTCACCCAGATCCGCACCGTGCTCGACGACATCGAGGTCACAGCTGTCAAGACCGGCATGCTCGCACGACCCCGCACCGTCGAGGCGGTCGCGTCCCTCGCCGCAAGCGGCGAGCTGCCTCCCCTCGTCGTCGACCCCGTCCTCGTCTCCTCGACGGGCCACCCGCTCATGGAGGACGGCGGCGTGACTGCCTATCGCGACTCGCTGATCCCCTTCGCCACCATCCTCACCCCCAACCTCCGTGAGGCAGCACTCCTCCTCGGCGTGCCGGTCGAAGAGCTCGCCACGTTGCCGGCCATGGCGGATGCGGCGAGGTCGCTCTGCGACCTCGGCGCAACCTGGGTCATCGTCAAGGGCGGCCATCTCATCGTGGGCGGTGCCACCGAACGTCGCTCGCCAGATGTCGTGGTCGGTCCTGGTGGACTCACCGAGCTCGAAGGGGCTCGTGTCGAGACGGGGAACGATCACGGCACCGGCTGTTCGCTGGCCGCTGCCTGCGCAGCCAACCTTGCCAACTCGGTCGCTCCTCTCGAGGCAATCAGCCAGGCCAAGGCATTCGTCGCAAGAGCGCTGGCCGGGGCCGCCTCATGGTCGATCGGGCACGGGCACGGTCCGATCGACCACCTGGGGTGGGGACCCGACAGCATCGAGGGGCCCTAGGCTCAAGTGCCGTGAGCACACAGATGACGGACGACGTCGCGCGCGATTCGAAGGGACGCCCTCTCCCCCCGCCGAACGTGGCCCCGACGAGCATCAAGTGGGCGATGATCGTGCCGCTCGCAGCGCTCGCCGTGCTGGCCACCTTCATCATCATCAACTCGCTCGACAGCACCGGGCCATCAACCACAACCACAACGATCCCAGCGCTCAAGAAGGTCTCGGGACTCGTCCCGCAGGCGACCAGCCCCTTCGACCCCTACGTCGAGAACGGCGAACCGCCGCCTGACATCCTCTCGGCGGTGGTCATCCCGACTGCGACGAGCACCCCCTCCCTCATAAAGAACCAGGGCGAGGCGACCTCATACGACAGGACACTTTCCTTCAGCTCCCCTGCCTCGGCCGCAGCGCTCTACTCGTTCTTCCACAAGGAGATGGAGGGGCACGGCTGGAAGATCTTCTCGACCGGGGCCCCTGTCCACAAGCGTGGCGTCGAGATGCTGTCTCAGAAGGCCGGGTCCGACAGCTGGTACTGGGAGCAAGGCGTGGTGATCAGCCCGACGACCTTCTCGAGCTCCGGTGCCCAATCGACCACCGTGACGCTTCGGCTCTACCAAGCCTCCGACGGAGCGTGATCGCCGCTCGGCAGCAAGCCGTTGGCTGTTTCAGGCGCAGTGAGCATCCAGGACCAGACGAAGAAGTTGAGCGGGTAGATCAGGTAGCCGATCCTGGTCGCCGGCGCGAGCAGGATCGCCACGAGCAGCACCCACCCGGCGACCTTGCAGACCTCAGCGGCGTCGTGAGGTGGCCGTCGGCGAAGGTACAGGACCAGCACGACCACCCCGACGAGCGCGCACACCACAGGGAAGATCCGATGGATCGAGGGCACAGCGGACACGATGATGTGCCCTGGGAGTGCCGAGCCTGCCGGTGACGCCACGCCAGAGAGGCCGAGGGGGAAGAGCACGACGTTGGCGACGAAGCGGCGAGGTCCAGCGAGAAAGCCAGCCAGCGCCACGGGCACCACCACAGCCATCATCCCTGCCAGCATCCTGAGCGGGCGTCGGCGGCCATCGCGGTCGAATGCGGCGAAGAGCGCCAGCGCAGCGAGCGGCCAGGCCGTGAACTTCATGGCCGACGCGACGCCGAGGACGACGCCGGCCCACCCGGGCCGCCGCCGCTGTGCGAGCACCATCGAGGCGATGAGGAGACCGACGATCGGGAGGTCATCGCCGCCGGTGGCCATCGTCAGCGTGGCCCATGGCAGCACCACCGCCACCTGGAGCGCCCTGAGCCGTCGGTCGGCCGATGCGGGAGCCCACCACAGCGCCAGCGCCACCGCCAGGAGGGTCGAGAACGTGAACCACAGGCGGGCGTCTCCGAACTGGCGTGGGACACCGAGCGCTGCGGGCGCCCCGAAGATCGCCATCGCTGGCAGGTAAGGGAAGAACGCCTCGTAGGCCGGAAGACCAGCCACCCGTCCATGGAGGTGGCCATCGACGACGACGGCTTGGTACGGGTCGTGACCATGGACGATGAGCGTCGCCGCACGTTCGACCACGACGACCTCGGGCTGGACGTGGAGCGCCTGAGGGGAGATGTCGAACCGCCAGGTGATCTCGAAGGCAAGCGGGACGAGCACTGTGCCGACGACGACGAGCCCCGCCAGGACCGTCCTGAGTCCGACCACCGGTCGACGTCGATCTCGGATCGTGATGATCGCCGCAAGCCCCGCCGCCAGGAGGTAGGGGCCCACGGCGAGCTGCCCCCACTCTCGATAGAGGGGGATCGATGATCGAAGCGCTGCGCCGAGCGAGAAGAGCGCTGCGAGTGAGTAGAGGACGACGTCCAGGCCCGCGGGCGAGATCGGGGGGCGCCCAAGACGCCACCATCCAGGTGGGATGAGTCCAGGCTCCTTGGCGGACACCGACGTGGTCACGACGTCGCCCGGTCGGCCAGGAGGTGACGTGCGTAGAAGGCCAGCTCGGCGTCGAGCGCAGCTTCGAGGGTGTCGAGGCGACGGAAGCCGTGCGACTCGCCAGGAAACTCGATCAGCTCGACCTCTTGGCCCGCTCGCCCGGCTGCGTCCATCATCGCCGTCGCCTGGCTGGGCGGGACCACCAGGTCGTCGAGGCCCTGCAGGAGGAGGAGCGCCCCTCGCATCTCACGGGCGCGAGTGACCGGTGAGCGTTCGATGTAGGTCTCGGTCGCCTCGGGGAGTGGGCCGACCAGCACATCGAGGTACCGAGACTCGAAGTCATGGGTCGCCGCCGCAAGCGTGAGGAGGTCGGCCACGCCGTACCACGAGGTCCCACAGGCGAACACCCCTGTGGTCAGCGCCAGGAGCGCGGTCAGGCCGCCAGCGCTCCCGCCGCGGATGCCCGCTCGAGAGGCGTCGATGAGCCCTTGCTCGCCGAGACCCAGCACGAGGGCTGCGACGTCCTCGACGTCAGCGACCCCCCATGCTCCCTCGAGGCGACGCCGATAGCTCGAGCCGAAGCCGGTCGAGCCGGCGTAGTTGGCCGCCACCACCGCGTAGCCGTGTGCACAGAGGAGCTGGACGATGGGGTCGAGACCCGGCAGCGTCTGAGCCGTCGGACCTCCATGGCACGTCACCACGACCGGGGGCGGGGTCGACGCTGGTTCGAGCGGGAGCCACAACAAGCCCGCCACCAAGCGCCCATCTGGACCAGCAACCTCGACTGGAACTGCCACTGAGACCTGAGAGTCGTCGAGCGGGAGCGAAGGCCCAAGGTCGAGCACTGCCACACGCTCACCATCAGCGCCGTGGACCACGATGCGGCCAAGGCTCCTTGGCGACTGTCCCATCCAGGCCACACCATCGCCGTGGGACACGACCGAGTCGACCGCCTCGTCTTGTTCGGACCATCTCATGAGCTCGCCGTCATTGGAAACGTGCAGCAGCTCTGAGTGTCCTCCAGCTCGATGCACGAATGCGGCTCCCCGAGCGGTTGGCGCCAAGCTCGACTCGCCGAGCACCCAGCGAGGCTGGATGACCTCGCCGTCGAGGGTGGCGAGCTGTTCGAGTCCGCCTGCCGGTGACCATCGCCATGGAGTCGACCACTCCCCCTCCTCGATGCCCAGCAGTAGCGAGCCGTCGGGGGTCACCTGCGGTCCGGTCGTGGGGTGGCGAGGGCCGCCGGCGATCCTCTGCGGCTCGCCGACGAGCAGCGACCCTTGCGCGACGATGAGCTCGGCTGTCCAAGCCTCTTGCGACTCCCACGGCATCTCGGGGTGGTCCCATGCGCTCCAGACAAGTCGCGCCCCATCTGCGGTGACTTGGGGATCGGCGAAGAAGTCGCGATCATCGATGAGGGTCACCCTGGCACCCGTCACAAGGTCGAACGCGTCGATCGAGCGCTCGACTCGCTCGGTGCGGTGACGTTCGACAACGGCAAGGATCCATCCGTCGGGCCCAGGTGCGAGGCCGCCGACATTGGCCCCAGCGATGCGGGCCCCCTGCACTGCGTGGTGGTCGCCTGGTCGAAAGGAGACTAAGGCCTGCTCATCGGCCGAGACGCCGACGACGAGGGCGCCATCTCGGTCCACTACGCACATCGCTCCCCCGCCGTACTCGTGCACTCTGCTCGAGAGCGACATGCCCGGTGGCGAGACGATCTGCGGCGTGGCCTCGTCGGGCGACCAGCGCAGCACGACGCGATCGCCGCCAAGCTCTGGGCGACCTTCGATCCAGTAGAGGTCGCGACGAAAGCTTCGAAGGTTCTGGATCGAGAGCTTGCACGCCGCCGCCTCACGCGACGACATCGTCGAGGTCGGCTCGGGGTCACTGCGGGGCACCGTGTCAGGATAGGTCCGCTCCTGTGCGACGTCAGCCATCACCGCCTCTCTATGATCACCTCGTGCGAGCGGTCTTGATCACCGGCGACAACTCGATGCCAGCAGTGTCCGTCACCGAGGTCGACCCGGACATCTTGGAAGGTGACGTGCTCATTGACGTCCACTTCGCCGGGATCAACTTCAAGGACTCGCTCGCCACGCGGCCGAACAACAAGGTCGCCCGGATCATGCCGCTCATCGGCGGCGTCGATCTGGCTGGCACCGTGCTCTCCGATTCGACGGGAACCTTCGAGCCGGGCACCGCTGTGCTCGGCACCGGCCATGGCATCGGCACCTCGTGGCACGGCGGGTTCGCCGAGCGCGCTCGTCTCCCTGCCGGATGGGTCTCGCCGCTGCCTGCGGGGCTCGATCAACGTGCGGCGATGATCCTCGGGACGGCTGGTTGGACCGCGATGGCGTCGCTGCTCGAGCTCGAGCGCACAGGCCTCGTGCCGAGCGACGGCCCTCTCCTCGTCACTGGTGCCGCAGGTGGCGTGGGATCGACAGCGGTTGCCCTGGCCGCAGCCGCTGGTTTCGATGTGGTGGCATCGTCAGGGCGAGCCCAAGAGGCCGACTTCCTCCACCGGCTCGGCGCACAGCGGGTCATCGGACGCGATGAGATCGGTGACGCCTCTCCACGGGTCCTCGGCGAGGAGCGATGGGCGGGCGCCATCGACTGCGTCGGTGGCGAGACGCTGACCCAGATCATCCGGAGCCTGCGCTACGGCGGCGCCGTCGCCGCCAGCGGCATGACCGGCGGCGACCGCTTCACCTCGTCGGTCTTCCCCTTCATCGTCCGAGCGGTGCAGCTGCTTGGGATCGACTCTGTTGAAGTCGCTCCCTCGAAGCGACACCACGTCTGGCAACAGCTGGCACAAAGGTTCCCGCCCCAGCTCCTCGACACCATCTTGGAGCGAGAGATCAGTCTCGACGACGTGCCCGAGTTGCTCGAGCTGATCGGCAGTGGTCAGGTGCGCGGCCGTGTGATCGTCGAGATCACGTAGCCAATTCCTCAGGCCGAGAAGTCCTCAGGCCGGATCGTGTCGAGGAACTCCCGGAACTCCTCGACCACCTCCTCAGCCTCGACCTCATCCTCCACCAGACCAGGAGCCTCCTCCTCTTCGGCGATGAAGACCGTGTCGAGCTCCATGAGGTGGTCGGCAACGAACAAGGGGCTCCCCGTCCGGACAGCCAACGCCACCGCGTCAGAGGGCCTCGAGGAGACCACCACCGTCTCGCTCGGGGTCGAGAGGTGCAGGTCGGCGAGATAGGTCGCCCCCTCGATCTCGGTCACGACGACGAAGTCGAGCTCAGCACCCAAGGCATCGATGATGTCGACCACCAGGTCGTGGGTCAGCGGACGTGGGACGTCGACACCCTGGGTCGCGTAAGCGATCGACGTCGCCTCAGGCGTCCCGATGAAGATGGGCAAGGTCCGCCCTTGGCCCTCTTCCTCTTCGAGCAGCAGGACCGGCGTGTTCGACTGGAGGTCAACTCGAACTGCTCGCAGTTGCACGCGCACCATGACTGGATGGTACTCCCACGGCCGGACGATGTGCCGGTGACTCAGCGACCGAGGATGCGGTCGATCTCGCGCTCGATCAGCGCCGCACGAAGCTCACTGCCTGCCTGAGCGAGGCCATCGATCAGCTCTTCGGCATGACGCCTCGCATCGGGGTTCCGCTGACGAAGCATCGGTGCGCTGAGCTGCTCGAGCAGGCTCGCCTCCCGCTCTACGCCATTGCGGAACTGGCGAAGGTGCCGAGGCTCGACGCCTGCGGCCAGGAATCGGGTGGCAGCGCTGGCGATCGCCACGTCAGTCGGCTCGAAGCACGTCAGCCCCGCAACCTTCCCAGGTCGCAGGATGCCGTAGTCGACCAAGAGGTCGACGTCGGCGACCTCGAGCCCGGTCTGCACGGCGAGCTCCTCAGCGGTGAGCGCGTCATCAGACGGTTCTGGGTCATTATGTGCGACCACAGGCGCGACCGGTGCGCTCTGCGCCACTTCGACAGGCTCGGCTGGGGCTGGGGGTGCCGGCGGGGCTTCTTGGAGCGCGGCGACCACATCGGCGACCGTCGGCCGAGGCGTTGGGGTCGGGCGAGCTGCCACTGGCGCTGGCGCGACCGTCACTGCGGCCAGATGAGGCGTCGGCGCCACCGACGATCCCTCGACCTCGTCAAGCTCCGCGATGTCCTCGACGTCCGCCTCACCCTCGTCCTCGATCGAAGGGATGCCGTCGCCGTTGAGCCGGTCCCGGATCACCTTGAGCGGCAGGAAGTGCTCGCGCTGCTGGAGCAGCACGTAGCGAAGTCGCTCGACATCTTCGTCGTAGAACTTGCGGTAGCCCGACGGCGAGCGCTGCGGGCTGACCAGCCCCTGGCTCTCGAGGAACCGGATCTTCGAGATCGTGATGTCGGGGAACTCGGCCCGCAAGAGCGTGAGCACGTCCCCGATCGATCGATAGCTTCGTTGCGTCATCGATCCCTCGCTGCGATGTAGATGAGCTTGAACTTGCCGATCTGGACCTCGTCACCCGAGTTGAGCGTCGTCTCGTTGACCCTGACGTGGTTCACGTAGGTGCCGTTGAGGGAGCCGAGATCCTGGATCGAGAGCCTGCCGGTCGGGGTGCGGGTCAAGCTGGCGTGCTCCCTCGAGACGGTGACGTCATCGAGGAAGATGTCGCTCTCCTCGGCTCGGCCAGCGGTGACCACGTCGCCCTCGAGCGCGAAGCGTGCCCCGGTCGTGGGACCAGAGTTCACGAGGAGCAGGTCAACGCCTGGCGGACGCTCATCGCCGACCGACCCGGAGATGGCCGCCTCGATGGCATCGGCATCGAGCACGCTGAGGGTCAACGTGTCCTCAGAGGCATCCCGAAGCAGCGACGCGCCGCACGACGAGCAGAAGTTCGAGCCACGCTCGTTTCGGGCACCACAGCGATGACAGAGCACGACCCACAACGTAGTCGCGCTGGGCTGGGCCGTCCCCTGGCCGGAACGGCCTAGGACTCGGTCAGGGCCCGGTACGCCTCAGCGTCGAGCAGCGCATCGGCGGAGCTGGGCTCCGACAGCTCGATCTCGCAGAGCCATCCCTCGCCGTAGGGGTCGTGGTTGATCTGCTCAGGCTGGTCCGAAACGGCCGGATTCACCGCGACGACGGTCCCAGCGACTGGTGCGTAGATCTCGGAGACGGACTTGGTGGACTCGACCTCGCCGATCGAGCCGCCCACCTCGACGGCAGCGCCGACGGCTGGCAGATCGACGAAGACGACGTCACCGAGCGCATCTTGTGCGTAGTCGGTGATCCCGACCCTGACTCGGGTGCCCTCGACGGCAGCCCACTCGTGATCGGTCGAGTAGCGGAGGTGTGCAGGGATGTCCATGGCGTCAGACCCTAATCCAACCGCTCATGGGGCAGAGCGTGCTGCCCGCCCCTCTCGCAGGGCCTCTCGCGCCGGGCCGATGTAGCTGAACAGCGCCGTCCATGCCAGCACCAGGCCGACTGAGCCCACCACCCAGGCGAACCCTCGGAACCACGCCTGCCAGGTGGCCGGACCGTGCCCGATCAAGAAGGCGGGATAGGCGGACATCAGTGCGAAGGTCCCTGCCTTGCCCACGAAGAGCACGTCGACCCGCCTGCCCCCCATCGCCGCCACGAGCAGCGTGGCGGCCGAGATGAGGATCTCCCGGGCGAGCGTGAGGCCAGCGAACCACAGCGGCACAGCGTGCACCCAGGCGATCGTGATGACCGCGGTGAGCATCAAGATCCGATCGGCCACCGGGTCGAGGACCTTGCCGAGGGCCGAGACCTGATGGAGCCGTCGTGCCAGCTGGCCATCGACCCAGTCGGTGGCGCCGATGACCGCCAGCAAGATGGCGGCTGCGGTGGTCTCGTGTCGAGCGAACAGCAGCCAGCAGTAGACCGGCAACAAGGCGAGCCTGACCAGGGTCACCAAGTTCGGGACCGTCAGGATCCTGCTCTCGTCAGCGGCCTCGACGCCAAGGCCCTGGTCGTCGGCCAAGGTCAGCCGACCGTCCATGAGGTCGCAGAGCGGAAGAGTGCCGCAAGGTCGCCCTCGCCCTTCGCTTCGATCGCATCGTCGACCTGGGCCTGGAGCTTCTGCCCATACTCGGCACGCTCCACGGACCGAAAGACGCCGATCGGCGTGGGCTCCTGCACGCTCGACGACAGCCTCGAGAGGGCGAAGGCCAGCCCTGGATCCTCGGCGTGGGCATCGTGACGAAGGATCGCGTCCTCGCCCACCGCGGCCACGTCGACGATCTCCAAGTGTCCATCAGTCCGCTGGACCACGCCTCGCTCGAGCTCCTCGCCGAAGCGGATCGGCTCGCCGTGGTGGAGCGGGATGAGCATCGACGACCGGTTCGCCTTGCTCGTGATCTGCTCGAAGGCGCCGTCGTTGAAGACGTTGCAGTTCTGGTACACCTCGACGAACGACGCTCCGTTGTGGGCGTGGGCCGCGGTGAAGGTCTCCTGCATGTGGGCCCGGTCCATGTCGTGGGTCCTCGCGACGAAGGACGCCTCGGCGCCGATGGCCAGGCTGATCGGGTTGAAGGGATGGTCGATCGAGCCGAACGGAGTCGACTTGGTCACCTTGCCTGTCTCCGATGTCGGCGAGTACTGCCCCTTGGTCAACCCATAGATCTGGTTGTTGAAGACCAGGATGTTGAGCCGGACGTTGCGCCGGAGGGCGTGGATGAAGTGATTGCCGCCGATGCTCAAGGCATCGCCGTCGCCACAGATCACCCAGACGTCGAGGTCCGGGCGGGTCACAGCCAGCCCGGTAGCGATGGAGGGTGCGCGACCGTGGATCGAGTGCATCCCGTAGGTGTTCATGTAGTACGGGAACCTCGAGGCGCAGCCGATCCCTGAGACGAAGACCGTCTTCTCCCGACGGACGCCGAGATCGGGCATCATCATCTGGATCGCGGCGAGGATCGAGTAGTCACCGCAGCCTGGGCACCACCGGACCTCTTGATCCGAGCTCCAGTCCTTCCTGGTCGTCAGTGGGATCTGGGTGGTGCTCATGCGTCGGCTCCTAGCTCAGCGAGGATTGCGGCTTCGATCTCTGCGGCCTTAAAGGGGATGCCCCGGACCTTTGACAGGATGGTGGCATCGATGAGGAACTCGGAGCGCAGCATCTTGACGAGCTGGCCGAGGTTGAGCTCCGGGACGAGCACCTTGTCGTAACGGCGCAAGACCTCGCCGAGATCCTTCGGGAACGGGTTCACATAGACGAGGTGGACGTGCGCAGCAGCGTGGCCCGCGCTGCGCACCCGGTCGACGCCCGCGTTGATGGCACCATACGTCGACCCCCACCCCACGACGCAGACCTTGGCGTCACCGCTCGGGTCATCGACCTCGGTGGGCGGGATGTCGTCCGCGATGCGGGCGATCCGCTCGGCTCGAGCGATGGTCATCGCCTCGTGGTTGCCGCCGTCGTAGGAGACGCTGCCGAGGTTGGCGGCCTTCTCGAGTCCTCCGATTCGGTGCTCGAGGCCAGCGATGCCCGGCGGCGCCCACGGTCGAGCGAGGGTCTCTTCGTCGCGCAGATACGGCTGAAAGGTGGGCTCGCCATCAGCTCCGACAGCGTTCGGGCCGTCAGCGAAGTCTGGCGAGAACGACGGGAGCGAGTCGACATCGGGGATGAGCCATGGCTCTGCACCGTTGGCGAGGTAGGCGTCGGAGAGCAGGATCACCGGGGTTCGGTGGGTGACAGCGATCCGCGCCGCCTCGATGGCAGCGGTGAAGCAGTGACCTGGCGTCTTGGCGGCGATCACCGGCAATGGTGACTCTCCATGTCGGCCGTAGACGGCCTGGAGCAGGTCGGACTGCTCGGTCTTGGTCGGCAGACCGGTCGACGGCCCGGCTCGCTGGACATCGACGACGACGAGCGGCAGCTCGAGCGAGATGGCAAGGCCGAGCATCTCCTCCTTGAGGTCGAGGCCGGGCCCAGAGGTGGTGGTCACCCCGAGCGATCCGCCGTAGCTCGCACCGAGCGCCGCGCCGATGCCGGCGATCTCATCCTCTGCCTGGAAGGTCCGGACGCCGAACTCCTTGCGCTTCGAGAGCTCGTGGAGGATGTCTGAGGCGGGTGTGATCGGGTAGCTCCCGAGGAACAGGTCGAGGCCTGAGCGCTTGGCGGCCGCGATGAGCCCCCATGCGAGTGCGGTGTTGCCGGTGATGTTGACGTACTCGCCATCCCGGAAGGGTGCCGGGGTCACCTCATAGCGCTGGTGGAAGAGCTCTGCGGTCTCGCCGAAGTCGTAGCCGGCGCGGAACGCCCTCGTGTTCGCCTCCGCCACGAGCGGGCTGGCTTTGAACCGGTCGGCGATCCACTGGAGCGTGCCCTCGATAGGGCGGGTGTAGAGCCAGCTGACGAGGCCGAGCGCGAAGAAGTTCTTGGAGCGCTCAGCGTCGCGCGGCTTGACCCCGACCTCCTTGCACGCCTCCTGGGTGATCGAGGTCATCGGGACCTCATAGAGGGCGAAGTCAGAGAGGCTGCCGTCGGTCAACGGGTTCGAGTCGTAGCCGGCCTTGGCCAGCGAGCGCTCGTCGAAGGCGTCGAGGTTGGCGATGATCGCCGCTCCGCGCTCGATGTTGGCCACGTTCGCACGGAGCCCCGCCGGGTTCATCGCCACGAGCACGTTTGGGGTGTCGCCGTGCGTCGAGATCTCGTGGTCAGAGATGTGGACCTGAAACGCCGACACGCCAGCGAGCGTGCCCGCTGGTGCCCGGATCTCCGCTGGATAGTCAGGGAAGGTCGCCAGGTCGTTGCCCAGGACCGCGCTGGCTGTCGTGAACCGGTCGCCAGTCAGCTGCATGCCATCACCGGAGTCACCGGCGAAGCGGACGACCACCCGGTCGATCTTCTCGGTGACCGGCGTGTGGTTCCCTTCCATGCTGCTCCCATCGATTCGAGCCCGCGCTGTTTGGGCCATCGTCGATCCTAACGAGCCGCCAACACCCACACGACGACCCCTTGGCGACCTAACCTGCTGGCATGGCACCGTCGACGAGCCGGGCGCGCCATGCTCGAGCAGCACACGAGCCCTCGACGCGTGATGGGAGCTGGCACCGCCCGGCGCTCCGTGCCATCGGCGTGCTCGGCTCCTACCTGGTGCTCTCCGTCGTGCTGCTCTGGCCGCTGCTGACCAAGGGATTCACCACCAACCTCCCCGTCGGTGCTGATGCGGTCCTCGACTCTTGGGGCTTCTCGTGGCTGCCCTTCGCCATCGTGCATGGCCAGAACCCGTTCTTCACGACGTTCGTCGGCTACCCCGGCGGGGTCAACCTCCTCGCGAACACGACGCAGCTGGGCCTCGCCTTCGTCGAATGGCCGGTTACCGCCGTGTTCGGACCGATCGCCTCGTTCAACCTGGCGTGCCTCCTCGCCCCAGTGCTGACCGGGGGCTCGACCTATCTGCTGGCTCGTCGCTTCAGCGAACGATGGCTCGTGGCGTGGGTTGCCGGCCTCTTCTTCGGGTTCTCGAGCTACGAGCTCGTGGCGCTCAGCTCATTCCACTTCCAGCTGGTCTTCGTCCCACTAGTGCCGCTCTTCTTCCTCGCACTCCACGAGCTCCTGGTCCGACGCCGCTGCTCGCCGCTCCGCCTTGGCCTGGGCATCGCCGCTCTGGTGATCGGACAGTTCTTCATCTCAACCGAGGTGCTCGTGATGACCACGATCTTCCTCGGTGTGGCCACAGTTGTCTCGCTCCCCTTCGTCTGGCGAGCCCTCCTCGACGCCAGCCGCTACGTCATCGTCACCCTGGTGACCGCAGCCGTGACAAGCATCGTGGTGCTCGCCTACCCACTGGCGATGACCTTGCGAGGACAGGGAAGGGTCTCGGGCCTCGAGATCCTCACGCCGCAGGCCTACCGGGCAGACCTCCTCGGGCCGCTGTTCCCCACCGTCGGCCAGTGGATCGCCCCTGCGCATGCGGCGTCGATCGCGGCACACTTCGCCTCAGCCAGCTCGGAGAACTACTCGTATCTCGGCATCCCCCTCGCCCTTGTCCTCGTCGTCGGCACGGTGGCTCTGTTCCGCCGACGGTTGGTGCTCGTCACCGGCATCAGCGCTGCGGTGGCGTTCATCTTGAGTCTGGGAGGTGCGCTGGCCGTCGCTGGGCTGCCTGCCTCTACGCAAGGCACCGTCGCCATCGGGACCTGGTTGCCCGGTCGGCTCATCGAGTCGCTCCCGCTCCTCGAGAACGTGATCCCCTCTCGCTTCGCCATCTTCACCGCGCTCGGGAGCGCCCTGGTCCTTGCCGCCGTGCTCGAGGCGCTTGCTGGAACACAGCCCCCGACGAGTTGGCCGCGCCGGGTCGGCTGTGTCGCCATCGTGGTGGCCTGTGCGCTCCCGCTCATCCCCGCGCTTCCCCTGAGCGAGGCCGAGCACTCGGTCCGCTATCACACGCCACCAGGGTTCTCATCGATCATCGAGCACCACGTCCAGAATGAATCGCCGATCATCACCTACCCCTACCCGACCGGTGCGGACATGTCGGCGGTGCGGAACCAGCAGGCTCTTGGCTTCCCGTACAAGATGCCGGCCGGCTACTTCAGGGTCCCCCAAGGACCAGCCCACGCGGTCGCCTTCGACTCGACCTATGGCTACGGCTTCGCCAACCTGCCGGGCGAGGTCCTCTTCGACCTCCAGACCGGGCATGCACAGCCGATCACCATCGACCTGCAGCTGGCGTTCATCAAGCAGCTCCATGAATGGGGCATCACCAGGTTGGTCGCCACGTTGCAGGGGCCATCCGCTTCCGAGCAGGGCAGGTACCTGAGCACCCTTCTCGGCCCGCCTGTGGCACACAAAGGCGTCACGTACCTTTTCGCAGTCGCCGGTTGACCAGCTCCTGACGAGAGGAGGTGGTCAGGCGATGGTGACCGCTGGATCCAAGAACACGTCCTGGATCGCATGAATGAGAGCAGCGCCCTCATCCATCGGACGCTGGAAGGCCTTGCGACCGACGATGAGTCCCTGGCCACCGGCGCGCTTGTTGATCACAGCGGTCCGAACAGCCTGCGCGAGGTCGCTGTCGCCCTTCGACTCACCACCAGAGTTGATCAGGCCGATCCGACCCGCATAGCAGTTGGCGACCTGCCACCTGGTCAGGTCGATCGGGTGGTCGGTGGTCAGCTCGTCATAGACCTTGGGGTCGGTCTTGCCGAACTTGATGGCGTTGTAGCCACCGTTGTTCTCTGCCTGCTTCTGCTTGATGATGTCCGCCTCGATGGTCACGCCGAGGTGGTTGGCCTGGCCGGTGAGGTCGGCCGAAACGTGGTAGTCGGCGTCATCGGTCTTGAACGCCGGGTTCCGCAAGTAGCACCACAGCACGGTGAACATGCCGAGACGGTGCGCCTCAGCGAAGGCCGCTGAGACCTCCTGGAGCTGGCGATCCGACTCAGGCGAGCCGAAGTAGATCGTGGCGCCGACGCCGACGGCACCGAGGTCGGCGGCCTGCTGCACCGAGCCGAACGAGATCTGGTCGTAGGTGTTCGGGTAGTGGAGGAAGTCGTTGTGGTTGAGCTTCACGATGAACGGGATGCGGTGCACGTAGCGACGAGAGACCAGGCCCAAGACGCCGAGCGTCGTGGCGACCGCCGAGCAGCCACCCGCGATGGCGAGCTCACAGATCTGCGCCGGGTCGAAGTAGAGCGGGTTCTTGGCGAAGCTTGCTGCGGCCGAGTGCTCGATGCCCTGGTCGACCGGCAGGATGGACAGGTAGCCGGTCCCCGCAAGGCGGCCGTGGCTGTAGACGTCGCCAAGGCTGCGGAGCACCGACGGGGTGCGGTCCGACTGCACGAAGATGTCGTCGATGTAGCTCGGCCCAGGAAGGGTCAGCCACTCCGACGGAAACGCCGTGGCCTTGTGGTTCAGGAGGCTGTCCGCCTCGTCTCCGAGAAGCTGCTCAAGGTTCATGGGGCGATGGTAACGCACCGCGGGTCACTCCTCAGGAGCTCCGGGGCGCTCCTCTCGCCTCGTCGTCCCATAGAGCGAGACCACTCGTGCCACCGCGGTGACCAAGAAGATCTGCCCGACCAATGCCTCGGTGATGACGAGGGTCCTCGCGACCTCGGTATGCGGCGTCAGATCGCCGAAGCCGAGCGTGGTCAAGACGACGAAGCTCAAGTAGATGAAGTCTGGCCGGATCGGGTGGACCGGCTGGGCGAGGAACGGGGCGGCGATGGCGAGCTTCGAGAAGCCGTAGAAGAGCTGGGCGAAGACGAGCCCGATGAGCACATAGGCATCGACCGCTGCCAGCAGCGTGGCACCCGAGATCGTGATGTGGCCGAGGAGGCGTCGGATGATGACCACCACCGTCACCACCATCATCAACCCGAGGCTGATCGGCACCATCGGCCCGACGACATCGACTCGGCCGAGGACGAAGATCAAGGGGAGCACCGGGAGCAGGATCAGGACGAGACGAGCGACGATCCGCACGCGCCTCGGTGCCGCCGCAGCATCAAGAGCGAAGAGCGTCGTCGCCCCCACGATCACGAAGCCTGCCAGCGCCGCTGCCCGATCGCCCGGGAGCAGCATCAGGACGACATAGTTCAAGACGACCAGCGCGAGCAGCACGCCGAAGCGATCTCGGCTCCACGCCAGCCATCGATCGTGCCGCTCGGTGATCTGCGCCCTCACGTCGAGGCGCCTCCTCCAGCGGGCCGACGCCTGCGACGTGGCGGCCGCACCGGGCCGAGCTCCTTGAGTCGCTCCTTGACGTCGTAGGCCTTGGGATCCACGTCGTAGACCATCGTGAACATCGCACGCGCCCTTGGCACATCGCCCGAGCGGTCGTAGAGATCACCAAGCTGGTACCACTGACGGATGTGACGATCGCCCGGGTTTCGACGAGGCCGTCCCGCGCCGGACTCTTCAAGGAGTGCGATCGCCTCTGACATCTTGGAGCGGTCAGCGAGGCTGCCGGCGAGGACGATCCTGCCCTCAGCCAAGACGTCAGGGTCTGGCGAGTTCTGTCGAAGCTCCTCGAAGAGCCGTTCGACGACCCGCGGCCGACCGGTGGCCCGAGCGCAGTCCATCTCGAGAGGCAGGTAGATCGGATCGTCCTTGATCTGTCGATACGCCTCGAGGTGCCGTCCGGCGCTCCGCCAGGTTCCCGATCGGTACGCAGCGAGCCCCGCGATCTCTCGTACCTCGGGGACGCCTGGAGCGTCGTCGCTCAGGCGACCGGCGAGCCGGGCTGCTTCCTCGAAGCGATGGCGGTCGTAGGCCTCGATAGCCCGACCCATCTGATCTACAAGCTTCTCGCGGCGATAGGCGGTCGAGTCAGCGGCTGCCTTCCGAATAGCGGTGGCCACGTCGCCTGGCACCTCGCGCACAGCCCGGCGGGGTTCGACGACCTCAGCAGCAGGCGCTTCGATCTCGTCCTCGAGCAACACCCACTCGTCCATCGGCGGCGGCGGGCCTGACGGCGTCGGTGCCTCACGGGTCGCTGGCCCGGTCGAGCGGACCACATGTGCGCCTCGACGGGCCACAGAGCCCCAGGACTTGGGCATCGGTCGCTCTTGACGACCCCGGCTCCCGCCCTGGCGATCATCGCGTCGTGCCCGATCGTCACCCTGGCTCCGGCCGGCACGACCAGGAGCTGACGAGCGCGGCGGGCCACCAGGCTTGCCGGACCGACGAGGACTACCAGACGACGTTGTCTTCCACTCTCCAGAGGCACCCTCTGTGCGACGGCCACCACTCGAGCCACCTGGGCGTCCTCGTCCTTGCGCGCCACCTGGCCGACCCGAGCTCGACGACGAGCTTCGAGGTGGCCTCGAACCGCCAGTTCCCTTGGGGGCGCCGCTGCGCCCAGAGCCGCCAGAGCGTCCCTTGCCGGGCGGCCGTCCTGAGCCTCCAGGGCGCGACGATGAGCTGGGGCGTTCAGGCATCTCCTCAGTCTAGGCGCCTCTGGCTCGGCGGCCGAGGCCTCCAGCCCAGCTCGGATCCCCACCTGCCCCTCTCGCTTGGGTGGGGCTCGGTAGGGTGCCGACATGCACCCACTCGAGCTTGCGACCCGCACCATCGATTCAGGGGAGATCACCGAGCCCACCAACCGAGTCACCAACGAGCTGACCGAGCTCGCGGACGGCCTCGCACTGGTCGAGAGCTTCAGCCACTCGGCGGTCCTCGCCACCGACGAAGGCCTCGTCGTCTTCGATGCCTCGTCGGCCATGACCGGAGCTGCGGTGGTCGACTCGATCAGGACCTGGAGCGACGCACCGATCTCCTCGCTCGTCTACACACACGGTCATGCCGACCATGTCGGCGGGAGCTTCGCCATCGCCGCCGATGCCGCAGCAAGGGCGCACGATCGGCCCACGGTCATCGCACACCGCAGGCTTGACGCCCGCCTCGATCGCTACCGCCTGACCAACGACTGGAGCCTGCTGATCAACCAGCGACAGTTCGGGGGGATCCCGAGCGACCTAGGACTCACCCTCACTGACGGCCGGACGCTCTTCATCCCGGACGAGACCCTTCGGCCAGACGTCACTTTTGACCTGTCACACAGCTTCACCCGCGGCGACACCACCATCGAACTCCATCACGCTCGCTCGGAGACCGACGACCATCTGTGGGCCTGGCTTCCCGAGCAGAAATGGCTGTTCTCGGGCGACTTCATCATCTGGAACTATCCGAACGCTGGGAATCCTCAGAAGGTGCAGCGCTACGCCGCCGAGTGGGCCGCAGCGCTCCGGACGATGGTCGCCCAAGGTCCAGAGCTCCTGATCCCAGCCCATGGGCTGCCCATCGAGGGAAAGGAGCGCATCGCCACCGTCCTCAACGACACTGCCGCCACACTCGAGTCGCTCGTTGAACAGGTCATCGCCATGATGAATGCAGG
>Ga0073936_10004918_pt1 | contig 18249 bp, 27 predicted proteins | sample AliMusrvi5mmetaG_FD_87041 | JGI IMG/M metagenome (GOLD analysis project Ga0073936, IMG submission 87041) | Freshwater lake bacterial and archeal communities from Alinen Mustajarvi, Finland, to study Microbial Dark Matter (Phase II) - Alinen... | ecosystem: Environmental > Aquatic > Freshwater >... | reverse complement strand
GCAGACAGCCCACCACCAGGTGGCGTTGCGCAAGACGGGCAATCACCTCGCTATCGACCGCTGTGGCCAGCGGCACGTGCAGGCGTTTCGCGTGGGCATGATGGTCGGCGAGCGTGCCGTTATGCGTCAGCAGGATCGGGGTGGCCATGTCCAGCGGGTGGTTTTCCGCGTCCCGCGTCACGCTGCCGCACGACGGCCAGCGGGTGTGCCCGATGAGACAAGTTGTCTCGGACAGGGTAGGACAGGTGTGTGGAAGATCGGTGGTGTGACAGGGTGTGACAGCCCAACGGCAATAAGCGTCCGATGCCACAAACGCCGTCGCCGGCTGCGGCGCCTTCACCAGCGTCACCGTCCCATCGGCCAGCAGCCGTGCCGCGCCGGTGGCGTATGGCCCTCGGTGTTCCGACGCGACCAGCAGCCGGGTGAACGTCTTGGTCATCCGGGCGTCCTCCGCGACGGTGCGGCGGAGGTCGCCCAGCAGGAGTCCGGTTAACCCGCACATGCTGTCATCTCCTCGTCGCGCCGGCGGCTGGTCGTCGGTCGGCCATGCTTCCAGGCCCCGTTGCCCGGCATGAGCGCGAGCAGGTGCTGGCGGGTTGTGGCGAATTCCGCGCCGATCATCTTCAGGCCGGAGACCAGGAAGACCCTGAAGTCGTACTTGGCGCTGGCGGGGTCAAAGGTGCGCTTGACGCCCAGGGGGACGACCTTCGCGGTGAGCGCCTTCGCGTAGAGCGCCAGGCCGAACAAGATGGCGGCTTTCACCTTGCCCGCGTGCAGGCTGCCGGCGTACGCGCGAATCTCGACCGCGCCGCGGTAAAAATAGCCGTTCAGGTTCAGGATGTGGTAGCGGCTGGAGTCGTAGCGCCCCGCCGTCGTCACCGTGCGGTGGTCATACCAAGCGCAGTTGAGTTCCGCGTCGGTGCGCGGCGCGTGCTGCTGGATGCGCGCAATAAAGCCGGCGTCCATGGGTTTGCAGTAACGGGCCTTGCGGGCGTCGACCACCCCGAGCGCGGCGTAAATCATGTCTTCGTGTTTGTAGACGATCTTCGCCAGGTTCGCCAGCGTCGACGCCGTTTGGTTCGGGTGGCTCAGGTGCAGATGAATCCCGCACGTCTCGTCGCATTGCGCGCCGACGCGGCGGATGCTGCGGATGACCTCTTGCAGTTGCGGGATATCGGCGGCGTACAGGATCGGGGTCACCACCTCGGCGCGCAGGTGCTCGGCGACGCGGCAGAGGCTGCCGTCGCTCACCACCGCCCAGGTGCGTCCGGCGGCGTCGATGACCGCGTAGCGCCCAGGGCCGCCGGAGACCTCGCCGCCGACAATGGCGCGGATGGCGCTGGCCACCGTCTGGCGGGTGCGACCCACGGTTTCGATTTCGACGCCGAAGGCGATGGTGTTCAGGATGTCGTTAGTCATGTGCTCGCTCCTTGTTCTATACTCTGTGTATATGATAACGACTAATTGGATTGGTGTCAAGGGGTTTAGAAAAATACATCAATCGTTCGTTGCACGCGGCATATTTACGTCAAGTTGACAATCCAGCAGACCCGTGGTATGCTCTCAGCTATGCCTATCACCACGCGCGCCTACATCAAAGCGCACTATCCGGCGACGCCCATGGCCGCGCTGGCCAGGGCGTGCGGCGTCACGCGGCAGCGCGTGCTGCAACTGGTCAAAGAAGAGGGGTTGTTCGTGCGCCGCGTGGTCACCTGGCCGCCGTGCGACCCTGATGGTGAGACGATGACCATCCCCGAGGCGGCGGCGCGGCTGGGGATTGCGCCGAGCAGCGTGGCGCGCACCGCGGCGCGCCATGATGGCCGGCTCCAGAGCGCGCCGGACGACCCGACGCGGCTGTTGGTGGCGTCCGTGACGTATTACGCGGCGCACCGGATGGTGCATCACCGTGCGTAATTTGTTATCACACAAGGAGCGAGAATGATGTCGAAAAAACCTCAAAAAAAATTGACCCCGCCGCGCGCATCCCAGCCCGTCTGGGACACCAAGACCGGCGACACGTCGATTGTGACGCGCTATTTTCCGCCCGTCCCCGGTGCCTGGGATGGCTTTGAAATTCGTGCCTATCGGCAGGGGATCGATCTCGGATTGTGTCGGCGCGCGCCGACGTTTCGGGACGCATTGCAGACCCACCAGGCGGCCATCGACGCCGTGCGTCGGGGACAATCGGTCACGGGGATTGGTGGGAACAACCTGAATCTTGACGGGGTGGGGGTGTAGTATGGAAAAATTAGCGAATCCATCTTGTGTTTGCGCCTGTTGCGTGCGCTCGCCGACGATCTCGAACGCCGGTCACCGCCGACCACTTGACACCCCGTCGCGCGGGGCGTATACTCATGGCTAATGTGATGTGCCTCCCAGCATTGTCACCAAACCCGGTTGCTCAGCTCGCTCCTGGCAGCCGGGTTTTTTATTTTTTGCACTATTTTTCCAACCCCCTTGACACCTATCTATACTGCCGGTATAATACCAATAGCGCTGGAGGACGGCACGTGCCGCAACCCCCGGCCAGACAAAAAACGGGCACATGCCCGGAGGAGCGAGCCATGATTGACACATGCAAACAATGCGAAAAAGAATTTCCTCGCCAGGGAATGACCTGGGAGCCGCGCTGCCCTGCATGCGCATGTACCTGTGTCATGTGTCCTGCACCGCACGGTCGGTGCGGCAGCAATAATCTGCGTTGTGCCATTTGCGATGGCGTGGCGTATGATGCCACGCGATTACGTGACGCCGACGGAGCGAAGCGCGCGCTGGCGCACGCCACTTTTGACGTAAATGGCCGGCAGGTCGGCACGGGTATGACCCGTGCGGAATTAGCCATTATTGCCGCACAGGATTACCCAGCGCGCACGCGTGCCGAAATACAGGCAAAGATAGACGCGCAGAAAGCGGCGATGGACGCCGCGAAAGTATGCCCCCAGTGCGGCGGCGAGACGAATATGTCCTGGGGCATTACAACGTGCCCTTGCGGCTACGCACAGGCGGTGGCATCATGACCGACGCCATGCCCTACGCCGTCCCCGACTGGAAGATGGATGACTTGCGCGCCCGCATCGACGCGCTGAACAAGACTGCCGCCAAGCTCGGCTGTGCGCAGGTCGTGCTCACCATCATCGGCGATCACATCAAAGAGATCTTCCCCCATCGCGCTTATGACGAATACGGCGAAAAGATCGCCCCAAAAATGGTGCTCTTCATTGACGTCACCTTGACGGGCGAAGCGCCGAAGCTGAACGGCTGGTCGTTCCTTGGCACCTTGCAGCACCTGGGCGATGCGAACATCCTGCGCGCGCTGCCTGGTGTCACCATCCCCGAGAGCTATCGCCTGCGTCCGAACCAATGCGACCACTGCCACACCGTGCGCCAGCGCACCGACACCTACGTGGTGCAGCATGAGGACGGGCGTACCCGGCAAGTGGGCACCTCCTGCCTCAAGGATTTCCTTGGCCACAGTGACCCCGCGACCATCGCGAATTTCTGCAGCAATCTGGGTGACCTGTTCAACGAGTTCGGCGGCGGCGGGGAATATGACGACGACGATTTCGACCGTTGCCCGCGCGACGCCGAGTATTTCCAGATGGACAGATACCTCAGCTACGTCGTCGCCGCTGTGCGGAATTTCGGCTGGGTGAGCAGCACCACCGCGCGGGAGTACGGCAAGGAGTCGACGAAGAATTTCGCGCTCACCGCCATGACCGAGCGCGACCAGGCGAAACTCAAAGACGCGGCCATCCCTACCGACGCGCACCGCGCCGAAGCGGCGGCGGCCATCGCCTGGATGAAATCGATCGACGGCACCTGGACGCAGGGGGACGCCTACAAAGAGAACCTGCACACGCTCTTCACCGCGCGCGAGTACCTGACGTACCGCGATCTCGGGCTGGCGGCGTTGCTGATCCCGTGCTACGAGCGTGAAGTCGAACGCCGCATCACCGAAAAACAGGCCAAGGCCGAGAGCCATCACGTGGGGACGATCAAAGCCCGCATGACATTCACTGACCTGCTGGTGACGCGCATCTTTACCACCGAGCCGGGCGAGTGGGGCAGCACCTACATCTGCGGCTTCGTGGACGCCGACGGCAATCAGTTGACCTGGTTTGCCAGCACGTGCCCCGCCTTTGACGCCGGCGACACCGTGTCGCTGAATGCGACGGTCAAAGATCACAGCACGTATCACGACATCCCGCAGACGATCATTACCCGCGCGACCGTGCTCAGCGTGACGCCGGCGGGCGACCCGGAGGCCGTGCCCGGCGGTGGCTGCGTAACGAGAGACCATACTCGCCGCTGGTAACCACGGTTGCACCGATCCGGTGATACGGCAGCGGCGAATACTTTTACACCGTCCCCGGCGGGCAATCCGGGGAGAGGAATGTCGAAATGATTATGAGTATCGAAGAATTCTGCGCCAAACACGGCGCATGTCACGACGGGCGCGAGTGGGCGCTCGCCCACTGTACCACCATGCGCGAGGCGTGGGACACGGCACCTGACCCATCGTGGGTCGTATGGATCGCCACGCAACCGGGCGTAATGACCGACCGCGATTTGCGACTATTTGCCTGCTGGTCAGTACGACAAGTTTGGCATCTACTGACTGACGAGCGGAGCCGTTACGCTGTCGAGGTCGCCGAGCGGTACGCCGAGCGGTACGCAGTGGGCGACGCATCAATTGATGAGTTAGCTGCGGCATGGGATGCGGCACGGGCTGCGGCATGGGCTGCGGAATGGAATGCGGCAGGGACTGCGGCAGTGGCTGCGGCAGGGACTGCGGCATGGGCTGCGGAATGGAATGCGGCAGGGACTGCGGCACGGACTGCGGCATGGGATGCGGCAGGGGATGAGTCATGGGCTGCGGCACGGACTGCGGCATGGGATGCGGCATGGGATGCGGCACGGGCTGTACAAGCCACCTACCTCCGCGAGCACATCACGCCGAATTTTGAATAATTTCACGCGCTACAACAATCCCGGCGTAAAATTGCATAACACGCCAGCACCGCTGGAATACCAACACAAGGAGTCGTCTGAACGAAGTGGAGTACGGGGGCCGGCGTGAAGTACCGGCTCCCACCCCTCGATATTTATTTTTCGATATCCCTTGACACCTATCCAATTATTCGCTATACTATACTCAGAGTTAAAACACAGGCAGGCGGCACGTGCCGACCGCGCCAAACGAAAAACGGGCACATGCCCGGAGGAGCGAGATAATGACTACCGACACCACACAGACCACGACCACCCTCGCCGCCGCAGGCGAGTACCTCGCCTTGCGCGAAACCCGCGCCACCATGGATGACGCCACGCGCGGAATGCACCGCGCGTTGGTGCTGTTTTGCGGATTCAACACCAGTGAGGTGTTGGAAAAAATGTCTGACCGGGGCAGTTTCTGTGTGTATACTGACTGCTCGCTGTAACGTTTACCCCGAGCCGGGTTATCCGGCATATAAATATGGGAGGAAATTAAGATGGAAAAATATGAATTGGCGAAATTCGCCGGGAAAACAATCTATACCCTATGTGCCAGGATGGGGATGGGGTATCGTAGGACGATGTACGCCGGACAGGTGTACAGAATAACCGAAAATGGAACCTTGCGCTGGGTGCGCGAGGTTATGAATTGCGTGACGTCCAAGCGTCAACGCGACGAATGGGATAAATTTACCAATAGAAACTATTTCGTCGGACGGCCAACGGCCTCCGCCTTAACCGTCGATATGGTCGAACGGCTAATCAAATAGCATCCCCCATATCTACCCGTCCCCGGCGGGTTATCCGGGGAAAGGAAACGAAATGATAACTATCATTCGTTGTCCCGGTACTAAACGCTGGTACATCGCCGAATCACATAACGGCATGTTCCGCGGAGAAGGAAGTACCCGCGCTATCGCCGTTAAGCGCTATGACGCGGATAAAAAATCAGCACTAGCTGACAACAAATTGTGCCGCAATGAAGACTGCGACAAATAACCAACTCACTCCCACCCCGCGCCTGCCGGGCAATGCAGGCAGATGAGAAAATTACAATGAAAACAAAAACCGAACGGCGTAAAAATTGGATAATCGCGCACAAGGACGAAATTATTATCGAAACCGATCACTCTCAGTGCAAGAGTGATTGTCGTAATGGGTACACGTGTCGTTGTCAGTCCCGCGGCTGGCATTGATTGTCAGCCGACAAATTATTGGCGAAAAGGTTCTGCGTTTCCAAGCACATCCATCAATCGCGGATGTGCGCAATTGCTCACCTCGCACAATCGCGAGTTGTGGGAGTTAGGGATACTGTAGCACATCGCCGCAAGGCAAAGGGGAAAGGAACTAAAATGGACAGCGTAATTATCAGTCGCCACCCGGCGACAACCGAATGGATCAAAAGCTGTGGCATCGGCATCGATGCACCGGTAATCACCGGCAATGCCACCGCCGCAGATGTGGCGGGCAAGCTGGTTTACGGGAATATCCCGTTGCACCTGGCCGCTCTCGCTGAAGCGGTCTATGCCGTGGAATTTCACGGGTCGCCGCCACGCGGTGCTGAATATTCCGTGCAGGACATGGATGTAGCAGGTGCTCACCTCACCTGCTACCAGGTAAGAGATGGTGTCATAAAGGACGATGGATTTCACCGATATTACACCATCGATGACATGGGAGATGATATGCCACGCTGAGTCCGGTAATACGGCGGCGGCGATTATCTCTACCCGTCCCCGGCGGGTTATCCGGGGAAAGGAAACAAAATGGAACTCACCATAACAACAAAGCGCGGCCAAATGGCCGCGTATGAAACGCTCGGTATTGTCGGCGAGGCCGCCGAACTGCTCGACAAGTTTTCGGGCAATCCGACCCGGCGTCACGAGTGGCGGGTTGACCAAACACGGCTCGCCGTAGAAGCCTGGGATACTTCAGTGGGTGTGCGTTGCGCAGGATGGGTCGCGTTAATCGTCGACCTGGTCGGCGTAGGCGGAAAGCTGGGGCTGACCGGCGCAGGCACCGACCGTCACCTGGCATTTTCTGCCCTTGGGAAAGGCCGCAAGCAGGCCAGTGACGGCCCGGCATGGCTGGCAGCGGCAGAAGAATTGCTGCGCAACAACGCGAGCAGATTTACGTTTAGCGCAGAGGACGGAATGACCACGCTAAAAATTGAGCCAGAAGACACCCTCGAAATTGAGACAGAAGGTGAAGTCCTGAACGTCATCGCCACGCCATTAACGGCATGCGTGCTAGGGGAATGTCTGGTCCCAGTGCTATTTCACTGTTTGCGCGCCAGCATTACCCCCGTTGCCGGATGGCATCCGGCGAATTCAGCCGATCACTACCTCCAGGTCGGAGGTTCCGCAATTGCGGTCACAGGTACACCCGCTGAATGGGCGAACGCGCTCAACACCGTCCTCGCCGCTTGCGGGGAAATGTCCGGTGGCTGGGGTACGGGTACCCACTACCAGCCATGAGCCACTGCGGAAATGACCAATGATGAGTTTATCGCCAGCCACGCTATCGCCAAGGATTATGGCGTGCTCGGCGACGAAGACTAAATTTGAACCCCGTCCCCGGCGGGCGATCATCCGGGGTCTCTGGCTGGTGTCGCCTCCGGGGCTGCGGCGACACCATCGAGAGAGACCCGCGCTGACGGCACGTGCCGCAGCGCCAAAAGGAGCACCGAAATGAAAATCCAAATCAGCTTATCCGACGCCTGTCGTAAAGCCCGTTTTCTCGACGGCATCGAAACGCCGTCCACCGTCATCCTGGAGCCGCCGCTGGATGCGCTCACGCCCGCCGTGCGCGATGCCATCTGGAACTTGCCGTATGGCAATCAGCAAGCCGAGAAGGACTTACAATTCCCCGGCGACAACCAGTACCGCGCCGACGTGTACCCGGTGACGCCGGATGACTGGGCGTTGCTCATCGGTCTCTACGCCGGCGCGCGATCGGCATGGACAGAGCAACAGGCGACCAAGCGCGCAGCCGACGCCGAGAAGCGCTTAGCTGACTTCCGTACCTACCTGGACGGCTGGCACTACGTGCCGGGCAGCGACCGCTTCTCATCGTGTAAGCCGCACGATACGATTATTACCAATGCGCGCAGCCTGGCCTGGGCCGACGTGCCGGAACCCTTGCGCAACCGCTATGCGGAGATTTGTGCCGAGTACACCCGCCGCCAAGCCGAAGACGCGGCGCTGCGCGCGCAGGCCACCCGCGAGCGCGACGCGCACGACTAGATGGAAAAGACCCGCCGCGCGACGGAGAAGAAGAACTGGATACCCCGACTGGGCAGCGACTACCTGCAACGGGGGTTCACCGCCGGCTACGACTGCCAGCGCCAATACGTGACCGAGCGCGCCGCCATCGAGCACCCGGGCTTCACCGTCGATTTTGACGACCGTGCGGCATGGAAGTCGCGCCCGATGCCCACGCCGGAAGCGTTGACCGCGTCGCTGGCCATCCCTGGCAGCACTGTGGTGTGGTTGACGCACGGGATGGATGAAGATGGCGATCTCTATGACGGCATCTTTGCCGAGTGCGAAGCGATTCTCATCCAAGGCTTTCTCGACAAATACAATCTTGTCAAAATTATGGACTAAACGCACACAGGCGCGGCGGCCACCCCGGTCGCCGCGCCCAAGGAGATATGATGCGCATTGCTGATTTTTTACACCGCAAACAACCCGCCGTCGCCGCCGTGCTCGACAGCATGGAGGAACATTTGATCGACGTGCAGCCACCCGAGTCTGCCCAGGCACACGGACGCACCGTGCGGCAGCCGTACCCCGGCGTCGACGACCCGGACATTGGCGGCAACCGTGATAGCCGTCCGGCTAAGCGCCGGGCGAAAGGACAACGACCATGACCATCCGCTTAACCAAAACCACCGCCGACGTGCTCCTGGCGGTGATCACCCACACAATTGAGCACACGCATCTCGCCTCGCCGGACTTCGACACCTATGTCGAGGCTGAGGAAGACCTGCGCGCAGCGATCACCGTGGCGACGGCGCGCGCGGCACGGGCACCGCGTCCGGTCACGGGCTGGGGATGCCTGGCCTATGCCGTCTGCGCGGCGGGGTTTCTCGCCTTCGTGTATGCGGTCGTCGCGAGTCTGTGGTGAGGATCGAACATGCAAACCCTTGACACCTAACAGACAATTCCCTATACTTTACGTTAGCGATAAGAAGCGAGTAACCATGTCCATGAACATCACTATCACCGTCAAAGCGACCCCCGACCAGGGGCGCGCGACAACCACCCCGATTCCGTACGCCGGGCTGAGCGCCGACGCGCTCAAAAACACCGTGCTGCGCACTGTCACCGCCGTGCAGCGCATGACCGCGCTCGATGGCACGCCGCGTGCCGTGGTCATCGATGTCCGGCAGGCCGACGCGCGCGACGCGCTGGCGGATGTGTGCGTCCGTATGACGCAGGAAAATATGCATGCGGAATAAACGTTCATCTTTGGCGCAGCCATCGGGCTGACGCCGGGCACGCGCCCATCCGGTGTGATTACCAACAGGATGGACACGCTTCCCGATCCGTGATCGGGAGATCATACTTGTATGCAGAACATGCCGGCCCGGCGGACGATTCCGGGCGCAGCCTGACTATGTGCAATGCCGCCGGGTGCTGTAGAACACGCTCGGCGGCGGCGCACCGAAGGAGCGCATCATGCACCTCCCCCCCGAAGAGCAGTATGCCGACGAACGCGACGGCGTCTATAACATCTTACTCGACGCCGAGATCCATCGGTGCCGTGTCGCCGAAGTCCAGGAGCGCGCGGCATGGAGCGTCTTTATCCGGATTATCGTCGCGGTCAGTGTGCTGGGCGTGATCGGATATCTGACGGGACTCATCAAATAAAGTTGATTGCCGTGATGATCGGACTGATCATTGTGGACGATATTTTAGACATTATTCGTCGCGCGACACGAAAGTAAACGCGCGCAAAAAGGAGCGAGACGATGTCACAACACCAGGGAATATATACGCTGCAGCATGACGACGACGGCGACGTCACGGCCTGCGAGTGTTGTAGTGCGGGAGTACCCGTGGATTACTATAGCAGACAGATGGCGAATAGCAAGCAGATCGATGTGCCACTGTGTGAAATTTGCGCATCCACGTTTTTTTGTACGATTACGCAATTCGATCACTATTCCCCAGACACACAAAAGCTCGCCCAATCGCTCGGCATGGCGTTCAATATCCTGCGACAGGATATTCGCGCCGCGTTGCCCGTGCCGCCGACGCATCCGACGATGCAGAAAGCCATGACCCGCGTTGTGCAGGCCGCACGCGCAGTTGTGCAGTGGGATTGGTCAGACAACGACGCGGACTGCGTCGCGGATATGGACAAATTGACAAAGGCCATCGCCGACCTGGACGCGCTGAATGCTGCGCTGGGGGGAGTGACGCCGGAATGACCACCATCACCTTGTCCGACTACCCCAAAGGCGCCCACGTCCGGTGCCAAACCGCCGCATGGCTGGCCGCGTCAAAAGGCTTCACCGGCTGCGACTTCACCGGCGTGGTCATCGGCGGCACCGAGAAGGCGCTGCTCATCAAACAAGATAACGAACGCGCGCAAGGCTGGCTGCCGTTTTCGCAGACCACCTTCACGCGGGAGATTGCCACGCAGGTTGTGTTTACGCCGGGGCAGGAGTTCCCTGATATCCCGAACATTACCACGACGGCGTGGGCACATCAGAAACAAGCGTATTGGTTCGCGTACGATAAACCAGCAGCTTATTACGCTCTCGAAATGGGGTGTATTGACGGTGATGCACTCGTGACGGCTAATCGCGCTGGACGCGGTTTTACCATTCCGCTCAAGCAATTCTATTACAAATTCCATGGAGGCGAATCCAATAAGCGGCGATGGGATTTGACGCTACCCACCTATATCCGCGGTCTACAAGAAGACGGCACATTTGGACGACTATTAGTGCAAGATATTCTTGATAAAGGCATGCGTGCGACGGTATGCATCACGCTGGCATCTGGTAAAACGCTACAATGTACGCCTGATCACGAAATATTATCCGTGCGAGATGGCATACAAGGATATCGCACCGCAGAGAGTCTCGACACAGGATGCATGGTGTTAACCAACGGTAAGCATCTCGACAAAGACGGGTATGTGCGCGTGTCAAACTTTGGCCACCATCGCGAAACAACTGGCGGTGTGTATGAGCACATCCTTGTAATGGAGAAGGTGTTAGGACGTCCTATAAATCGTGATGAAGAGGTGCACCATAAAAACGAAATCAAGCACGATAATAGGCCGGAAAATCTCGAAGTCATTTCGAAATCGCTACATGCAAAACGGCATCATTGGCATACACATATAGGTGATTTGTTTATACCAAAAGAAGATGCTGTTTTGTCAGTGACACCGGCGGGGATGCGCCATGTCTACGATGTGGTTTGCGATCCATCCACGGCAAGAAACTTTGTCGCCAACGGTATGGTCGTTCACAACTGCGGAAAATCATTACCCACAGTCGCATTGGTTATCAATCGTGGCCACTTTCTTTCGCTCATCCTCTGTCCCAAGTCCGTCGTGGATGTGTGGTCTGACCCTGAAGACGGCGAATTTGCCCGCTGGTCGGCGAAGCCGATTGACGTGCTGGCACTGCGCAAAGGCAGCGTGACCCAGCGCGTCGCGCAGGCGTCGCTGGCCGTCAATCGTGCGCGCAACAGTGGACGCCCGTTGGTGCTGGTGATGAATTACGAAGCCGCGTGGTGTTCCCCCATGGGGCCGACGTATGAAACCTACATGGATAAAAATGGCCACGAGCGCAACAAGATTGTGGAGCCGGGGTTCTTAATGGGAACCGGCCTGGATTGTGTCATCCTAGATGAGGCCCACCGTGCGAAGGGAGCGTCAAGTAAAATAAGCCGTTTTTGCTCGCAATTAGGTGACCGTGTCCCCTATCGGCTGTGTCTCTCAGGGACGCCCATGCCACGGTGCCCCGAAGACCTGTATGCGCAGTATCGCTTCTTAGACAAGTCCATCTTCGGCGCAAACTTCTCTCTGTTTAAAGAGAAATATTCGCAGTATGGTGGCTATGGCAATGTGCAATATCTCCGCCCGAAAAACGAAGAAGAGTTAAACGAAAAATTCTACTCCATCGCCTTCCGCGTCACCAAGGACATTCTCGATTTGCCGCCGTTCACCCATCAAACGCGGTTCTGCGAGCTCCCGCCCAAGGCGGCGAAGATTTACGATGAGTTGGAAAAGGACTTTTATAGCCGTGTGGACACCGGCGAAATCACCGCCAAGAATGCGCTGACCGTCTTGACCAGGATTCACCAACTCACCGGCGGTACGTTGTCGCTCGACACCGACGACCCGAAAGACAAAAAGTTGTCGCCCATTGATAGTGGCAAACAAGACCTGCTCGCCGACGTGCTGGATGATATTGCCGCTGAGGAGCAGGTGGTCATCTTTGGGACGTTCCACGGCGACCTGGATACGATCAAAGCGGCGTGCCACGCCGCCGGGCGCACCTGTGCGGAGCTGTCCGGACGGCGGAATCAACTGCATGATTTCCAGCACGGGCTGGCAAACTGCATCGCCGTGCAGATTGACTCCGGTGGCGCCGGGATCGACTTGACGAAGGCGCGCTATTGCATCTATTATTCCGTGGGGTATTCCCTGGGGAACTACGACCAGAGTCTGAACCGTGTCCATCGCCCCCGGCAGACGCGGCACACGTATTTTATCCGCCTGCTGTGTAAGCACACGATTGACGAAGTGATCTATAAGGCGCTGGACAAGAAGCGCCGGATTGTGGAATTTGTCATGAATTTGCATCTTGGCACAACGGTGTACGACGATGCGCCGGGGCAGGAGACGTTGTTATGACCTACCGTAAAATATCAAAGACCGCCTGCCAATGCGACTGCGCCCCGCACACGCGCCAGACCGTGCGCGCGCGCGTCGCTGATGCGAATGGTAATGTTAGAGAAGCATCATGCATCTTGTGCTTGGGGGCCGTCGCAGCGTATCGCGGCGCAGGCATGCAGGTGACGATACTGCGGAAGGAGATGATATGACCCCGTATGCCAAGTTACCAAATATGACGCTCTACCATGGTGACAGCGCAATCGTGCTGGCTGAGATGCCGGCGGATCGCATCGATTTGATTGTCACCAGTCCGCCTTACGACTCGCTCCGCAGCTATATGGGCTTTACGTTCGATTTCGAGACCATCGCCCGCGAGTTGTACCGCGTGACGAAGCCAGGGGGCGTTGTGGTCTGGGTAGTGGGCGATGCGACAGTGAACGGCAGCGAGACAGGCACATCGTTCCGGCAGGCGTTGTATTTTAAGGACATGTGCGGGTTTAACCTACATGATACGATGATCTATGGAAAACATAACTGGGTTCCATTGACTCACAATCGGTATGAACAACAATTTGAATATATGTTTATCTTATCGAAGGGTAATTTGGCAAATTTCAATCCGATAAAAATGAAGTGTATTCATCGCGGAAGAGAAAATCCGAAAGGTACATTCAGACATACTGGACAGGAAAGCCAACCGGCACATTTACACAACGCTGTGAGCGAAGAGAAGATACGCGGTAATATTTTTATGTATGATGTTGGCGCGGGGAAATCTACAACGGACGATTATGCATTTGTTCATCCCGCTTCCTTTCCCGAGGCACTCGCCCGTGACCACATCCTTTCATGGAGCAACCCCGGCGATACGGTGCTTGATCCGTTTCTGGGCAGCGGCACAACATTGAAAATGGCGAGTCTGCTTGACCGCAAGGGTATCGGTATTGACTGTTCGGCAGATTACCTGGACATTGCCAGGAAACGTATCGCCAGCGCACAGCAGCAGACACGGTTTGTGCTGTGAAAAAAGATTGACAGACCCCTTGACACCATGCAAAAAACGTCTATATACTTGGAGTTGTTATGCGAAATCAACTTTTAGCCGCCATCCAGACCCGCTACGGCGCGCAGACCGGCTTTTATAGCCGGGCGACGCGGGGCATCAACGCCACCTGCGCAACGCCCCTGTTATCGGTGGCGTATCTGAATATGCTGACCAATGGCATCCGCACGCCGTCGCTGGCGCTGGCGAACCTGCTGGCACGGCATTTCCAGACCGACATTGCGACACTATTCCTCGGCGACGACGCCGAGCAATCGACCCCAAGGAGCGAAACCAATGCCCAATAAAATCGTCGAGATTGAAGAAGTTGGGGGAGGCGTCCTGGCCGCGCAATTTAAGCGCGCCATCGCCGAAGCCGCCGCGAACATGCTCGATCCGAACACCGGCGACGGCAAGCGCAAAGTCGTGCTCACCGTCACCTTGACACCCAACAAGGCCAAAACCGAAGCGCAAGTCTCGTATGAAGTGCAGACGAAACTGGCCCCGCCCGAGGCACACGAGGGCACGATTTTCTTTGGTAAAAGCGCCGACGGTATCGTCGTCGTCGAAGCCAACCCCGCGCAGGAAACCTTCGAGTTTCCTGACGGCGAAACCATTCCGGAGCGTAACCTGCGCTCCATCGGAGAACGCTAATTATGCCAGACGGAACATTCGTCAAAGAACTGGTTGCCGCCACAAAGCCACACGTCGAAATTGATACGTTTGGCGAGCGCAACTATGCGAGCAACGTCAACAAAATGATGCAGCCGGTCATGGAGCCAACGATCAACCCGCTCGAAGTCCACACCTTGCAGGCGCTCACCGACTACCTGTCATCCGGCGACGCCGCGCTCAGCGTGACGCCGAAATTATTGCTGCACATCGTGGAGCCGGGGCGCGTCGAACTGCTCTCGGAAATCTTCGGCGCCTGGCAGCAACGGCATACGCTCGCCGTGGCCACGCTGACCCGCGACGCTTTTCCCTACGGGCAGTTTATGGACCAGGAAACGTTCAAGATTCGCCTGGCCGCCGGCTTCGCCGAGACGCCCGACCGCGCGACGCTGATCAATTTTGCCGGCAACCTGCAGGATAAGCAGATTGTCACCAGCGTCGATGACGGCATCAGCCAGAACGTCACGGTGCAGACCGGCGTCGCGCAAGTCGAGAACGTCGAAGTCCATCCGTACTTTGATCTCGCGCCGTATCGCACCTTCGCCGAGATTCCGCAGCCTCCGAGTCGCTTCGTGTTTCGCATGGCGCCGGGGGCGAAATGCGCGCTGTTTGAAGCGGACGGGGGAGCATGGAAGCTGGACGCGATTGAGGCCATCGCGCAATGGCTCGCGGCTGCGCTGCCCGAGGGGACGCCGGCGACGATCTTGGGATAGGACACGACGGTCGGAGTGCGGCATGGAAACGTGAACGCCCACGAACGCTATCCAGAGCGGGATAGAACTCCGACGGGACGCACCCTGCCGGCCGGGGGGACATATAAATAGACCAGCAACACCCACAAAAAAGGAGCGAGCACATGGAACAACAAACCGAATACTTCGCGGAACCCGCCGCGCCGAAACCCCTCACGCTCATGGAGCGCATCCGTCGTCTCATCGCCCTCAAAGAGGCCGTCAAAGCCGACAACCTGAAGTTGACCGGCGAGAAAAGCGAAATCCAAACCCTGTCCGCCGACGTCAGCAAGACCATGGTCGACCAGGGTATGATGGGCATGGACGTCGACGGTGCCAAACTGTCCATCAAGCATAAGATCTTTCCTGGGGCTGTCGACGGCGATATGGAACGCGCCGCCGCCGCGCTGCTCACCGCCGCGCCGCAATACCCCGATCTCGCCGAGATGGTTGCGCACACCGTCACTATGTCTGACTCGCAGTACCAGGCACTGACCGCGCTGGCGAAGAAGAACGTCATGGTCAAGCGGTTATTGGCGGGCGAGCGCAAAACGACGATCAACTTCGAAGCCGTGCGCGAATTTATGGAGGGGCTGGACGCCCAGGAGATTCCGTTGCCGGCGGCGTTTGACGGCGCGATTCGTATGTTTGACGATTATCCACTGACCGTGACGCTGCCGTCGACGCGGAAGAAACTGTCGGGGCCGCGCGGCGGAAATATACCGGAGGACGAGTAAATGTCGCAGAACAATAGTTATATCGTCGGGGATGGCTACTCCGATAAATTACAAATGGGATATGCTTGTCAATTTGCGGGTTTTACCAATGATACATTGGCTCCGCGTGCGATAAAATCCATTGATGCAACTTTTACCGCAGACAACTTTGCAGGCATAATGACAATTTCTATCGATATGAATCACCGTATTCGGGTCTGTGAACGTGGGATCATTGTGGTAAAATGCGAATATGGGACGCCATCATTCAAAGCTGGCGTTTATGTGCGTATATTGCCGCACTGCGACCGCACCAATATCGGCAGCCTTGACGCGCAACTCGATATCACCTACGGCGACCGTCCGTATCCCACCAATGTGCTAATTCCAAATGCCCGCTGGCGCACACGCCAAGACGCTGACAGACTCGCTGAAATTGAAATAGGACTTGACATCTAACCCGAATGGGTTATAATATCCTGCACGAGCGAAACCCAACCCACTCAATCACAAGGAGCGATTACCATTATGACCAAAGCACCTCAGCCCACCGCTGCCGCGCCAGCCGTTCCCTTCACCGGGTTTACCCACCCGGACGCCGTGGCGAAAAAGCAGAGCTTCGCCATTCTCACCGCCGACCTCGACGAACTGCGCGAGGTCATGGACGTCAACCTGCGTGGAACGACCATGGACGTATTTAAATTCGCTTCCGTCAAAGTCCCGTCCTCCTGCGGCACGTTCTGGACGGTGCATTCGCTGGAGGACGGCGACAAGCCGGTGGCGGTCATCGAAGGCATCATCGTCCACATCCAGGAAGGCCGTGTCTACTGGGTCGATCCCAACGCCTCCGGGACGCCGCCGGATTGCCGCAGCATGGACGGGCTGCACGGCGAGATGCGCGACCCCGACTCCGGCATTGTGCCTAACTCCGGGCTGTGCGCCGACTGCCCGCTGAGTAAGTTCGGCTCCGATGTCAAAAATGGCCGTGGCCAGGCGTGCAAGCAGAAGGCGTATGTGTTCTTCATGGACGCCGAGAGCTATATGCCGACGCTGCTGTCCATCCCGCCGGGGAGCCTGGCGAACCTCGACACCTACAAGCGCGCGTTGAGCGCGAAGGCGATCCCGTACTATAGCGCCATCACGCGCTTCGCGCTGGAGAAAAAGCAGAACGCGGACAAGACCGACTTCAGCACCGTGGTCTTCACCGCTGCGACCATCACCGACGGCGAGCGCAAACTGATCGTGCGCATTTCCCCGGAGGAGCGCACGTTCATCGCCGGCGCGCTGCGCGCGCAGATTCAAGACGCGATGAAAGCGCTGCCCGCCCCGCTGGCCGACGCCACGGAGATTCCCGACACGTCGGGCGCTCCCGCCCTGGAGATCGATGGCGAGTAATCCCACCGCGTGAGACACTGGAACACCGGGGGACGGCAGCACGGCCGTCCCCCACCGGCCCCCACACGCGACGAGGACGACCGCCATGCCATCATCATCAGTGCCCTTCATTGACCTGTTATTCGGCACGAAGCCCGATAATTTATACATCCTCATCTTTACCTTACCCGGCAAAGAATCTTACTGGTGTCGCACCAGCGCCGACGCGACGCAGCAGGCGCTGGCGCTGGCCGGCACTACGCCACAAAACGTCTACGTCATGATGAGTCTGTCCACCGACGACCGCGGCCTCCATGCCCGCGGGGTCGAGACCTGCGCGGCGGGGATCGCCGGGCTTTGGCTGGACATTGACTATGCGGGGCCGGGGCATACCAAACCGAACCTCCCGCCGACGGCGCAGGAAGCGCAAGACCTCATCGATGAAATGCCGTTGCCGCCGACCATCGTGGTGTTCTCCGGCGGCGGGCTGCAATGCTACTGGCTGTTTGACCAACTCTGGCTGTTCGCTGACCAGGCCGACCGCGAACGCGCGAAAGCGCTCACTACGGCATGGAATCAACTCTTCATCCGCATTAGTAAATCCCACGGCTATGCCGCGGATAGCGTCGGCGATCTCACCCGCGTGCTGCGCGTCCCCGGCACCGTCAATCGCAAGATCGCCGACCACCCCGTCACCGTGGAGATGACCGACGTGTACCCGGATCGCCGGTATACCATTGCCGATTTTGAAGGTCTCCCGGTGTTACAGATTCCCGCGCCGGTGACGAAGCCCGCGCGCGTGGCCACCACGTTGCCCTTGCCGACGCCCCAGACCGGCAGCGACACCTGG
>Ga0073936_10004915_pt1 | contig 18256 bp, 14 predicted proteins | sample AliMusrvi5mmetaG_FD_87041 | JGI IMG/M metagenome (GOLD analysis project Ga0073936, IMG submission 87041) | Freshwater lake bacterial and archeal communities from Alinen Mustajarvi, Finland, to study Microbial Dark Matter (Phase II) - Alinen... | ecosystem: Environmental > Aquatic > Freshwater >... | reverse complement strand
GCCGTCGAGGTACAGCGACTCGGCGGCGCGCATCGCCCGGGCCGGCGAGACGCCGGAGCCGGAGGCCGCGCTCATCAGCGCCGTCGTGTTGAACGGCGGCGGCGGCGCGACCTGGCGCGGCTGGGCCTTGTAGCCGGTGACGACGGCGAACTCGGCCTGCGCACGGGCGCGCGCCGCGTCGGCAGCGTCGAGCGCCTCGAAGCGGCCCTTGGCGTGCGCCACCTCGAGCTCGCTGCCGTCGCGCTCGAGCGTGGCCTTGAGCTCCCAGTACGGCACCGGCACGAAGGCGCGGCGCTCGAGCTCACGGTCGACGATGAGCCGCAGCGTCGGCGACTGGACGCGGCCGACGGAGAGATAGTCGGAGCCGTAGCGATAGGACGCCAGCGACATGAAGCGCGTGAGCACGGCGCCCCAGATGAGGTCAATGTCCTGGCGCGAGTGCGCCGCCTCGGCGAGGTTGAAGTCGACCGTGGAAGGTTTGGCGAAGGCCGCCTTGACCTCCTCCGGGGTGAGGGCCGAGTAGCGCACGCGGATGTGACGGTCGACCGCGGCAGACGGCAGCATCGGCTTGACGTGCGGGTCGCCGGCGTCCTTCTCCACGGGCGCCGCGGCCGGAGGCTCGGCCGCCGCTTTGCTGCGGGCGCCGGCGACGGCCTTCGTCTTCTTCTTCTTCTCGGGCTTGTCGTTGGGGTGACGCTTGAGCGCGTCGCCGCGCAGGATCTCCAGCGCCTCGTGGCCGATGAGCTCGCCCTCGCGGTCGTAGTCGGTGGCGATCACTACCTCGTCGGCGCCCTTGGCCACGGCGCGCAAGGCGGCCAGCGTGCCCGCCGCGCCGCCGTCGACGACCCACGCGAGATCCGGCTTCTCGATCATGTCGCCGAGGTACTTGAGGCTCCAGCGCCGGTACGTGTTGGGGAACACCGTCTCCATGACGTGGCCGCGCAAGCCGATGGCCACGCTCTCGGCGCCGTCCTCGGTGAAGTGATACGAGCGGACCTTCAGGCGGCCGCGGCCGTGCTCCTTCACAGCCACCTTGCCGCCGAGGATCTCGGCGATCTTGCGGGCGGCTGAATCCTTCTCTGTGACGATGAGCCTCAAGGGCCTACCTCGTGTGGGTATGGGACGACGCGGGCGATGGCAGTTGATACCACGGCGCAAACCCGGCCGTCGAGATGACGATCGCCCTCGCCGTCAGGCGAGAGCGGCGATGGCGTCTGCGAGCGACTCTTTGATCGTGAACACCCGGTCGAGGCCGGTGATGGAGAGCACACGCTCGACCGGCCGGCTGGTGACGACCAGCGCCATGGCGCCGCTGGCGGCGTTGACGCGGCGCACGCCGCCGATGAGAACGCCGAGGGCCGTCGAGTCGATGAACGTGACGCCGTTGAGGTCGACGACGAGGCGCTCGACGCCGCCGTCGAGCAGTTCGAGGAGGCACTCCTTGAAGCGCGGGGCCGTGTAGATGTCCACCTCACCGGCGAGCGTGACGATGCCGAGCCCCTCGCCGCGGCGCTCGCTGCTGACGCTGAACTGGTCGCTCACTGCTTGCTCCTCTAGGTCGAGGACGGCTTGGGTGTGGGCGTCGGCGAGGCCGCAGGGGTCGACGACGGTGTGTTCGCCTTGATCCAGGCGCGCACCTGCGCGGCGTCCGGCGCGTTCGGCGCCAGCTGCAGGTACCGGGTGAAGGCGAGCAGCGCGGTATTGGTGTCGCCCGCCTGCGTGGCCACGCTCGCCCAATCGAAGAACGCGGTGGCGTCCTTGGGCGTCACCACGGTGATCTTACCGTAGGTCGACGAAGCCGCCTGGTAGTCCTTCAGCGCCAGATCGACGCTGATCATCTTCTGGTAGGTGTCGAGCAACTGCTGCTGCGCGGCCGCGCCCTTCTGCGTCTCCAGAAGCGCGGTGGCCTTGCCGTAAGCGACCGCGGCCGACGCGAGATCGTTGTTCTGCGCCGCCGACTTGGGCGCCTGCGCGTTGGCGCGCGACTGGTACGCGTCGCCGAGGGCGATCCACGCGGTGACGTTGGTCGGATCGGTGGCGACCTGCGCCTTGTACGTGGTGACGTCCGCGTCGAGCTGCTTGGTGACCGCGGACGTGCCGCCTCCGCCGCACCCTTTTCCTTGGGTGATCGGGATCATGATGAGGAAACCGGCCATGACGATGGCCATGAAGAGGAAGACCCACTTCTGCCAGAACTTCACGCGTTTGCGATCGAGCAGCACCTAGACGCTCTCCTCTTCGGGGCCGGCGGGGTGCCACCAGCCTGATTCCGCGGCGCCCACCTGGACGCCGCCGGCGCGCACGCGGGCGCGCAACTTCTCGCGTACGCCGAAGGCGGCCCTGCGGATGCCTTCGGCGTCGAGTCCAGTGTACGCGTGATCGCGGAACAAAGCCCTCCCGCCGACCACCGTGAGGCGCACGTCGTCCTGGTTGGCGCCGTAGACGAGCGCCGAGTGCGGGTCGTCGATCGGCGCGAAGCGCGACTTCGCCACGTCGACGGCGATGAAGTCGGCGAACTTGCCGGGCTCGAGGCTGCCGACATCCGCGTCCATGCCGAGGGCCTCGGCTCCGCCGAGCGTCGCGATGCGCACGCACTTCTGCGCGTCGAGGACGCTCACGTCGCGCTCGACGGCGCGGTGCAGGAAGAGCATGGTCCGCATCTCGTCGAACATGTCCATGATGTTGCTCGACGCCGGGCTGTCGGTGCCGAGGCCGACGCGCACGCCCTCGTGCAGCAGGTCGCCGAGCGGAGCGACGCCGCAGCCAAGCTTGGCGTTGCTCTTGGGACAGTGCGCCACCGCGACTCCCTTGGCTTTGAGGATGCGGATGTCGTCGCGCGTCACCTGGACGCAGTGCACGGCAAGGAAGTCCCGGTCGAACACGTCCCACTGCTGCAGATACTTGATCGGGCTCACGCCGTAGGGCTGGACCAGCATGCGCTCCCAGCCCATCTTCTCGCGGTAGTCGTGCGCGAACTTGCCGCTGCCCGAGCGCACGTAGGTGATCTCTTCCTTGCTCTCCGCGACGTGGCTCATCACCTTGATGCCGCGCGAGCGCGCGAGCGCCGAGATGGCCTGGTAGAGACGGCTCGAGACGGTGTACGGGGCGTGCGGCGCAAGGCCGACGTCGAACTGGGGCGGCGCCGCCGCCTGGGCTTCGGCGAGGCGGCGCTCAACGTCGGCCATGGTCTCGTCGAGGCGCGCGTCGTCTACCCCGAAGACCTCGAGGTAGAGGCGGCCGCGAAGGCCCGCCGACCCGGCTGCGTCCAGCGTCACCGCGTTGAAGCTCGTGTCGGCGACCGTCGTGATGCCCGACGAGATCGCCTCCAGCGCGCCGAGACGGGCGCTCACCAGGTACTCGTCTGGCGTGAGCGCCGCCTTGACGTCGACGAGGCTGAGGATCCAGTCGCCGAACTCCTCGTCGTCGAGGATGCCGCGGAACGACGTGTACTCGAGGTGGCTGTGACAGTTGACGAACCCGGGCATGACGATGGAGCGCCCGAGCTCCACCACGGTGGCCTGCGGATGCGCGCTGATGACGTCCTCGGCGGGGCCGACGGCGACGATCCGCTCTCCCGCCACGGCGAGGGCGCCGTCGGCGAGCACGGGCGCCGCGACCGGGATGACCCAGTCGGCGCGATAGATGGTGAGTTCGGCGTTCGTGACGGGCATGTGACCCCAGCGTCCGTGGCACGCGGGGCCCGATGCCCCGCTGGCGCCCAAGGAGTATAGGCGAGCGCCTCTCGCACTGGCAAACACGCCCGCCGGCAGCTTCCGGCGAGCCCGCGCACGGCAGTATACTCGTCGGCACATCGACGCGGGGAGAGGGCGTGAAAGACCGGCCACCATCCAGCCTGTCAGCCGAAGTCGTCACCAGCGCGGTCTGGGACGCCATCGCCCAGATCCCCGGGGTCGCCGACCTGTACCGCAAACCGTTGCAGTCCCTCGGCGAACGCGTCCACCTCGAACGGCACGGGCCCGTCCGGCTCACCGACGACGCGGACGGGCCGCTGCTCGAGGTCCACATCGTGCTCGAGCCCGGGGCCTCCGTGAGCGGCGTCGGCGAAGCCGTGGCCCGCGCCGGCGCCGGCTACCTCGCGCAGGCCGCCGGCACGTCCATCGGCCACGTCGAGGTCTACGTCGACGACGTGGCCGACGCCGGCGCTGAGTGAGGGCGATCGACCTCAGCTCCGGGACGCGCGACCTGCTCGCCCCCGCGTGCAGCGGCTGCACCTGGTGGCTCGCCTCGCCGGGCGACGCCGGCAGCCTGCAGACGCGGCTCGACTGGGAGCGCGAGGCAGAGGGCGAGGCAGGATTCTTCGGGCGCGCGCTGCTCGAAGACGACGCGGTGATCGGCTGGATGCACGCCGCCGCCGCGCACCTCATGCGGCGCGCGCACTCCCTGCCCGCCGGCCCGCCGTCGCCGGACGCCTACGTGCTCGCCTGCTCCTACTTCTACGACGAGGACTACCTGCGCGGCTTTCAGTTCCTGCTGCAGGAGCTCGAGGCCTCGCTCAAGCACCGCCGCGTGGCGGCGCTCGAGGCCTTCGGCCTGCGTCGCAAGGGCCAGGCGTACCCGTTCCGCGGCTACATCCGCGAGCTCAACCTGTTCCACCCCGAGGTGCTCGAGGGCAGCGGCTTCCGCCAGGTCCAGGCGAAGGGCGAGGTCGCGCGCTACAGGCTCGACCTCTCGACGCTCGTGGCGAGCGCACGGCGCAGCGTCGCCTGGGACGAGGTCGAGGCGGGAGCCGCGGCGCAGCCGGTCTGAGAGTGCGGCGCAGCCGGTGTCACGGAGCCTGGCCCGGCGCTCAGCGGAACAGTCGCGGCAGGCGCTGCTTCCAGTCCTCGGGCAGCACCGCGTCGAGCGCGTCGTCGAGCGTGACGATCCCCAGCAGCCGGCGCTCGGCGTCGACAACCGGGATGGCGAGCAGGTCGTACTTGGTCATGATGCGGCCGACCTCTTCCTCGTCCAGGTCGGCCGAGATCGTGACGACGTCGTCCTCCATGAGCTCGGCGAGCGGCTGCTCCGGGCTGGCCAGGACCACGTCGCGCAGGCTGGCGACCCCCGCGAGCCGCTCGCCCTCTTCCACGAAGTAGAGGTACCTCATGGCGTGCGTCTCCGGCCGCTCGCTCCGGATCCACTCGAGCGCGGCGCCGGCCGTCGACGAGACGGGCAACGTCACGAGGTCGGTCGTCATCAGGGCGCCGGCGCTGTGCTCGGGGTGGCTGGCGAGCTCGCGCAGGTCCTCCTCGCGCTCGTCGGGCAGGCGCGCGAGCAGCTCCTGCGAGAGCTCGTCCGGGAGCATGCCGAGCAGATCGGCGGCCTCGTCGGTCTCGAGCTTCTCGAGCACCGTGACGGCGCGCTCGACCGGCATCTCCTGCACCGCCGCCGCCGCGAGCTCGTCGTCCATCTCCTGCAGCGTGTCGGCGGCCAGGCCGGGGTCGAGCGCGGCCAGCACCGCCGCGCGCTCGCGCGGGCCTACCTGGCCGACGATGTCGGCGATGTCCGCCGGGTGCAGCTCGGTGAGCTCGGCGAACGCCTCCACGAAGTTGAGGCGCGAGAGCCGCAGCGAGATGAGATTGACGTCGGCCCAGGGCACGAAATCGCCGCTCCGCCGCGGCAGGCGGCGCGAGAGGAAGCCGAGGCCGAAACGCCGCGCCAGCGCCCCGCCGCTCGCGTCCACGCCGGCGACGCCGAGATCGCCGTCGTGAGGCTGAAGGAGCACGTCCTGCACGCGCACGAAGACGCGCCGCCGCATGTCGAGGACCTCGTTGTCGAGCACCGAGTCCACCAACGCCAGCTCGTCGCTGCGCAGCGAGGCGGGCACGAGGTCGGCGGCGGCGCAGCACAGGTTGAGCTGCTCGGCGTCGACATCGATCTCGGCGACCTGCGCCCACGAGACGCGCCACTGCTCGTCGTCGAGGTCGACGAAGAAGCCGGTGACGACGGCGGTGTCCGGGGTGCAGAGCGCGACGACGTCGAGGAGCTCGCCCACGGCGCGACCGTCGGCATCGACGACTTTCATGTCTTCGAGCTCGGAGAGCGCCAGGGAGCTGGGATCTTCGTCCACGAAGCGACTCACTTCCTTTCTCCCGCACGGACCCCGCGGGACGCGGCGAGGATACTCGCGACGCCGGGGAGCGTCAATGATCCCGGAGTTCACGTACCTGTATCGGCCGGGAATCGTCCTGCGGTAGACTCTGCCCGTCCATCGTCCATCGCCGCGGCGCCGCGCATGGGGTATGCGCACGTCCGGCACAGCCGAAAGGAGCCGTTGTATGGCGGCCGATCCAACAGCCGTCGCTTCGGGAGGTCTCGACGGAGTGTTCCACTTCACCAAGTGGGGCACCACACTCAGACGCGACATGCTTGCCGGGCTCACGACGTTCATCGTCATGTCCTACATCATCTTCGTGAACCCGAGTATTCTCGGACTTGGCGGCAAGGGCCTGCCCTTCGCCGCCGTGCTCACCTCCACCTGTCTCGTGGCCGGCGTGATGACCATCCTCATGGGCGCGGTCACCAACCGCGCCTACGCCATCGCGCCCGGCATGGGCCTCAACGCCGTGGTGGCGTTCAGCCTCGTCCTCGGCCAGGGCCTCACGTTCCCGCAGGCCATGGGCCTCATCTTCCTCGAGGGCGTGGCCATCACCATCCTCGTCCTCACCGGCTTCCGCGAGGCCATCTTCAAGGCCATCCCGCTGGAGCTCAAGAAGGCGATCGTGGTCGGCATCGGCTTCTTCATCCTGTTCATCGGGATGGTCGACGGCGGCATCGTGATCGCCTCCAAAGGCACGCCGCTCACCCTCGGCACGTTCGTCGGCGTCCCCGTGCTCGTCACCATCTTCGGCCTCGCCGTGACCATCATCATGATCACGCGCGGCTGGCGCGGCGCCGTGATCCTCGGCATCATCTTCTCGACGATCTTCGCGACCATCCTCAACTACGCCTACGACAAGACGTCGTTCGCCCCCGGCACGGCCGTGATCCCGAGCAAGATCTTCGCGGCCCCCGACTTCAGCCTGTTGGGCCAGTTCAACTTCGGCGCCTTCAGCAAGCTCGGCGTCACCGCCGCCGTCCTCTGGATCTTCAGCCTCATGCTGTCGGACTTCTTCGACACCATGGGCACACTGGTCGGCGTCGGCGCCCAGGCCGGCTACATCGACGACAAGGGGCACCTCAAGAAGCTCAACCGCCTGCTCCTCATCGACTCGCTCGCCGCCGTCGCCGGCGGCGCCGCGTCCTCGTCGTCCGCGACCACGTACATCGAGTCGGGCGCCGGCGTGGCCCAGGGTGGCCGCACCGGCATTGTCGGCATCACCGTCGGCGTCCTCTTCCTGCTGGCGATGTTCTTCTCGCCGATCGCCGGGGTGGTGCCGGCCAATGCCACCGCCCCGGCGCTGATCATCGTCGGCTACCTGATGATGGCGACCTTGACCTCCGGCGAGACGATGGCGGAGGACGAAGAGGCGGGCCGCGGCCTCGTCAAGCGCGCGGTCGCCGCGATCAACTTCGGCGACATCGCCTTCGGCCTCCCGGCCATCCTGACGATGACCATCATGCCGCTCACGTACAGCATCACCAACGGCATCGGCGCCGGCTTTCTCTCCTACACGCTCATCCGCATCACGCAGGGCAAGGCCAAGGAGATCAGCTGGATGCTGTGGATCGCATCGGCCGGCTTCCTCCTCTACTTCCTGATCCCCTTGCTCCAGGCAAAGGGCTGGGTCTGAGCCCGATCTGAGCGTCACCCGCTCGAGTAGACCGGCAGAGGGGCCGGGCGCCATCGGCGCCCGGCCCCTCTGATATCCTCGCCGCCATGGACGTCGTCGTGCTCATCCTGGCCCTCGCTATCATCCTCATCTCCGCCGAGCTGTTCACCAACGGCGTGGAGTGGTTCGGGCGCCGCTACGACCTCGGCGAGGGCGCCGTGGGCAGCATCCTCGCCGCCGTGGGCACGGCGCTGCCCGAGACGCTGGTGCCGATCATCGCCATCGTCTTCACCGGCGGGACCGCCGCGACGGCCGTCGGCGTCGGCGCCATCCTGGGCGCGCCGTTCATGCTCGCAACGCTGGCGATGGTCGTCACGGGCGCGGCCGTCCTCGTGTTCGCCTGGAGGGGGCGGCGCTCCCGCGACGTGACCATCAACGAGACCGTGATGCGCCGCGATCTCAGCCACTTCCTCATCGCCTACTCGCTGGCCATGGCCGCCGGCCTCATCCACGTGCGGCCGCTGCACTACCTGCTCTCGGTCGCGCTGCTCGTGTTCTACGGGTTCTTCGTGTGGGAGACGATGCACGGCGAGGGCGACCTCGGCGCGGACATCAAGCCCCTCTACTTCCACCGCCATCCCGTGATGCCGCACCGCTACCGGATCTTCCTGCAGATCGGCGCCGCCGTGCTCGGCATCATCCTCGGGGCCGAGCTCTTCGTGAAGGAGGTCCAGGTCCTGAGCGCGTCGCTCGGCGCCGCCCCGCTCATCGTCTCCCTGCTGATCACGCCGATCGCCACCGAGCTGCCCGAGAAGTTCAACTCGGTGCTCTGGGTGCGGCAGCGCAAGGACGCCCTGGCGCTCGGCAACATCACGGGGGCGATGGTCTTCCAGAGCACGTTCCCGGTGTCGGTCGGCCTCATCTTCACGAGCTGGGAGCTCCCGCGCTCCGGGCTCGTCAGCGGGATCTTCGCGCTCATCTCCGGCGCGGTCTTCTACTGCACCATCCGCTTCCGCCACAAGCTCACGTGGTGGTCGCTTGGGGGCGCCGGCTCGATGTACGTGCTGTTCATCCTCTACGTGGTGTTCCTCTACCGGAAATGAGCGGCGGGCGGGCGAGGCCATGTGGCCCCGCCCGCCCGCGTCCTGCGCGACGACCCGGGATCAGCCCTCGCCGGCGCTGAGGCTAGCTCGCGATCGTGAGCGTCACGGTCGCTCCGGCCGGAGCCACGGTGCCGGTGTCCGGGCTCACCAGGACCACCGTCCCGGGCGGCTGCCCGGTCCCGCTCTTCATCTCGACGACGACGTTGAAGCCGAGCGCCGCGAGCGTGTCGTTGGCCGTCGTCGCGTCCATGCCGTAGACGTTCGGGATCGCGACGCCGGTGGGCGTGGGGCTCGGCGACGCCGAGGGCGTGCCGCTCGACACCACGATGCTCACCGAGGAGCCCTTGTCGACCTGGGTGCCGGCCGCCGGGGACTGGCTGATCACCTGGCCGGAAGGCACGCTCGTGCTCGTCTGTTGCGACGCCGCGCCGAGCATGAGCCCGGCGGCCGACAGCGCCGCCTGGGCGTCTGCCTGGGCGAGCCCGCTCAGGTCGGGCACCGACGCCTGCGGCTTGCCGCTGCTGACCCAGTACTTGATCGTGTCGCCCTTCTGGACGTTGCTGCCCGCCGGCGGGTCCTGCTTGTAGACCTCGCCCTGGGGCACGGAGCCGTTCTTGCCCGAGTGCTGCACGCCGAGCAGGCCGTTCTGGCTCAGCCACGACTTCACGGCGTCCGGCTTCCAGCCACGGAAGTCGGTGAGCGGGACGGTCGCCGAGCCCCTGCTCACCCAGATGTCTACAGGCTCGCCCTTGCGCAGACTGGTGCCGGCCGCCGGCGCCTGGCGCGTCACCAGGCCGGCGGCGAACTTGTCGGAGTACTCCTCCTGGACCTTGCCCGCGAAGCCCTTCTCCTCGAGCGCCGTGAGCGCGGCGGCCTTGGTCTGCCCCACCACCGACGGGACGGTCGCGGAGCCGCCGCCCATGGCGCGCACGAGCGCGAACGCGGTGGCGGCGATCACGAGGACGAGGAGCACGACGACGAGGACGAGCGGCCAGCGCCGCCGCTTGCGCCCGCGGTCCGAGCGCACGGGGTCGAGATGCGGCTGCGTCATCACGGCCGTGCCGCCGGCGGCCGCGCCGGCGAGGACGCTGGTGCGCTCCGCGCCGGAGTCGAACGTCGCCGCGGCGACGGGGCCGCCGAGCTGGGCCGCGCGCAGGTCGCGCGCGAACTGGTCGGCGGACTGGTACCGCTGCGCCGGATCCTTGGCCATCGCCTTGAGCACGATCTGGTTGAGCGAATACGGCAGGCCGGGGATCACCTGCGCCGGCTCCGCGGCGATCTCGTTGACGTGCTTGAGCGCCACGGTCACGGCGGTGTCGCCCTTGAAGGGCACGACGCCGGTGAGCATCTCGTAGAGGACGATGCCTACCGAGTACAGGTCGGTGCGCGCGTCCACCGGCTGGCCCTTGGCCTGCTCGGGCGCGAGGTACTGCGCGGTGCCGAGGATCGAGCCCGCCTCGGTCATGCCCGAGTCGCCGGCGCGGGCGATGCCGAAGTCCATGACCTTGACGGTGCCCTGGGCGTCCATCATCACGTTCTGCGGCTTGATGTCGCGGTGCACGATGCCGTGGCGGTGGGCGTACTCGAGCGCGGCGAGCAGCTGGAGCGCGATGCGCACCGACTCGGTGCCGCTGAGACGGCCGTGACGGCGGATGTAGTCCTTGAGCGTCTCCCCCTCCACGTACTCCATGACGATGTAGTACGTGCCGTCGAGCTCGCCCCAGTCGTAGATGCTGACGAGATTCCCCTGGTTGAGGCCGGCGGCGGCCTTGGCCTCGCGCCGGAAGCGCTCGACGAACGTGGCGTCGCCGAGGAAGCGCTCGAGCAGGACCTTGAGCGCCACGCTGCGGCCGAGGGTGAGGTCCTCGCACAGGTAGACGTCGGCCATGCCGCCGCCGCCGAGCTTGCGGACCACGCGATAGCGGCCGCTCACGACCTGCTCTGGCTGGAAGACGTCAGTCACGTGTTGCTACCTCTCCTCTTCTCGGTCAGGTACGACCCGCGGCGCCGGCTCCCTGCCGTCACGGCAGGGCGGTCTGCGCCAGGGCGGTCTTGATGACCTCGGCGGCGAGCGGCGCCGCCGCCTCGCCGCCGGTCGATTGCGTGCCTTCGATCACGACGGCGATGGCGATCTTGGGGTCGTTGGCCGGCGCGAAGGCGATGAACCACGCCAGGTTCGTGCCGTCGCCCTTCTCCGCCGTGCCGGTCTTGCCGGCAACCTGGATGCCCTGGAGGGCCGCCGAGGTCCCGGTGCCGGCGGTCACCACGCGCTGCATCATCGTGTTGAGCTGCGCCGCGACCGCCGGCTTCATCGCGACCTTCCACTGTTGCGGCTGGGCCCGCTGCACGACCGTCCCCGAGGGCGCGATGACCTGCTGCGCGTAGTACGGCTTCATGACCACGCCGCCGTTGGCGACGCCGGCGGCGACGAGGGCCATCTGCAGCGGCGTCGCCAGCAGCTTCTCCTGGCCGACCGCCGCCCAAGCGACGGCGAGCGGGTCCATGAAGGCGTCGGGCGGCAGGATGCCTTTGGCGCCGTACCGGCCGCTGGGCACGACCTCGCCTGCCGGCAACGGCAGCGGTGGCGTCTGGTAGAAGCCGAAGCGCTGCATCGTCGCCACGAGGCGCTTGCGCTGCAGCAGGTTGCCGACCTTGCCGAAGGTCGTGTTGATCGAGAGCGTGAGCGCCGTCGTGAAGTCGTTGGGGCCGAAGACCTCGCCGCCGTAGTTGGTGACCTTGCCGCCGAAGACCACGTAGGTGCCGGTGTCCACGAAGGGCGTCCTCGGCGTCACCTTGCCGTAGTCCAGGCCGCCGGCCGCGGTGACGACCTTGAAGGCCGATCCTGGCACGTACAGCCCCTGCGTGGAGCGGCTCAGCAGCGGCGCGTTGCCGTCGGCGCTGAGCCGCGCCCACTGGTCGTCGAGGTTGGCCGGGTCGTAGGTGGGCGCCGACGCCGCCGCGATCAAGGCGCCCGTCTTGGGGTCGAGCGCGATGATGGCGCCCCGCTGCCCGGAGAGCGCCTTCTGCGCCGCCTTCTGGACCGCCGGCACCAGCGTGAGCTTGACGCTCGCCCCCTGCGGCCGGCGCCCCAGCAGCTTGTCGACCCACGACTGCACCCCGAGGTTCGTCGACTGCCCGGTGAGGTAGTCGTTCATCGCCGCCTCGATGCCGGTACGCCCGTAGCGCAGGCTGTCGTAGCCGATCAGCTGCGGCGCCAGCGTGCCCTGCGGGTAGTCGCGGTAGTAGTAGCCGGAGCGGCTCACCGAGCCGGCGATCGTCGACCCGTCGAAGCCTAGGATGTTGCCGCGCTCGATCTTCATCTCCTTGGCGAGCGCGAGCTTGTTCTGCGGCCGGTCGGAGAACCAGTTGGCGCGCACGGCCATGATCCACGTGAGGTTGATGACCAGCGCCATGAACAGGACGACGCCGATGATGAAGACGCGGGAGATGGCTTTGTTCACGGCGCTCCTACCCTCGCTCCGCCAGGCGGCGGCGTTCCAGGTCCGTGCCCTCGCGCACCACGTTGGTGCGGTGCGAGACCAGGAGCAGCAGGGCGACGAGCATGAGGTTGGCGGTGATCGAGCTGCCGCCGTAGCTCACGAACGGCAGCGTGATGCCGGTGAGCGGGATCAGGCGCGTGACGCCGCCGAGGATGATGAAGGTCTGCAGCCCGAAGGCCATGGCGAGCCCGGCGGCGAGCAGCTTGGAGAAGCCGTCGGGCGCCCACACCGCGATGCGGAAGCCGCGCCACGTGAACAGCAGGAAGAGCAGGATGATGCCCACGGCGCCGACCAGCCCCATCTCGTTGGCGATGGCGCTGAAGATGAAGTCCGTCTGCAGCTCGGGCACGACCGGCTGATGGTTGACGTAGAGCAGGTAGCCGCGCCCGAAGCCGGCGCCGAGGATGCCCCCGTCGGCGATCGTGAACAGCGACTGCAGGAGCTGGTAGCCGCTCGTGGAGGCGTGCGGCCACGGGTTCAGCCACACGGTGAAGCGCTCGTTGACGTGCGGCACGATGACCACGGCGATGGCCGCGGCGGCGGCGAAGAGGCCGCCGCCGAGCGCCACGTAGACGATGCGCGAGGTGGCCATGTACATCAGCCCCACGAAGATCGACATGAACAGCAGCGCCATGCCGAAGTCCTTCATGAACACCAGCATGGCGAGCGACATCACCCACATCACGAGCAGCGGCCCGAAGTACTTGGCCGCCGGCAGCGGCACGCCGAGGACGTGGTGCGTGGGCACCGAGAGCAGGACCTTCTTGTCGTCGAGGTAGCCGGCGAGGAACACGACGATGGCGAGCTTGGCGAACTCCGACGGCTGGATCGAGAAGCCGAAGGCGTGGATCCAGAGCTTGGACCCGTTCACCGTGGTGCCGAGCGCGATGGTCACGACGAGCAGCGTCAGGCCCACGGCGCCGATGAGGTAGCGGTAGCGGTCGAGCTTCATGTGATCGCGCACCACGAGCACCGTGAGCACGAAGAGCCCCGCCCCGACCAGCAGCCACTGCCCCTGGGTGAGCGCCAGCGCGGGCTTGATGCGGAAGATCTCGGTGAGGCCGACCGCCGCGAGCAGCGCCGTCACCGGCAGCAGGTAGGGGTCGGCCTGAGGAAGCACGAGGCGCACCACGAGGTGGAGCACGATGAAGATCGCCACGAAGATGAGACCGTAGATGAGCGAGACGCGGTTGATCTCGCGGTAGCGCCCGGCGTAGACGGAGACGTACGCCATCGTGCTCACCGCGCCGGCGATGACCAGGAACAGCAGCTCCGTGTTGCGCCGGCTCAGGGCCACATCCCCAGCGCCGCGGCCAGCGCCATGACGCCGTCGCGATCGTGGATCGTCTGCGCGTCCACGGCGGCCATCTGCTGCGGCGAGAGCGTGTCGTAGGGGCGGGTGCTCTTGCGATAGACGGGGTTGAGGCGGTGGCCGCCGAGATCGACCGGCACGCCGCTGTAGATCACGAGCCGCCCGTTGTCGACGCCGACGAAGAAGATCGTGCTGGTCGTGAAGGCCCCCGCGGCGCCGACCAGCAGCACGAGCGAGAGGATCACGACGACCAGGCCCAGGCGGCGGCTCCTCCGCGTGCGGTCCGGCGCCGCGGCGGCGTCCGGCGCGACTTCGTCCGGCGCCAAGGCATCCGGAGCGGAGGCATCCGGCGCCACGTCGTCCGGAGCGGAGGCATCCGGCGCCACGTCGTCCTGCGGCACGTCGGCCTGCGCCGCTGCTTCGTCGGGGATCGTGGCGGTCGCGCTCACGGCGATCGGCTCGTCCAGTCCGGGCCCGGACGCCGCGACCACGGCGGCAGCCGTCGAGGCGTCGCCGATGTCTTCAAGCCTCGGCGGCGCGTCGCCCGCGCTCGCCCGCGACTGCGGGGCGCCGTCGGCGTCGCTCCCGGCGCCCGGCGCCGACGGCACGGCGGCCGCCGCCGCGGCCGGCAGGACCGCTGTCGCCGCGACGCTCGCGTCGAGGATCGCGGTGGTGGCCTCCTCGGCCACCGGCTGCTCGCCGGCCGCCGGCGCGTCCTCGAGGCGCAGCACGACGGCGGTGATGTTGTCCGGGCCGCCGTGCTTGCGCGCCTCGGCGATGAGCCGGCCGGCCGCTTCCTGCGGATCGTCGCGGCCGAGCGCCTTGCGGATGTCCGCGGCCGGCACGGGGCCGCTCAGCCCGTCGCTGCAGAGGAGCAGGACGTCTCCGTCCTCGAGGTCGACCTCGAACTCGTCGATGCGCACCTGCGCCTCCGTGCCGAGGGCGCGGCTCAGGACGCTGCGGTGGGGGTGCACGGCGGCTTCCTCTTCGGTGAGCCGCCCGTCGCGCATCATCTCGCCCACGAGGGAGTGGTCGTCGGTCAGCTGCCGCAGCTCGCCGGCGCGCAGCAGGTAGACCCGGCTGTCGCCGATGTGCACGAAATGCCCTATCTCCCCCTCGAGGCGCACGGCGGTGAGGGTCGTGCCCATGCCCTGATGGCCGCTGTCGCTCGCGGCCTTGGCGAAGACGGCGGCGTTGGCGGCTTCGGCGGAGCCGAGGAGCGGGTCGCCGCGAGCCACACCGGCGGCGAGGGTCTCGGCGGCGAGGGCGCTCGCGACCTCGCCGGCGAGCGCGCCGCCCATGCCGTCGCAGACGGCGAACAGCGGCGCCGCGATCACGAAGGAGTCCTCGTTGGTCTTGCGGTGCAGGCCGATATCGCTGAGGGCGCCGATCCGGGCGACGAGGGTCACCAGGCGATCACTCCTCGTAGCGGAAGGTGGTCTCGCCGATGCGCACTCTGGAGTCGAGACCAAGCTGGGCCTCGGTGACGAGGCGGTCGTTGACGAACGTGCCGTTGGTGCTGCCGAGGTCCTCGACGAAGTAGAGCTGGCCGCGCGGGACGAAGCGCGCGTGCGTGCTCGAGACGAAGTGCTCGTCGAGCACGATGTTGCTCGAGGCGGCGCGGCCGACCGTCACCCAGCCGTCGAGCGGGAAGATCACTCCGGCCGGCACGATGGGGCTCTCCTCGACGACGAGCCGCGGGTTGATGATGCCGGAGAAGTCGAGCGAGTCGCCGGCGATCGTGCGCTCGGAGGCGCGCTCCTCGCGCCGCGTCTCGCGCTCCTGCGGGGTGAACACGGGGACCGGGCGGGCGCCCTCCGGCAGGGCCACGTCGGGAGCGACGGCGGCGCCCGCGGGATTGCGCACGTTGCCTACGGCCATGCGCACGACCTGCCAGATGAACAGGTACAGCAGCACGAGGATGCCGATCTTGAGGACGAGCAGGACGATGTCGATCATTGGCCTCTCCAGCACCAGGCGCGGCCGGCCGCCGCGGCAGCCGCGTTCAGCTCAGGGCCCGCATCACGGGAGCCTCTCGAAGACCAGCTCCGTGGTGCCCAGCTCGATACGGTCGCCGTGCTGCAGCACGGCTTGCTTGACGTCGCGGCGGTTGAGCCGCGTGCCGTTGGTCGACCCGAGGTCGCGCAGCATGAAGCCGTCGCCCTGGCGGCGGACCTCGGCGTGCTCGCGCGAGACGTTGGGGTCGGTGAGGACGATGCCGCAGCGACGGCTGCGCCCGAGCACGGTGACGTCCTCGCGCAGTTCCCACTCACCCTGCGGGCCGCGCAGCGCGGCGCGTGACGTGCCGCGTCGCGGCGCCGCCGCGGGAGCGGCCGCGGCCTCCTGGTACAGGACCGTCTGCTCCGGCTGCGGCCGCGGCACGAAGGACTCGCCTGGAGCGGCCAGCGGCGCCATGGCGACGGGCGCGGCCGCCAGAGGCGGTGCATCGGCCGGCGACGACGCGCCGGCCGGCGCGAACGCGGCGCCCGGCGCGAACGCGGCGCCCGGCGCGAACGCGGCGCCCGGCGCGAACGCGGCGCCCGGCGCGAACGCGGCGCCCGGCGCGTCGAGCGGCGCCTCGACGTGGCTGGTGGCGATGCCGAACTCGCCGACGCGCAGGTCGTCGTCGCGCTGGAGGTCGATGCGCGGCGGCGCGACGAGCGTCCAGCCCTCGCGCCGCGCGAAGGCGACCACGTAGTTGGAGAGCTCGGCCTTGAGCGAGTCGCCGAGCGACGAGAGGTGCTCGTAGTCGGCGGAGCCGAGGTACACTTCGAACTCGTTGGGCACGTACACGTTGGAGACGCCGACCGTCTTGTGGTCGCCCATCTCCTTGGTGAGCTTGTGCGCCAGTTCGACCGGCTGCACGCTCGACTTGAAGGCGCGGCCAAAGCCTCCCTCGACCGCACCCTCGAGCTTCTTCTCAGCCTTCCTGAAGATCCCCATCGTCTCGCTCCTCCGGCGCGTCGCCGGTCGTCAGAATCAGAGGCAAGAGTATCACGGAGGCGGCGAGGACCACACTCGGCAGGAGCGCCCCCAGAGACGCCGCATAGCCCCAGACGACGATCGGCACGATGCGATACGCGGCGAACACGCCGGCGAACGCGAACGACCAGGTCCACAGCCGCGCCTCGAGGCGGCGGCACGAGAAGGCGAAGCCCATCGCCGCCGCGAGGCCGGCCCAGACGGCCATCTGCAGCAGGCACGGCGGCGAGACGAACAGGCCGAGCAGGCGCGCGGCCGCGGTGAGCGGGTCGCCGGAGGCCGCGAGGCGCGCGCCGGAAGCGGCCCGCGGCACGAACAGCGTGAGCGGGCCGGCCGCGGCGTCGCGGATCACGAAGTACACGAAGACGCCGGCGCCGGCCCAGGCGGCCGCGAGCGGGCCACGCACGCGGCCCAGCGCGGCCGCCCCCGCCGGCGCGAGCAGCGCCAGGGAGAACGGTGCGAGCACGAGCGCAAGCGCCGGCCAGAGGGCGACGATGGGCCGCGCGCGCGTGAGCAGGAACAGCGCGACGGCGCAGACGAGGTACACCGCACCGACGCTGAGCGAGACGTTGAGCAGGGGGAACGCGAGCACGCCGAGGAGCCAGGCCAGGCCGGCCTGAGGCGCGACGGCCCACGCGGCGGTGCTGAGCGCGACGATCGGCAGCGCCCAGCTCTGCGGGTACGCGGGCAGCGCCGTGAGAACGAAGAGGCTGGTCACGGCGGCCAGCGCGGCGCCCCCGCCGCGCTCCAGCGCCGCACCGGCGCGGCGCAGCGGCCGGACCAGGCGCTGCGCCTGGCGAAGCCGGCGGGCGCTGAGGCGCCCGCTGCGCAGCAGTTCCTCCAGCGCCGCGCTGAGCTCCCGGGCCTCCGGGCGGTCGCCCGGGCTGGGCGCGCAGGCGTCGTCGACGAGGGCGACGAGCTCGTCCGGCAGGTCCGGCCGCAGGCTGCCGAGAGACGGCAGGCGGCCGGCGGCAACATTGGAGAGCGTCTCGGCCGGCGTCTGCCCGCGCAGCGGGTTCTCGCCGGCCAGCAGCTCGTAGAGCACGACCCCTGCGGAGTACACGTCGCTCGGCGGCCCCACGCGCCGGCCGGCCGCCTGCTCCGGCGACATGTAGGCCACCGTGCCGATGACGTCGCCGTCCTCGGTGAGCGTGTCCGAGTCCATCATGCGGGCGATGCCGAAGTCCATGATCTTGACGTGGCCGTCCTCGCCCAGCATCACGTTCTGCGGCTTTACGTCGCGGTGCACGATCCACTGGCTGTGCGCGTAGGCCAGACCCTCGTAGAGCTCGGCGCCCACGGCCGCCACGTCGCCGTCGCCGAGATCACCGGCGAGCTGGTCGAGCGACGAGCCCACGACGAGCTCCCACACGAGGATGCTGCGCTCGCCGTCGCCGAACCAGTCGTACAGCGCCACGATGTTGGGGTGGGAGAGCGCGGCCGCAGCCTCGACCTCGCGCACGACGCGGCCCGACATCTGGCGCCCGTTGGCGATGATCTTGAGCGCGACCGGCTCGTCGAGGCTCAGGTCGCGCGCCTCGAACACCTCCGCGAAACCGCCGCTGCCGATCTTGCCGACCAGCTCGTAGCGGTCGCGCCAGTCGACGAAGAGTGGTGTGTGGCTGTGGGCCGCGGCAGGCATCTCCG
>Ga0073936_10004907_pt1 | contig 18270 bp, 17 predicted proteins | sample AliMusrvi5mmetaG_FD_87041 | JGI IMG/M metagenome (GOLD analysis project Ga0073936, IMG submission 87041) | Freshwater lake bacterial and archeal communities from Alinen Mustajarvi, Finland, to study Microbial Dark Matter (Phase II) - Alinen... | ecosystem: Environmental > Aquatic > Freshwater >... | reverse complement strand
GGGGACGAAGCGGGTCGTCGCTGTCCGGTGAAGGGTGGCCTGGGGAGCAAAGACGGTCATGGTGGTCAGCTGGCCCCGGCTGTCAAATCGGCACGCGACTGTGCCGAGGCCCGGGACAGTCACTGCTCCATTCTTGCTCTGATAAACCACGGTCCCGATCTTGACCGAGTACGATCCATTTTTTTGAGACGTAACCTGGAAATCCGGGGTCTCGCCGAGCACCTGAATGCCCGCGAGGGTGACTGTCTTGGAAATCGCCCGGTTTTCCGTCAGGAAATCCTGCGAGTTTTTTATTGCAGCCTGAGGCGCGGGACTTGGCACTAAATTCTGCGCGGCACCTGTGACCGCAACCGTCGCTTGTAGTCCTTTACTTTCAAGTGTGACCGGCCCGTTCTGAGCGAACACGGCCGGGACCGCCTGGCTTATTAAGAAAACAGACAAGCTGATTAATGAAACAGTCTTGCGGATCCCTGATTTCTCTTGGTGGAATTTCATACCGAGCATCTCCTTTTGGATGTTTCTTCGAGAAAGGTGTCAGCAAATAATAGCTTTGTGGGATTATACTCCCCCCCAACCTTTCGTCAAATCGGGACCTTTTAAAGAATAGGGAAATGCCAGAGAATTAAGGAACTTCCCCGGTCTGCTGGCTGATGGCGCCAAGCATGAAATCGCGGCGGCGGACGTTCGAAAAACCGAGTTCCGAAAAGATGGCGGCCAATCCCGCCTGTGACGGGAAATACTTTCCGGAGTTGGGAAGGTATCCGAACGAATTGAATTCCCCGCGGTGGAAAAAGGTCTTCCCGAGCCAAGGGATGAAGCCCCGGAAATAGACCTGATGGACCCACGACAAAAATCCTTCGGGCGGACGGCCAAGATCGAGATTGGAGACAAACCCGCCCGGTCGCGTCACACGCTTCATTTCCAAAAGACCGGATTTCAAGTCCTCCAGGTTCCGGAGACCAAAGCTGATCAGGACCCGATCAAAGGAGCCGTCCGCGAACGGAAGCTTCATGGCATTCGCGCTCCGGAACTCGACGTTCTTAAGTCCCTTCGCGCGATCCCGGGCGATCGCGAGCATCTTTTCGGACACATCGACGCCGATCACGCTCGCGTCCGGATAAGTTTTCCCGATCATAATGGCGGTGTCCCCGCTTCCCGTGCAGACATCCAGCACTTTCGCTCCGGGCTTGATTCCGAGGTCCCGGATGGCGGTCCTTTTGATGCGCTGGTGCTGGCCGAGGCTGAGCACTTCGTTCAGGCGGTCGTACTTGGGGGCGAGCCCGTCAAAGAACTGGCGATTGTATTCTTCCCAGGTCTCCGCCTTGAAATGTTCCTTGAACCCGACCTCTTCTAAAAGCCGGAGCTTCGCATTCTTGTCATATTCAACCATGGCACACCTCCTTCACTGCGATTTTTTCCGTTTGCGCTTCGGTCGCGGGTTGCATCCGCAGCAGAGCCCCGTACGCCGAGAAACCGGCGCCGAACGCGAAAAGAAGGATCGCCTCCTCAGCCCCCGGACGGTCCAATTCCAGAATATCTTTTAAAACAAAGAGCACGCTCGGCGAGGACATATTCCCGTACCGGCGGAGGACGCTCCGCGACCGCTCAAGCTTTCCTTCGAGCGCGGTCACGTTTTTTTCGATCTCGTCGAGAATGAGCCGGCCCCCCGGATGCACCGCGGCGCGCCATTTCCCGACCGGCGAACGGCTCATCAAGTCCGCCATGAGTGACTGGACCGCGCGGGCGGCAACAGCCGGCACGTTACGGCTGATCACGTTCCGCAGCCTCCCGTCCTGGGTCTTGAAGCGCAGGTCTTCGCGATACTGCGGCCAAAGGACCGAACTGAAACTTGCAAGAGAGAACCCGCGCCGCCCCGCGACATTGGTCAGAAGGCATGCCGCGGCGCCGTCCCCAAAAATGGAATTGGAGAGAATGAGATCGATCGTATCATCCCAATAGATCGCGGCCGAACAGATCTCCACCGAAACCACCGCCACGTAGGATTCCGGATGGGTGGAAAGATATTGGTCCGCGGCCCTCAGGGCCGGAAGCGCCGCCCCGCATCCGAGTCCCGCGAGATCCATGGCAAAAAGGTCCGCGCGCAGTCCCAAAACTTCCGAGATATAGGAGGTCAGGCCCGGGCAAAGATAGCCCGTGCAGGTCGTCACCACCAGACCGTCCAGGCTTTCCGGTTTGACTCCCGATCTTTCGAGGATTTTCCGGAGCGCCTCCGCGCCGATCTGTGTCGCCCCCTTCCGGAAGCGCTCATGCGAGGCGTCCCGGCTTTCCTCAAGCACCTCTTCCACGCGGTCCAAAGCAAAATGCCGAGTCTCGATCCCCCTATCGCCCATGAACCGCTCGTACCATTTCAAGGTCGAGGACTTGATCCCTTGTTTTTGCGCGGCACACGCGTAGGCTTCTTTCTGTGTAATGCTCAGTGACGGCACGGCCGTTTCAATTCCGAGAATGACATTCTTCATAACAATCGATGAACCTTTCTGACGCTCCGTGAGGAGGCGGCTTGTGAATTCAAATCCAAATGGACGGGAGCGTGCTGTTTCTGAAAAGCCGCGCGAAGGATCCCGGGAAACGCGCGGAATAAACTCATCATCAAACCGGCCGCGGGAGGCCAGTGGCTCCACCATCCCAGAGTACGGGACATCCGGAGACGCCCCAGGAGCTCGCGGCGCCACAGGCGTTCATAAGAGGCTGCCACTTCCGGGACCGGAACACCCGCCGGAGAATGGCGGGTCAGAAGGCTCGCCAGCATCCGGGCGCTTTGCAGCGCGAAGGTCAGACCGATGCCTCCGACGGGATTCACGTTCCCCACCGCATCCCCCACGCAGAACATGCCGTTCTCGAAGAACCGGAACTTTTGAACCAGGTGGATCTTGGTTCCCTTCCACGGCGTGATCTGCCGTGCGCTTCCCATCAACCGGTCAAGACAAGCGTTCTCTTTCCGGAAGAGTCCCAGGATCACATCGGGATCGCGTCCCCCTCTCTCAAATAACGCTGGATCGGCAACATAACCGACGGTGACGCGTCCTTTTCCGATCGGATCGATCCCGCAATGGCCGTCCCGCGCGTAATGCACGGAGACAAGGGATCCCGGGACATTGGAATTCTCGAACTCCGCCGCGAGCCCCATGGCGTGACACGGACCCCGGGTCTGCGTCGGATCGACGCCCCGGGCATCGACCACGATCCCGGCCTCGATCTGCCGCTGCGTCCCGTCCTTCAGGGTGAATCCGAACCCGCGCATCCCGTCATGCCCGGCAGAAGTGTTTTTCACCTCTTCAAACACCGTCACGCCGGCCTTCCGTGCTTCCTCGAGTAATAGCGAATCAAATTCCCGCCGCCACACGCCCCACGCGGTGGTCTCGGCTCCGTTCAAAAGGATCGGGATCTTGGCCGACCGGTCGGAAGGCGCGCTCATCAAAAGATGCGTCAGCACCGGGAATCCTTCCTGGCGCATCCGTTCCGTGAGGCCCAGTTCGTCCAGAAATTCGCTGTTCGCCGGACCGATGAATCCGCCGCACACTTTATCGCGGGGCATTTTTGTTTTTTCAAGTACCGCGACGCGCCATCCGCGGCGCGCCATCGCGAGGGCCAGCGAACTCCCGCTCGGGCCGGCCCCTAATACAACCAGATTGAATGAGTCCGGCCGGCTCATGACAAAGCTTTCTCGGGGACAACGGAAGGGTCCCAAACGGTATTGAAACTGACCGTCACTTCATCAAAGACCTTGAGGATCCCGAGGACCGAGGGCGGCCGGAGGTTGAACGCCTTCAGGGAGATCCTGGCCGTTCCTGAAGCGCGAAGCTTGGCTCCTTCCCGGCGCACGGTCATCTGGAGCGGAACCGGAAGGGTCTTGTCACGGATCGTCAACGCTCCGGGAACCGTGCATCCCAAAAGATCAACGCTCTGGGAAGAACACTGGGCGGTTGCCGCGCGGTAAAAGATCTTGGGATACCGTGAGACATCGAACATCCTGCGCATGGCCCAATCCCGGGAGTCCATTCCCGTCACCATGGAAGCGACCGGCACCGTCACCTCCACTTTCTCCTGAAGTTGCGGCTTGTCGAAATCGAAATGGATGGGCGTCACGGAAAAGGAAGTGACCTTCCCCTCCGTTTCGTGAAGCGTCGTGTCGACTTTGAATTCCAGTGAGCTCAAAGGAAGGCGCATCTCCCGGGTCATCATCCCCGCGAAACACGTAGAGATCAAAGCCCCCGCCGCCAACACCCAAACGCCAATCTTTGCGATCTTCATAGCAACCCGAAGCTCCTCATCCTAAATGGCTTAAACATGGACTGTGTTGCGCATCATCGCGATGGCATCCGCCCAAAAACCCCCTGAGCCATGGACCACCTCCGCGATCTCCGCGATCGATTTCACAAAATAGTCCAGTTGCTCGGGAGAACTCGTAAGCGGCGGCGCCACTTTCAGGACCATGAAATGATTGCCACAGATCTGCGTCAGAATGCCCTTTTCACAGTAAAGATTCATCACGAGGATCTGGCCGAACATGCCGGGATGGATGCGTTTGAAGACTTCGAAGGGGATCTTCAGCTGGAATTTCTGGGGCGTCTTCCATTCGATCCCGGAAAGCATCCCGAGTCCCCGGACCTCTTTGAACATTTCATACGGGGCCAGCGCCTCGCCGATCTTCCGCCGGAAGTCCACCCCGAGCGCGGCGCTTTTCTCGCCCCACCGTTCTCCCTCGAGAACATCCAGAGTTGCCAGCACCGCGCGCATCGCGAGCGCGTTCTCCCCAAAGGTCGAGGCGTGGATGATCGCGCGTTTCAGAGAGCTGAAAATACAGTCCCCGAGCGCCTGGGTCATGAGGACGGCTCCTACCGGAATGAGACCGCCGCTCATCGCTTTGGCGAGAATCACCATGTCCGGTTCGACGCCATAGTGCTGTCCCGCCAAAAACGCTCCAGTCCGGTACATGCCGGTCTGCACTTCATCCAGGACAAAAAGAGTTCCATACCGCCGGCAGAGCCGCTGGGCCTCGCGCAAATAATCCCCCTCCGGCAGACGGATCCCCCCCTCGGACTGGACCGGTTCCACGATGAACGCGGCGAATTTCTTCGAAGCTAATTTTTGTTCCAGACTGACAAGGTCGTTGAAAGGAATCGCTTCCGTATCCTGAAGCATCGGCCCGAAACCCTCTTTCCAGAACGGGTCCCCCATCAGGGAAAGCGCCCCGCACGTGAGCCCGTGAAAAGCGCCGTCGCAATAAAGAAGGGCATCGCGCTTTGTGTAAGCCCTGGAGAATTTGATCGCGGTCTCTACCCCTTCGCTTCCCGAACTTGTAAAAAACACCCTCTTCAGGGATCCCCCCGCCAATTTACAGAGCCGCTCCGCGACCACCCCGGCAAGTTGGGGCACATGGCTTTGGAGCATAGACGGACCGTTCTTGTCGAGTTCGTCTTTAAGCGCGGCGATGATGGCGGGATGATTGTGACCCGCGTTGTAGACGCAAAACCCCGAGAGAAAATCATAAACGCAGCGGCCCGTTTCGGTGAAAAGCTCGGAGCCGGTGCAACGCTCGTACCGGACATTCATCCCGAGAAGGTCCAACAAACGGACCCACTGAGGGTTCACATATTTCGCGTACCGTTCCGATCCAACCCTGTCAGCCATGATGTGTTCCTCGTCTGTTGCCACGTGATATAACGTGTCGGTTCCGAATGATTGAAAGCGGTGATCTCGCTTTCTTGAATGCAACCGTGAATTCCGCTCGATGAATTCTATGCGAGAGGCTGGGGATCGCGCATCCGACTAAGGTCGGAGGCTTGTAGAGTTTTTCTCCGTTATGAAATGCCGGCACGGGCTGACCTGGCTCGGCCCAGGGGACTTTGGTTTATTTCTCCAAGACGCGTTTCAGCGCTTCCGGATAGATCTGGTACTCGACCGCGTGAATACGGGCCTCGAGAGTTTCAAGCGTATCGCTTGGAAGTACGGGAACCCTCCGCTGGAGAATGACGGGACCGGTATCAACGCCAGCGTCCACGAAATGGACCGTCACGCCGGTCTCTTTGACTTTCGCGTCCCAGGCATCCCGGATCGCGTGGGCCCCGGGAAACGCGGGCAAAAGCGCGGGATGGATATTGACGAGGCGCCCCTCGTATTTTTTGAAGAACCCTTCGGTCAGAACGCGCATGAAACCGGCAAGCACCACCAGGTCGATCCCGTGAGCCGTCAGGCACTCGTCAAGCGCACGGTCAAAAGCCGCGCGGTCCGGAAAGGTCTTGTGGTCGATCACCACGGTCTTGACGCCGAACGCCGCGGCTTTTTCAAGCGCCTTCACACCCGGCCTATTAGAGATCACGATCACCGGATCCGCAGGAATCTCACTCGCCTTGATCTTCTGGATCAAGTTGGCCATATTCGTCCCGGAACCTGAAACTAAAAACGCGATTTTTTTCATCGTAAAATCCGCGCAATGATCAACGATCAACGCTCAACGTAAAAACAATGAACTCACGTTGCGCGTTGCGCGTTGTGCGTTGAGCACTCTCCTTTTTTCGGCAATACGCTTTTACGCCATTTTCCCGCTACCAACACCACCATCTCCCCCTTGCGGGGTTTTCCCGTCATATCCCGGAGGAGCTCGGATAGATTCCCGCGCAAAATCTCTTCGAATTTCTTGGTCATTTCGCGCGCGACCGCCGCTTCTCGGTCCCCGAACACGGCCAGCGCGTCTTCCAGCATTTTCACGACACGGAAAGGCGATTCAAAAAAGATAAGCGTCTCTTCACGCTCCGCCAGGGCCTCGAGCTCATGCCGGCGACGCTGGCCCTTGTTCGAAAGAAAACCCAGAAAGCTGAAACTGTCGATCGGAAGACCGCTTAAGACCAAGGCCGTTGTAACCGACGAGGGACCGGGCAGAACTTCAAGAGGCAGAGCCTCCGCAAGGACCGCGTGTACGATCTGGAACCCCGGGTCCGACACCAGCGGCATGCCACCATCCGAGACAAGCGCTAGATGCTGCCCTTCTTTGAGGAGTTCGAGAAGGTCCGCCGTTTTCTCGGCAGAACTGTGTTCATGATAACTCAAAAGAGGTTTTTGTATTTCGTAACGCTGGAGAAGTTTCTGCGTTTGGCGCGTGTCTTCGCAAAGAATTTTATCCGCTTTTTTAAGCGTCTCGAGGGCCCGGAGCGTGATATCCGAGAGATTCCCGATCGGTGTCGGAACGATGGTCAGCATAGAGGGCTAAAGCCCTTCTGTAACGTCCCAAGAACCAGGAGACAAGACCCAAGGAAATTCCGATTACCAAACAAACGGGATTTTTGCACTTTGGTTATCGAAATTTGATTATTGGAATGTTGCTGGTTATTGGATCTTGAGATTATGAAATAATGAAAAGGGGTATTTCTTTTCATGTTTTTCATCTTTTCCGGGCGAGCACGTAATCCGCCATTAGCTCCAGGCCGGTCCGGAAAGGCGAAGGCGGAAAGACTTCGAGCTCCCGCTTGGCTTCGGCGATGAAACCCTGGGCCTTCACGAGCGCGTAATCCAGGGCCCCGCTTTTTTCAAGAACCTCCTGAAGCATCGGAAGACGCCGGCTATGGCTCCGGGAATAAAGAATGCGGACAACCTTGTCCCGGTCTGCCGTGGTCAGGCAGCGGATCACGGGAAGCGTGTACACCCCCTCCTCCAGGTCCGAGCCGAGAGTTTTGCCGAATTCCCGTTCGTCGCCGGTGAAATCCAAAAGGTCATCGATCAGCTGGAACGCGACCCCGAAAAAATTCCCGAAGCGTCCGAGCGCCTCCGCTTTGGCGGGATCCATGCCCCAGATGAACGCCCCGGTCTGGAGCGCGCATGCCAGAAGCGAAGCTGTTTTCTTCCGGATAATGTCGAGGTGGATTTCCTCGGTGATATTGATGTTCTTTTTTTCGCTGATCTCGAGGACCTCCCCTTCGCAGATCTCCCCCGCGGTCTTGAGAAAAAGCGGCACGATCCGGTCGTTCCCGTGACGGAAGATCGTGACGATCGCGCGGTCATGGAAAAAATCTCCTGCAAGCACGGCCGCCTGGGGCCCCGATTTCACGTGGAGGGCCGCGACACCGCGGCGCAGCGGGGCGGAATCGATGATGTCGTCATGAATAAGGGTCGCCGCGTGAAAGATCTCCACCGCCGCAGCTAGATAAAGCTCCGCGGTTTCATTGCGCTCGGAGGGAATGCCGTCTCCCGGTTGAAGAGACCGCGCGAGACCGGCTCCGAGGAGGATCAGGGCCGGTCTCAGAAGCTTTCCGTCCTTGGAGAAAAAGTTGCTGACCATCGCGCGTATCTTCGGGATTGGCGTGTCGAGCGTCTCGCGAATGAGTGCCGGGATCCGGGCCAGGCCGGCATGGATCGGCGCGTAGATGGTTTCGAGGTTCAGTGTCGTTTTCATAGGGTCGGAATTATAGCAAAAAACCTCTTTCTCTCGGGGATATTTCCCTTTAGGAAAAACCTTCCAGCGCCGCGGCCAAAGTGATGTATTGCTCCAGCGAAAGGGTTTCGCCGCGGACCTTGAGAGACCACCCGAGCGCCCCGAATACGCGCTCGAGATCCTCGCGGCTTCGTTTGGGCTTCAGCTGATGGGCTAGAAGCGACAAAAGTGTTTTGCGGCGCTGGCTGAACGCGATGCGGACAAGCTCCAAGAGTCCGGTTTCATTCCTGAGACACTCCCGAGGAGGAAACGGCCGGAACGTGTAGCGGATCACCCGGGACATCACTTCCGGCCGCGGCAGAAAACACGCGGGCGAGACATCAAAAAGGAATTCCGTTTCTCCATGAAAGCGGCTCGTAACGCTCAGGCGGCCGTAGTCTTCATCGCCCGCTTCGGCGGTGAGCCGGGCGGCCACTTCCTTTTGGAGCATCATCACGCCGCTTGAAAAAACCGTCGCGTGTTCGACCAGATGAAACAGGATGGGCGTGCTAATGTAATAAGGGAGATTTCCGATCACCTTCACCTTCGCCCCGGGACCGGCCCATGCCAGGACCGTCTTCGTGGGATCCGTTTTCAGAATATCTCCGTACACCAGCCTGAAAAGATCCGGATATTCCGGCAAAAGCTCCTGAGTAAGAACTTCCACGAATTTTTTGTCGGTTTCCACCGCAAGCAGGGGAAAACCGCGGCGCAGGACTTCCCGCGTTACGGCGCCCAGACCCGGGCCGACCTCAAAGACGCGGTCTCCGGGCTGCAGGTCCAGCGCGTCCACGATCTTGCGTATCGTGTTGGGATCCATCAAAAGGTGCTGGCCAAGATGGCCCCGGACGCGAAGGTCGTACTTTTTGAGAAGTTCTATTTGCGAGAGCATTTCGTGAGAACGGCTTTCTTGGCGAGACGGAGCGCCGCCAGCATCGAAGACGCGTCGGCTTTCCCGCGGTACGCGATATCAAAGGCGGTGCCGTGATCCGGCGAGGTCCTCACGTAAGGAAGCCCGAGGGTAACGTTCACGCCGTCATGAAACGCGACCAGTTTGAAGGGCGCGAGCGCCTGGTCATGATACATCGCGATGAGGGCATCGTATTTTCCATGATAGGCTGCGCGAAAAAGAAGATCGGCTGAAAAAGGGCCGGTCGCATCGATCCCCTGACGCCGCGCGGCGCGTATTGCGGGTTCGATCACCTTTGTTTCCTCATCCCCCGATTCCTTGCCGTGGGGATTTAAGGCGCACACCGCGATCCGGGGCTTCCGCATCCCGAGTCCCCGGCGGAGCATCTCCTCCGTCAGAAGGATCTTTTCCAGAATGGACTTGGGATCAAGGAGGCCGCTTACTTTTTTGAGCGGCACGTGGATCGTCGCGAGCGTCACATTGAGCCGCGGACTCACGAACATCATGGCAAAGCGCCTGGCCCGGGCTTTCCCCGCGAGGAATTCGGTGTGCCCGATGAATTTCTTATCCACGAGACGGACCGCGGCTTTGTTCACCGGCGCCGTCACGATCGCGTCCACGATCCCCCGCAGGGCCAGGTCCGCGGCCTTTTCGATCGCCGCGAGCGCCTGCCGGCCGTTCCCGGGGCACAAGGCTCCTATTTCGAAGGACCCTCTCCCGGAAAGTTCTTCCGCAATATCCAGAAAGTAGATATTTCCGGGGCGAAGCGACTTCCGGGAAACCACGGAAAGAGTTTTAAAGGGGATCCAAAGACCGGTCTTTTGGCAGAGTGTTTTGAAGGCTTGGCGCGCGCCGATCACGAGATACGCCAAGCGGCGGGAGGGCTTTTCTTTTTGGAGGGCCTTCACGAGGATCTCGGGCCCGATGCCGCCCGGGTCGCCCATCGTGAGGGCAATTACCTGCGAATGACACGCATTCCTTTTCATCACCGAATATCCTCGCACTCACAGGAACGAAAGACCACGGACAAGAGAGAAGCGACCAGAGACCATGGTCTGAAGGCTGTGGTCTGATGTCTATTTTATGGAGATATACGCCGCTTTTTTGATCTCTTCCATCCAGGCTTTGAAACGCTTGGTACTTTCCTCCTGGAAAAGGTATCCCGAGATCTGGCCTTTGACCTCTTCGAAGGTGCGGACGTTTTCGGGCTCTTTGGCTTCGACTCGGAAGATGTGGTACCCGATGGGCGTTTCGACGATCCCCGTGAGCTGTCCGACGGGCGTTTTGAAGATCACGTCATCCACCGATTCGATCATGGCGCCGCGCTCGATCCATTCGCCGAGCCCGTCCTCCTTCGCGTGGCTGTCCTCGGAAAAATCCTTCACGATCTGGTCAAAATTCTTGTAGAGCTTGATCTTCTGCGCGAGAAGATCCATCCGCTGTTTCGCTTTTTCGTCCGTCAGTCCCTTCGCGCGGGAATCCTCGCTTTTCTTGACGGTCAGGGATCGCACGCGCACCCGCTCCTTAACCCTGAACTTGTCGGGATTGTTCTTGTAGAAATCCTCCACCTGCACGGGAGAAATGATCACCTTGGAACGGATCTCACGGTCCTGAAGCTGGCGGACCATCGCCTGTTTCCGGAGCCGTTCGCGAAGCGATTTCATCGTCAGTCCTTCCCGTTCGAGCATCTCGTCGAGTTCCTCCGGCTTCTCAAGCTTCGCCTTGAAATCCTCGAACTCCTTTTCCATGTCCTCGTCCTTGAGCTCGATTCCCTGAGCCACCGCCTCCTGGTACACCAGCTTGTCCTCAATCATCTGGCTCAGGATCTTCTGGCGAACCTCATTGAGCGCTTTCACAAGCGATTCCCCGCTGTACTCCTTGCTGTATTGCTCATAGATCGGCCGCAGGAAGGTGTCGACCTCTGCCTGGGTGATGACTTCTTCATTGACCACCGCGACCACGCGATCCAGGAGTTCCTCTTCCGCGGCGCGGGCAAGGGGGATAGAACAGAATAGGATGATGAATAGAAGCAGAATGTATTTTTTCATGAGGCGGGCATTATAGCACGACTGCGCAAAGCTCAAAGCGCAAGGCTCAAAGAAAAAATCTCCCCTACTTTGAGGTTTGCCCTTTGCGCTGTTCTTCAACGGCTTTCTTCAGCATCCGGCAGTAGAGGTCGAAACCGACGGCCTGGATAAAGCCGCTCTGCTCGTGGCCGAGGAGATTCCCGGTGCCGCGGATCTCGAGGTCTTCCATCGCGATCTTGAAGCCCGACCCGAGCTGCGTGAATTTCTCGATCGCGTGAAGCCTTTTTTCCGCGTCCTGGGTCATGACCCAGTCCTTCGGAATGAGAAAATAGGCGTAGGCCTGACGCTTCTCCTTGAAACGCCCCACTCGTCCGCGCAGCTGATAAAGGTCCGCGAGCCCGAAACAGTCCGCCCGGTCGACGATCAGGGTGTTCACGTTCGGAATGTCGATCCCGGATTCCACGATGCAGGTGGAGATCAGGCAATCGATCTCGCCTTTCAGGAAGGCCTTCATCGCGATCTCGAGCATGTCGACGGGCATCTGCCCGTGCATGACCCCAAAGCGCACGCCGGGCAGGAGCTTCCGCAGCCGCTCATGGACCCGTTCGATCGACTGCACGCGGTTGTGCACGAAATAGATCTGCCCTCCGCGCGCGAGCTCCCGTTCGACCGCCTGTTTGATGATGCTCTCGTGGGACTCCATGACAAAAGTCTCGATCGGCATCCGGTTCTGGGGCGGCGTGTCGATCACCGACATGTCACGCACTCCGAGAAGCGCCATGTGCAGCGTCCGCGGGATCGGCGTGGCCGTGAGCGTCAGAACATCCACCTGGGTGCGCATCTGTTTGAGTTTTTCCTTATGCCGCACACCGAAGCGCTGCTCCTCGTCGATAATAACAAGCCCGAGGTCCTTGAACTGGATATCCTTCGAAAGCAGGCGATGCGTCCCGATCACCACGTCCGTGGAGCCTTCCCCGAGAGACCGCGCGATCCCCTTCTGTTCTTTCGGCGTCTGGAAACGGGAAAGGAGTTCGACGGTCACCGGAAAATTCTTCGCTCTCTCTTTGAGCAGGATGTAATGCTGTTCGGCGAGGATTGTCGTCGGCACAAGGAACGCCACCTGCTTGCCGCCCATCACGGCTTTGAACGCGGCGCGCATCGCGACCTCGGTCTTGCCGTAGCCCACGTCGCCACAAAGCAGGCGGTCCATCGGCCCGGACGATTCCATGTCGCGCTTCACTTCCTCGATCGCGCGCTTTTGGCCCGGCGTTTCCTCGAAAGGGAATTCTTCCTCGAACTGTTGCTGCCACGGCGTGTCTTTGGGGAATGCCTGGCCTTTCTGGAGACTGCGCTTGGCCTGGATCTCGAGCAGGTCCTTGGCGACCGTGTGAAGCGCGGTGCGGGTCCGTTCCTTGATACGCTCCCATTCCTGGGTGTTGAGCTTGGTGAGTTTTGGGACAATCCCGGAACCGCCAATAAAACGTTCGACCGGTTCCTCAAGCGACAGATAAAGGATCTCGCGTTCGGCGTATTCGATCGCCAGGCAACGAGTACGCTTGCCCTGCATCTGAATGACTTTGGTGCCGAGGAAGCGGCCGATCCCGTATTTGAGATGGACGACGATGTCGCCGCGCTCAAGGTCCTTCGCCCCGGCCACCGGCTCAAAGGTCTCAAGCCGCTCTTCCATGCGCCGGAGTTTTTTACGGAAGAGGTCCGAGACCTGGATGAGAAAAACTTCTTCAAAGGTCGCCGTGCTTTCGCCTGTGCCAAGCGAGAAATCCCGGATCTGGACAGGCATGTCTCCCCGGAACTCAACGCGGACCGGAAGCCGGTAGGTCACGGGATAAATATCCACCACCCCGCCGCGCACCGCGAATTCCCCGGGCAGGGCGACCCATTCTTTTTTCTGATATTGAAGACCGTTTAAGAGCTCTTCGAGCCCTTCGATCGAGATCGCAGCGTTGACGCGAAGCCGTTTGATTTCCATGAAGGATTATAGAACGGGGCTCAGTCTAAGGGAACAAAAAGGCGGGATTGCAACCATTTCAACCTCGTAGCTTGAAATGGTTGCGGCTGCACATCACTTTAAAGGGCGGCACCTGCCTCCCTAGGGCCGGCACAAGCCTTCTAAATCGTCCGTACCGTCAGCACAACAGCTCGGCCAGTCTGCGAACAATTCCCCTTCCCGCTTTTCTCGCGGGTCCTATATCGAACCCTGTATCGGAAGTGGAGGGGATAACTCAGGTATCGATTCCCCCGGAGGTCGAAATTATGGAAATTGTCGAAACGGCCTATAAATGTATTATTTCTTTTCCCGAAAAGCCATGAACAACAAAAAACAAAGGATGGGCAACACGACAACATGGCAATAAATAACCGGATAATAAACACTTGGATTGCTTACGAGCGAATAATCTCCGGGAGGAAAGAAAAAACCAAGAGGGTCCCTCGCGACGCCGATATGCACCCTTCTGACACAAATCTCAAAAACAACTTTGCCGAGCCAAACGATATTAATGATGAGTGCTGCAATAATACCCATCATTCTCTTTCGCACCATTTACGGTTCCCTATTTTTAGAGCTATCCAATACTATTTGCCATCTCCGCGCTCAGAGCCGCGCCCGATTTATCGGCTCGCCACGAAAAAAGCGATCCGCCCCTTTTATGCGGGTCCTTTTTCGAAATGGGCGGCCAGGCGGCGACGCTCATCGATCCCGATCGCCACGAACATGAGGCCGACCTCATAAGCGCCCGGTTGCTGGGAGGGCAGGCAACGCACGATACGGCAGACCATGCGTATCGGCTGGTCATTTTGATAGATATCCAGAGCCACGTTCAGGGATTGGCCCGGGGACAAAGCCTCCTTGGTGAGGATCAGGAGTCCTCCCGCGCTGACATTCAGCGTCCTTGCGATCTTCCCTTCCGGAGAGCCTTTCGAATTCCCCGACATCGCGCGATAGGCGACCGCCACCATCATCGGAGTCCTTTTGAAAAATCTTTTATTCCGGGGATCCTCCGCCGGAAAATCGGCCGGCGCCGGAACCGCCATCGCCGCGGCATCCTTCCCTTCCCCGCCTTTGGGGGAGAATTGCTCCATCAGATTCGACAGGATACGGCTCAGGCTCACAACCCCGGAGACCTTGCCTTGAAGATCGACCACCGCGACCTTCGGCGCCTTTTCGAAAAGCATGACGGCCCCGAGGTGCTCGATCGGTTCGTGGGGAGCGAACGCCCGGACCTTCGAATTCATCACCTCCCGGACCCGCATCTTGTGAAAATCCGATCTCAAATTTTCTAAAAATGCTGCGTCAAATGATTCCCTTTTTTTTAACCCGGATTCTTCGTGGAGTTTCTCCAGAAGTCCCGCTTCAAAAAGCATTCCCCGGTAATTCATGGAGCCGTCCACCACCGGATAATCGGTGATCTTGTAACGGCGGACAAGCTCCAGCACTTCTTCCAAGGTGGCTTCTTCATTCAGGGTCACCGTATTGGATTCCATCAGGTCCTGAGCGATCATGGGACTGCCCGCCTTCCCTCTTGGGAATCCATTCCCGATCCGAGAGACCGCTCGACCTTCTCCAGAAGATCCTGGCTCGTATGGAAGGAAAGCACTTCGATCCCGGGCATCAGGAGTGCGGCATCCCGGGAAACGCCCTCGGAACAAAACACGACCACGGGAATCGACCGGATCCTCGCGTGCTGGGCCAGTTTCTTCAGGATCCTCGGGGTGTTGAGGAGGTTCATTTCCTCCCAGTATTGAAGGAAGATATGATCGGGCTTCATTTGCTCGGCCTTCCGGACAACATCATTCTCGTCCCAGCCGATCTCCACAACGAAGTTCTTTTGTTCGAAAAACTTTTGCATTTTCGCCAGCATGAATTCCTGCACACCGGCCAGCAGGATACGCGGTTCGGCCCGGGAATTCTCCACGGCTTTTCCCGTAAAACCCGCGGGAACTTTGGAGGATTTCATTGCCGCGTCCACCTGGCTCAGGAACTGCGCGGGGATGACGGGCTTGACACAAAAACAAAAAATATCTTCATCGCGGAATAAATACTGCATGCGCGCGCGGTCGGCGACCACCATGATGGGAATAGGACGAAGGACTTCGCCGGGAGTTTTCAGTTTTTCGACCAGCTGATAGCCCGACATCTTGGGGAGGGCCGCGTCAAGAATGATGAGCCGGGGCGCCCATTCCCTCGCCTTTTCGAATCCCAGGACCCCGTCTTCCGCGAGAGCCACCTCGTGGTCCTCCATGAGAAGTCGGGCTTCAAGAAGAGTCGCAAAGTTAAAATCCGCGCTGACGATTAGGATCTTGGGCATAGTTTCGCGACCAAACGCCTTTCCTTTTCTGTTTTCGTCTTTAGTACCGTGTCAATTTAAAAATTACGGGTACAGGGTACAGTACTGTGAACCCATTGATTTAAAACTGACACAGTACTAGAAACAGTCCGGCCGAAACGGGGACTTCCAGCGGAGGAATTATAGCAGGAAAAAACGCCTCTTAAGAAGAGTCTTTATTCGAAAACAAAAAACGGAGAGCTTTCGGGGAGACCTCGGTCTTCCCCTTATTTTTTATTAAAAAGAGCCGCCATGCGCTGGACGGCGGTTTCGATATCTTTCTCGGAAGTGGCGTAACTCATGCGGATATGATGGGAGCTCCCGAAAGGCTCGCAGGGGATGACAGCGACGTGGGCTTCCTCGAGAAGTTTTTTCGTCACTTCAAAAGCGGAAAGACCGGTCGCCTGGATATCCACAAAAAGATAGAACGCCCCGGCCGGCTTGAAAGGCTTGAACGAAGGCACGGCTTTCAGCAAATCAATGAAAAGGTCGCGACGCTTCTGGAATACCCCGCGCATTTTCTCGGCCTCCGCGTCACCTTGATCCAATGCGGCAACGCCTCCCGCCTGCGTGAAAGAAACAGGATTTGACGTGGAATGGCTCTGAATGCTTTCCACGGCCTTCGCGAGCGTCTTCTCAGGAAAAGCGGCATACCCGAGACGCCAACCGGTCATCGCATAAGCCTTGCTGTGTCCATTCACGATGACCGTTCGTTTAGCAATCTCCGCATCCACGGATGCTATGGAAACGTGTTTCCCGCCGTCAAAAATAAGCTTCTCATAGATCTCGTCGCTCAAGACGATCACTTTCGGATGATTCTTGAGCACAGCGCAAAGGGCCAACAGCTCGTCTTTGGAATAGACCGCGCCTGTCGGATTCGACGGGGAGTTGAGGATCAGGACTTTCGAGCGTGCCGTCAGCGCTTTCTCGAGCATGGCCGGCGTGATCTTGAAGCTGGTTTTCTCATCGGTCGGGATCAGAACATTCGTTCCACCGAGCACGGTCACCATTTCGGGATAGCTCAGCCAGTAAGGCGCGGGGATGATCACCTCATCGCCAGGATTGAGCAGCGCGAAAAGCACATTGAAGATCACGTGTTTGGCACCACATCCCACCACGATCTGGTCGGGCGTGAAATCCAGACCTTGATCCCTTTTTAGCTTGCGGCATACGGCCTGGCGTAGTTCCACGGTGCCCGGCACCGGAGTGTATTTGGTCTGTCCCTTACGGAGGGCATCGATCGCGGCTTCTTTGATAAAGTTAGGGGTATCAAAATCCGGTTCCCCGGCGCTGAGGGAGATCACATCGATCCCCTGGGCCTTCATGGCCTTGGCCTTGGCGGCGATCTCAAGCGTGACGGAAGGTTTTACGGCAAGAACCTTGGCGGATAATTCCATATTTACCCCGTTAGAGACAGGGAGCGCTTAAAAAAGCGCTCCCTGTATTGACCTTAATTCCTTCAAAAATCGCCCGTACCCGGTAGAGTCCCGGCGGCATGCCCGTCGGTGATACCCCCGGAGCGAAACTTTCTACTTCTCGTCGCCCTTAAGGAATTTCCGCAGCGTCCCGAGGAAACCGCCTTTTTTCTCGGAATCCTTCTTCTCTTCTTTCGCGGGAGCTTCGGCTTCCTTCTTAACATCGGCGGCCTTGACCTTGGCCTTGGCGGAGGTCTTTGCGGGAGCTTTTTCCTCGGTCTTTTCGACGGCCTTCACTTCTTTCTTTTTCTTGGCCTTCTTGGCAGGTGCGTCAAACACCGCGGTCCATTCCAAAAGAGCCATCTGAGCGCCGTCCCCGGCCCGGTAGCCCAAACGCAGCACGCGGGTGTAACCCCCGTTCACCCCCTTGAAAAGCGGGGCGATCTTCGAGATCAAAATACGGGCAATCTCGGGATCCCTGACCTTGGAGATCAGAAGCCGGCGAGAATGAAGATCCGCGCGCTTGGCGATCGTGACCATTTTGTCGGCCATCGCGCTTGTCTCTTTGGCGCGGGCATGGGTGGTTTCGATCCTCTTTTTTAAAACCAGCGCTCGCACAAGATTCCTAAGAAGCGCGGTGCGGTGCTCGCTGACAATCCCTAATGTTCTTCTGCGGCGTTGATGGCGCATGTTAGATCCTTATGATTCGGTGGGGGCTTCGGCCGCGGCCTCGCCCTTGTTCGGCAAACGGTCATCAATGTTCATCCCGAGATGAAGATTCATCGCGACGAGGATGGCATTGATCTCATTGAGTGATTTCTTGCCGAAATTCTTGTATTTGAGCATCTGCGCTTCCGACTTCTGCACGAGGTCGCCGATCGTCTTGATGTTCGCGGCCTCGAGACAGTTCGCGCTTCGAACGGAAAGTTCTAGCTCACTGATAGGCTTGTTGACCACATCCATGAATTCCTTATCTTCGACTTCCTCTTCTTCCTCTTCTTCCGGAAGCTCGCCGTAATTGACAAAGACATCGAGATGGCGCTGGAGGATATTCGACGCGTAAAGAAGCGCCTCCTCCGGACCCATCGCGCCATTCGTCCAGACCTCCAGGGCCAAACGGTCATAATCGGTCGCCTGCCCGACGCGGGTG
>Ga0073936_10004906_pt1 | contig 18270 bp, 12 predicted proteins | sample AliMusrvi5mmetaG_FD_87041 | JGI IMG/M metagenome (GOLD analysis project Ga0073936, IMG submission 87041) | Freshwater lake bacterial and archeal communities from Alinen Mustajarvi, Finland, to study Microbial Dark Matter (Phase II) - Alinen... | ecosystem: Environmental > Aquatic > Freshwater >... | reverse complement strand
GCGGTTTTCTAAGGATGAGGAGCGGCGACAGCGGTTGCGGCCTATGCCTCGCGCCTTCGGGGATCTAAACCGAAGCGCCCATGGATGTGGGGATCAACCTAAAGTGGGAAATATATTTCCCACCTGGGCCAGCCTGACGGTGCTTTGAGCTTGGCGCGTCACATGTGATTCGATATGATTCCACCCATGAACGGACCTTCCAATGAAGCGCCTCCCCCGCGGCGGTTGTCCCCTGTCACACCCACGCCGGCATGTCCGGGAAAGATGCCATTGAGCCCCTCAAAATGGAATGGTCCCGGGAAAATGAAGACGGTCGCATCCCTCATTCTGGCAATGATATTCCTGGGAGGTGTTCATGCCTTGGGTAGTCCTGATGGGGACATCAAATGGTGGTCATTGCCGCCGGATGAACTCAAGGAACTCGTCAGCGGTATGAAAACCTTCGAGGCGGTGGAACAAAGTCTTGGCCGCCCAAGCTCATCGGGAACCCTCGGGGACGAATCCTTCTCGCGTTACAAAATCGAAGGCGGCCTGGAACTCTTTTTTCTCGGGGATTGCCCGGACCTGATCTCAAAGAAACCGGAGAAGCGGAACATTCGATTGGTTTGCCTTTATTCGACGAATGGGCGGGACCTTGAGACCGTGTGGAGATTGTCTTTTGATCGGCAAGACAAAATCCGCATCCGCAAGGATTGGTGCGATGATCCGGTATTGCATGCCAATATGTCATAACGGGTCGAGCAATTCATCCGGGCGAATGACCCGCAAGCCCCGCAACCGCCAATTCAATCACAACCTGGCCGTCGATACTTCAGTTCACTCCAACTGCAACCGCCAGATCGAGCCGGATTCCATGGCGGCGCGTGTGTTGCCTCCAACGGATGTGCCTGACGGGCGAAGCGGACGTTTGAGTCCGCCGGTGTGGAAAAACTCCGGGAAGTCGATTTCGACAATTTCCAGGCCCATGTAATAGGTGCCTTTGAGGGTGATCACCGCCTCTTCGCCGAAGGCGGCGGCCAGGTGGGAACGTAACAGCGAGGCTTCCCGGCGACCGAGCAGCAGGAAGGCCGGGGACTCGCCGGATTGCGATTTCCGGCGGAGAATCTCCGCCAGGACACCGGAATCCCAGGTTGCGGCGAGTACCGCTTCGGACGCCAGGCTGACGGAATCGGGAATGTGGGGCGGAATATCGGCAGCGGGATGTTTCATTGGTTCGTGGGCGTTGCTTGCCTTGGGAGGGCGCTTCCGACGTAAGCGCCACTGCTGGGCCTGATCAATGGGGATTCCGGTGACGATTCTGTCGCTTGCGGGCGGATATTTCCCGTGCTGGTACGGATTGCGGGGTCGGCGCTCAGGCGGCGTCGGTCTCACGGATTGGAATTGTCACCGGCTCCTCCTCGCGGATGTGGAGCACGGGTTGGATTCCGGCAACGGAACCGAGCGACTGCCGGAGCAGATCGTCGGCCAGCCGGGTCATGGGCATGCGCCGGCGCTGGCCCTCGCGGTAAAGCGCTCGGACCACGTCGTCGGATAGTTTCGGGGAATAGAGGGATCGGGGCATGGTATGGGGGTGTGGGTGTTGGTTAAACTTGGATGACCGGAACTCACCGGCCTTGTGAATGATGGAACGCCCTTGATCCGGTTCCGGTTTGGTCCGGAGCTGATTGGGGGTGTGCCAAGATGTTATGGCTGATTGAGGGGGATTTTACACCGGGGCACAATGCGCGGAGATGATCGACAACGTCGTCAAGGGTGGCGCGCCCGCGGGTTGCCGCATGCCTCGTCGTGCCCCACTCGCTGGTGCGAATTTGTGGGTTTCCTGTCTGGAATCCTTGACAACCCGGTCAAAAACCGCTCTTCCATCCAACGAAAGTTCCAACCCCGACTGTCGATCTCTCATCAGTCACTCTACCGCACTGATGGATGAAGTCTGTTGGGGAGCGCTTTTCCGGATCTCTCTTGCCACAGATGAACGACGCATCGTGTATCTGCCCAAGGGCGACCGACCGACGAACAATAATGAGGGCAGATCGAGAAAGGAAATATACGCATGAACATCACCTTCGGTAAACACAAAGGGAAGTCTATAGGTTCACTTGTCCTCAAAGAACCGGACTATGTTTCTTGGCTGTTATCCAACGCTGATTGCGGCGCTGCCATGCTCGCAGCGATAAAGGAAGCTTCACGACTGATAGCCATCTATAATGACAAACCCTTCCAAAAGCCCTGTCACGGCAAGAATTGTTCCTCGCAGGCAACCCGCTGCTCTGTTTACATGAGCGCTGTCTCTACGCCCATGTGGTGGTGTGACACCTGCAATCCATATCGTGCAGGGGCTAGTGAAGGGCAACTCCAATCGATTAGGACCTATCAGGACGCGCTCGTCCATATATCTTTGCATTGCAATAGACGTAAACGTTCTTATCGCACTCTCATCAAGAAACTCGCAAAAGCAAAAGGGCTGCCTGATCGGGTCACAGAAAAACAAGTAAGCGGATTCTTTGAAACATGAAGGGCTGACAAGATGCGAGATGTCCGTGGCGACGCAATTTCCTGACTGTGCGCGCCAGCGACAAAATGCCGACCACCAAAACGACCGACACAGCGCGGCGGCTAGCCGTGGGTAATCGGGCAACCGGATTGTCTCGCCAAACCGGCCCGCGGCTTGGTAGCTCTTCCTCGTGAAGAGAAACCGCGGGCAACCGGAACCTGAACGCCTTGAGGCTCTCGCCAGACAGGCGAAGGACCCGGTATCCCGCCACTTTCCAGCCTCGGCCCCAATGGACCCGCGCCATGATCAAACTCCTCAGCACGATGCCCGACCCCCAATTCGCCGCCACCTGCGGCATCCCCTATGCGGCCGTCGCCCACAAGCGCCACACCCCCCGGGAATCCCGGATTCAAGACATATGGTGGAGTAACATGCGCCGGCGGACCTACCCACCAGTCCGGTCGCGAAATTGGCTTTGCCTGCTAGATTTCCGCCGTTTGTCCTTGTGTCCCACCGGCCAAAACTGCTTACCTGCGCCGTAGGATCGTGCGGGGATCCTGGATTTTCCGGTCCAACCTCCGCATTTGTCCGCCCGCCTGCCAATTTCCCTTCGTTCGCCCCATGCCCGCCAAACGCAAAGATTCCGCCACAGACCCGTCATCGTCCGCCACCCGCAGTGTCCAGCACACGGCTCCACAGCCAACTGTAGCTGTGCCTGCCGCAAAAGCTCCGGATTCCCCCTGATTTGACTCACGCAAGCTCACAATCGTTGCCTGATGACTCTACCCGCCAATCTTCCTCTCAAATTCCGCACCGCAGCCAACGAGTTCGCAGATCAGTTGCACGCCTGCTTTGCAAGTAAAATGCCTGCGCAGCCCGAGGATCAGCTCAAAGGTCCTGTGCAAGCGCTCTTGGTGTCTGTTCGTGATGAAGTTCTCATAAAAACCGAGGCGCAGGTGGACGACCTTGGCGGACGGCCGGACATCGGTGTTCAAGTTAGACAGGCACTCTGCGGTTTTGTGGAATTGAAAGCCCCCGGCCTCGGCGCGCAGACGAGGAAATTCAAAGGCCGCGACAAGGCGCAATGGGAGAAATTCACCGCTCTCCCGAACATCCTCTATACCGATGCCTTCGAATGGGCGCTCTACCGCACGGGAGTTCAAACGGAGCAAAGCAAAAAGCCCATCATCGTTCACTTGGATGGCATTTTGGAAAAAGGCGCGGCCGCCCTTGATGACCAGACACTCGTCGCCCTTCACACGCTGCTTCTCGATTTTCTCTCATGGCGGCCCATCGTCCCGCACGAGCCGCGCAAGCTCGCGGAGATGCTTGCTCCCCTCTGCCGTCTGCTTCGTGCCGATGTTTTCGCCGCCGTGGAACGCGAAGGTAGCGCCCTTGCCCATCTTTGCGTCGAGATCCGCCAGTATCTTTTCCCGCACACGGATCACAAGGAATTCTCAGACATTTACGCGCAGACGCTCACTTACGCACTGCTCCTTGCCCGCTTGGAAAATCCTGAAGGCAACTGCGAACTACATGCCGACGAGGCTGCGTCACGTCTCGACAGCGGACACGGCCTGCTCGCGCAGACCCTCCGGATTCTCACGCAATCGGAAGCCCGCGCCGAAATTGAAACCGCCGTCGGACTGCTGGAGCGCGTTATCGGGGAGGTCAATCCCAAGAAACTCGGAAAACGAGGAGATCCATGGCTTTACTTCTACGAGCACTTCCTGGCCGCGTACGATCCAAAACTCCGTGCAAACTACGGCGTCTATTACACCCCTCAGGAGGTCATCGGCTGTCAGGTGAACCTCGTATCCGAACTGCTCGCCGATCCCTCGGGGTTCGACAAGCCGTTCACCTTTGCAGATGAGGAGGTCGTCTTTCTCGACTCAAGCGCGGGCACTGCCGCCTATCCGTTAGCCGCCATCGAGAGCGCGCTGCAACGCGTCGAGGCACGCGAGGGAAAAGGCTCCGTCGCGGGCTATGCCACCCGCTGCGCGGAAAATGTCTATGCCTTCGAGATTCTCGTCGGCCCCTATGCCGTCGCCCACTTGCGCCTGACGAAGCTCCTCACCGATGCCGGGGCTACACTTCCCGCCGATGGCCTCCATGTCCTTCTGACCGACACGCTGGAATCACCCTACACCTTACCCACCCAGACTCCACTCTTCGGCAAAAAGCTTAATGACGAGCGTATGCGGGCGAATACGGTGAAGGCCGAACAGCCGGTCTTCGTCTGCATGGGGAATCCTCCCTATTTCCGCGAGGAAAGCGAAGGCTCCATCGAGGTCGAAAAGACGCGGGGCAAGTGGGTTAGGTTCGGCGATGAGATGAAGCCAGGGGAACACCCCATCCTTCGGGACTTCACGCACCACTTCACGATGCATGATGGTAAGGAAATCGCGACTGAGATCGCTCCACCCGTCCACGTCAAAAACATATACAACCTCTATGTTTATTTCTGGCGCTGGACGCTGTGGAAAATGTTTGAGAACGGCTACGCAGAGCGGCGCGGTATCGTGAGCTTCATCACCGCATCAAGCTACTTGCGGGGGCCGGGCTTTGCCGGGATGCGCCAGCGGATGCGCGAGGCCTTCGACGAATTATGGATTCTTGACCTCGAAGGCGATAACAGCGGCACGCGGAAAACGGAAAACGTTTTCGCCATCGAAACACCTGTATGCATTGCTACCGGAATTCGGCATGCTGCGAACAAGAAAAACCCACTATCCAAGGTGAGGTATGCACGCATAACCGGCACCCGAGAGGAAAAGCTGGTGAAACTTAAAGCAATCAGTGGTTTCGGTGATGTCTCATGGGAAGATTGTTTTGATGGAGCCGCAGAACCGCTGTGGCCAAAGCGCATCGGAAATTATTCCGCGTCGCCGCTACTAACCGATTTGTGGCCATGGCAACTCAATGGCGTGCAGTGGAAGCGAACATGGCCGGTTGGTGAAACTCGCGAGGTGCTTGAAGCGCGATGGCGTGCGCTTGTATCAGCGCCAAAAGACCAGTCCGGTAACTTGATGCGTGAGACGGATGCGCGGACAGTAGCGCGGCAAATTGAACCGTTCCCCAAGCGAGATCATCAAACACCGGCGGATGAGGATGGAGTTCATAAGAAGTTGCTTCCATCAATCGCATCGCTCGCTGCCGATATGCCATCGGTAGCAGCGGAACGATACGGTTGGCGGAGTTTCGACCGGCATTGGATTCTTCCCGACAACCGCTTCTGCGACCGTCCACGCCCCGACCTTTGGAATGCGCATGGGGAGAAGCAAACATATCTCACCAGTCTACTAACCGGCGTGCTTGGAAATGGTCCCGCTGCCATCGCCAGCGCTTATCCGCCCGATCTTCATTATTTCTGCGGACGCGGCGGCAAAGACGTCATCCCGCTCTGGCGTGACGCAGCCGGAACCCGGCCGAATCTTCCTGCGGGTTTGCTGGAATTATTGGGCACTGCGCTAGGCAAGACGGTTTCCGCAGAGGACTTTTTCGCCTACACCTATGCCGTGTTGAGTGCGCCCGGCTATGTGGAAGCCTTCTCCGAAGAACTCACCATCCCTGGCCCGCGCCTACCTGTCACCCGCGATGTATCACTATTCTCACGCGCCACCGCACGCGGAAGGAAGCTGCTATTTCTACACACCTACGGCGAACGCTTCCTCTCCGTAGGGGCGAAACATGGGAAAATCCCCGCAGGCCAGGCGAAGTGCCTCAAAGGCATTCCCACGAAACCGGACGAATACCCTGAGGATTTCACATGGACGGAAGGCGCGTTGCCTGCCGAGGGTGTGCTGCGTGTGGGGGCTGGCGAGTTCTCGCCAGTCTCGCAAGCTGTATGGGAATTCAGCGTAAGCGGCTATAATGTCCTGCGCGGATGGCTCGGTTTCCGCATGAAAAGGCGCAGTGGCAAAAAGAGCAGCCCACTTGACGACATCCGACCCGCCGCATGGACCGCCGCACTCACCACTGAACTGCTGGAACTCCTCTGGGTGCTGGAAGCCACCACCGCCGCCCAGCCGGAACTCGATGTCCTGCTTGCTGAGATCATCGCTTCCCCGCTCTTCACCGCAGCAGATTTACCCACCCCGACCGCCGCCGAGCGCGACGCTCCAGGCGAACCAACAAAGCAGGCCCATCTGGAGCTGGGCCTGTAATTATGCAAAAAGAGGCACCGAGGGAATCGCTCCCCGCGGTGCCGGCATAACCCTTGGCTTGACGATGTATCAGTGAGAATGAACTTCCAGGCTCCTCCGTGGGTTAGCTGCCATAGGAGTAATAGGCCCGCGACCCCGGGCGGACAGTGACCCCGGATCCCGCTTCTAGCGCCTCGGCGTACCTCGAGAACAAGACGCCAGCGATAGTGCCGGAATCGCCGCCTTCACAGTAATAGGCATCGAAAATGAGATTGTACGCGCGTGTGCCGGTATCTCCTTTGCCGTGACACGCGAAATCCTCCGCAAGCTTCAGCGAGATCCGCGCATCTTCACAATCATCCGAGTCGATGATGTCCGCGGGATGGGCGGCGGCGGTGGCAGCCAGCCATTCGTCATAGTCGCCGCCGGGATGCAGCACCTGATGAAAAAGCCGCGCGTCCATATATCTCTTCCTGTCCGGTTTACGGATCACCCAGCGTCGCGCGTCGACATCCCATTCGCACTCCATGCTGAGTCTGTTGAGATCTTCGCTCGCGTCGGGGTGGCTGCGGTCGCACGGGACTCCAGGCCAGAGGCACCAGAAGTCAAACTCCCTGCATTCCTTCTTTCCGGGCCACTCGCCGTCCCATGGAATCCGGGGGCGCCACTTTACATAGCAGTCGCACCCGCTCATTGAATTTCCACAGTAGGGGCAAAGTTCCACGTCGCATGCGCCCTTGTGCATTTCTCCAGGTTTCGCGCCGCAATCGGGGCATAAAGAAACCGAACTAGTCGGCGCGCCCGACGGGTCATCGGTCATTGTTTCGTTGCCCATATCCGCCGGGTCCTGCCTGATGAGTGCCCCGATCTCATGGAGCGGGGCGTTGAATCGTTGCGACTCGGGAAGTTTGGCCAGGACATCCCCCAGACGATCAAGCTCGTCGAAGGCGGCCGTCTGCGCCTCGGATGTGGGCCGGGTGACCCGCGTGATCCGCGTGATCCGCGTGATCCGCTTGATCCGCTTGATCCGCTTGATCCGCTTGATCCGCTTGGTCCGCTTGGTCCGCTTGATCCGCTTGGTCCGCTTGGCCGGCTTGTCGGTGTTCGTAATGACCTTCTCGCGTTGTTCCAGATATCCGATATCCTCCTGCGTCAACGCGGGGAGCGTGGCGAGGGGTGTGGTGTGTTCGGCCGCGGTCGGCCGCTGATGGTCGATTCCCAGGTCACGATTGGACCGGGCCAGTGTGTTGTCTGTGTTTTTCATGGCAGAATGCGGAGAGAGAGAGAGAGAGAGTTATGTGTTTTGCCTTCCGGTGCCGGCTGTGGCGTCGCGGATTATTTCTCGGCCCAGGTGGTGCAGATATTGGCCTCGACTATGACCGGCACCTCAGGGAAGAGCGCGGCCATGGCTTCAACCATCGCGGTCCTGATGATTTCGCGACATTGCTCCGCGGTTGATTCGGGGCACTCGACTACCACCTCGTCGTGGACAGTGGAGACAATGTGTGCCGATTCCGGCAGCCGCTGGTCTATGAGAACCAGCGCGTGTTTCATGCCGTCGGCCGTGCCGCCCTGGACCGGCGTGTTGACGAGTGCGGTGAAGCGCTTCCAATCATTGGCGTTCTCCGGGATAAGTTGGCGCCGGCCGGTGCGGGTGCGGACCTCCGTGACGCCCGCCCCGGCCTGCTGGCGGCTGCGGCCATGCCACTGGTTGATGTGCGAGTATGTGTCGAAGAATGTCTGGCGGATCTCGATGGCTTGGTCGCCGGTCATCGTAACGCCGTAGGATGAGGCGGCATATCTGACGAGTCCCCCGGCTGATTGGCCGTAGAGCAGACCAAAATTAACCGCCTTGGCCAACTGCCTGTCAGCCTTGGTCACTTGATCTTCCGCCTTGCCCAGCACGGTAGCCGCCGTGAGCCGGTGCAGGTCAACTCCTGCCTGATAGGCCTCGATCATCCGGGTTTCCCCGGCGATGGCCGCTGCGGCGCGCAATTCGACCTGCGAGTAATCGGCGACAACGAGAGCGCTGCCTTCCGGCGCGATGAAGGCCTCGCGCATTTCGCCCCGGCCGATGTTCTGAAGGTTCGGTTCCTTGGAGGAGAAGCGCCCGGTAGCTGTACCGGTGGGTTCAAACCGGCCATGGATGCGCCCGTCGGCCTCGATGTGTTTCATCAGGGATTTTGCCTGTTGGGAGCGCTTGCCCGCCTCGCGGTGGGCCAGTACCAGGGGGATGAGCCGGCCGTCGTCCGCGGCCTTGAGCGCCTCCTCGGCGGTGGATTCCAGCGAAAGCCCGGCGGCGCGCAGAGCCGACAACACCTGTTTCACGCTGGCCGGGTTGATCGTCGGGTCGCCAAGGGCGGCACGGAGATCATTGGTGGCCTGTTGGGCCTGGAGGCCCGCCTCGGCAGCGATAGATACCAGCTTTTCACGGTCCACGCGGATACCCGTGGCCTCCATTCCCACCACGCACGGCAGCAACACACTCTCCTGCGCCCACACGGTACCCAATCCGGCCCTTTCCAGTTCGGTTGCCATCACGCCCAGCAGGTCGTGGAGGTGGGCCACATCACGGGCCGCATAGGCGAGTTGGTCATTGGTGAGCAGCATCGACGCCCAATTCGACAGGCTGAAGTCGGCGGCGGGAGTTATGCCAAGATAGCGTTCCAGGCACTGGTCGAGGTTGTTGCCGGGCTTGGTGCCGGCGGCGAGCAGGCGGGCCGCGGTGAGAGTGCAGCGGACGTTGGGGCTGTTGATGCCGCACTTCACCCGCAGCCACAACAGGTCGAACTTCGCGTTGTGGGCGATGATGTCGGCGGACTCCAGGATCGGCTTGAGCGGCCCGAGGTCGTAGCCGGTCGCACGCAGGTCGATGGTGTGGATCGTGCCGCCCTGGCGTTGAAGGGTGAGCAGGCGGATGTCGCCACGCCAGGGATTGAGCCCGTCGCTCGGACGGGGGCCGTAGGTTTCGATGTCCAGCGCGATATCGGGTGCGCCGGTGAGGTCGGCGGCAACAACACCCAGGCCTTCGCGGGAGGTGTGTATAACTCCGGGCAGGGATGTTGGGATGTTGCGGGATGTTTCTCCTACTCTTCCATGTACGCCCTTTAATTCATTATGTGTATTATTATCTCCTCTATTTTTATTTCCTTCTATGCGTGGCTGATGAAAACATCCCTCCACATCCCGACATCCCTGTTCAGGGGCGTCTGAACCGGTTGGTGGCGGGCTGTCACAAGGAGGTTCATCACCTTGGCGGAGGAATTGGTATGTGGCGCAGTTCCTGGACGTCTGCCTGAGGTGGAACGTAACACCCCCCAACTCGCGGCCTTCAAACTTCACGATCAGTTTGCCGAACGTGATCAGTCCGCGCCGTTGGGTGAAGTCGATCCAGTCGAACATGTCGTGGACATCCGGATCCTGCTGGATGAAATCCTGGAACTGCGGCTTGGATACCTCGGCGTCGCCAAAATGGTCGAACGCGACGGCGAAAAAGCGGCGCATGGCCCGGGTGTTCTGGTCACCGGACGAATTGCTATCCTCATGCCTGAGGCACGGGTCGCCCAGACCGCAGACATGGAAGATACCGCCAATGACATCACCCCACTCGGGAAACGAGGTAAACGGGGTGGGGCCGGTAGGCCTGCCGGCGCGCACCCACTCGACAATCAATGTGTTAATGGCGGAGAGCAGCTCCGAACGATGTTCCAAAACCCACCTGCGGATGTCCGAATGCGCGTAGCGGTGGGCGTTGATGTCGTCGGGCATGAAGCGCAGGCGGATCCGGCGGCAGCGGCGCTCGATGTCGGGCTCCCAGGTGGCATTGTTGGCGGAGAACGAGTATTCGGTTTCGTTAGGCAGAGTGAGCGTTTCGTTCACCCCGAGAAGGCGGTCCTCCCACACCCCCGAGTTGTCGGTTGCCGCCTCCAGCGAGGCATAGCGGATGTGGCCCTTCATGTTGGCCAGGTGGAAGAACCGGCTGCCGGCCCTCAGTGCCGAAGTGATTCGTTTCCGCATTTCCTCGTCGCTGTCCTTCGAGAGCGGGGCGCACATGATCGAACGCCCGGTGTAAAGGACATGGGTGATGTCGGCGCAAGTGTCCTTGCCGCACCCCTCGCGGTTGCCATCAAAAATCCAGAGCGGGGAATGTTTCCAGCGCATCAGTCCCCGGCAGAACGGTGTGACAAAGCGGGCAAGCGCGTGGATCCTCGATTGCTCGTCGTGCCACCAGAAACCTCCCCGCTCCGGCGGCGCAAACAGCTCATCTAATAATCCGCGGGCCTCTTCCAGTCCCATCGTCCGCAGTTGCGGCGCGTTCGGGTTGAGCCAGGTCCCGAACCTGTCATCATAGCTTGGGTTCGGATAGATAGGCTCTCCGTTGCTGTCGATGATCGGGGTGGGGACTTCCAGCACGCGGTTGATGCGGGGCAAACAGTCCGTGAATTGACGGCTGGTCAAGGTGACGCGGGCGTCATGTTCGGTCATGCTCTTGGGTATAAAGATCTTCGCGCCACCGTCTTCCTGCTGCGTCACGCCGGTTTCGACCGACCGCTCAATGGCGGTGATCAGGCTGGTGGGAGTCTGCGTACTGAACATGTGGCCGGGAATGGCGCCCTCGGCAGTGGCGGTTTGTACCTCCACGATCTCAACCACGCTGGTACCAAACCGGAAAAGATCGAGGGCGGGAGCGGAGGCATTGCCGATGTCCAAGGCGAAAACGCCATGCGGCCGGCCGGTGCCGGGAAGTTCAATGCGCGGACGCCCTTCGGAATTCCTGTCGCCGGGTTCCCACACACGCATGGCCGTACAGTTGTTGGCGATGATCCCAGGCCTGCGCGCCTCGGCCCACTCCAATAGATCCTGGATTGTACGGTTATTACAGTGCCCGTGGAGGCAATGGTATCCGGGCAGTTCACCCGGCTTGTTGAATATCACTGTGTCGGTACCCGCATCCTGACTGTCGCCGGAATGTTGGTCCTCCCATGGGCAGCGCGCCGACCATTTCGACTCATCGGCATCAACACATTCGCCAAGCGCTCCGAATTCCCGCATGACATTGACCAGGTCGAGCGTCCGCAGGTCCTCGCGCCACTTCGACCACCACGGCTTTTCCTTCGCCGGGCGGCCACGCCTCTTCGGTTCGGGCACCACGAAGCCAAACCAGTTGACGAGGTCGGCCCAACGGACTTCCGGAATCACGCCGGTAACTTCCCAATGGTAGGCATGACCGCTTTTGTGGACCGAAGGTGAAATGACAAGGTTATGCCCGTTGCAAAAAAGCTCGGCGGAAACAGCCAGATTCAGTTGGCTCACCAAAGGCTTGCCTTTTTCCAATACGCTCGCCGGTATGTCCCGGCAGATGAAGAGCAGGTGAACCCCGCCGGTGGTCCGCTCGCGCGGAACGCATTCAAGCTGTGCCTGACCGGCCACCCAACTCTGAACCGCGGTGCCTTGATCCGGTTTCGAGTCGAGGTCGACTTCGACATAGGGCGAGCGCACGACGACACCCACATTGTTATCGGAGCCGGGCGCGAACCATTCCTCAAGATTCTCGGGGGTGACATCCGCTGCGGTATGCTTCGGATAGCCCGTGTTCACGGGTTTTTTGCCTTTTTCCCTTTCGGTGCCCCGGTTGAACGCGTACAGCGGATGCACGGCCATGCCGAGTACCTGGTGATAATACCGGGCGGCCGCGAGGCGGTCGTACGTGTTGATGTCGGGCGGGATGGCGGGCGGACAGCATGTGTGAGCGCCATCATCCGGCGGGCATTGCGGTGGAACGCCCTCGCCATCATCCGGCGGGCATTGCGGTGGTATATCCTCGCCGCGGTCCGGCGGCCCGGACGGGCACTGGTCGGCTTGGCTTGTTGCCGGTACCGGCTCTTGCTCAATAGGAAGATTTACTTCTGGAAATTGTGATTCTTCAAACATGACGATCTGCGTTTGTGGTTGCAGGCCGGCGCCATGTGGGATAGGATCGGGCAGGTTCCGCACCTGCCGGGTCGATTCCATTTATGGGTCGGCCCGGTTGTGTTAGTTGAGCAAGGCGTCCAGTTCGGACCGGCGGAAACGGTATTCACCGGTGGGCGTCCGTTTCGGTTTGATTTTTTTATCCTTGATCCAGCGCCGCATCGTCGGTACAGATATATCCAGATGCTCGCAGGCAGGTACAGTGCCGATCCACGGCTCGGATTCCTTGATGGGGGTTGCTATAGCGGGTTCGATGGTGTTCATAGTGGTTCGATCGCGATTCTTCGCTTGCGATAAGGATGACCCGGCGGGCGCGATGCATCCTGGCTCGGAGCACGAGGGCGTGATCCATCAGAAACCCGAAATGCGATGTGCGCGATGCGCCAGAGCCATTAGGAGCGGCGTGCGCGATGCAACTGTCCTCGGGGATGAGTTCGTCGCGATGCGCCATCCGCCGGGGGCACGCGCCAAGTGATGCGCTTTCTCACCGGGGACGATCCGAGAATCCCGCCAAAGCTTTTTTTTAGCGGCCCCTGCCGATGGCCGATTTCATCAGGTCCAGGCACTCGCGAACCGCGTCTTCGGTCAGGGCATTGATGCCACACTTGCGGAGGGGGCGCAGAATTCCGTCCGTATCAAAATCCCGATCCAGGTACAACGCCAGCGTCCCCAGGAAACTCCAGACTTTCGACTTTGCCCTGGGTGTACTGCGCTTGCAGTGGTCGTGGGCGAAAGTCTTGATCGATTCGGAGATGTCGGACGAGGGTTGTGGGTTTGCCTTCAGGAACGCCACGAAAGCCCCAGTCTGCCCGAGCCACTCGTTGCGCTCTCGCGAAGCCGGGCCTTTTGGGGCCGCCTCGCGGTTTTTCGCCGCCTTTGCCTTTTTTGCCTCTGCCTTTCTTGCCTTTTCCGGGGAAGCGTGGTACTTGAGGTAGGCGGCCCGGCGCTCTTGAAAAAATTGGGGAAATCCGGTGGCTAATATGGCCAGTGCGGGCTCATCAATCGGACCTTGCATGTATTGGGCGTAGGATGCCGATAATTCCGCTTCAAGAGTGGCGGGCATGACCATGCCTGGAGTAAACAATTCAAAGTAGTTCCTGAGGGATCGCTGAGGGGCAAGATCGTCGCCAAGGGACTTCAATTTTTCCTCAAGTTTACGTTTAGAGGTGTTATTTTGGGGGCCTTTCCTTTTGTCCCTCTTCAATTTGGCAAGGGCTTGCTCGGTTTGTCCGATTTGATTCGTCAGATCTTCCACCCGTTTGTTGATGGAGGCCATCTGGCCGGATATTTTGGACACACCGAGATAATCCATGAATGCTTCCTTGAGGATATGCCAAGGGACATCGGGCGAGTCCGTAACAAAGCGCAACGCGTCCTTTATACCGCAGGGAAGCGCGGGCCGGGGAAGCTTGGTTCGCTCGGCCGCGGCCGCCAATTCCCCGGCGATGCGTGCGGTGCCTTGCTCCAAACCCGCCGATAGCACTGAATCCAGTTTTCGAAGTATCGGTCCGAGAATCGGATCGTGGATTCTCTTATCACCCTTCACTTGCGGGATTGGTGTCATCCCTAACTCCTGCTGAAGCGCCAGAAGGGTAGCGAAATTCATGGTCTCCGCCATTGCCTCCCGCCGTCGAATCAAGCCCGCCTCCGTTTCCACCTGAAGAGCCATGGCGGCATCAACCAACGCGACCGGATCGAACGTCTTCCATTTCGGCGCCATCATTGCGGCGAGTCGGGCAATTTCTCCGTTGTCCTCAACGCCCATGTAGGCTTGGAACGCGATCCGATCAGGCGGATCCGAATAGAACGCGTGGACTTCGGGAGGGCGGTTATCATTCATGATGGCAATTTGTTAGTGATAGCGTCAATCCGGGTGATCGTTTGGGTACCCGGATTTATCACGGAAGGATATCAATGGCGATCATCCTTTGCCGTTCCGTCTCTTTTTCTTGGGTGGTTCCTTCGCGCCGGTAAAGTCGCCGGCCTCCACATTGGCCGGTTTTCCGAGCAACCCGGCGAATGTCTTGGGTGTGATGGTCTTCTTCTTGTCGGCGTAAAAGGCGGACGTGATGTGGATGTCGGCGTGCCGGAGGTAGCGGCTGGCCTCGAAAATGCCATGCTCGCTGGCGATAATGCTGCCGATTTCCTTCCGCAGGGTGTGAATCGGTTTGTGGCCGTCCACGCCATTCTTGCGGAGCCATTCAATCACCTTATCGAATACAGGCTTGCAGCGGTACCGACCGGCCTTGGCCTTGGGATCGGGCTTGAGCGGACTTTTAACCACAAAGATGGATTTTGGATCCTTGGCACGGTAACCGCGGAACAATGCGAGAGTGTCGGCATCAAGATCAAGCTTGCCGGCACTGTCTTCACTTTTCAACTCATGGTACTCGGAGGACTCCACGCGCAGGGAGGATCCCGGGAAGTCGAAAGCCCGCCACAGGAGATTGTCGATTTCCGCCCGGCGCAAACCGCAGACGAGGGCCAGGATCATCACCTTGAAGGCTTCCGGGTCGGCTGCGGCCAGTTCATTCTTGGCCAAGGCCAGGATGGCGTGGGGGTCCATCTTGCTGATGTAGCGAAGGGAAGGTTCTTTTTCGAGCGGCACTCCATCGAAGGGAAGCGGGCGAGGGAGATTGACGGACTGTTCGATGAAGGGCAGGAGTTTCCTGCCGAACAGGGATTTCGCATTGCGGATCAGACTGTTTACGGTGACTACGGCCCGGCGCTTGGCCAGCGGATCCCCCTCGGCATCACGCAGGCGTTTGTTCTTCCATGCCAGAATGTCGGCCGGTGTAATGGAGTCCAGAGCCACTTCATCGACCTTCGCCCGCCATTTTGCGGTTCCTCCTTGGTAGGCGTCGAATTTGCCTGCATCACTGATGTTTTTGATTTCGGCCACGATCAACCGGAGCGCCTTGGCATAGCCGTCAAGTGTTTGCCGCCGGGCGGAGGAAACCTTGGTGGCGGCTTCGATCACGGTACCAACCGTGATGTTGTCGATGATGGCGGCAGCCCGCGGCTTGTAGCGATCAGTGCCGGCCTCCCAGCCGTAGGCCTGGATGAACGAGTAGATCTCAGCCGCCTTGGCGGCGGCGGATTTCTTGTTGGGGGTGCCTAACGGAAACCAAGTACGGCGCCCCTGATTCTGGAGTTGGATGGAGTAGTTGGCAGAGTCGTGAAGCCTCAGCCTCTTGCCTTGGAGCCAGTATCTGGAGTCCGCCTTGCTGCCACCAACGCGAGATTTGGTTTCTTTTGAGCGGTGCATTTCCGGTGCATTTTTTTCCAGTACGGATGATCGCTGATGATCTTCATTGGGAGTGTCCACGGACAGACCAGTACTCTAAATACCAACGGTTTGCAAGGGTCAAATGCCACCTTTCCGCTATCATCCGTATGTCATTGATAATCAATACACCTATAGACTCTTAATCAATTGGTCCTTGGTTCGAGTCCAAGCCGGGGTACCCACTCTCACTCGCCTAACCCTCAACGGGTTAGGAAAAAGGAAAGGGGGCAAGTTGACACCATTTCCAGCGCCATGGAAGCGCTTGGCGACAAAATGGCGACAACTCACGCGGACCCCACTCAACTGGCCCCGCATCCTCCGGCCCCCAAGCGGGGCAAGCACGGCAAACCCGCCGCCGTGGCCAGATTCGGCTCGGCCAGCGTGCCAATTTACCGCTGCACCTCCGGCGGCAGGGTCCGCTTCGCCATTTCCCACTACCGGGACGGCAAACGCCTGCGACAGTTTTTCACCACCCTGGAGGTCGCAAAAAAGGAGGCGCAGTTCGTGGCGCAGCGAATCCAGGCCGGGATGCAGCACGTCACCGACCTCAAGCCGCACGAGCGCGACCACTACGCCAAGGCGGTCGAGTTACTGGGTGCCCTCAATCTCCCGCTGGTCGCCGCAGTGGAGGATTACGTGCAGGCCCGCAAGCTGGCGGAAAGCGAGTCACTCACGTCCATGGCGACCGATTACCGGCGCGTGTTCAAGCCGCTCACCCGGCGGCTCAGCGTCCCGGAATTGGTCGCGGAACTTCTCGCAGCGCGCAAACAGGACGGGGCCAGCAAGACGTATGTGTCGCAGCTCAAGACGATCCTGACCCGGTTTGCGGAGGCGTTTCCCGGCGAGATCCTTGGCATCACATCATCGGACATCGACGCCTGGTTGCGGGGATTCAAGGTGTCGGCCGGCTCGCGCAATTCCATGCTGGTCTGTGTGAAAGTGCTCTTCTCCTACGCCCGCTCGCAAAACTGCCTGCCCGCCGAACAGATGACGGCGCCCGAGCAACTCAAGAAGGTGAAGGTCGCGAATGACGACGTGTCAGTCTTCAGCCCCGACGAGATGCAGGCGATTCTCCACGCAGCGCCAATGCATCTGATTCCGATCCTTGCCATTGGCGCGTTTGCCGGGATCCGCATGGCCGAACTCAACCGGCTCGATTGGAGCGCGGTCGATCTGGAACGCCACATCATCGAGTTGCGGGCAGGTCAGGCGAAAACCGCATCCCGGCGCATCATCCCGATCACCGACAACCTGCGCGCCTGGCTCGAACCGCTCCCGCGCAAGGGCAAAGTGGTCAAACACACACTGCTCCACCGTGAGGTGACCGCGCTGGCTCGCGCCCTGGGCATGGAATGGCCGCGCAACGTGCTGCGCCACTCGTTCACCACCTACCGCATCGCCAAAATCAAAAGCGCCGATCAGGTGGCCCTTGAAGCGGGCAACTCGCCGTCGATCATCTTCAAGCACTATCGAGAACTGACCACCGAGGAGCAGGCGGACAAGTGGTTCGGCATCGTGCCGAAAGAAGGCCAATGGGACAATGCCTTCAAGTGGGACCGCCGCGCACGTGTCGTCACTCTACCGGCGAAATGCACCTCGCCGCCGCCGGAGGAAGAGGCAGGCACCCACCGGCACTAATAGAAATGTGGACGGCTCCGGCACGAGGATGATGTTGAGCGTCCAGCTTGCCAGGGTCATCGTATCCCCGGTGGCGACATCCGCCACATACAATGACCATTCGCCATTGGGATCGAGGCCTTTGAACGATGACAGGAAAGCGGTGCGCGGCGTGGTGTCCAACGCGTTATCCGGGTCGATCGAGCGGCCATCAGGCTGATAGGTTCCGGCAACGCTACCTGATTTCGAGATGCTGGTGTGGATGTCGGTCGGGGCGCTGTCGTCGAGGGTGATTGTCAGATCGGTGGCCCCCGAACCGGAGGAATCGGCCAACGACCGGCCGGGGCGGTTGAGCAACACCGTGAAGCCGGTGTCGTGTGTGACGTAGGCATAAAGATCACCGCTCCACCCTCCCGACAGCGTGATTTGGACGGTCACTCCGCTGATCGGGATGATCGGCGCGGTGACCCACTGAGTGCTGACCAGGCCGATCCCGCTGTTGTCGGGAATTTGCATGTTGACGACGTAAGGATAACTCAGGGTCGTGGCCGCGCGGGCGGCGAGCGGCAACAGCATTGATAGAGCAAAGGCGGCGGACAGTTTCATAGAAATGGCGAAGTTGTGAAATTGGCGCAGGAGAGAACGACAAATGATCATGAGGTTATGGCAGGGCGAGACGGTAGAACGCGTTCGGCTGCGGCGGATTGTCGTCGGTGAAAGTGATCGCGCCGGTCCCATTCGCAGTCACACTGGCGATG
>Ga0073936_10004902_pt1 | contig 18276 bp, 14 predicted proteins | sample AliMusrvi5mmetaG_FD_87041 | JGI IMG/M metagenome (GOLD analysis project Ga0073936, IMG submission 87041) | Freshwater lake bacterial and archeal communities from Alinen Mustajarvi, Finland, to study Microbial Dark Matter (Phase II) - Alinen... | ecosystem: Environmental > Aquatic > Freshwater >... | reverse complement strand
GCCTGCAATCGGAACCTGGAGGATGTTGTCTGTCGATTTATTGTTGAAATAGGTGTAGGAAATACCGACGCGGTTCTGAATAAATTTGAGGTCAAAACCCGTTTCAAAGTTCGCCGATTTTTCCGGTTTTAGCTTGTTGTTTCCCAGGACACTGCTGTACAGGTAACCATTGGTACCGTTGTACGGCCAGGTTAAGCCAGTCGTCCAGCCGTCAAGAATTGCAGGAGTTACATAGGGGGTGCTGGTAGCATAAGTGCCCGCATCCTTTGCGGTAATGGCATATGAAACCCTCACTTTACCGTATGGGAGAACCTTGTTGTCTTTCAGACCTGGTAATTGGGTGAAAATCCAGCCGAGTCCTACGGAAGGATAGAAAAATGAGTTCTTATCCGGAGGTAAGGTCGTCGACCAGTCATTTCTGCCGGTAACCGACAAATAGAGCATATTTCTCCATGCCAGTGTCAGGTCGCCATATAAAGCAGCGCCTCTGCGCTTGTTCGTTAATTCCTGGGAAGCGATGCTGGTGGTGTTGTTGAGGTTATAGTAATCGGGAACTACCAGCCCCAAAGCCTGGGATGTAAGGTTGGAATAATAATTTTGGGTCATGTTTTGTCCCAGGATGACATGCAGATTGAAATCTTTGCCAAAGTTCTTGTCAATGTTCATCATGAGATCGGAATTGAAATTCTTGGCAAGCTCTTCTCCCCGTTTTGCCCAGCCGGCAGGTTGTGTGGAGGAGCCTACAGCGAGGTTATCATTGAACTTGCGCTGCCACCAGTCTACCCCGATACGGTAGGTAAAGGATAACCATTTGGTTGCAAAATAATCAACAGTTGCCGATCCGATCAAACGGTTCACCTGGTCCTTGTAGGTGTTCATATTCGCAGTCCAGTATGGATTGTCATAATAGATCCCGTGACGGTAGCTTCTTTCATTTCCGGCGCTGGGCGCTGGTGTGCCGTCAGGCAGTAAATAGTCTGAAGGGAACACATAACCTGCATCGTTGTTGAACGTATTCGGCGTTCTCAGCAACCCGAGCATAACGCCGGAAGTATTGTTACCCTGCTGGATACGGTCGCCGGTGGTGATGATGTAATTGGCTGTACCACCTACCTTGAATTTATCGGAAAGTTTTGTATCTCCGCTGAGTTTAAATGTGTTACGGCGTAATTTGTTGTTTGGAACAATCCCTTTGGTTTGATTATCACCAAAACTTAAATAGAATGTGGAAATGTCGCTTCCCCCGCTCAGGGAGATGGAGTTATCCGTTGTCAGACCAGTCTGGAAGAAATCATAGGGGTTATAGGTATTGACTGTACCGTCTTTGCCTACTTTGTTGCTGACGATCCTGCCGTCAACATCGAAGTCTTTCCACTGGTATGTGCTCCAGTTTGATCTGTCATAGGCCATGGTATCCAGTTTGGCACCCCAGCTGAATTTGTTGCCCGAAACCCATTGGTTGCCGGTACCCTGTGAGTACTGTTGCTGGCGGGCTGGAAGCTGGCTTACCTGGTCGAACTTAACATAACTGGAAAAATTCACGGAGATTTTCTTTCCCTGGGTGGCTTTCCCCTTTTTCGTGGTGACAACAATGGCTCCCGAGGAAGCGCGCAAACCATAAAGTGCTGTGGCTGCACCACCCTTCAGAACGCTGACTGATTCAATATCGTCGGGGTTAAGGTCAATGGCACGGTTTGACAATGCAACACCGTCATATGCATTACCGGTGGCAGAACCAACTGACCCGCCGGTTCCGGCGCCATCGATTGGCACACCATCCACGACGAAGAGAGGCTGGTTGTTCCCGGTCAGGGATGTAACGCCACGGATCTGGATATAGGAAGCGGCGCCTGCTACTCCTGATGAACTCATGATCTGGACATCGGAAACTTTGCCCTGCAAACTGTTGATCATGTCAGTCTGTCCGGCTTTTCCAATATCCTCTGAGGATACATTCTGTACCGAATAATTCAACGCTTTGGTCTCACGGGGAATACCGATGGCCGTTACAACGACTTCATCCAGTTTCATGACATCGGGATCCATTACGACGTCCCAGGTGGAGGACTCACTGATTTTAATTTCTTTTGTCTTCATCCCTAAAAAGGAGAAGGTCAAAACATCATATTTGGCCGGGACATTCAACACATATTTCCCGTCGACATTTGTTGTGGCACCGATAGTTGTGCTTTTAACAACGATTGTTACGCCGGGAATGGGAGTCTTGTCATCCGATGATGTAACCACACCGGATATTACCCGCGATTGTGCAAATACTCCTTGCAGTCCTGCCATTAGAAGTAAAACAAGAAAAAAAGTAAATTTTCTCATACAGTTTGATTTTTGTTAGTAATTAGGTGAATAATCTGTGATGTGATAATTTTCATTGTTACGTTTGTCTCAATCAGTCAGATGCGACCAGTACTTTGTTGATTCTGCTACTGCGATGCAATTTTACGTAATACTTTTATCGAAACCAACAAGAATTTAACAATTAATTAATAATTTTTTAACAACTTTTTAACTTTTACCCGGAATACACCTGTTATGGAATTGCCAATACATCGCTGGCTGGAGTATTGGCCAGGTAATGTGTTTAACAAATTAGACGTAATGACCTCAGCCTAAGTATCCCCGGAAGGAGATTCGTTTTATTTTTCCTTTTTCACCGATGGTGGAACGGGATGAAGCGTGTTGAAAAAGAGGCCGAAGATGAGAATGAAAATAATATAGATTGCTGTAGGAATAATGGTGTTCGATGGGCTCATCAACTGGTAAGCGGCAATTACAAGACATGAAAGCCCCAAAAAATAGTATCCGGTCCTGCGCAGGTTCCATATGAGTAAAATTCCGGTAAATGAAAGCCCGTGCAACAAAAATCCTGCCCCGAAAAACAGCAATGCATCGCCATGGCTGTATCCTCCTGCAGAAAGGTATTGACTCGTCACGCCGGCAATCCAGTTTGAATAAAACAACCCTGCGAAAAACAGCAGTGTCATCAGTCCGAACCAGATGAATGAAAACAGGCACAAGGCAGTAAGAAAAACAGGCCGGTGTTTTACCGGGCCTGTTTTTCTTATTGTCCTGATTGCCTTGATTTCGTCGCCCATGGTTATGACATGTATTTCAGGTTCATGCTGTAAAGAAAAATGAACATACCTGCGAAAAGCACTTCAGGCACGTTCGGGCTCGACAGATGCATGAAATACATCGGTGCAAGGATCAGCAGGATTTGGAAAATGGTATAGACATGGAAGCCGGATTTTTTAAGCAGGATCATCATGATGGCACCAATGAGCGAGCCGGCATAGAACAGGCCTGAAATCAGGAAATAGAGCGGTTTCATCTCAAGCAGCAGGTCGATTCCGGGAATATTGAACTTTTTACTGAATTCCTGTGCAACCTCTGTGAAAACGTCGTAAAATCCCGAAATGACCAGGCTTGAGAACAAGTTCATCCCGCTGCCGATAAAAGTAAGGATGCATAATACCGTCAGCAGGGTCGGCCGCTGTGGTTTGGTTTCTGGTAGTAATCCGGGAGTAAGTTCTTCCATTTATTCAAGTTTTCCAACTGTTTTTTCAACTTCATCCAGGATTTCGCAGGATTTCACGAGTGCCTTCATGGCGTTGTGATCGGGGTAGAGCGGACGGTCGACTTCGAGGAAGTCCACATGTTTCCTGATCACCTCTTTTGCTTTTGTCACACCGGCTCCGAAGGCATATTCCCTGAAATCGAGCGCCTGCGCGGCAGCCATGAATTCAATTCCCAGGATCCCGTAAGCATTGTCGAGTATCTGGAAATTTTTCAGTGCGGTATTCATCCCCATTGATACGAAGTCTTCCTGGTCGGCCGCGGCAGGGATCGACTGGATCGAAGCAGGTGCCGAAAGGATGCGTTGTTCAACGATCTGCATGTCGGCGGTATACTGGCTGAGCATGAGTCCGCTGAACATGCCTGCCCCCTTGGTAAGGAATGCCGGGAGGCCGACGCTCAGCGCCGGGTTGTTCAAACGGTTCATGCGGCGCTCGCTCATCACGCTGACCATCGTAACCACGTAGCCGGCCATATCCATGGGCACAGATACCGGGGATCCCTGGAAGTTTGCCCCGGAAAGCTGCAGGTTTTCCTCGGGGAAGAAAATCGGGTTATCCCCCACGCCGTTCAATTCAATTTCCACCTGTGAACGTGCATAGGCGAGGGCGTCGTGGGCGGCGCCGATCACCTGCGGTGTTGAACGCATTGAATAGGCGTCCTGAACCTTGCATTTCACCTTTCCCTCGACCAGATCTCCCCCGGTTACGCATTTCAGGATAGCCGCCGCACTGCGCACGGCTCCTTTGAATCCGCGGATTTCATGAAGTTTCGGGCTGTAAGGGCGCATGTTGGCTTTCATCGCTTCAAGCGACATCGAGGCCGCAATTTCAGCCTGTTTCAGCCAGTTGTTCGCATCAAAAAGGAACAGCGCGCTCATGGCGGTAAGAACATTGGATCCATTGATGGTGGCAAGTCCGTCGCGGGCCTGCAATCCGGGGACCGGTATCCCGGCAGCATCAAGGGCCGCTTTGCCCGGCATCAGTTTACCCTGGTAGTAAGCTTCCCCTTCGCCCATCATCAGCAAAGCAATCTGCGACATGGGGGCAAGGTCGCCGCAGGCGCCGACAGAACCTTTCTGGCAAACCATCGGCGTGACGCCTTTGTTGAGCATGTCGACCAGGGTCTGCGTGATCTCAAGGCGCGAGCCGGAGTTCCCGTGCGCATGCACGTTGATTCGCCCCAGCATAGCCCCGCGCACCCAGTCAATGGGCATCGGGTCGCCGATACCGGCCGCATGGTTATAGATGAGGTACTTCTGGAAATCCTTTACCTGTTCGTCGTTCAAGACCATTTCGGAAAATTCCCCGATCCCGGTATTTACGCCGTACATGATCTCATGGGCAAGGATTTTGCGCTCGAGCATTGCCCGGCATTTGTGGATCCGTTCGATTGCAGCAGGATCCAGTTCTACTTTTTCATTTTGGCGGGCAACCCTGACGACATCTTCGATCGTGAGGCCGGCTCCTTTTATAATAAGTGTCATAACTGTTAATTAAAAATTAAAAATTAAAAATTAAAAAAATGCAGACAATGCATTGGCTGTCATTCCGCCCCGATGATCATGCTGCGGGCTGAGAGGATGGCCGTTGCCCAGGTTCGTTTTACATTTTTCCTTGTCATGACAATAGTTTTTTCGTTTCTTCAAGTGTACAGGACTTCTGTTCACCCGATTGCATATCCTTGAATGTAAGCATTCCGCTTTCAATTTCATCTTTTCCGATCAGCAGGACAAATGGAATGTTTTTTCGGTTGGCATACTCCATCTGTTTTTTAAGTTTGACCGTATCCGGGTAAATTTCCGAGGGAATACCTGCCTGCCGGAGGTTTGCCAGCAATTTGAGGCAATATTTCTCCTCTTCGGCTCCGAAATTGATAAACAGCGCGCGGGTTGCAGCCAGGATGGTTTCAGGAAACAGTTTGCATTCGTTCATTACGTCATAAATCCGGTCGGCACCAAACGAGATGCCGACACCCGACATCCCCGGCAGTCCGAAAATACCGGTAAGGTCGTCGTAGCGTCCTCCCCCGCAGATGCTGCCCATGGCAACATCCTGTGCTTTGACTTCAATGATGGTACCTGTATAGTAACTGAGTCCCCGGGCCAGGGTAATGTCGAAGTCGAATTTATTTTCCAGGTGGAGATCTTTCAGGAATTCAAGCACGGAACGCATCTCTTCCAGTCCTTTACGGCCAACTTCGGAATCTTTGAAAAAGGTCTCCAGGGTGTCGAACTTCACCTTTATTTTCCCTTCCAGGTTTAATATTGGTTGAAGTTTAACAACAGATTCATAGGTGATCCCGCGCTGGATCAACTCATCGTTTACCTTGTCCATGCCGGTCTTATCCAGTTTGTCCATGGCCACCGTGATGTCGGTCAGTTTATCGGGTGCCCCGATGGCTTCTGCGATTCCGGCAAGAACCTTGCGGTTGTTCAGACGGATCAGCACCCTGATTCCCAGTCTCGTAAAAACTGCATCGATGATCTGGGCCAGTTCCACCTCATTCAACAGGGAGTTGCTTCCGATCACATCCACGTCGCATTGAAAGAATTCACGGTATCGCCCTTTCTGCGGACGGTCGGCCCGCCACACCGGCTGGATCTGGTAGCGTTTAAAAGGGAATATCAGTTCATTCTGGTGTTGAACGACGAAACGGGCAAAAGGAACGGTAAGATCATACCGGAGGCCTTTGTCGGCAATATGCCTGGTCAGGTCAATGAGCCGCGAGGCCGGATCCAGGATCCGGGAAGCTGATTCGGGCAGCCCGTCGAGGTAATTGCCGGAATTGAGGATTTTGAAAAGGAGCTTGTCACCCTCCTCCCCGTATTTGCCCATGAGGGTGGAGAGGTTCTCCATTGCAGGAGTTTCAATGGGCTGGTAGCCGAAAACCTGGAAAACATTACGGATAACTTCAAAAATATAGTTCCGCCGCACCATTTCTGCAGGCGGAAAATCACGGGTTCCTTTGGGGATAGATGGTTTTTGTATTGACACGGATATCTGTTTGTGCAAATATAGAAAGGATTTTCACGAATGTCTTTTAAATCTTTAGTATTGTACCCGCATTGTACGTGCATTGTACGTGCATTATACGTGCATTGTACGTTCATTGTACGTTCATTGTATAAGCTTCCTATATGCTTCCTATAAGCTTAGTATAAGCTTTGTATAAGCTTCCTATATGCTTTGCATTATGTTCTTTCAATGTCCGATCGTTCTGTCCAGGAGCCCGGTAAGATATTCCATTACCGCTGCTTCCCCCTCCCTTGGTGCCCAGTTTGCAAAATTTTTATCGTCGATAGGAGTGTAAGGCCCGTCTTTAACCTCGTAGGCTACTGAATCAGGATCCAGGGCGATGATGGTGTGGTAGGTCCGTTCGGGAATTTCGGCGCCATAGTTACCCCGCAATGGATCGAGCAGGATGTGCCCGGTGATATCCCCCTGCTCATCGAATTCGATGACAACAATTCTCCCACGGAGGGCGAAAAACACCTCCCGTTTATCCGGATCTTCATGCTTATGCGGCTGGATGTACGACAACGGCTCCATGGCATTGAGCATCCGCTGCATCGTGTCGGTGTATTGCAGATGGAAATTGTGATTCATCCTCCTGCGCGGACTCGCCTTGGCCCTGGCAGAAGTATTGTCCAATAAATCCTGATCAATTTTTACCATTTCGCATTTCACATTTCGCATTTTGCATTTTGCACTTTGCATTTTGCATTTTGCATTTTGCATTTTGCATTTTGCACTTTGCATTTTGCTTTTTGCATTTTACAATTTGCTATCCCTTCAGCTTTTTATACTTGATCCTGTGCGGCGCATCGTCGCCCAGCCGTTTTTTCTTGTTCTCTTCATAGTCGGAGTATGAGCCTTCAAAGAAATACATCTGTGAATCTCCTTCAAACGCCAGGATATGGGTTGCGATGCGGTCGAGGAACCACCGGTCGTGGGAGATGATCACCGCGCATCCGGCAAAGTTTTCAAGACCCTCTTCCAGGGCGCGGAGGGTGTTTACATCGATGTCGTTGGTGGGCTCGTCGAGAAGCAGCACGTTCGCCTCTTCTTTCAACGTCAGCGCAAGGTGCAGCCGGTTGCGCTCTCCACCCGACAGGGTTCCGCATTTTTTTTCCTGGTCGGCCCCGCTGAAGTTGAATCTTGCCACGTATGCCCGGGCACTCATCACGCGCCCGCCGATCTGCATGTTTTCCGCTCCGCCCGAAATTACCTGGTAAACGGTCTTTTCGGGGTCGATCGAGGTATGGCTCTGGTCGACATAGCCGAGTTTTACTGTTTCACCAACTTTGAATGATCCCGCATCCGATGTTTCAACCCCCATGATCATCCTGAAGAGGGTTGTTTTCCCTGCCCCGTTCGGTCCGATCACCCCAACAATTCCTGCAGGCGGCAATGAGAAGCTCAACCCTTCGAAGAGTAGTTTGTCACCGAACGATTTCGACACGTCGGTGGCCTCAATCACCATGCTGCCGAGTCGCGGCCCGTTGGGAATGTACAATTCAAGACGTTCTTCTTTCTCCCTGACATCCTCGCTCATCATTTTTTCATAGGCGTTCAACCGGGCTTTGCCTTTTGCCTGGCGTGCCTTGGGCGACATGCGCACCCAGTCGAGTTCGCGCTCGAGTGTCTTACGCCGCTTGCTTTCCGTCTTTTCTTCCATGGCCAGGCGGTTTGATTTTTGTTCCAGCCAGGAGGTGTAGTTACCCTGCCAGGGGATTCCTTCACCGCGGTCGAGTTCAAGAATCCAGCCGGCCACATTGTCGAGAAAGTACCGGTCGTGGGTGATGGCAATAACGGTTCCTTTATATTGCTGCAGGTGCATTTCGAGCCATTGCACCGATTCAGCATCGAGGTGGTTGGTGGGCTCATCGAGCAGCAGGATATCAGGCTCCTGCAAAAGCAACCGGCACAGCGCTACACGGCGTCGTTCCCCGCCAGAAAGGTTTTTTACTGACGAATCCGGATCGGGACACCGGAGAGCATCCATGGCCCGTTCCAGCTTGCTGTCGAGGTCCCATGCTCCAAGTTGGTCGAGGAGCTCAGTGAGTTCGCCCTGCCTTTTAATCAACTTGTCCATCTCGTCGTCATTCAGCGGCTCACTGAATTTATTATTCACCGCTTCATATTCCTTCAAAAGGCTGACCGATTCATGAGCACCCTCTTCCACGATCTGCCGCACCGTTTTGGTGTCGTCGAATTGCGGGTCCTGTTCCAGGTACCCGATGGAATACCCGGGAGAAAAGACAACCTCCCCAAGGAACGATTTCTCAACACCTGCAATAATTTTAAGGAGGGTCGATTTCCCTGAACCATTCAACCCGATGATGCCGATCTTGGCCCCATAAAAGAATGAAAGGTAGATGTTTTTCAGAACCTGTTTTTGCGGCGGATAGGTCTTTGTGACCCCCACCATGCTGAAGATGATTTTTTTATCGTCGGCCATGGTAAATAAGTTCAAATATCAAAATTCAAAGTCAAAATGCAAACAAACCAAATTGCCTGAATTGTCTGCATTGCCTGCATTGTCTTCATTGTTTGCATTGTTTGCGTTCCCTGCATTATTTTTTCCCGACCATAAGCCTGTTGATCTTTTCCGTTTCCGTTTCCCAGTTAAAGTTCCGGTGAACAAAGTCATAACCATTTTGTGCGATGGCAGCAGCCTTTGCAGGATTGTCGAGCAGCATCAGGATATGTGCGGCATATTCCTTTGGCGATTGGGCGACCAGGATATCTTCGCCGTCACGGGCATTCAGCGCCTTGAAAGCCAGGGGAGAGGTAATGCACGGGATCTTCATCGCCATTGCTTCGAGGAGTTTGTTTTGCAAACCGGTTCCGATCTGCATGGGGGCGATGAAGATGCGCGCACGGGCATAGCAGTCGCGCATATCGGGCACCCAGCCGCTGACGGTGACCTGCGACGATTTAAGCGCCATCACCCGCAAATGGGGACTGGCACCAGCAATCAGCAGAGTCAGGTCTGGTTTGTGCGTGAATACTTCCGGCAGAATTTCGTTCACCAGGAATTCGGCGCTTTTAATATTGGGGGGATATCCCATGTTTCCGGTGAAAACAAGATCATAGTCCTTCACCTTGTCAATGGGGCTGAAAAAGCCGGTATCCACGCCATTTGCAACCACCACGATCTCCCCGCGGCCGGGATGCGGGATGAGGTCGCGGTCGGGGGCGGAGATGATGATCTTGTTGTCGAAGGCATCAAACGCGTCATGCTCGTAGCGGAGCAGCCGGTTGTATTCGATCTTCAGGAATGGTTTCAGGTAAAAAGGAGCGGTGGCGAGCCTCCGCTCGATCCCTTTTGAAAAGACATCCTGGTAATCGAGTGTTTTTGGGATAGGGATGCCTTTCACATATTCCGCCACCCTGATCAGCTGGCAAAACAGGTGATCAGGCTTGTACTCATTAATGAGAGACTGGATTTTTGCAGCCGAAGATTTATTGTAAAAATATCCGACCTGGAGCGGTTTTCCTGAAAACAGGGTCTTCAGCAGGTTGAATGCAATCGAAATTTTCGAAATGGGAATAACATGGATGGCTTTGACATACTTTTTCAGCACGGGAATGGCATTCTCATGCAGGTCGCCGTCATTGAGAGCACACAGGATGATCTCATGATGTTTCGACAACTGCTTGATCTGATGAAAAGCCCTTAGCTTATCTCCCTTTTCAGTGGGATATGGAACCCGTGGTAAAATAAAAAACAATCGCATGAAGGTGGCTTGTGGCAGGCAAAAGTATAAAAAAACTGCGTTACCCCGTGAGTTGTTGATAAAAAGCAAGCAGTTTCCGGATCAGGATTCCGGTGTTGTACTCCGTTTCAACCAGCGCCCGCGCCTGTTTTCCGATTTTTGTGCACAAGGCCTGGTCGGTGATACAGATGGAGATCATCTCGAAAAATTCACATGGGGCATCGGCGATCAGGATGTTTTCGCCATGGGTGTAGCTGATTCCCTCCGCCCCGATGCCGGTCGAAATGATTGTTTTTGCGGCAGCCATCCCTTCGATTATTTTCACCCTTATGCCGCTGCCTGAAAAAAGAGGCACGATCATGATCGCCTTAGAAGCCAGGAAGGCTTTGGCATCCTCCACCTCGCCAAGTATAACCACATTTGGCACTGCCAGTGATCTTATCCATTCCGGCATTTCGCGCCCGGCCAGGTAATATTTCAGATCGGGGAACTGGCGGTGAACATCGGGCCAGACATTTTGAAGGAACCAGCGAATGCCCTGCTGGTTGGGAATCCAGTTCATCGAACCCAGCGAAAAGAGGGATGGGAATTCAGCTTTTTCAGGTTCATCGCCATACCTCGCCGGATCGATGCCAAACGGAAGATCAGTGACTGGAATGCAGGAAACGGGGTATTCCCTTTGTTTCGATTTTCGATTTTCGATTTTCGATTTTCGATTTCGCATAATGGATTCGAAATATTCCGCATCCCCCGGTGAGATGGCCAAAATCCCGTCCACCTCTGCAACGGTTTTTTGTTCGTAGTTCTTCAGGGTCCGGGCAAGATGGCTGAGATACCATTTTTTTACCGGATTTTTTGTCTCAGCCGAAATCCGCTGCCAGATAAGGTGTTCGATGTTGTGGGCCCTGAGAACGATTTTTGCCCGGGTGTATTTCCGGACGACCGGGATATAGGGGCACATGAACAATGTTTCCAGCTGGATGATGTCGAAATCATTGGCTTTGAGTGTTTCAATGAGCCTGTTCCTGAATTTTTCTGAATCAAACCGTTCTACATGATACGATTTACCGGTGAAGAGATTCAGAAAAGCGTCAAGGGGTTTCAGGCGCAGATCCACCCCGATCAGTTCAATCCCGGTCTTTTGCTGATAACGGGCAGGGATATCACCGGCTGCAATGTGATATTTATAGGTGTTCACCGCCAGTACCTTTACTTCGTGTCCCTCTTCCAGCAACCCCCCGATGAGCATGTTCATGGCCATCGGTCCGCCTTCCTTCGGCGGCCAGGGTGATTTGTTGCACAGGAAGAGGATTCTCATATGCGGCGTTTCCTGGGTTTAATTAATTTTTTAAAAAAGCTTGCCCATGCGTCCACATCAAACAGGGAGGCATCGTTTGTTGCCTTAACGGTGAGGAAAATGCCGATAGGCATCAGTACCATCGATGAAAACCAGATTCCCTGCCATGCAGGTACCACTCCTTCGGCGGTATATTTTTCACCGACAAAGGAGATGACCCAGAAGAGGATGAAAAAGAGGGTGGAGACGACCGCGGGCATACCCAGCCCTCCTTTGCGGATGATCGCCCCGAGCGGTGCGCCGATGAAAAACAGGAGAAAGCAGGCAATGGAAAAGGCGAATTTTTTGTGATAGACAATCTGATGTTTGAAGATCAGCTTGCTTTTATTGTAGATGTTCTCCTTGCTGTTATCCAGGTTTTCCTTGGCGGCTTTGGCCGAATTCATAGCAGCTTCAAGGATCTTGTTACGGTTTTCGGCCTTGAAATTGTAGATGACGGCAGGGTTGAACTTTGCAACGGTATCATGTTTTCCGGGCCTCGTCTCCTTTCCCTGGGTAGAAAAATGAAGGCTGCTGATAAAACCCAGTTCGATCGCTTTCCGGTCGCTCGCAAGCTGCGATTGAATGGAGTCGATGGAATGGCTCAGCTGGGTGATGTTCTGCATCTCGTAATTTTTCTTGAAGAGATTTTCATCCGTCCGGGTCAGCTGGAAGGCAGAGAGGTCGAACATCTGGTATTGCTCCGAAAAATCGGTGCGTTGGAAAGGATGGGAGACTTCATTGTTTTGCAGATCGATCCGTTCTTCATAATTGGTGCCGTTGTAAAGCCGGAACACCAGGAATTTTTTATCGGGCGAAAGTTCCATCTTTCCCCATTCGGCGGTTGTAAGCGAAACATTTCCAAGGTGTTTGGTATGGTCATACACCATTACATCGCGGATGGTGTTCCCGTCTTTCTCCTTTTTTCCGACCCTGATCACAAATCCCTCGATGCCATTGTAAAAGAAACCCTCCTTCAGGTTGAAAGCCAGCTTTTTCTCCCGTACATCAAACAACAGCGAGTGGAACTTGAGATTGGCAAAGGGCAGAACCACGTTGGAAAAATAAAAGGCGAGCGCGCTGATGAAGATGGAAACGACAATGAGCGGTCGCATGATCCGGCTGAGGCTGATCCCGGCAGCTTTCATGGTCACAAGTTCATAGTGTTCTCCCAGGTTTCCGAACATCATGAGCGATGAAAGCAGGATGGCCAGCGGCAATGCAAGCGGCACGAAGGTGGAGGAGGCGTAAAACATCAGTTTCACAATGATGTACCACTCAAGCCCCTTGCCAACCAGGTCGTCGATGTATTTCCATACGAACTGCATCAACAGGATGAACAGAGCAATGAAAAAAGTCATCACCAGCGGGCCCAGGTATGATTTTAAAATAAATGTGTCCAGTTTTTTCATGCGCAAAACAGCGATCGATGCAAAGATAATTAATAACGCAAAGGTTATAGTTGTAATTTTGTGAAATGTAAAACAGCCGGAAGGGAAGGGAAAAAAGTTTTAAGTTTTAAGTGGGTTTGGAGGGTTGGTTCCGGGGAAAATGATTCAGGATGATGAAGTTAGTTGAAGTTTCAGGTAAAAAAACACGGCGGCAGTTTCTCGACTTTGTTGAAAGGATATATAAGGATGATTCCTTTTATGTGCGGCCGCTTGATTCGGAGGTGGAAGCTGTATTTGACCCCGCGCAGAACGGTTTTTTCAAACATGGCGAAGCCGTGCGATGGATCCTGGTCGATGAAAAAGAAGTGGTGATTGGCCGGGTGGCGGCATTTATCAACAAAAACAAGGCGTACACCTTTCAGCAGCCAACCGGGGGCATGGGTTTTTTCGAGTGCATTCAAAACCGGGATGCGGCATTCATGTTGTTTGACCAGGCACGCGACTGGCTGGCCGCCCGTGAGATGAAAGCCATGGACGGACCCGTTAATTTCGGCGAAAACGATGTAAACTGGGGATTGCTTGTTGAAGGATTCACCCACCCCGGATTCGGGATGAGTTACAACCCTGCCTATTACAGGGCTTTTTTTGAAGATTACGGGTTCAGGTTTTATTTTGAGCAGGTTTCGAACCACCTCGACCTTACCAAACCCTTTCCCGACCGTTTCTGGAAAATAGCCGAATGGTGCATGCGGAAACCCGAGCTCTCCTTCCGCCATTTTACTTACAAGGATGCGGATCAATGCATCCGCGATATGAAGGAGGTTTATGACGATGCGTGGAAATTCCATGAAAATTTCACTCCGATGGACATATCCACCTTGCGGAAAGGGCTGGAAAAGGCAAAATCGTTCCTCGATCCCGAGTTGATCTGGTTTGTTTACCATGAGCAGGAACCCATCGCCTTCCTGGTCCAGTTCCCCGATGTGAACCAGATCCTCAAACACCTTCACGGCAAACTTCACCTGTGGAATAAATTGAAATTCCTCTGGCTTAAATCCGCCACACCATCACCCGCACACGCATCGTGATCATGGGGGTGAAACCGAAGTACCAGAGGTACGGTGTCGAGTCGGGTATCTTCTGGCACCTCAACCAGATGATGAAACACAAACCTCATATCACCGAACTGGAACTCTCGTGGGTTGGCGATTTCAACCCGAAAATGCGTGCGTTGCACGAATCGGTGGGGGCCACCTTTGCAAAAAGGCATATCACCTACCGTAAGATATTTTCAGACGATGCCGGGTTTCAACGATCGACCATCATCCCTGTCGATACAAAAGAAAAGGCCCTGAGGCATTGAACCACTTAGCAAGCAAATGCACCACAGCACAAACCCCAAACGTTAAATTTTAAAAAACTTTTGCACAATAAGATTAAATGATATACTTTTGTACATCTGAAAAACATATAATCTATATTTGTATCATTGTTAATGTCAAACCAAAAACCAAAAACCATGAAAAAACTTTTACTGATTAGTCTGGCGTTTATCCTTGGCCTGGCTGTTGTAGCTCAAAGACCCCAGATTAAAAGCGGCGTTTTTGTCAAAAACTACACAAAAGATCAAAAGGTCACCATCGAGCCTGTTGAAAAAACCACCACTTCCCTCGTCAATGCCAAACATTCGGGTTTGAAAAAAGGCGACAATGCCAACATCGTTACCGTTCTCAACCTGGGCACCTCTGCCAACACACTTGGTTATTCGGGAGGATCCCGTCCGATGGTTTGGGCTGACGACGATCTGAATTGCGTCATCAATTTTCACAGGGCAGGCCCCGGTGCGACCCCGCCGAGTTTATCGGGTTATTATGCCATGGACCTTGGCACCAACATGGGTGCAGCCCAGACGGACTGGACCAACCAGATCCTTTGCACCTCCGCCACCCTGGTGTCGACCCCGTATTATTATGATGCCAGCAGGTATCCCTGCGCCGCCATTTACAATCCGACAGGAAACACCACCCTCGCCAATGCATACTGTGCATTTTTCGGACCGAATTTTGCCAACCTGGTGGTCAGCGGATTTGGCGGATACACATACGGCAAAGCCAACCTGGTCAACCATGCCGATACAACAAAACACCTGAGATGGTACAACGCGCATCCTTATACCTATACTCCTGACGGATTTTGGGTTTCAAACACAGGTTTAGCACACATGGTCGATGGAGACCAGAATGTAGAATCAGGTACTCCTGTATACCAGGATAGCACAACTTATGGTCGGGGTGTCTGGAATGCCACTACCAAAGATTTTGATTATACCTTTAAAACGATTCCTTCCAGGTGTAAAGACATGTACAACAGTGCAGATGAAAAAATCGCTGCCTCCCCTGACGGACAAACAGTATGGATGTCGGTATTGACAAATTATGTTGATGGCACCCCGCTGATCGACTCAACCTATTATCCTCTCGTAAGGAAATCAACCGACGGTGGTTTGACATGGGGCGATCCAATTCCCATTTATCTTGGAGGCCCGAACGGCATCGATGCAATCAAGAACCAGTACAGCGACTATTTCATCAACAACTTCTTCGTTGCCCCGGTTCCCACACGTAATGAGATTCCTTATACCACCGCTTTTGACCACTCGATCAGCGTTGATAAATGGGGCAACCTCCACATCGGCGTTGCAGTAGGATATTCACCTGGCGGATATTCCATCTCCTCCGGCGTCGACAGCCTTATCAATGTGTTTGATATCTATACCATCAATGGCGGCGTATCCTGGCAAGGGGTTTGCGTTGGCAACCTGAAGACCTTCCGTGGCACCTGGGGAACCTATACCTGCGATAACCGCGTCTATACAGCAAGAAACAAGGCTGCTGATAAAATGTTCTTTACCTGGAACGATACCCATGTTGACGGCGAAGCCAACAACCAGAACCCCGATGTTTTCGCCCGTGGTTTTGACCTGATCCAGAAAAAACTCACCACCCCCGATGCCGGCATCAGCGCAAGCAATGTAACCTTCCTCTGCGACATAACACAGGAAGCTTATTTCCAGTGCACTTCGCCAATCGTGTTCACCGATAACAACAAATTCACAATTCCAATCTGCACTCAGTGGGCAACCGATATATCCGCTTCTGATTCCAAGTTCTACTATATTCCTGACTTCTCATACACACAGGCCGACTTTACCGTTATCGTCCCCAATCCTGGTGTTGGTGTAGAGCAGAAAGCCGCCGAACTTGCTTCTGTAAGTATCTATCCAAACCCTGTGAAAAACATCGCAAAGGTTTCATTGAACCTCACTCAGAACGCAAATGTTACCGTTGATGTGACGAATCTCGTTGGAAAACAGATCATGTCCCTCAACAAAGGCAACATGAACGCCGGTTCACAGCAGTTCAGCATCGATGCAAGCAATCTCACCGCCGGCATCTATTTTGTAACTGTTATCGTAAACGGACAGAAATACAGCCAGAAGATGATTGTTGAATAACCCGGCAATCTGATCAGGCTTTGAAAAACCCCGCGGCAACCCGCGGGGTTTTTTTATCTTTGCAGCCAATTTCAGAAAAAGGAATGTTGTACGCCGAAGTGAAATACCTTGTTGAAAAAGAGATCATGCTTGAACTGAAGCAGAAATATGTGCTGAATGGCATCCTGCTTTACCTTGTTTCAACCGTTTTTGTCACATACCTTGCTTTTGAAAATACGATCAATGCCGAAACCTGGAATTCGCTCTTCTGGATTATCCTGCTTTTTGTTGCAGTGAACGGGATTTCGAAAAGTTTTTTGCAGGAAAGCCCGGCCCGTCATCTCTATTATTATACCATTGCCAGTCCGCAGGCAGTCGTACTTGCAAAAATCCTCTACAACCTCTTCCTGATGGCAGCCCTCTCATTGCTTGCCTTCGGGTTCTTCCTGCTGCTGATGGGAAACCAGGTAGTAAATATCCCGCTGTTCCTGCTCACCCTGGTGCTTGGCAGTCTGGGTCTCTCCTCCGTGCTTACCATGGTTGCGGCCATTGCTTCACGCGCCAGCCAGAACTTTTCGCTGATGGCCATCCTCAGTTTTCCCATTGTGCTCCCCCTGCTGGCTACCCTCATGAAAGTTTCCAAAGCAGCCCTTAACAGCATGGAATGGACTGGTTTATCCGGGTTTCTCGTGATCCTGCTGACCATCAATGGCGCCGTGATCGCGCTGGCCTATTTGTTATTTCCGTATCTTTGGCGCGACTGAACGATTTACGATTTACGATTTACGATTTTGGATTTTGGATTTGGAAGATAGCAGGGTTTAAATACGGGAATAGAGTCAAGTCCATTTAATAATGATTGCTAAGCACTAAATCGTAAATCGTAAATCGTAAATCGTAAATCGTAAATCGTAAATCGTAAATCGTAAATCGTAAATCGTAAATCGTAAATCGTAAATCGTAAATCGTAAATGTTAAAAAGGGATTGGTGGAAATATTTATCGGGTGTATTGCTATTATACGCCATTATTGTAGGATTCCGGGTGGATATTCCCGATACAATGATTCACGAAACGATGCGGAACCTGTTTTATCATGTCGGGATGTGGTTTGGAATGTTCTCAATGCTGATTACCGGGTTCATTTTCAGCCTGAGATATTTGAGGAAATTTGATGAAACCGAGGATATCATTGCCGTGGAGGCGGTCAACGTGGGTCTGATGTTCGGCTTCCTGGGTATTTTTACCGGGATGATCTGGGCCAATTTTACCTGGGGTTCCCCGTGGGTAAAGGATCCGAAACTGAATGGCGCGGCGGTTGGCATGTTCATCTACCTCGCTTACATGATCCTGCGCGGGTCCATCGACGATGTGCACAAGCGTGCCAAGGTCGGGGCGGTATACAACATATTCGCCTTTTTCCTGTGGATCGTATTCGTGCTGGTGCTTCCGCGGCTTGCAGGCGACAGCATCCACCCGGGAAAAGACGACCCCCCTGTGCTGCCCATGCACCTCGAACCATCCATGCGGTTTGTTTTTTATCCTGCGATGATCGGTTGGATCCTGCTGGGAGTGTGGATCTTGAATATCCGGGTGAGGATCAGGAAAATTCAAAAGAATATCGAATAATGAATATCGAATATCGAATAACGAATATCGAATATTGAAGTTTAGCCTTTTTTTTTACTTTGCATTTTACCTTTGCATTTTACATTTTGAATTTTAATTATGGAATCCTACGG
>Ga0073936_10004901_pt1 | contig 18276 bp, 17 predicted proteins | sample AliMusrvi5mmetaG_FD_87041 | JGI IMG/M metagenome (GOLD analysis project Ga0073936, IMG submission 87041) | Freshwater lake bacterial and archeal communities from Alinen Mustajarvi, Finland, to study Microbial Dark Matter (Phase II) - Alinen... | ecosystem: Environmental > Aquatic > Freshwater >... | reverse complement strand
GTGATCAACAGAATAACCTGGTCGGTTTCGGTACCCTCGGCCTGGGGTGGGGACCCACCCCCTGGATTTCATTCAAATCTCAGCTCAACGCCCATACCCCCTTCTATCGGGACAGTTCTCTGAAGGAACTTTCGAATAGCTCCATGATGCTGATTATTGGAGGGGCTATAAAGATGCACGGGGATTATCTACTGGACATCGGTGTTGCGGAGGATGTGGCGGTGAGAACGGCGCCGGATGTGAGTTTCCATCTCGGACTGAGCAAAAGGTTCTGATGCCGAAAAAGCCCCGAAAACCGGGGCTTTTTTAATGTGCGGAAAAGGTTATGGGTCAGTATTTCCGGTCGGCGTAATCCACCCAGCCGCCGGCCAGCACCAGCGCCTTGTCAAAGGGGGATATTTCAAAACGGAAGTTTTTCTGTTTGCCGCCCCCATTCATCACCAGTGTTTGCGCCTCTATGTCGATGCCCATGGTGGCATCTTTATCGCCTGAGTGGTTGAAGATCATGTCAAGATCCGCTTTTGGAAGTTCGATAGCCACCATACCGCAGTTGAACATGTTCTGACGGAAGATGCGGGCGAATGATTCGGCGATCACGGCGGTGATGTCGTTTACTTCGAATACCCATGGCGCATGCTCTCGAGAAGAACCACAACCGAAGTTGGCGCGGGATACTATTACACGGGCACTTTTCGTTTCAGACCCATCCGGATTGAAGCCGGGCAGCTTCAAATCCTCCAGTATATAAGGCTTCAGATCTTCCTTGGTGATCTCGTTCAAATACTTGGCCGGTATGATCTCGTCGGTGTTGATGTCGCTGCGGTCAAGAAAGAGGACCGGGCCTCCGAATGTTTTCATTTGGTTACTCCTTGTCAGAGATATTTGCGGGGATCGGCTATTTTGCCCTCAATCGCACTGGCCGCAGCAGTGCCTGGCGACATCAGGTGCACCATGCCTCCCTTACCCATGCGCCCCATGAAGTTGCGATTGGTAGTTGATGCGCAGACTTCGCCTTCGGCCAGGACACCGTTGCTCATCCCCAGGCAGGCGCCGCAGGTCGGGTTGGTAACGCAGAACCCGGCATCCATGAAGATGTCGATCAATCCTTCATGCATGGCCTGCTGCTGGATCTTCGGGGTAGCCGGCGAGAGGATGCCGCGTACGTTCGGAGCCAGCTTGTGCCCTTTCAAAATCTGTGCGGCGACGCGCAGATCCTCGATACGCCCGTTGGTGCAGGAGCCGATGTATATCTGGTCGAGCGGGGTGCCGGCCATTTCGGACACTGTCTTTACCTGGTCCGGTTTGTAGCCGAAGGTAATCGTCGGCTGCAGAGCCGCGACATCAATTTCGATGGTCTGGTCATATGCCGCGTCAGCGTCGGCACACCATTGCGAATAATCGGCCAGCGCCGCTTCCTTGCCGGAGAATTCCCCCTGAATAAAGGGCCACAGGTACTCGACGGTGGTCATGTCCGGCATGCAGATACCGGATGTGCCGCCCGCCTCGATGGCCATGTTACAGAGCGTCATGCGCGATTCCATCGTCATGGCGTCAATGGTGGAGCCGTGGAACTCCATCACACGGTCAGTGGCCCCGTTGACACCGATTTTTCCGATGATGTGCAGAATGACATCCTTGGCATAAACCCCCTTGGGGAGCGTGCCGGTAACGTTGAACTTGATCGTTTTGGGTTGACGGAAGGCGCAGACCCCTTTCAGTATGCCGACTTCCAGGTCAGTTGTGCCGATACCAGCGGCAAAGGCGCCGAAGGCTCCGTGGGTACATGTGTGAGAGTCTCCCATTATGACGGTATAACCCGGCCGTATGAAGCCTCGCTCCGGGAACAGCGCGTGGCAGACCCCGTTGGCGCCGATATCAAAGAAATCCCTGATATTGTGCCGGTGGGCCCAGTCGCGAAGAATCTTGGCCTGGGTGGCTGTTTTGCTGTCCTTGCTGGGGGTGACATGGTCGATAACGGCCTTGATCTTTGTCGGATCGAAGACGCGATCCTTGTCGCGCCGGATCAGATCGTCAATGGCGATCGGAGTGGTTATTTCATGACAGAGTACAGCGTCCAGCCGTAGAACCTTTGTGCCGGGAAACGGCTCGTCTACCAGGTGTGCGTCAAATATTTTTTCGGCGGTTGTTTTACCCATATTGCATAACCTCGCTTGGTTCAGTATGCAAATCTTTTAGCATAAGTTCCGATACAAAGTAAACTGGGGAACTTTTTTTTGATGATATGATATGTAAAAGTATTTTGGGTGGAAAACAGAGAGTGGCATGATATAAGAATCACACCAATCTTACAGTCAAGGAAGAACCATGAATCAAGAAAACCTGGAGAAATTACTTCACTCCGTCAAGGATGGCGCGATGTCCGTCGATGATGCCGTGAAGCGCCTGAAAAAGCTCCCCTATCAGGACCTGGGATACGCTCAGGTCGATCATCACCGTGAGCTGCGCCAGGGAATACCGGAAGTGATCTTCGGTGAAGGCAAAACGCCGGAACAGATCGCGGCGATTATCTCCGCCATGTTTGACAGGGGTAGCAACGTACTGGTAACACGACTGGACAGGGAAAAAGCCAGGCACATTCTGACGGTTTTTCCGGCATCTTCATATCATGCCGAGGCCCGCTGCCTGACTCTGGAACAGCAACCGATAGAACGGCGCGGTAAGGGTACTATACTTGTCATCTCGGCAGGCACCTCCGATATACCGGTGGCGTCAGAGGCGCTCTTGACAGCCGGTTTTCTGGGGAACAAGGTTGAACATCTGTACGATGTGGGGGTCGCCGGTATTCACCGCCTTCTGGCCCGGAGCGAGCTGCTGGCTGCTGCGTCTGTGATAATTGTTGTGGCCGGAATGGAGGGGGCGCTCCCCTCGGTAGTAGGCGGTCTGGTAGACAAACCGGTCATAGCCGTGCCGACCTCAATAGGTTACGGCGCATCTTTCGGCGGAATTGCGGCCCTGCTCGGGATGCTTAACTCCTGCGCCGCCGGGGTAACTGTAGTCAACATCGACAACGGTTTCGGCGCCGCTTGTGCGGCGAGTTTGATGAATCGGATGTGAAAACGGATTTGAAACGGAATGCTCCGATCTTCATGATGGTGAAATGTATTGCATGTCATGATAATGTGACATAAAATATATGGCAGGAGATATGCCATGAAAACAGCCGCAGCTCATAATTTCCATGTTCCATTGCCATCCGGTGTGTACAGCCGTCTCAGATCAGAGGCTGAACGCCAACACAAGCCGGCCACACAGCTGGTAAAGCAGGCGGTGGAATATTGGCTTGAAGAGCAGGAAAAACTGTCCCTGCACGAAGAGATTGCCCGTTATGCCACAGAGACGGCGGGAACCTGCGATGATCTGGACGAGCAACTGGAAGTTGCAGGAGTGGAACATCTAATAGATAGCGAGAAGAAGCCATGAAGCGGGGCGATATCTATTGGGCCACGCTTTCGCCCCGTTCAGGTTCAGAACAGAGCGGTCGCCGACCGGTCATAATCCTTTCCCACGATGCTTTCAATCAGACGCCTGGCTGGCGTTCCATCATAGTGGTTCCGGTTTCCACCTCGACTACACAGGCGCGCCGAGGACCGACCGTGGTTGCATTAAGCGCCGGTACAGCGGGGCTGCCGGGTGAAAGCTGCGCCGTTTGCCACCAGATTACCACCCTCGACCGTTCCAAGCTGACAGACAAAATTGGCGAAATTCCCCAAGATATATTAACTCTGGTGGAGCAGGCGCTGCTTTCCGCTGTCGATATTCGAAGATAAGGCGCATCCTCATCTTGGAGGTGTAAAATATGCGTGCAAGGTTATGCATACCTGCCTCACTTGCTGATGAAGTACAAAGGCTTTCAGGCAAAAAGACAAAGACCCAGGCGATTGTTACCGTTATGGAAGAGTATGTTCGATGCAGGAAGATGGAAGACCTTCTGGCTCTGCGGGGTAAGGTTGCTATTGATTACGACTGGGAACGGGAAGAAGAGACCGAGTTGAAGGGTACAGATAACGAGAACGTTATGGATCATTATTTTGACGAGATTCCTGGGTTGACACTGGTGAATTTGTGAAATTTTACCAGTGTCAGCCTGGCACTGGCTGGCAGGATTGGCGTTTCAGGTTCCTAATTACAGGATAAATGTTCCATTTGGGTAGATCATCGGTTCACGCGCGCGCGCGGGGGGCCGGTCAACAACGAGTTGGCCATCAAAAGGCAATAAAATGAAGAAATTTCTTATAACTATTATTGTCCTGAGCTGGCTTGGCTTTTTGTCTTCTGCCGTTTCCTTTGTCTCTCACGGGTCACAACAAATATTAGAGGTACTAATTCTAATTACCATTTTGGTTACGATTAACATTTTAAGCTCAAGGTACCTATTCAATAAAGCAGTTGAAAACAAAGTAGAGTGGGCACTTTTTGGCTTCTTGGGGAATATAACCGCCATCATTTTCTTCTGGCTATTCAAAGATGTGCTAAGTAACTGGAAACAAGGAAAACGATATTTCAGTTAACAAGCAATTTCCACTGGGAATCTCATGACAACCGACAACACAAACGACATTATTATCTACCAGAGTCCAGATGGCACCACCTCGCTCGATGTTCGACTTGACCATGAAACCGTCTGGCTGACTCAAAAACAGATGGCGGAGCTGTTTGACAAGGACAGCGATACTATCGGCCTGCATATCCGTAATGCCTACAAAGAGGGGGAGTTGCAGCCAGATGGAACTGCCGAGGATTCCTCGGTAGTTCAAAACGAAGGTACTCGCAAGGTTCGCAGAAAGATCCGTTTCTATAATCTAGACGTCATTATCTCCGTTGGCTATCGGGTCAAATCCAGACAAGGAACCCAGTTCCGCCAGTGGGCCACGCGAGTTCTGCGAGACCACATTGTCAAAGGCTACACGCTTAACGAGCAGCGTTTTCGTGAGCAAGCAGAAAAACTTGCGGATATGCGTCAGACAGTGGAACTACTGGCCCGCACTCTTGCCAATCAGGAGCTGGTCAGCGAAACCGGCAAAGACGTTCTCCGGGTTATCACCGACTATGCCTATGCCCTGACGCTTCTGGACCGTTATGACCACGGCACCCTGACCATTGAGGAAACCACCCGGAAGACGCTGCATGTCATAACCTACAACGAGGCAATGGAAATAATCACCTCCATGAAACACGAGTTTGACGGTCTTTTCGGCATTGAAAAGGACCAAGGATTCAAGAGCGCCCTTGGGACAATTTACCAGACCTTTGATGGCAAGGAGCTCTATCCCAGCATAGAAGAGAAGGGGGCAAACCTCCTGTACTTCGTCGTTAAAAACCACGCTTTCAGCGATGGCAACAAGCGGATTGCCGCGGCTATCTTCATCTACTTCCTGGGGATGAATGGTATCCTCTATCGCTCCGACGGCAGTAAACGTTTGGCAGACAACGCTCTAGTAGCATTGACTCTCCTGATTGCCGAGAGTAAACCCGATGAAAAGGACACAATCGTCAAAGTAATTGTAAATTTGATTAACCGGCTGAATGATTGATGACAAACGGGAAAAGGGAAGAAACAGTCAACAATCGGCACGACCAGGCCAAAAAAACGCCCGGTCAGCCTTGCTACCGTTATGCGAGTTAATATGAAGCAGTTACACGTCCATAGACCAGGAGGGGTGACATGAATAAGCAAGCAAAGAATACGATTTGTCTTTGGTACGATGGCGACGCCGAGGACGCGGCGCGATTTTATGCCAAGACCTTTCCCGATTCATCCGTTGGCGCGGTGCACCTCGCGCCGGGAGACTTTCCGTCCGGGAAAAAAGGAGATGTGTTGACGGTTGAGTTTACGGTGATGGGAATTCCCTGCCTTGGGCTCAATGGCGGACCCGAGTTCAGGCACAACGAAGCATTCTCATTTCAGGTCGCAACCTCTGACCAGGCCGAAACCGATCGTTACTGGAAAGCAATTGTCGGCAACGGTGGCGAAGAGAGTGCGTGCGGCTGGTGCAAGGACAAATGGGGCTTGTCCTGGCAGATTACGCCGATCGCTCTGACCAAAGCGATAACCGATCCCGACCCCGCCGCCGCCAAGCGTGCTTTCGATGCGATGATGGAGATGAAAAAGATCGACATCGCTGCAATAGAGGCGGCGCGCCGCGGTTGAAGTTGTAATCTTCGAAGCGTGCATCTCGGAAGCGTAGGGGACGTCAAGACGGAAATCTGCGGTTATTGATCATGGCGCGCTGGTTCGCCCCCACGCCTTTATCAACGAAAAGGAAATTGCATGGATGAAAGCATACCGCTATGAATATCCTCTATCTTGACTGCTATGCCGGAATCTCCGGCGACATGACCGTTGCGGCTCTGCTGGATCTGGGGGTGCCGCTCGAATATCTGCGCGTGGAACTGGCAAAACTCGAACTCCCCCCCGGCTCCTATGAGATTTCCACAAAGGAAACCGAGCGCCGGCACGTGGTCGCCCTGAAATTCGATGTGGCCGTGCATGACCACAATACCCACCGGCAGTACGCTGATATCGACATCATGATCGCCGATAGCAGTCTGACCGAGCCGGTGAAAGAGCGTGCCCGTCGGATCTTCCGCCGCCTGGCCGAGGCCGAAGCGAAGGTGCATTGCGTAGCGGTTGAAGAGGTGCATTTCCATGAGGTCGGTGCGGTGGATTCCATCGTTGATATCGTCGGAACCGCCATCTGCCTTGAGTATCTCCAGGTTGACCGGATTCATTTTTCTGCTCTGCCGCTGGGGAGCGGTTTTGTTGAAACCGCCCACGGTCGTCTGCCGGTGCCGGCACCCGCCACGGCCGAACTTATGCGGGGGCTGCCGCTTCATGGCGAGTGTGGTCCTGGTGAACGGGTAACACCGACCGGCGCGGCAATTGTCGCTGCAGTTGCCGGCGGGTTTGGAGCGCTGCCTCCAATGTTGCTGGAGAAAACAGGTTGTGGCGCAGGGGGTAAGGATTTTGAGGATTGCCCCAACATCCTGCGCGCTTTTTTGGGCAGGGGTGTAGAAATAGCCGACAATCCGGATGAGGTGATCGTGGTTGAAGCCAACATTGACGATTCCACTCCGGAACTGCTTGGCTACGCCATGGAACGACTACTGGAGGCGGGGGCGCTTGACGTGTTCTTCACTTCGATCCAGATGAAGAAGAATCGGCCCGCTGTCATGCTGTCATTCCTCTGTCGTCCGGAACAGCTCGACCAGATGGCAGAGATTGTGTTGACAGAAACCTCCGCCATTGGCCTGCGCCACTATCGGACTGCCCGGATTGTGTTGGAACGAAAAATTGCCGAACATCAGACGGAGTTCGGCCTGGTCCGCTTAAAAGAGGTTTTTGGCCGGAATGGTACTCTGCTGCGCTCAGCGCCTGAATATGAGGATTGTCGCCGTATTGCGCGAGAGCGGGGAATTCCGCTGCAAACTATAATTAGTCCCCTCACCCCTGGCGGGGGAGGGTTAGGGTGGGGGGGAAGTTGTGATGAAGTCGGTATCTCCCAGCTTCACCCACCCCCTGCCCCCCTCCCGTCAAGGGAGGAGGAGTTTGATCCACTGGACATGGAATTGGCAGCGCTCTTTCGCAAGCTCGGCATGACCCTGGCGCTGGCCGAATCATGCACCGGCGGGATGATCGCCCAGCGCATCACCGGAGTTCCCGGAAGTTCAGCCTATTTTCTCGAAGGCGCGGTTACCTACAGCAACGACGCCAAAATGCGCCAACTGGGTGTTCCGGAAGAAGCTCTGGAGAAATGGGGCGCGGTCAGCAGCGAGGTAGCCGCTGCCATGGCCACCGGGGTTCGTACGGTCGCCAAAAGTGACCTGGGACTTGCCGTGACCGGAATTGCCGGACCGGATGGAGGCAGTGAGGAGAAGCCGGTAGGAACGGTTTTTATCTCTCTGGCGGCCCCTGACGGCTGCCGGACAAAACGTTTTCAATTCAGCGGAAACCGGGACGAGGTCCGTAACTTGACGACCCGGACGTCGCTGGAGTGGTTGCGGCGGTACCTGTTGGAGCGGACCAGGTGACTGCAAAATCAACTGGTGGAGGCCTATGTGCCTGAACTCCCTGAAGTGGAAGTAACCCGCCGCAGACTGGAACGGGAGCTGGTGGGGAAGCGTTTCACACAGGTGGTGCTGCGCGTTACGAAGCTCCGGCTCCCGGTGCCGGCTGAACTCACGACGATCCTGCCGGGGCGGACGGTACGGGGTATTGAGCGCCGAGGGAAATATCTGCTGTTCGACTGCGGAGGCGGCTGGCTGCTCGTGCACCTGGGGATGACCGGTTTCCTGCAGCTGCTCCAAGGCTCTCCCTTACCAGGAAGACATGATCATATCGACTTCATTTTTGACGACGGTCGGCTGCTCCGTTTCCACGACCCGCGCAAATTCGGCATCGTTGTCTGGCTTACCGGTGATCCGCTGCGGCATCCGCTATTGGCAGGGATCGGCCCGGAACCGTTGACGGGGGCATTCAACGGCAGATATCTCTTTGCTGCCGCCAGGGGGCGGAGAGTTGCGGTGAAACAGTGGATTATGAATAGCTCGGTGGTGGCCGGGGTGGGGAACCTCTACGCCAACGAGGCGCTGTTCCTTGCCCGCATCCGCCCGGACCGTGCTGCCGGATCACTGACCCTTCAGGAATGTACGGAGCTGGCAACGGGCATCCGTGCGGCACTGGAAGGTTCGATCGGGGAGGGGAGCACTTTTCGGGTAGCGGAGGAAACGGTTGCTTATTATCCGCAGGTCTTCAAAGTGTACGGGCGGAGGGGAGAGGCGTGCCCTGTCTGCGGTAAACCGCTTGACGAGATCAGGCTCGGGGGTCGGAGCACGGTTTTCTGCAATACCTGCCAGGAGTGAACAAAAGTCAGATAATACCTTGCGGTAAAACCGCCGGATATGTTATTTTTCTGTTTCTTTAATCTGCATACCCTATCCTTCAGGAGAGACCTCTTATGGCTGAAAAAAACAACGCGCTGGAGAAAAACAAAGCGATCGAGCTGGCGTTAAGCCAGATAGAGAAACAGTTCGGGAAGGGCGCCATAATGCGGCTTGGCAATGACGAGCCGCTTCCCGGTGTGGACGCCATCTCCACCGGCTCAATATCTCTTGATGTGGCCCTTGGGGTCGGTGGGGTGCCGCGCGGAAGGATCGTGGAAATCTACGGTCCGGAGTCCTCCGGAAAGACTACCCTTGCACTGCATATAGTGGCCGAAGCGATGAAAACCGGCGGTATTGCAGCCTTTGTGGATGCCGAACATGCCCTGGATATCGGTTATGCCCGCAAACTGGGTGTAAAAACCGACGACCTGCTGGTCTCCCAGCCGGATACCGGAGAACAGGCCCTTGAAATTGCCGAGACACTGGTGCGCAGCGGCGCCATCGACGTACTGGTTGTTGATTCGGTGGCTGCGCTGGTTCCGAAAGCCGAGATCGAAGGGGATATGGGTGATTCCCACATGGGCTTGCAGGCCCGTCTGATGTCCCAGGCCCTGCGCAAACTGACCGGCATCATCAGCAAATCCAACTGCTGTGTGATATTCATCAACCAGATCCGCATGAAGATCGGTGTGATGTTCGGTAACCCCGAGACGACCACCGGCGGCAATGCCCTCAAATTTTACGCATCGGTGCGGATGGATATCCGCAAGATTGCCACGCTCAAACAGGGGGATCAGGTAATCGGATCCCGCACACGCGTCAAGGTAGTCAAGAATAAGGTTGCCCCACCATTTAAAGAGGTCGAGTTCGACATTCTCTACGGTGAAGGAATTTCGCGCACCGGAGATGTGCTCGACCTTGCAGTCGAGAGAAACATCGTCGAGAAGAGCGGCGCGTGGTTCTCTTACGGCAAGGAACGCATCGGGCAGGGACGCGAAAATTCACGCACATGGCTGAAAGAGCACCCCGAAGTCCTGGCGGAGATAGAGAGTACTCTGCTGGCGCTGGTCAAACCGGTCCCCGCTGCCGCTCCTGACAAGACAGGCAAGTCAGACAAAGCAGGCAAAGCTGCATAAGCAGCGGAGGTAACGTATGGATTTAAACGAGATACTCACCATCGCGTTTAAGGCCAAGAGCTCGGATATTCATATAAAAACCGGCCTGCCGCCGATCGTACGCATTGACGGCAGACTGCACCCGATTCCCAACGCCCAGCGTTTGTCACCGGACTTTGTTTCCGAAGCGGCTCATTCCATGATGAACGACCGTCAACGGTGCGCGTTTGATGAGAATTCCGAGGTGGATCTCGCATACGCCGTGCCCGGACTGGGGCGTTTCAGGGTCAGCGTTTACCGACAACGCGGTACGGTAGCGATGGTCTTCCGCTCAATATCCTTTGTCATTCCGACTCTGGAGGAGCTTAATCTGCCTCCTGTAATGGAGAAGATCTGCCGGGAGGAGCGCGGCCTGATACTGGTTACCGGTACGACAGGCTCCGGCAAGTCCAGCACCCTGGCTGCCATGGTCAACAATATAAACAATCATCGTACCTGCAACATCATCACTATTGAAGATCCGGTTGAATTTCTGCATCGCGACAACAAGAGCATAATCAGCCAGCGACAAATAGGCTCCGACACTCCTTCCTTCTCGGCCGCCCTTAAAGGAGCCCTGCGCCAGGATCCGGATGTTATTCTGGTCGGTGAGATGCGTGATTATGAAACAATTGAAACCGCCATGACCGCAGCCGAGACTGGCCACCTCGTCATGTCGACCCTGCATACCATGGATGCCGCCGAAACCATCAACCGTATCATCGGCGTCTTTCCCCCCTACCACCAACGCCAGGTGCGGATCCAGCTTTCCGGTATCATCAAGGCTGTTATATCCCAGCGTCTGGTTGCCAGAATTGATGGCAAGGGGCGTGTGCCGGCGGTGGAGATCATGCTCGCGTCGGCCCGCGTCAGGGAGTGCATCGACGACAAGGAAAAAACCAAACAGATTAATGATGCTATTTCACAAGGTTTTGTCACTTATGGCATGCAGACTTTTGATCAGTCGCTGATGAGATTGTTCTCCAGAAAGCTGATCAGTTATGAGGAGGCGATCCGCCAAAGCTCGAATCCGGACGATTTTGCGCTCAAAGTATCCGGCATTTCCTCGACTTCTGACGCCTCCTGGGATGATTTTGAAAACAAATCTGATGATTCGGCAGGGGAACCGGAAAAGGTTGAAATCGAGAAGTTCTGAAATGGAGACATCCCGGCGTGCCTACCTGCATGCGCTCCGGCTCCTGGCAGGCAGAGATTATTCCGTCGCCAGAATTCGGGGTAAACTGGCCGTCCGGGATATCTGTGAAGAAGATGTTGAATCGGCCATTCTTCGACTTCAGGGAGAAGGGCTGCTGGATGACCGGCGGTATGCCGAGCGGTTTGCCGAGTCGGCTCTGTCAGGTGGTCGTTTTTACGGGCCTCGCCTGAGGCTGGAGATGCGCCGCGCAGGGTTCGAGGCTGTGTTGGTGAATGACATCCTGGGACGGTTGCTGGCTGATTCCGACGAGGAGGACGAAGTCAGATCGGTCACGGCACGCCGCTATCCTGATCTCAAATATTCTGCCGCGACCGACCGGGATAAACGGAGAGTAATCGGGTATTTGCAGAGAAGGGGATTTGGGATCTCGGCGATCATGAGGGCTCTTCGGACTGAAAAACAACCATACTGAGATTCTTGCAGGAGAAGGCATCAATATTTTGAGAGGTTTCATGACAGGGACAGAGATTCGCGCACGTTTTTTGAAATATTTCTCTGACCGGGGGCACACGGTTGTGGCCAGTTCGGGCATTCTCCCCAAGAACGACCCGACACTGATGTTTGCCAACGCCGGTATGAACCAGTTCAAGGATTGTTTTCTGGGTTTGGAGGATCGCGGCTATTACCGGGCTGCCAGTTCCCAGAAGTGCGTAAGAGCGGGCGGCAAGCACAACGACCTTGAAAATGTAGGCCGTACGGCGCGGCACCACACCTTTTTCGAGATGTTGGGGAACTTTTCATTCGGTGATTATTTCAAAAAAGAGGCCATCGCATTTGCCTGGGAATTTCTGACCGAAGAGCTTGGGCTGGACAAAAACCGTCTTTATGTCTCCGTCTATACCGAGGACGACGAAGCCGCCGATATCTGGCACCTGCAGGAAGGGGTGCCGCGTGAGCGGATCTTCCGTTTCGGCGAGAAGGACAACTTCTGGTCGATGGGCGATACCGGACCCTGCGGGCCTTGCACGGAGATTTTTTACGATCAGGGACCGGAGGCGGGGTGCGGCGGTCCGGAATGTACCGTCGGCTGCGACTGTGACCGTTACATGGAAATCTGGAACAACGTCTTTATGCAGTTCAACCGGTCAGTCGACGGAATCTTGACTCCGCTTCCCAAACCCTCTGTGGATACCGGCATGGGACTGGAGCGTATCACGGCTGTCATGCAGGGGGTTACAACAAATTATGATACCGATCTGCTGCAGGGGATCATTCGGCACATAGAACGCCTTTCCGGCAAAAAGTACCGCGCCAACGATAAGGACGATGTCTCAATGCGGGTCATTGCCGACCACGCGCGGGCGGTAACCTTCCTGATCTGTGACGGGGCGCTTCCATCCAACGAGGGGCGCGGCTATGTTCTGCGCCGCATTATGAGACGGGCCGCGCGTCACGCAAAAATGCTGGGCTGCACGGAGCCGATGCTGTACAACACCGTCGATGCTGTGCGGGATATGATGGGAGGGGTCTATCCGGAACTTCTGGAGCGCGAATCCTACATCAAAAAAGTTGTCCTGGCCGAGGAAAAGCGGTTTGCCGAGACCCTCGACCGCGGCCTCGCCATTTTGAACGATGAAGTTGCCAAATTGCGCGCTGACGGCAGGAAAACCATTCCTGGGGATGTACTTTTCAAGCTGTACGACACCTTTGGTTTTCCGACTGACCTGACCGGCGATATAGTCGAAAGCGAAGGCTTTGACATCGATGAGGCAGGTTTCGGGATCTGTATGGAAAGACAACGTGAGCAGGCCCGCGAACATTGGAAAGGTTCCGGCGAGGAGGGCATTGCCCAGGTTTACAAGGAACTTCATAATCGGGGCGTGCGCAGCACGTTTGTCGGTTACGACGAGATGTCGGCCTATGCGCCGGTATCGGCTATTATTAAAAGCGGCATCGTGGTCGAGAGCGCCGAGGCGGGAGATACTGTCGAGGTGGTGACGGAAGCTACCCCGTTCTACGGGGAGTCCGGCGGTCAGAAAGGGGACTGCGGCAGCATCTCGACCGGCAATGCTCACCTGGATGTTATTGCATCAAGCCGACCCTTTACAGACCTGATTGTTCACAGGGCGGTTATAAAGGATGGGACCCTGAAGAGCGGAGATGCCGCCGACCTGAGGGTATCGCTTCCGGACAGGAGCGCCACGGCCCGGAACCATACCGCTACCCACCTGCTCCAGACGGCTCTGCGACGGGTATTGGGTGACCATGTAAAGCAGGCAGGTTCTCTGGTCTCGTTTGACCGCCTTCGTTTCGATTTCACCCATTTCTCGGCCATGAGCGATGAGGAAATTCGCCGGATCGAAGATATGGTCAACAGTTTTGTCATGGCCAACGACGACGTCGTGACGAAGCAGATGAATGTCAGTGAGGCGATAGAGGCAGGCGCCACCGCGCTATTTGACGAAAAATACGGAGATACGGTGCGAGTTGTCCAGGTCGGAGACATCAGTATGGAGCTGTGCGGGGGGACTCACGTGCGGGCTGCCGGCGATATCGGTCTGTTCAAGATCGTTTCAGAAGCGGGGATTGCTGCAGGAGTTCGTCGTATAGAAGCGTTGACCGGTTTCGGGGCGCTCGACTTTGTCTGGCAGATGGAGAACGAACAGAGGGGAATTGCTGCATTACTCAAGTCGGAAGTTGGTAATTCATGTGGCCGGCTCGAAAAATTACTGGCTCGTCAGAAAGAGTTGCAGCGTGAAATCGAAACGCTGCAGGCCAGGCTGAATGTTGTCGCTTGTGGAGATCTGTTGTCGCAGGCGACCTTGGTACAGGGTGTAAGGCTGCTGGCCGTGAAGGTGCAGGTGGAGGATATAAAGGCGCTGCGCGATCTGTCAGATTCTTTGAAGGACAGCATCGGAGAGGGTGTGATTGCGTTTGGCGCAGCCATCGGCGGCAAGGCAAATCTGCTGGTAGCGGTTACCAAAAACTTGAGCGGGTCAATCAGGGCTGGCGACATTATCAAACGGATTGCGCCGATTGTCGGCGGCAGTGGCGGCGGCAAACCGGAGCTGGCTCAAGCTGGGGGAAGTCAACCGGATAAACTGGATGAGGCGTTGGCCGCTGTTTACACAATCCTTTCGGAACGTGAAATGAAATTTTGAGCACTCCGGAGTTCATCATGTCGGCATCACTTTCTCATTACGCAGGGCATATTTCAGAATCGTCAAAAAGTACCATTTTAATTGTTGATGACGAAAAGATTGTCCGTGACACATGTGAACTGGCGCTCCGGGAATATCTGGTAATGCAGGCATCCACTTGCGAGGAAGCCCTCCGGTTGTACGAAAGGGAACGTATTGATCTGGTTCTTTCCGATATCATGATGCCTGGAGGGTCGGGGATTGACCTGCTTAAACGGGTCAAAGCGCTCGACCCGAATGCGACTGTGGTCATCATGACCGGTTTTGTGGATAAAGAAATTGTGCTGAGTGCGCTTAAAGAAGACGCGGATGATTTTATCAACAAGCCTCTCAATCTTCTCCAGCTGAAAACCACAATCGAAAAAGCTCTGGGGAGAAAAGCGCTTAAAGAGGAGTTGGCACACATCAAGCGCTCCGACGATCTCAAAAACACATTTCTTTCCCTCGTTTCACATAAGCTGCGTACCCCGATCACCGGCATTTCACTTTTTCTTCAAAATCTCCGGATGGGGGTGTTTAACCCGGACGAACCGGCATTTGTGCAGAATATTGCCTTGGCCAGCGAGGAGGCGAATTATCTTGGTCGGTTGGTTGCAGATTTGCTGGTATTCAGTCAGGTTATGGTCAACGGTTCAGGTGTTGATAAGAGCCCCTGTGATTTGAATGAAATCGTTGCGGAGGTGCTGCTCAAATGTCGGAAGATGCATGACAATTTCGATATTGCAGTTGATTTTACCCCCTGCGCTCTGCCCCCCTTGCATCTTGACGTTTCCAAGATTCGCTTTGCACTGCTGCAGGTGGTCGATAACGCCTTCAAGTTTTCCGGAAAACCCGGGCATGCCTCAATAAAGATTGGCAGTCAGGGCGATACTGCCAATATTATCGTCTCAGACTCAGGAATCGGAATTCCGGAGAGCGAGATACCTAAGGTGTTTGAAAAATTTTATCAGATCGATCCTAACCATACCGGTCAGATCCGGGGCTTCGGACTGGGTCTGTTCTACGCACGGGAGTTCATTCGACAGCATGGCGGGAATATCAGTCTTGCCAGTCAACCGGGTTTGGGTACGACAGTAACTATAAACCTGTCTATGCAATAAACCGTTAGCTTCACATCCGGAGTTTCCGGATGGGAGCTAATTAACACACTTAACCTGTTTATCAGGGCTAGACGGGAAAATAAGAGATGAAACAGTTAATTGAAAAAGCAAATACGTTAATGGAAGCATTGCCATACATTCGGCGTTTTTCCGGTAAAACCTTCGTCATAAAATATGGCGGTCATGCCATGGCAGACGAGAATCTGAAGCAATCATTTGCACTGGATGTCGTCCTGCTCAAGTCGCTGGGAATCAACACAGTTATCGTGCACGGCGGCGGTCCACAGATCAATGACACCCTGAAGCGCTACGGCATCGTATCCGAGTTCGTGCGCGGTATGCGCGTAACCGACACCGAAACAATGCAGGTGGTCGAAATGGTGCTGGCTGGTCAGGTTAACAAAGAGGTCGTGGGATATCTCAATCAGCATGGCGGCCGTGCGGTCGGTCTTTCCGGCAAGGATGGCACCCTGCTGCTTGCGAAGAAACTGCTGCAGGAGGTCAGGGGGGATGACGGCACGGTCGAGATGCTGGATATCGGCTATGTCGGCGATGTGGTCAAGGTCAACACGGATCTGATTACCACACTGGAGAATGGGAAATATATTCCGGTTATCGCACCGATCGGCGTCGGGCTTGATGGAGAAAGCTACAACATCAACGCCGACCTGGTGGCCGGCAGGGTTGCGGCGGCTCTTAATGCTGAAAAACTGATCCTGCTGACCGATATCAATGGTGTGAAGGACAAAAACGGCACTCTGCTGGAGAGTATATCCGTAACCGATCTGCAACGCCTGATAGAGGAAGAGGCCATCACGGGCGGCATGATTCCCAAGGTGGTCTGTTGTGCTGACGCCCTCAGGGACGGGGTCAAGAAGGCGCACATCATCGATGGCCGGATGGAACATGCCGTATTGCTGGAGATATTTACCGACGTCGGCATCGGAACGGAGATAACCAAGTGAACTCACAACAATGGATTGAAAAATCCGACAAATACATCATGAAAACCTACGGCCGTTACCCGATTGTTCCTGTCAGGGGAGAGGGGTGCCGGTTGTGGGATGCAGACGGCAAGGAGTATCTTGATTTTCTGGGAGGCGTGGCCGTCAACAACCTGGGGCATTGTCACCCAAAAGTTGTTGCCGCCCTCCAGAAGCAGGCCGCCGAGCTGATTCACTGCTCCAATTACTACCAGATCCCCCAGCAGATCGAGTTGGCGGAACTGCTCTGCAATCACTCATTCGCAGACAAGGCCTTCTTCTGCAACAGCGGCGCCGAGGCCAACGAAGCGGCGATAAAGCTTGCCAGAAAATACAGCCGGGACACCTTCGGTCCGGAGCGTTACGAGATTATTACTGCAGCCGACTCTTTTCATGGCCGCACAATGGCCACCGTTTCAGCCACCGGCCAAGAGAAAGTGCAGCGTTTCTTCGATCCTCTCCTGCACGGATTCAAACATGTTCCTTTTAATGATATTGCTGCCCTTGAGGAAGCAGTCTCGCCTGCCACCTGTGCCGTTATGCTGGAGCCGATCCAGGGCGAAGGCGGGGTCAATATTCCTTCTCCAGATTATTTTCAGGCGGTCCGGGATATCTGCGACCGGCACGGGTTGATTCTGATCTTCGACGAGGTACAGGTGGGGATGGGACGTACCGGCAAACTCTTCGCATATGAGCATTTTGACGTGATACCGGATATCATGACTCTTGCCAAGGCGTTGGCCGGTGGGGCGCCGATTGGCGCCATGCTGGCGAAAGACCGGTATGCCGCTGCTTTTGTGCCGGGAACACATGGCTCCACCTTCGGTGGTAATCCTCTGGTCTGCGCGGCCGCTCTGGCAACGGTCAGGACGATACTGGAGGAAGGCATTCTCAATCGGACGGAGGAGATTGGCGAGTATCTCGTGGGTGAACTGGAAGCGCTGGGGGAAAAATATCCTTTTGTGCAGGATGTGCGAGGTATCGGACTGATGATTGGAATGGGGCTTACTATCCCGGGAGCCGAGATCGTCAAAAAAGGACATTCCCGGGGTGTGCTTCTGAATGTCACACACGACACGGTGCTCCGCTTTGTGCCACCGCTGGTCGTGACCAGGCAGGAAATTGATTCAATGATTACTATTCTCGACGGCATCTTCGCCGAGGTCGAGGCATAAAGGGGAGATTGATGGCGCGACATTTTCTCGCACTGCACTATTATAACGAAATTGAACTGAACGGCATGCTGACTCTGGCTCGCGAGCTTAAAGAGAAGCAGAAGCAGGGGATTCCTCACAGAATGCTGGACGGCAAATCTGTGGCGCTGATATTTGAGAAAGCCTCCACCCGCACCAGGGTCTCTTTTGAGGTCGGTGTCTTCCAGCTGGGGGGGCACGGCCTGTTCATGTCATCAGCTAATTCCCAGATGGGACGCGGCGAACCGATAAAGGACACGGCACGCTGCATGGCCCGGTACTGCGATGGGGTCATGATCCGCACCTTCGGCCAGGAGATCGTGGAGGAATTCGCACTTTATTCGGACGTGCCGGTCATCAACGGACTGACCGACATGTTCCACCCCTGCCAGATCATGGCCGACCTTATGACAGTCATCGAACATAAGCGGACCTATGAAGGGCTCAAATTCGCCTGGATAGGCGACGGCAACAACATGGCGAATACCTGGATCGAGGCCGCCGCCATCTTCGGCTTCGAGCTGCGACTGGCCTGCCCGAAAGGGTATGAGCCGGATGCGAAGGTCATGGCGTGGGCTCAGGCTAAAGC
>Ga0073936_10004899_pt1 | contig 18279 bp, 13 predicted proteins | sample AliMusrvi5mmetaG_FD_87041 | JGI IMG/M metagenome (GOLD analysis project Ga0073936, IMG submission 87041) | Freshwater lake bacterial and archeal communities from Alinen Mustajarvi, Finland, to study Microbial Dark Matter (Phase II) - Alinen... | ecosystem: Environmental > Aquatic > Freshwater >... | reverse complement strand
TTTGTTCTCATTCATATTTTTTATTTTTTTTAAGTTTATAGTTGTCTAAATTAAATATCTTTAAACTGCTTGTTGGCGGTTTATTGTTTTTATCTTGTATTAAATCAGTCGTTTAGTGAATTAGCACCAAGTTGTTTTGCTCGTTCAACATGGTCATTCATTGATTTAACTTGCTCAAGTGAGTGTCCTTGCCAAATTGTTACTTCTCCAACTACTTTAAACGGATGTGTTGAACGATAAGATTTTGATGGGTTACCTGAAAATTTTTTATCCGTCAGATCAGGATCATCTTCAATTTGTCCTGTGGGTTCTACTAAATAAATTCTTTCATGTCCTTCTCCTAAAGCGAGTTCAGCACCCCAGATGGCAGCATCCAATGTCGCTGTCAGGAAAATATATTTAGCATTTTTTCTTTGTCCAAAGTTTGAGATGTAACCAACTTCGATAAGGTCTCCAACTTTTAAGTCTGCCTTTGTCCCATGAAAATAAGTCTGAGTGAAGGGTGTTGGACATAGACTGCTCGATTTTTTGATTTCTTTGTAATTTTTCATTGTCATTTTTTGTGTCTTGTCTTACGCCCACTAATCCGTCAAACTGCACCCCAAATATACAATTAAATTCAATATGTCAAGTAATGATGACCTGCAAGGAAAAAGCTAAGCAGATGATAAGCCGTTTTTCCTTTTGTTCGCATCTCTTTAATCATAAGTCCATTCTGTCAAAGTCAATAAGTTTGAACTTCTGTCAACCGAAATAATGAGGAAGTAATAAGTATAAACCCAGTACTCAGGTTCAATTACTCTTTCGTCACCTTTGTTAAACCAGTCCTTTGAGATTATGTAAAAGTCAATGTCTCCAAATTGGTTGTGAATTTCAAAATACTTGTCAAGCAACTTTGCAAATTCGTTTTTGTCGACACCCCAGCTAGGTTCATTTAATAAGTCCAATAGAAACTTTTTTATCTCTTCTTTACTGTTTTTCTTGAAGTCTGTAATTTTTATTCTGTCGACATTTAATGAGCGCTTCAGATACACTTTTTCTGGTTCTTTCTTTACACAATCACGAAGACTGTCAAAAGAAAAATTAGTCGTCCTAAAAAAAGTATCGACAATTTGGTCGTTGTCAATTTGGTTGTCAACCTTAATGGAAAATTCAGTCAAGTTTATTCCTTGATAATTTTCGTCAATTTCGATATGTTTCTTAGTTTCGAAGGTTGTCATTAAAATGGCTTATAAAAGACGGCTGTGAAATTTAAGTTGGCGTGATAAACCGCTGCCGTTTCACAAATGTAAAGCTTATTTTTTTTCTTTCTTGAAGGGGAGAAAAGAAAAGTAGAAATATTATCTTACTTAATTTAACCAAAGTACGAGGGAAAAGGCAAGCTTATATGTTATGTTTCGCTCTTAGCTACTAATATTTTGGTTTAAAATTCTTCACTTTTCTAAAATGATTTATAACGATAACGCATTTTATTTATCTTTTCCACACAAAAATAAATTTAAAGCTCTAAAAAACAGGAATAAATAAATAAAAAAAATCGAATAAGGAATTGATAAATAAAACCTGGTTGGAATTAGTCGCCATGAGTGGTATTTTATTTAATACTGATATTCAGAACTTTACAAGTGTGCTATACTAATATTTTTAATAAAATGTAATCTTGAATTGTCTTTCTGAATTTTTCATTTAGTTTTGCTTTTTTTAAAATATTTCATTCTCTGCAATTTATAATTATCTATTTTAACCGTTATATGTCTCAGAAAGAAATTTTAACCATTGGAATTCTGGCCCATGTGGATGCAGGTAAAACATCGCTTACTGAATGTATTTTATACAAATCGGGCGCTACAAAGGTCCGGGGTAGTGTAGATAAGGGGTCTGCCATTACTGATGGCTTGTCTATTGAGAAAAGCAGAGGTATTTCCATAAAATCAGCAACCGTCAATTTTGTCTGGCAGCAAAGGCCTGTTAATCTGGTGGATACGCCCGGGCATATAGATTTTTCGGCAGAAGTGGATAGGGCTTTAAATATTTTAGATATGGTCATTTTAGTAGTGTCGGCCAAAGAAGGCGTACAGGCGCACACACTAAACCTATGGGAAAGTATTATTGAGCGAAAATTACCCGTGTTGGTCTTTGTGAATAAAATAGACCGGGCAGGCGTAGATTTGGAACAGGTTTTTTTTGAAATAGAAAAAGACCTTGATACAAAATTATTTGCTTTGAACTATGGTGATAATAGTCAGCCGGAAGCTCCTGAAGTCGTTGATTTTATGAATATTAAGCCGTATCTCTCCTCCCCTGTCATTGAAAAATCATTTGAAAATTTAGCATTATTTGATGAGGTTTTTCTAGAAGATTATCTGGAGGGAACTATTAATGATCTGGAAGCCATCTTAAAAAAAGCCCATTTACAGATGCAATCACAAAACCTTGTTGGTTTGGTGTTTGGAAGCGCTAAATATGACTTAGGTGTCGATCTGATATTAGATAACGTAACCACATTATTTAAAACAAAGAGTACTATTCATATTACCCCTTCAGCGAAGGTTTTCAAGGTAGAATTTGATGCAAAAATGGGTCGTTTGGCACATATAAAATCATATGGCAGTCTTATAAAGACTAAAGATGTTATTTGGTCACAAAACCTCCAAAAAACGTTTAAAATAAATCAAATTTTTAAACAAAAACTTGGCAATATAGAACAAACAGGTGAGCTGACTGTTGGTGAAATTGGCGTGATAACGACCTCTGATTTGATGGTGGCAGGCGATGTATTGGGTCAGGAAAACTTCGCAGATGATTTCAATAGTATAAGTCAAACGGTGTTGAGTGTACAGGCTATTGCTGATGAAGAAAAAGATTATCAGAAGCTTGGAGAAGCTTTAGAAATATTGAACATCGAAGACCCTCAATTGGATTTTATATGGTATAAAGAAGAACATGAGTTTCATCTGAAAATACTTGGTCCTATCCAAACCGAAGTATTAAAAGAGAGTATTGCATTACGCTTCGGCATTGCAGTGCATTTTTTGTCGCCAAAGGTTATTTACAAGGAAACGCCTCAGAAAGCTGCTGAGGGTTATGTGCGTTATTGGATGCCCAAACCATGCTGGGCTATTATGACATTTTTAATAGAACCAGCTCCACTTGGGAGTGGTGTTACTTTTATTTCCAGAGTGCGTACCAGCGAAATAAGTGTGAAGTACCAAAACGAAGTGAAACGTGCCATTCCGTGGGCTTTAAAACAGGGTATCAAGGGCTGGGAAGTTACAGATATCAAAATCACTTTATTGGAAGGTTCAGAACATCCTGCCCACTCCAATCCCGGAGATTTTTTACTGGCTACACCTATGGGTGTTTTACGTGGATTGGCATTAGCAGATACTGATTTATTAGAGCCCATGTATGCATTTCAGATTAAAGCAAATCAGGATTTGTTGGGCGCAATTTCTAGTGATCTGAATCAGATGAAAGCACAGCTTAATGCACCGGAGTTCCAAAATGATAGCTTCACAATATCGGGTAGGGTTTCTGTGGAAAAAGCAATGGATTACAGTATTAAGTTCAATGCCATCACTTCAGGCAAAGGGCGTTTGAAACTGACTATAGATGGCTATGAAAAGACAAGCATCAATGAAGATAAAATTCGAGCTTATAAAGGGGTATCTCCTTTAGATGAAGCCCAATGGATTTTACACAAACGAGGGGCATTTAAAGCTGATGAATCTTAATATAGAATAAGCTGAAAAACTCAATTTTTTATTTTTTATCTCAGATTTTATTTTAAGAATAACTTTTTGCAACGCTGTTCTGATGTATTATTTCCACAGAATATTAAGTTGTCCGGAAGCCTTCAGGTAGTTTAGCCAATTATTCCAAAGTTGCTTTTTGTTTATTTCATACTCAGCCTTTAGACTTTGAAGGCTGGCTTCATCCAGGTTCAATGTTGAAGCGGATTCCTGCCCTTCTGTCACACGAGCCTTGATTATAGCAATAGATTCAATACTGAGCGCAAGGTTTTCTTCAAGTGTTTTTAATTGTAACATTACACGTTCCATCTTCAATTTTGAGATATATGCATCCTTTTCGTAAATAGCTGATTTATCTTCCTTTTGCTGTTTATATTGGGTGGACTGTAACCTGAGTATTTGTATGTTTTTACTTATGTTCTCACCAAACAATAAAGGAAACTTTAAATCTATGCCAACATAACTAAGACCAAACCAGGAGTTAGTTGCTATAGGGTCAAATTTATTTGTGTATTGATTAGCTCCTAAAAAACCTTTCAAACTCAGTGTTGGCAAGCGTTTCGCTTTTTCTGACTTTGCCTGTATACCTGTCAGTTGCGCCTGTAATTCCAATTGCTGTAATTCTGGAATATCATCAGGATCAGGGAGAATGCCAGAAGTAGTCAATTTGTATTGTTTTACAAAGCTGGTATCTATTTTAAAATCTGATTTTTCAATAACGGTTTCACCTGTTAAAAACAACAAATACACTTTATCTTCTATCAATTCGGATAGAGCGTCCATTAATAGTTGTACGGTATTGTTATGGTTTATCAGCGACTTATTAAGATCGGATTTTAATAAACGTTTTTCAACAAATTTATTAAGTAGTAATTTATAGCTGATAAATGTTCTGAGAGTATCGGCAATGACTGATTTGATTTTTGATTCCTGCAAACTTATATCGAAATAAGTTTGCGCTATTGTAAAGGCAAGTTCATTTTCTGATTGTGTTTGAGAAGTTGCAGTAATCCTTTCCTGTAATTTTGCTTCATCAATATGCCTTTGTATGGATAAATCTATCAATGGCTGTGTAACTGTTGCTCCGGCCGTTTGCGACCATGTAGTTCCAAACCTGACATTCATTGTAGCACCAGCAGGATATGATGAATTAAAAATACCAATGGGCAAAATAGAAGTCTGTAAAATAGGATTGTACAGATAATTATATTCCAATGAAACCTGTGGCCAATATTTATTATATAACGCAGCTGTCTGAAGCTTTCGGATAAGCAGGTCGGATTTGCCGGCTTGCATATTTTTTCTGTTCGAAAATCCATTGTTGATAGCTTGGCTTAAAGTCAATATATTTTGGCTTTGGGCAGTAACAGATAATAGCATTAATATTGTCAGGACGATAAATGAGCTTCCTTTTAGTACAAAGAAAATCAAGCTGTTAGTAATGATTTTATGTATCTGGAATTTAAATAAATAATTTTCTGACATATGTTTGGATTTTAAGAGACTCTGATTTAGAAAAGACTTGTTAATCATGCAAATCATTTTTGATTATCTGAAAACTGTTGCAGGTTCAACACTTCTTATCCTTCTTAAAGCAAATGATGCTCCGCTCAATGATATCAGGCCTATTGTGGCGAACATGACCAGTAATATAATTGGGGAGAATGAAAAAATTAATCCAGATTGTTCAACACCTCTTCTAAATCCCTCAAGCAATAATAAACCAATCAAAAAACCAACAAGAGAGAATAGTAAAGCCTGAGTAAGAATTAGGCGGCTTATATATTTATTCCCTGCCCCTATTGCTTTTAATGTTCCATAATCTTTCAACCTGTCGAGAGCCGATGAATACATGGTTAATCCAATAATGAAAAACCCTGCAATCAAAGCAAAGATGATCAGCGTTCCGGTACTTAAAGCAATACCGCTGCTCATAAGTATTTTCTTTACTGATGATAAAGCGAGCTTTTTAGAGGGCCATGCATGCACGCCATAAATATTGGTGTTTATATCAGCAACAACCTCATCCACATTCTGACCAGGTTTCAGATTGACTAAAACAGCACTGATGTTATTAACCGATTGATTGGAATAAAACCGGGTTCTTTCGATGGTTGTAACGCAAAAGCTACTGCCGAAACCACGGAAATCTTTTGTTTGTAATGCAAAAAAGGCTCTTTTGCCATTAATCTCAAAGTCGGTTCCAAGGTCAATATTGCCTCCGAGATTTTTCTTCTCAAAATATTCACCGCTCACAGCACCATCCAATTGCAAATCGGAAGTGTTTCCGGCAGTAATTTTACTTTTATTCAGAACAGCCAATAAATGGCTGGAATTTACACCAATCAAGGTTATGGCACCACTGGTACCATTTTTATAATTACATGCAGCAGCTGCAATCAGAAGCGGAAAGGCTTCTTTAACGCCGTTTATGCCTTGCACTGCTCTAAGATTTCTTATATCCAGTCTGCCTAATTGGTTAACATCATTCGCTTTACTGTCAACTACCCAAATGTCCGCTTTTACATCTGTTGCCAAAGCCCCCATCAGGCCAGAAAGAAACAGAAACGTACCAACCTGCTGGCCAATCAGAAAGGTGCTTATAAGAATGCCAACGATAACTCCGATGCTCTTAGCCTTATCAAACCGAATAAATTTCCATGCAATTTTTAACATTGTTTTATTTTTTAAGATTACCGGAAATGTCAATAACACATTCAATTCTAGCGTTCAATAATAATTTTTCAGGCTTGTCGAGCATCATTTTAATTGTCCTTACCCGCCGATCTTCTTTTTCGCCAGACTGGTCAGTAAACAAAGATTTCTTTTTCAGAAAGGAATAGGTAAAATAAATGGTTCCTGTTGAAAGGGTATCTAAAGAGCCTACATTTCGGATCAATCCTTTTTGCCCTACAGCAATTTTTCCAGCATACATCTCATCAATTTCACACACTGCAATTGTTTTACCTTCAGGGCTGATTTGAGCAAATGATTGCTTGGTATCTACTGAACTACCTGTTAAAACTGTTAACTCCAATATTTTTCCATTTACAGGCGATAAAATTATTTTCTGGTCCCGTTCTAGCTGTGCTACATTCAGTGCGGCTTTTGTTTCATTTAACCGGCTTTTTGAAACATCAGCACTAGCCTGCAACCTTTTCAGGTTTGATTGAAAAGACTTTAAAATGGTATTCGCATCATCTACTGCTTGCTGTGTTTCAGCTCCATTAGCCAGCAATCTCTGCATCCGCTGGAGTTCAGAGACGGCATTTTCATATTTTGCTTCATATTCACCAACGCTGGCCTCATCTGCATTTATCTGGGCTGCCTGGGTAGCTACTTCGCTGTTTAATTGCTTTATTTTAGCATCTTCCAATTGGTGATCCAATTCTAATAAAGCTGTTCCAATACTTACTGAATCATTTTCACTTTTTAATATTTTCTTCACAATACCATTTACAGATGATGACAACTGTATAATATCCTTCTCAGGTACAATCATACCAACACCAACCACCCTGTCGTTTGTTTTTTCAAGTTTTGCTTTTTCATCAGCAGCTTCTTTTATTTTGTCAACATTGTTGCATGAAATAAAAAACAGAAACAGTATTAAAGGATAGAAAACTTTTTTCATGATTGAAATTTTTATTAATGAGTAATTACCTATGCCACAGGTTTATCAACTATAGAACCATCAAGCACGTAAACTATTCTATCGGCAAAGGGTTCAAGTCTTGTGTCGTGTGTTACAACGACAACTGCCTTACCTTGCCTGGCCAGTTGTTTTAATTCCCCCATCACAATGTCTACACTTTCAATATCAAGAGAGGCTGTTGGCTCATCACACAACATTATCTCGGGGTTAATTACCAATGCGCGGGCAATAGCTACACGCTGCTGTTGTCCGCCACTCAAATCATTTGAGAGGTTCTTCATGCGGTCGCCCATACCTACTTTTACCAATGCTTCGGTTGCTTTTATTTTAGCCTCTTTATCGCTGGCACCTTGCAGTATAAGAGGCATCATTACATTTTCAAGAGCCGTAAGAGGAGCTATTAAATTGAATTTCTGAAAGACAAAACCAATTTTTTTAAGCCGTATATCAGCCAGCTTCTTTTCACTAAGTTCGTTCACTTTTATCCCATCTATCCATACTTCTCCATAACTTGGGTAGATTACACAACCAAAAAGTGAAAGCAAAGTGGTCTTTCCGGAACCGGATGGTCCAATTATAAGCATAAGCTCCCCAGATTTTAATTCAATAGAACTTGCCTGCAAGGCAGTAATTACAGTATCCCCTGCTTTGTATTCCTTACCGGCATCAACTACCCTGGCAACAATCTTGTTTTCGTTGTTCATCAATAAAATTTGTCTTTCAAATGTTGTTTGTTTGTGGCAATACGTTTTTTAGTTTTAAAAATATATCCTGCTGATATGCTCTTTCAAAATGAATTTTAAGACCCTTGCGAAGATGACTTGTTTTATCCCTATAAGTATTACACAACTATTAAAAGGATTTATATAATTCACATATTCTTAGAATGTTGAATTCTTAAGAAATGATTATAATGGTGAGAATTAAGGTATGGATGGGAAAAATAAACGTGGGGTTTATTTATTGATCGTTGGTATATAAATACATTGTTAAATTTGCTTATGAGTATGTTTTTATTGCCTTTTCTCTATATATAAGTTTGTTGACCTGTCAAACATTGCTGTTAGCGTTTCGTTTGGTATATACAAATTTTCCATAAATTATTATCTCAAAGAAAAAAAATAATTTCCATCCTATATTTATTAAATAAAGTGGTCTAAACCCACATAAAGCTTAATAAATCATTAAATATTAAGGCTTTTATTTTGCAACCTCATAGTACACTTTTTTATCAAAATTTCTTAGCATAGTATGGTGCATACTGATTAATTAGCTATTTTTCCAAAGTCATCCGCTTTGTCTCAAAATATTCGCCTGAAGAAATTTTATAAATATAGATTCCGCTGTTTAATGAAGAGCCATTGAATGATGTTTCGTACATTCCTGGTGGTAGCGTTTTGTTTACAAGTGTTTGAATTTCGCTACCCATAATGTCATACACAACAACTTTTACGTTGCCTGTTTTAGTAACATTGAATTTTATGGTTGTCGTTTGATTAAATGGGTTCGGATAGTTTTGTGCAAGGATACAGTTTGTTGATAAATCCGTCGCAACTTCATTAATCGAAAGAGCAACATTTGTTAATCTGGCGAATACTTCGCCTCTACCATTACCCCCTGAATACTGAGCTTGCAGTAAAGAAGGTATTGTAAGCATTATTATCAAGTATAGTGTTGTTTTTTTCATTTTATTTGTTTGTATTAACTTTTGACATTTAAAAAATATTTGGGGGGCTGACACCCCTGATACTTAACCTCAATAAGCGCGTGCTAAGGCGCCACACGAACACCACGACAGCCTATATCGCTCCAACGGAGAGAGTCTCCCCATGTCGCAGCATAGCGGCCAGAAACAGTCAGGAGTGTAAAATTATCGCCCCAAGCACCGCCACGGTTACCAGTGCCTATACCATCATTTCCGGGCCATTAAGTGAGTGTATCAGACAAGTTAAAGAAGTACAAAGGGGATGGGTGAATTATTACCGAATAGCAAATATTCTCTGCAAACTCAAAGACTTTGACAGCTGGCTAAGAAACCGATTACGCTATTGTATCTGGACAGACTGGAAGAAGCCCGAAAGGAAAAGAAAGAATCTGATTCGATTGGGCGTTGACCAGAACCATGCTTACTCTTGGAGCAGGACAAGGATGGGAGGATGGGCAGTTGCCCAAAGCCCTATTCTAATTACTACAATCACACTGAAACGACTGGCCAAACGTGGCTACGTTTCCATGCTCGAACACTATGTAAAAGTTTCTCCACAATTTAATGAACCGCTTTATACGAGACCCGTACGTACAGTGGTGTGAGAGGCGCACTCCGCTATCGGAAGGTAGCGGAGCCATCCACTCGATTATCGGTTCGCCCTTATTTTTCGGTCTTTGTAAGCCAATCTATTGCGTTTATTTTTTTTATTCCGTTATATGTGCCTGTTTCGTAGTCCATTGTGATTAAAAGTTTTTCGTGATGGTCTGCAATACTCTCAAATGGTGCTAACTCACGTTCTAAAGTAGTTGTGTTTTGTACTGTTTGCGAAACTTGTATGTATTGTGTAAAACCTTCGTTGTTGCGAACAACAAAATCAACTTCTAAATTATTTGTTTTTCCTATCCATACTTGGTTGTTTCTGCGTTTTAGCTCAAGATAAATTATATTTTCAAGTAAATGTCCTGCATCGCTTGCCAATTCTTTTCCAAGTAATGCGTTGCGAAAACCTAAATCCACCAAATAGTATTTTTCTTGAGTTGCCAAATGTTGCTTGCCTTTGATATCATAGCGGTTTACTTTGTAAAATAAATAGGCTTCAACTAAAGTATCAATGTACTTTGACACCGTTTTGTTGTCAATTTTCTTTTTGTTTGTCGTTAAAACTTTGGCAATGTTTCCTGCTGAAACGCTTGAACCAACTGAATCTATTAAGAAGTTTACAACTTCCTGATATGATTCTTTTGCATAAATAGTATAGCGTTTAGAAATATCGTTGTCGTAAATGTTTTTGAAAACCATTTGCAAATATTCATTTGCAAAATGATTTCCGTCTGCTGAAAGTCGTACAGCTTCGGGAAAACCACCTGTACGAATATATTCTGCAAAAGCACGGTCAGGGTTTGTGGTTTTGCCTGTGAACTCCAAATATTCAGCAAAAGAAAAAGGTAATACATTTATTTCATATGCTCTACCTGTAAGCAAAGTTGCCAATTCGCTTGATAATAAAAATGCGTTTGAACCTGTAACGTACAAATCTATGTTTGAGTGAACATACAAGCCTTCCAACAGTTTTTCAAATTCTGGGACGTTTTGCACTTCGTCTATAAACACATAATTGGTTACATTTTTTTTGAGATGCTTAATGATGTAATCATAAATCTCTTTCCACTTTTTTTCTGCTAAAAACCGAAATTCGGGCATATCCATATTAATGGTCAAAATAGAAACTTTCCCGTTTTCTTTACGCAACAAGTCTTGAAACTGTGTCATTAAAGTTGATTTTCCACAACGCCTAACACCAGTGGCAACCTTAATTAAATTCTTGTCTTTAAGAACACTAAGTGTATCTAAGTATCGTTTACGTGCTATTGTTTGCATAGGGCAAAGATAAATAAAATTCCTAAAACTATTTTAAAATAAAATCTTTTAGGAATTCTAGTGTTCTCTTTTAGTCAAGTTCGGTTTATTACGTTTTTAAAACAACTATTGTCTTTGTCAACTAAAATTCGTCTGTTCAATGTCATTCGTGTTGGTCTTGCTGTGCCGTTTTAGGGTGACCGATAACTCCTTTATAGGTATGACTTCGTCATACCTACTCAGAAAACGTATGCGTATTAGTATGATAAACGTCATACTTTTGAATTTCAAAAATAGAAAAAATATTTAAATAAATAATCATGTAGTTTTAAAAATTCTATTTTTCGGCACATAAATATTAGGCTTGAGCCAATCAACGTCTCTCTTCTTTAATCGCTAATCACTTTTTTAATAACTCTTAGGTTGGAGCCGGCTAAACTATTGCTCTCTAGGTCACTCTAAGCTATCTTTTTGGCAAAAATAGTATCCAGATGGACACTATTATCTACCTTTCAAACCATCCGATTGCTCAAGCGGGCAGTCTGAGAGCCATCTTTTCAAAAACAAAGGAATAGTAAAAAGTTACTTTATTTACTATCGCTAATTCAATATAAAAAAAAGATATATTCAATTATCCAATAATGAATATCCAATTTCGAATGTCCCAGTTTTTTACTTCATCACATTGGCCTCAAGCCTAAAGCACCAAATGAAATTCCTTGAAATTTGGAATTTGGATCTTCAAATTTGAGGCTTAACAAGAAGTTTCATTAAACTAAAAAAAACATTATGTGGTCAGATTAAACGGTATCAGAACCTCCGTGGCTCCTACGCCAAACTTTTTAAATGGGGCATCCTGAATCTTTACACCCGGGTAACTTTCACTGATAACTTTGAGAATTTCATCTTTAAGCCTCCCCTGCCCTACGCCATGAATAAAAGTTATTTTCTTATACTTGTGCACAATGGCTGCATCGAGGCATCGGGAAAAAAAATCTAGTTGAATGTTAAGCTTTTCATGATTATTTAAATCCTTTTCATTATCAACCAGTTGTTCAATATGTAAATCTACTTCAGCAATATAAGGCGCTACTATATACTTTTTATCAAGATTTTTAATGTCTGTATTACCTCCTCTCAACTCTTTAATATTGCGGGCAGGAATAGTATTGATTTTTTCATTGTGCCATTTTTCTTCTTCCCACTTTTCAGGAATCACTTCTTCATAAATTGGCTCAAGAAAACATTTTGAATCTAGCATTTTACTATAAACGAAATTATTAGCATTGAAGAATTTCACAATATTGACATTAATTTCCTTTTCCAGTGGTGCTTTACGGTCTAAGCCTTTTTCGCTATAAAATATAACATGGAATAATAGTGTTGACCAGTCGTTAAGTTCTTCTTTCCCAATTTCATTTATCCGGTATCTAGTCATTGGTGAAACGGCATCATAACAAACCCCTTTAAACTTATTTTCTTGCTTATGGTAACAAGTAAACAGTACATCATATGGTGTGTGATTTACAAAATACATATTGAATCCATCAGCCAGAAAATCATGCTGATTCTTAGGTTCAAAACAAAGAAATAATATTTCTTTCTTATTATCATCTTCGTTAAGAGATGAAGAAATATCGTTAGCCTCTTCAACTTCTTTTTCTTCAAATATATTTACTATTTTTTTGGCAGGCATTTCCTGAATTACACATGCAGGAATAGGGTCATCTATTCCCGAGCTAATTTTGTAAAGTTCTTTAATTAAAACAGGTATTTCAAAGCCATCTTCAATTTCAACACTCACTGTTGAAGGGTTTATTATTTTCTTAACAACGCCATTTCTTCTTTCGTTAATAAAACTAACCTTATCTCCTATTTGTAGTTGCATTTTTATCTTTATTTGTGATTTATGCAAACTTAACAAATTCTCAGAAATAAAACCTTTTAAATGATAATTACTTTAAAATGGTAACTGTTCCGAAGTATTTTTTCATTTCCCCATTGAAATCTTTTACAAATACAGCCCATGTATATACACCTTCCGGAGCTATATTTTTACTATCTTTTACAGTTCCATCCCAAGAAAAATTAATATCATCAGAATGGAAAATTACCTCGCCCCATCGGCTGAAAATGTAGCATTGGAACTCATCGGTATTAAAACCAATACCTTTTACTGAAAACAAATCATTTAAGCCATCTCCGTCAGGAGTAAATGCCGAAGGGGCATAGAACATGATGTTATGTTTTATAATAACCTCTTTACAGGTAGTATCCATACATCCATTAACACTTTCAACCACCAGACAAACAATAAAACTGCCGGCGGTTAAAAACGTATGCTGTGGTGTGGGGACAGTAGAAACGTTTTCACTTACATTATTAGTTTCTCCAAAATTCCATTGCCATGTTTCAGCACCTAACGACTGATCAGTAAATTGAATAGGTGTGTTTTCAAAATTACTACTTGTAATAGTGTAAATGAAGTTTGCTACAGGATTTGGCTGCACAGTAATCATGTTATTTATAGTAAGGGTATTTGAACAACCGCCTATTGAAGTAACCGTTAAACTTATATTATAACCTCCTGCATTATCAAACTGATGAACAGGATTCTGTAAATTTGAAGTATTTGAAGCCCCTGATGATGGGTCGTTAAAATTCCAGGTATAAGATTGGATGTTAGTATTCTGCAAAGAAGCGAAGTTTACCAGTAATGGCTGACAACCTGCTGTAATATCAGATGAAAAGTCAACTACTGGAACAGGTACAATAGAAACAGTAACAGAATCAATTGCAGAACAGCCAAAGCTATTGGAGACAGAAACAGCATATGAAGTTTCTGATGTTGGGCTTACCGTTATACTTTGTGTTGAAGCCCCTGTACTCCACAGATACGCAGTGCCACCACTGGCATTAAGCGTTACAGAACCGCCGGTACACATATTCTGGTCTGAGCCTGCATCAGCATTTGGAGCATTGTGAACATTAACTGTAACATCAGCAGTTTGTGTGCAATTGTTACTGTCTGTCACAGTTACTGTATATACCTGATTAGAAACCGGAGAGACGGTAGTAGTAGCTGCATTTCCACCATTACTCCATTCGTATTGATTGCCTCCAGAGGCTGTCAGACTCGCGGTATTTCCAGCGCAAATATCCTGATTCTGCCCTGCATCGGCATTAGGCAGAGGGTTAATTGCAATTGTTGTAGAAGCGGAATCAGGCATACAACCAGGATTAGTAGCTACTACTGATATTATTTTATTGCCTGACGTAGTCCATGTAACAGTATGCGGTCCTGGTCCGGTTCCGGGAGTAGCTGTACCACCACCGAAATTCCAAACGAAAGTAGTAGTGCCCCCTCCTGATGATGAGACTATAGCTGCCTGATTAACACATATCGGAGAGTTAGCTGTTATTATGGGTGTAGGGGTATGACATGTATCACAGATAGGATTAGCACCGCTTAGCACAACAACCGGCTGTGATGTATTAGAAGTACATCCGTTGTCATCAACAGTCAAAGAGATAGTCATAGAACCGGAAGTCGCCCAGCTTACAAGATAAGGGCCCGCACCAGACCCTGAAACAACAGTACCTCCGGAAAAATCCCAATTGTATGTAGCTGTTGTCCCTGCACTTCCTGTAAAAACAATAGCCGAAGCTTCACCGGGGCAAACAGGCGATGTAACAGTAAATGTTGACGTTGGCACTGGAACCACATCAATTAAAATTGTTGCTTGTGCAGCTATGCAACCAGGTTCAGTAACAGTTAGTGTTACAGTAAATGTGCCTGTTGTATTCCAGATAACATCATGTGGCCCTCCTCCTGTTCCTGGTGTAGCAGTACCGCCATTGAAATCCCATGTAAACGTAGTTCCAGTGGCATAAATTGCCAGATTTGAAATAGTAATCGTAGAAGGATTCCCTAAACAAACGGGTGTAGTAGCTGCCAGAACCGGAGTTGGAGAAGTACACGATGAACCACAATTGGTAACATCTACAGGAATTGTTATTGATCCTGTACATTGTGTGAGGACATCAAAAAGCATAAGTGTAACTTGCTGTGTACCTACAGTAGAATATGTATAGGGTGCATTCTGACTGGTTGATTCAGGTAATCCTCCCTGATAAAATGTCCATGAATATAAAGTGGGGTTATCTACACAAAAGCATAATGGACCACCCGGACATCCAAATCCGGTACATGTTTGCAAAAGTGTACTTGTACTAGTAAACTGAACTACTTGTCCTACACAAGCAGGATCTGGTGTAAAGGTAAAGTTGGCTGTAGGAGATTGTTTAATGGTCACAGGATATGTTTCAACTTTCACACAAGCATTTCCTGTAATAGTTACTTTATATGATGTACTTACAGTAGGCGTAACAGTAATTGATTGTGTAGCAGCCCCATTACTCCACGAGAAACCTGTTCCTGAGGGTGCATTTATTGTAAGTGAAGAACCTAAACAGTAATTAATTGTAGGTTGAGTTTCATGAATGGTATCAGTAATGGAAATAGTTACTGTTGTTGCAGCTGTACATCCATTATTATCTGTCATAGTAGCTGTGTAAGTAGTTGTGGCCGTAGGCGTTACAGTAGGAGGATAATAACCGGTTGAACCGTTTGACCATTGTACAGTGGCATTTGGAGGCGGTACTGAAATAACGACATTATCCAAACCCCAATGGTCATAATCATTGCCACTGCTTGAAACCTGTGCCCATCTGAATTGTGTGCTTGTTGACCAAGCAGCCTGAGGTATCTGCCGACAGTAGTTTAGCCATTGGGTAAGATATGGGTCATTGCCACCATTGGGATCCCAGTAGTCGATATCTACCCATGGTCCGCTGTTAACAGAATATTGAAGATGAACACCTTCATCTGGCAAATCAGGACCTTCGCATGGAGAAGCGGCAGCCTGAACAGCATACTTCATATCAAAACAAATAGTACCTCCGTTGGATACGTCATAAGGGATGGTGGTAACATTTCGGGGAGCAGGAGATGTGCTACCCATCCATAAATGTGTTGTGCCATCTAAACCAGCACCGCATGGGTTTGTAAACATAGCTTGATTAGTAGATTGCCACCCTGTACCCACAGTTCCATTATTGAAATTATTGTTCATCAACAATTGATTACAAGATGTTTGAGCAGAGAGATTGACTGGCTCTCCGGGACAAGTTACCGTTGGACTTGCACCAGCAGTAAGCGTACATGTTGACGTGCATTGTGAATACGTATTAATTACACTTATAGAAAATGCTATTATAATTATTGAGGAAATAACTTTTTGTAACATATTAAGTTTTTTTTAAAAAGTCCATTCGAAGGGTTTGTTGTTTTGGCTTTTGAGCAGAATAGGAAAGGAAATCATAAAGAGAAAAATAATTAAACCTGATTTGGTCATCTTGAATAAACTTTGTGGAAATTTTGTGTAAATTTGCGTTTTTAGACGTATAGTTATTGTGTTAGTTGCCATGAAATTAATATTTAACTACCCAACAAAACATTTTTATTTATAATATTTATATTACATTTCATAGAATAAAATTAGTAAATAATTCTAATAAATTTAAAAAAATAATATCCAATGACAAAGATTCTTATTATTGATGATGAAAGGAGTATCAGAAATACGCTTCAGGAGATACTTGAATATGAGAAATTTGAGGTAGACACTGCAGTTGATGGGTTGGAAGGATTGGAAAAAATAAAGTTATCAGCATATGATGTCATATTATGTGATATTAAGATGCCTAAGATGGATGGCCTCGAGGTTTTGGAAAACATCTTTAAAATAAGAGAGGATGCAACTGTTGTGATGATTACGGGCCATGGCAGTATTGAAACTGCTGTTGAAGCCATTAAAAAAGGTGCTTTTGATTTTATATCCAAACCTCTTGACTTGAATCGCTTGCTTATAACTATCAGAAATGCGATGGAAAAGACAGAACTGGTAAAAGAAACCAAGGTATTAAAGCGCAAGGTAAGCAAGACATACGAAATGATAGGAGAATCGGCAGAGATAAAGAAAATCAAGGACATGATACAAAAAGTAGCGGCTACCGATGCGAGGGTATTTATTACAGGAGATAACGGTACCGGGAAAGAGCTTGTGGCGCGGTGGTTGCACGAACAGAGCAACCGGGCCAATGCTCCATTCGTAGAAGTAAATTGTGCTGCCATACCTTCAGAGCTTATAGAAAGTGAATTATTCGGACATGAAAAAGGGTCTTTTACATCTGCTTTCAAACAACGAAAAGGTAATTTTGAAATAGCCAGCGGAGGTACCCTTTTTATGGATGAAATTGGCGATATGAGCCTTGCTGCTCAGGCTAAAGTATTAAGAGCCTTGCAAGAAAATAAGATTACACGTGTAGGTGGAGAAAAGGAAATTCCTGTTGATGTGCGTGTAGTTGCAGCTACAAATAAAAATATCGTCGATGAAATCAGTAATGGGAATTTCAGGGAAGATTTATATCATCGGTTAAGTGTTATATTAATTCATGTACCTTCGTTGAATGAAAGAGCAGATGATATCCCTATCTTATCTGAGTATTTTCTAAATCAAGTTTGTGAAGAACATGGCATGCCGCTAAAATCCTTTACTGAAGAAGCACTTTCTGAATTAAAAAAGATCAGATGGACAGGTAATATCCGTGAATTAAGAAATGTGGTAGAACGATTGGCCATTATGTGCGATAAACTAATTACAGCTGATGATGTTACTATGTTTGCACAGCCTTTGAAGAGGTAGACGGAAAGAGGAAGTCATTGGTAATTAATTCATTAATGTCATTCGCTTTGCTGTCATAAGTTGTCAATAATAGTCATTAGTCACAGACCATTGCTATTTATTACAATAACTGTTAATAAAACTTTCAGCCTGGTTGTAGCCTTGTTTTTTAGCCATGCTCCAATCCTTGCAGGCTTCCGTTAAATTATTTTTTTTATAGTAGCTCATCCCTCTGTAAAAATAAGGTTTGGGATTATCTAAAGGTTGAAGCAAAATTGATTTATTAAAATCATTAAAAGAACCAATAGAATCATTAAGATAGCTTTGTTTAAGAATACCGCGGTTATTGTATGCCAATACATAAGCAGGGTTTAATATAATTGCAGAATCTATATCTTTTAATGCGCTTTTTATATCGTTTTTTGAGGTTAATTTAAGATATCCTCTTTCGTAAAAAGCATCAGCATAATTAGGTTTAGCCTTAATAGCTAATTCGAGGTCTTCAAAAGCGCCATTAATATCTTTCATGGTTTCCGACTTAAGTAAAGCTCTATTATACAG
>Ga0073936_10004896_pt1 | contig 18294 bp, 6 predicted proteins | sample AliMusrvi5mmetaG_FD_87041 | JGI IMG/M metagenome (GOLD analysis project Ga0073936, IMG submission 87041) | Freshwater lake bacterial and archeal communities from Alinen Mustajarvi, Finland, to study Microbial Dark Matter (Phase II) - Alinen... | ecosystem: Environmental > Aquatic > Freshwater >... | reverse complement strand
GGCTTATTCTATTTACAATACACAATGTTAGATCGATATGCCGGAGTGGCGGAACTGGCAGACGCGCACGACTCAAAATCGTGTTCCGCAAGGAGTGTGGGTTCGACTCCCACCTTCGGCATAATTTTTCTCCCCTTTTTCATCTCCTCAGTAGATATTACCTATTTGCGGACGTGTCCCTATAACTATGCAGGGATTACACCGTATGAAAAAGGGACTGTCGTTCGGCATAGTGTTGTTCATCGCGGGCTGGCTCACGCTAAGTCAGTCGCCGTCATGGCCGGCCCACGCCGCTGTAACGGCGCCTGCGACGCAGACAGTCCAGGCCGCACCCCGCGAGAGCTTTAAGGCGCCTGTCACCGCTCACCCGCGCCTGTGGCTGACCCAAAGCGACCTGCCACGGCTGCGCTCGTGGGCCACGCCATCGAACCCGATGTGGCAGAACGGCCTGCTGGTGGCGTTGAACAACGCCGTCAGCATCTACAACACCCAGTTTTATCCCGGCGGCAATCCAAACCCGATCTGGCCGGATGGCGGCACGAGCAACTTTGAGTTGTATGCCACCGAGGCCTACGCGCAGTTCTTCGCCTTTATGTCGCTGGTCGATCCGAGCGCGAACGCGCGCATCACGCACGCCGTCCGCGCGCGTAATCTGCTGATGCATGCGATTAACACGGCTGTCTCCGGGCCTGAGGCAGCCAGTCAGCCCTTTCGCGACCCGCAGTTTATCACCTTCAACCGCGGTAACTGGTGGGGCGAGGCCTGGGGGCTAACCGTGGACTGGATCTACGACGCGAAGGATGGCAACGGCGATCCGCTCCTGACCGACTCGGACAAGGCAACTATCCGGGCCGTCTTTATGCGCTGGTGCAATGACCTGTTGACGGCCTACCAGCACCCCATACCCGTCGGCGTTCAGAACAGCCCGATCCTGCTCAACGACAAGACCGCGCTGCGGTCTGCGGCCAACAACTATTTTGCCGGCCACATGCGCAATATGACGTTGATGTCGATGAGCGTGGATCCAGCGGACGATCCGCCGATCACCTCTACGGCGTCCATCACGGCGCTTGGCAACAGCCTGCGCAGTTATTTCACCGAGGCAACGGGCGCATGGTTGTACCAGCAGTACGCCACGTTTGAACAATCCCCGCAGGTGATCTCGGATTATGGGCTGCCAGCCAACACAACCGGTCTCGGCATGGCTACGGGCGGGCTTTCGGTCGAGGGATTTCTGTACGGTCATTCACTCGGTTATCTCACCGAAGCGTTGCTGGGACTGCACACGGCGGGTTATGACGATCCTGCTTTGATCGGGCCGCAGGCCAAACTGCTGCAAAGCAGTTACTGGGACAAGATGGTCGATGGCTATCTGGAGTCGATCACACCAATCTCATACACCATGCCCGGCTATGCGTGGATGGGGCCGATCCACCAGATGATGAGCTATGGCGATGTGCAACACTTCTATCTCACGCCCGACCACTTCGCCACATTTGGCGCGCTCGCCGTGTACGATCAATCCATCAGCAACACGGCGCGGCTCGACCGGATGCGCTGGTTCACCACGTATGCGTTGCAAGGCGCCGAGACCAAGCTGTTTACGCGCGCGGGCAGCAACATCTGGGGCAACGCACTCGCCAGCGACGCGATCCTGTATTTCATGATGTACGACCCGGCGCGGAACTTTTATCCGCCCGACCCGCGTCCGTCCCTGCCGACAGCGTTTTACTCAGCGTCGATCGGTCGCCTGCTCGCGCGCACCGACTGGACGCCGCATGCATCGTGGATCAGCATGAAGTGCGGCTGGGAGACGATCAACCACCAGATCGCCGACTGTGGTCAGGTGGAGTTTTATCGCAAAGGTGAGTGGCTGACAAAAGAACACACCAGCTACTCCGACGATGGCACGCTGACGACGACCGACTTCCACAACACACTCTCAATCCAGAACCATTGCGCGTGCCCGACCGGCCAGCCGGCGAACCTGCAATGGTTTGAGGGGCCGACGTGGGATCGGGGCAGCCAATGGACGAATGCACAGAATGCCGGCGACCCCTACGCCGTCGCCAGTTGGAGCGGACGTTATGCGTTTGAGTATGCCGACGGAACTAACCTGTACAACCGCCCGTCGTTCTGGACGCCCGCGAACGACGCGTCCGATGTGACGCACGCCTCGCGCTCGGTCGTTTGGCTGATGCCCGATATCCTGGTGATCTATGACCGCGCGACAACAAAGCACAACGGTTTCAAACGGTTCAGCCTGAACCTGCCCTACACGCCAACCCTCGACGCTCAACGGAATCTCGCGACAGAGACATTGCCAAGCGGTCAAAAGCTGTACATCCAGACCGTGCAGCCGGTCGCGGCTAGCTATACGATCACACCCGTGGGAACATGGGGCGCAATCGCCGAGTTTGATCCGATCCAGTCGCGGCTGGTGGTCGAAGACCCTGCGAACCCGCTGGATGCGCGCTTGTTGCACGTGCTGCAAGGCGCAGACGCAGCCGTTGCTCCCGTGGTTGCAGCGCCGTTGCAGACCATCAGTGGGACATCGTTCTCCGGCGTGGTCATTTCGAACACCGCCATCTTGTTCCCGCTGACGATGGGACGCGCTCCCACAGCGACGATACAGGGCGCGCCCTTTACCGGAACCACCTATCTCGTCCCCGGCGACACGACGGCGCACCTCATCACCGGCCTGCATCCCGGCGCCATATATGACATAGTGACGCAAACGATCGGATTGAGCGTACAGGTCACAATTCTGCCGGGTGGATCACAAGTATCTGCCGATAGCGCCGGCGTGCTGGCGCTTGGCACACAAGCCGTGACGTTCCAGCGCAGATACTTGCCAGTGATGTTGAGGAATTGAGATTGGAGATTGGAGATTAGAGATTCGAGGTGGGAGATTGGAGGCCGAGGCTTCAGCCGGATTAACCGGTTTCGTTAAAAGGCAGTTGTATTGCCGTGCATCAAAACATGATGGGTAGCGTGTGAGACAAGAATTATGAGAAATATGAACCTGAAGAATATCATCATCAGCGTACTGAGAATCGCAATCGTTACTGGCGTGGGATTGTCGCTGGCCGTTATTCCGACGCCGCACATAGTAAAAGCGGTAAGTCCGATTATTGTGACGTTAACCACGTTCCCTGACGACCCGAGCGACGGACAGTGCGACATCTGGGAGGCCTTGCAAGCAATCTACCAAGCCAATAACGGCGGCAATCCAACCTATGGGAACTGCACCGCAAATGTCGGGGCGAATGTCATTCAATTCAACGTCAGCGGCGCCATCAAGATGCCACCCCCGGCTGGTTATGGGCTGAGTGGGCGCACCGACCTGCCATATGTGCATGGCGATACCACCATACAGGGACCGGTCACATTCGATGGTGACAGTAACGAGAGGGACACGCACATCTTCCGTGTCGCCGGCGATGCCAAGCTGACACTGATTAACGTGACGCTGGAGAAGGGTTTGAGTAGCGGCGCAGGATCGGTCATCTACTCAGACCAATTCGCGTCAATCGACCTGATCAACTCGACGATCCAGGATAACGTCGCGGAAAGCGATGGCGGCGCTATCATCGCGAACGGGCCGATGAATATCATTGGCAGCACCTTTTCCAACAACTGGACGCGCACTGGCAACGGCGGCGCCATTGCCTATTCCGGCGCCGACGCGATGCAGATTAACACAAGCACTTTCTCGAATAACACCGCGGGCGGGGATGGCGGCGCCATCCGGATAGCGGGTAGCACAGTCGTGACGGTGACCGACACCAAATTCGACACGAACAAAGGTTCTTCGGGCGCAATCTTCCTGGATAACAACAACTTCCTGACGTTGCAGCGCGTCGAACTCACTGCAAACAGCGCCATCACGGACAGCGGCGGCGCACTTTATTCCAATTCCGGATCAAATGCGACCATTATCGATTCGCAGTTTACGTTGAATACAGCGGCGCAGGGATATGGCGGCGCCATCTATAACATGGGCGTGATTACTGTCTCGCGCAGCAGCTTTATTCAGAACTCGGCCATCATCAGTGATGGCGGTGCGCTGGCAAACAACAACAACGGCATTGTCCAGCTGGGCAACGTGACTTTCAATGGCAACAGCGCCGACAACCATAACGGCGGCGCCATTTACAACTTCAACTCAAGCTTCGGCGTCGATTCGACGATCATGATCAGCAACGTGACGTTTGCCGACAACAGCAGCGCAAGCAGCGGCGCCATCTTCAACGCGCCCGGACAGGCGATCTTCGCCGCAAATACGATTTTCCAGAAGAAATCCGGCGGCAGCCCGAACTGTAACGTTCACATCACGTCGCACAATAACAACCTCGACAGCGATGGCACGTGCGGATTGACCTTGGGCAGCGATCACCCCAATGTTGACGCGCAACTCCTTCCGCCCGGTTTGAACGGTGGGAACCTAGCCGTGCTCTTGACGCAGAATCCCAATTACGGCAGCCCGGCAATCGACGCTGGCAGCAACACTGTCTGTGCAAGCCCATTGATCGACAATCAGGATGAGACCGGTGGAGTGCGCCCCCAGAATGGCACGAACAGCAACGGTGCGCCGGCATGCGATATTGGCGCGATGGAAGCCGCAACGGCCAAGCCCATATACAACTCAACACCGCTACCGCCCGGCCCGATCAACTTTGGCAATGTCGTACAAAACACGTCTATTCCCGGCAGTCTTACAGTTCAGAACCCGGGCAACTACACCCTGACGCTCTCCAGTCCGAGCAACACCAACGGCACTGACTTCACTGTCGACACATCGGGATTCCCGGTCAAAATCGGCGCGGGCAGCCAGTCGCAAATCAACATGACCTGCAAACCGGGCAGCATCGGTCCGAAGTCGAGCACCTTCAGTTTCAGCACAAACGACTCGACCAAGCCACAAGTCAGCTTCACCCTGTTATGCAACGGCGTATCAACGCCTGTGCCGACCTTCTCCCCGTACCCGCTGCCAGGGCCGGTTGAGTTTGCCGGCGCAACCCTTGGTAAAACCACCACCAATACGATCGTCATCACCAACACAGCAACCGGCCCAGTCACACTGATCATCACCCCAACCGGCCTGACCGGAGACCCGGATTTCACTTATACCGTGGCGTTGCCGATCCACCTCACGCCGAATACGGCGGCGACGATCTATGTCATATGTAAGCCCTTGCTGCTGGGGCTGCGCTCAGCAGTTCTGCATCTATTGACCAACGATCCTTCACAATCAACGGTGACCTACCCGTTGAATTGCTTGAGTGCGGCGCCGGCATCGCCATACCTTGTTTATGGCTACGGGATTATGGCTGGCGGATTCGCTGGTTTCACAAGTGACTTGTCGAGTCCTAATGGTGTAGCTGTCAGCCCGGATGGCAATTTTGCATACACTGCGGGGTCCAGCGCCAAGGGTGGTCGAATCGCCGTGGCTCAGAAAAACCCGGTATTGGGATTTCTTGGCAATCAGGCGTTGGGTGATTCGCGCGCCGACCTGAGTTCTCCAGATGGCCTGGCAGTCAGTCCGGATGGCAACTTCCTCTTTGCCACTTCTTACTCGAATAATGCCCTCGTCACCTACCACCGCAACCTGGCTACGGGAGCGATCACTTACCTATCCACGTTAACGCATGCGGGCATGGCAAATGCGTATGGAGTGACATTCAGCCCCGATAACCAATATGCCTACGTGAATGCCTATGGCGATGGCGATATTGTTGTCTTCAAGCAAACCTCGGGCGTCTGGGGCTACTCGTCCTTAATCAACGCAACCAGCTATACAACAAAAACCTTAAATGCTGCGACTAGCGTTACAGTCAGTCCGGACGGCAGGAATGTTTATGTGACCGCGTTGAATGCCGGTATTTTCGATGGTGATTTAGCCGTCTATAGCCGCAACACAGCCACAGGCGCACTGACACCGCTACAGACTCGTTTTCAGGGAGATATGCTTGACGGAAGCAGCCTGGATGGCCTCCAGGGGGCTAATGATATCAAGGTCAGCCCGGATGGTCTGAATGTTTACGTCGCGAGTTGGTACAGCAACGCGCTTGTGTCATTCCGTCGCGATCCATTCACAGGCAAGTTAACCTGGCTGAACACGTTGAACAATAGCGGTGGTGTTACTGGGCTGGGTCATGCAGCAGGCGTGGCCATCAGCCCGGATGGTATGCATGTCTATGTCACCGGGCAAAGTGATAATGCATTAGACGTTTTTAACAGGGACCCCTCTACCGGAGCATTGACGTTTAATGAGTCGCACGTCACCAATGCCGGGGCATCTCAATTCCTGACAGGAGCGACCCGGGTGGCTGCCAGCCCGGATGGGCTATGGGTGTTTGTTACTGCGAGCCAGGATAATACTTTGGCGACGTTTTACAAGGCCAACCCGGCGCCAGCCCTGGTCAGCCTTTTGCCTGGTTCGGCCACTGTGGGTAGTAACGGTTTCACCTTGAAGATCAATGGCAGCAGTTTTGTCAGCACGTCACTCGTCATTTGGAATACAACCGTGGCGGCAACAACGTTTGTCAACAACGGCGTGTTATCAGCCATCATTCCGTCTAGTTGGCTCACCGTGACCGGCTTTGCGTGGATTAATGTCTATAACCCAGCGCCTGGCGGCGGCTTCGCCTATTATCCACTGCTGTTCTTTGTTACCAGCAATGGCGCAATCCCGGTTCCCGGCATCGACCATCTCACGCCTGGCGCGACAAAGGCCGGTAACCCCAAGTTGAAGGTAGATATCTACGGCGCCAACTTTCAGAACACCTCGGTGGCGCTCATCGATAACATTACCTATACCACCGGTTATATCGACAGCACTCACGTGACCGTGACATTGCAGACAACGGACATGGCGCAGCCGGGCACCGTGAACGTCAAAGTGCGCAATTTGCCGAATATTGATTCAAATGAAGCGGGGTTAACCGTCGCGCCGCCGGGCACGAACGTGAAACCAGATATCTTCACACTGTCGCCGCCGTGGGTGTTCTCGTTCGGTCCGGCCAGCCCGCAGTTCACGATCGTGATCACCGGTGTGAACTTCGTTGATGGCGCAACCGCGCAGTGGAACGGCAGTGACCGCCCGACGCAGTTCATGGACAGCACCCACGTCAAGGTGACGATCAACGGCGCCGACATCATCGCGCCGGGAGTGGCGGCGATAGCGGTCACCAATCCTGCGCCCGGAGGCGGGTCGTCGAACCTGCTTGCCTTTACCATCTCGAAGAGACACTTACTCTTTGTGCCGTATTTGAGACGTTAACGGTTTTGAGGCGTTAATACAGGGCGCAGTGCAACTGCGCCCTCTGTACAGTTGTTTGTCTGGCAGTGTAAAGAAGCTACTGCGATTCGCACCTTGGCGCCGTCATTGACCATAGCGCGCTGATCGGCACGGCGAGCAGGTTCGGGCCAAACGGCCGCTCGTTCACCACGAATGTCTCGATCATGCCGCCAAGCTGTGTCGATGAAGACGGCCGGCAACTGTGTCACGATGAGCAGAGCAGTTTGTGCAGCATTGTAGAATAAGGAAATTACGATTATCATAATCGTAATTTCCTTATGGTCTCGACTCACTGCCGCCGCTGTGAGGATGGAGGCTGTCATGTTCGTCAACCGCATCTCCGAATTGCAGCCAGAACTTGGGAATCGCCGGATTTCCTATGCACTTTGTGCGCGGTCGGGTTTTACCCCGCAACTGTGGCAAATGGCGCATGAACGCCGCGATATCCTCCTGTTTGATCTAGAGGCGATTCTGGCGTCTGATGTTTCTACCGGTGCAAGCTTGTCCTAATCCGTGACGCTACCCGCGCAGCACCTGATCGATTGCCGACAGGATATCGGGCGTTAACGTTTTCCCCGCCGCCGCAGCGTTATCAGCCACCTGCTCCGGTCGCGATGCGCCTACTATGACGCTCGCCACGTTCTTCTGGCGCAGGCACCACGCCAACGCCAGTTGCGACAGGCTCAACCCCGCCTCGCGCGCAATCGGCGCCAGTTGTTGCACGCGCTCCAGCAGCGCGGCATCCACGTGGATGCGATCGTGCACATAGTTATCGACGATGCCGCTCTTCAGGAACATATTCTGCTTCGGGTCTGCGGCGCGGCTGCCGGCCGGCGGCGGTTCACCGGGCTTGTACTTGCCGGTGAGTACGCCCTGCGCCAGCGGCGAGAACACCACCTGGCCGATGCCTTCGCGTTCGCATAGCGGGATGACATCCCGTTCGATTCCGCGCGCCAGCATGTTGTATTGCGGCTGGTTCGACACGATGGGATGGAATCCGCGCGCGCGAGTGATCTCGACGGCTTGCGCGATCTGTGACGCCGTCCATTCGGAGACGCCGTAGTACAAGATCTTGCCCTGGCGCGCCAGGTCGTCCAATGCCTGTAACGTTTCTTCGAGCGGCGTGTTGTCGTCCCAGCGGTGGCACTGATACAGGTCTATGTAGTCCATACCCAGACGCTTGAGTGAGGCGTTGCACTGTTCAAAGAGATGTTTGCGCGACAGACCGCGCTGATTCGGGTAGGGGCCCATCGAAAAAAAGACCTTGGTGGACAGGACGTAGGTGTCGCGCGGGTACTTCGCCAGCGCGCGCCCCACGACCTTCTCGGCTTCGCCGCCAGCGTAGGCGTTCGCGTTGTCGAAGAAGTTGACGCCCAATGCGTAAGCTGCATCAATGCACGCCTCAGCAGTCTCATACGAAGTCGAGTTGCCATAGGTGAGAAACGCACCAAGGCTGATTTCCGACACCTGCACGCCATACTTGCCCAGTCGACGGTATTCCATTTAGACACACACTCCTTGTCGATATCCCTTCGGCATTCTACGTCAGTTCACGCAAACGCCGCGACAGTGTGCACATGACCCGCTCGGACAAGTTACTGTCGCATGCGTTCCCACACGATCTCATTGGTGCGGATCGCACCGTTCACCAGGGTTGGCGGTGCGGTGAGCGTCAGTACATCGCCGTCAAAGCGGTAGAACCGCACGATATCTGCGCCGATCCAGTTGGGATAAAGGCAAATCTCACTGTGATGGATGACGCGATCCGGCAGCACCGTGTAGCGGCCGTGGTAGGTAAGGTAAGTGTTTGCTGCGGCGGCTTTCTCCTCAACCGTGCCGCCCATCTGATCGCCGGTCGCATAGGCCGGTCTGCCCGCCGACATAATCGACACGGCCATGAAACCGTCATCGGTGTAGGTGATGTAGCCGGCGGCATCCGGGCCATAAGGATACGCGGCGGCGCCGTCGACTGATCGACTCGTTATCGAGCGTAATCGCCATGTTCCGACGAATTTATTGTTCACCATATGATGTTATCTCTGGTATACGAAATCCTTACCTTTGCACGCTCGGCATATAGATCACCGTGTAGTGATCCGGCGCTCCCTGCAATACCCACAGGTCCACAGACACCGTCTGCGGGCTGCCCATCACGCGGTTTGCCACATTGGCTCGCGAAATGGCAACGCACTTGCCCAGGTTGCCGCTTCCGGCGGCGATCTTGACCAAGCCTGTGTAATGCCCGGGCAGCAATCCGGTCTTGTCGATTACGATTTGCGCGCCCGTGGCGCTCACACCCGTAGTAGTGATCCAGCTTGTGTTCGTGCTGAACGTCGGCGTCAAAACCCCGCCCCCCATGTTGCTGGCGGTAAGCGCTTGCGGCGGCGGGTTCGGCCCGACCTGATAGCCGTTAAAGACCAGGTTATCGGGCGCATGGCTTAGCTGGGGCAGCAGTTGCGCCAGGCTGAGCGTATAGGTCGGGACGCTGTTCGGGTCGCGCGGATCCGAACCGAACAGGTACTCGACGCCGTCAGGAACGCCGTCGCCATCCGAATCAGCGCGATGCGGAAGCGTGCCCAACTGGAACTCCTCCCAGTTGTTCAACCCGTCGCCATCCGGGTCAGCGTTCCAGGTTGTCACACTGTGCGCTATCTTCCAGTCATCCGGGATGCAGTCGCCTGCGGAGATGATCCCATTGGTCAGCAGCAACTCGAGGTCGTTGGAGAGCGGCCCACCGATACCAGCGGCATCGACCTCGCGTATCTTAAAATGATAGGTATATCCCGGCGTCAGCCCGTGCAGCGTGAGCGGAGACGAACTAAGGAAGTTAATTGGCGAAGGCCCTTCGAGGGCGCCATCGCCCCATTGCCCTGGGCCGGCCGGCGTTCCTTGCGCATAGAACAGTTGGAACCCAGCCACATAGGAGGGGATCGCATTGTTCGGCCACGTCAACGTGACGGTATAACTCAGGTCAACCGATCCGGTCAATGGGTGCATCGCGGCCAGACCTCCTGGCTGTGTTGGGGTCACGATGATCCCGGTGGATGGCGCACTGATGTTACCGCTGGCGTCATACGATGCGATCGCGACCGTGGCCGGATGATTGTTGTTCAAACCGTCAATGCGCGCGCATTGCTGCGGCGCGGGAACCGACGGCGTATACGGTATGGTTGCAATCAAACGGGCGTAGTGCGTTTGTGCCACGCCATTAACATCAGGATTGCTGTAGGTGATGAGATATCCGGCGCTGTCGTTGGCAGGGTCGACGTCCCAGCAAGCCTGTGCGGCGTTCTCACGCGGCCACACGGCCAGGTTGGTCGGGACCGGTGGAGCCGTGATATCGGTGTACAGGATGCTGCCTTTGGCGCGCAACGCCAGGTAACCGGGCTGATAGACCGTGCTCGTAATCGTATCGCTGACCGCTGGGAACGTCGTCGGGCCATCACCGATGTTCGCCTGGACGAAGTATTTGCCGCTGCCCAGGTAGGACATGTCCCAGTCGTAGTAACCGGTTGAGGCTGGATAGTTCTCTACGATAACGCCGCCGTACTCCTGTGTCGTCGTCAGTGCGCCGGCATTTGTGGCGGTGTAGTACAGGTCGATCATCAAGTTGGTGGTCGGCGGGACCGTCCATGTGATGCGATAGGTGGTGGTGAGCGGAACCTCATTCTGGGTAGAAGGCGCGCCGAGTTTGATCGGCGGAACCGCCTTGTTTGCCAGGTACAGGAAGTGGTAGTTATCAGCGGCCGTCGCGCTGATGATCCTCGCCGTCCACGTGCCGGTCAATGGGTTGGCGTCGCCGTACAGGGTGCTGTTGGATTGCAGCAGCACCGAAATGCCGTGGGTGGCCGCATTCGTCGGCGTGATTACCAGACCGCCGGGTCGCACCAGTTGCAACTGCGGCGCGTTGTGTTCCCAACTCAATGCCGCGAGGAATGAGTCCGTGTTATCCGTGACGGTGAACGGAATGCTCACGACCGATGCGAGCGGATTGGCGACGATGGTGGGCGTCAAAGCGAGCGGCTTCCCTGCCGATGTCGGTCTCGGATTGAGTCCTCCGGCAGGCGCCAGTGCGCCAGTGTACTGATCGATCAGGATGTGGTTGTCGCTGCCCATGATGAAGCTGAAGCAACTAATTGCTTCAACACCTGACTGGAGATCGGGGCAACTCAAGTTCAAGTACAAACCGATGTTGTAGCCAAGGACGCTGACTTCGCCCTTGATGCCCCACTCGTATGACGTGCAGGCGCTGTTCGAGCAGAACTGCCCGAAGGCAACGGTGATGCCAAAGGTCACATCTCCGGGTGGAATATCGACCAGCCACCACGAGAACATCGACCCTTTGTTGATCTTGATGTTCGCGCCGATCGATCCAGAGAAGTGGCTCTGGTTGTCGTCTGGCAGCCACTTATATTTGTGCTGCCAGCCCTGCCCGTCCCACAGATGCGCGTGGACGTTGCCCGCGAGCCACCAGCCATCACCCTGGCTGGGATCGCCGTTTTTATATTGCTGCGGGAAGAACAGGCTCATGTCGAGGCCGGTGTCGAGCGGGTTCCACGCTACCCAGGCGTGTCCGTTCACGTCGAGGAGCGCCTCAATCCTTGCAGAAGCCTGCATGTCGAACAGGCCGCGCGTGTCAATGGTGAGCTGTGCTTTGCCGTCGGTGACGACCGAGTCGCCGACATTGAATCCGATGCCGAGTTGAATCTGGGTGTGGTCGGGATCGACGGTCACATTGCCGCTTACCGCGTCGACCATGATTGGCGTGCTGCCGACGGGTATTCCAGGCAGGCTTTGGAACGATAGCGATGCTTCGTTCAAGCGCAACTGGCACAGGATGAATGACACGGCGATCTCCTGGGTGGGGTCGCTGTCGGAGCCAAGACCCGGCAACGCCATCATCGCGTTGCCTTTGATCACCTGCACCGCTGGCCCACCGGTTGTGCCATTCGGGCATGGCTCATTCTCGACATCGACGCTGCCAGAGAAGGCGCGGAAGTCAAAGCTTTGACTGACGACCGTGCCGGCCGCAACCAAAGGATGATCCTTGCTGAACACCAGCAACTGGCCTGGCCGATTAAACATCACGGTTCCGGAGTTGCCCGCGATGTCAATGTCCGGCATCGTCCACACGCGATTTAATGCGCCAAAGGCGTCGTTGGTATTGCGCAGATCCAGACAGTAACCGCCGGGACACGCGGCAGGCGTGCCGTTGCCCGCCAGCCCCAGCGGCATGATTGCCGCCTGACCCGGCAGCCATGCGCCGCCAAGCTTGGCGTCTTGAACTATACGACCGTGCTCCCGGAACACGGTGAAATATCCGGCTGACGAGTCATAGTCCACACCCCAGTTGGGGTTGCTGAAGTCGTACGTCAAACTAGCGACTGCTGCGGAGGCAGGCCCACTCGACATGGTCACACCGACCTGGTAAGGGCTGGTAGAGATTGGCGCCACGGGCGGCACATACCCCGCGTGCCCGGGGTAACCTTCGGCGGTCGCCCACCAGGAGACGGTGAAGTTGAACGTGCTGGTGACGCCAGAACCGACGTCGATCGTCCTTGCAACGCCAAGGCTTTGCTCAACATGCTGCACATTAACGGCGTCTTGCTGAACGCTGATTCGGGTCGCCAGGTTTTCGAGCGGGTTGTTGCGGTCGGTAAACGCAAACGGAAGATCGACCGTGTTGGCGTAGAAATACCCGGGCGTCAGGTAGCCGTAATCAGCGCCCGTGAATCCACCGGTGAATGCGCTGCCGACCCACATCAGCAGGGTCTGGGTAATGACGGGCACACCTGCCACAAGAAATACCTGGTTATTCGGGCCGCCATATAAATAGGGATTTGCAATATCTGTATTCACGTAGACTAAATCACCTGCTACGGCAACCATGCGTTGTGTGATGATGTTCGACGGCCCGAGGCTCCAGGTGATGAAGGGGGTATATTGTCTACCAGTGGTTGGAATGATCGTCTGGACACAGGCGACTGCCCCAGACTGGCAACCGCTGCTTGGGGTAAAGCCATTCTCGGAAAAGACGCGGTATGGCGGAATATCAACGTAGGGTGTGCTGGATGTGGGTTGCTTCATGAACGCGCACCCTTTGCCAGTAGTGACCGGGACCGCATCAATGGGGCAGGCGCGCACGATGACGGTCAGGCTCTCATTGGTATACGTGAGCGGATGGCAGTGTGACGCACAATCGTATGGCGGTGTGGGGTCGCCGGTGTAGTTCAGCGCCAAGCCCCAGTTCCCGCCGTCGCCTGGCAGAACAGACACCGTGTTCATTTGATTGGGCCAAAATCCCGATATGGCGGCATTGGCTTTCGTTAATAGCTGTCCTTGATATGCGACTGGATGAAAGAGTTGAGGGCTCCAGTGATTGCTTGAATCAATCTCGATGGATACACGGGTGTTGTCAACCAGATGCAGCGACAGCGCCGTAATAACGTGTGTGGTGGAGATGTCAAAGCTGTACGTCATCACGCCGGTGCCTGCCACACTGCCGTTGCCGAAGTTTTCGCCGGGCAAGTCGGCCAACTGGACTGCATTGGCGGCTTCGACGATGTACATATTCTGGTTCGGATCTGCCAAAGCCGGTGGGTGGACGTGTATCTCACATGCCGAGGTGTCGCCGCTCAAAACAACATAGTTGGGATTTGCGCCATCCGAAGCGGCGTTGCCACAGAAGCCACTGGTCCCGCCTTGTTGCACACCAATGTTCAGCGCGCCTTCCACAGACATAGTAATCCCTTTCGTCCATGTTTGTTTTTGCAACGCTTTGACGCCTACGGCCATAAAGGTGCTGTTGGGAATACTGGGTGGGGCATAAACGTGATCGGTGTTGTAATCGTCAGCGCTGCTCATCGTCGGGATGGGTTGCGCAGGAATGTAGTTGACTGGCACAGCGTTCTGCAATTGCGGCGCCTGGTAGTTAATGATCAGCATGAAACCGCCGCCGCGATTGACGTTGGTCGGGTCTGCAATGTCAGCGATCGACCCACTCGACCATGTAGCGATGGCGGGAATGGAGGCCGCTTGACACAAGACGGACAGAAACAGCGGGCCGCACGCGGTTTCGTTCGGTGAAATCAAGATCAAGCCGTTGTTCGCGCCGTTGACCCATTGCTGTATCAGGCTGGCCGGAACCGTCCAAGTCGAGATATAGCCATGCTTGGGCCACGACCCGCCTGGACTGACGCTGAGTGTGCCAGAGCCGTCCGGATTGGCGCTGCCGGCTACGAGCGGCGTTGTGGCGTGTGACGGTTGTTGCCCCCAGCCGGTGGCCTGCGCATCCCAGGCTGAGGTGATTGGATAGACATTCACCCAGGTATTGGATTGCAGTTGTACCCCATTCGCGCTCGGGAACAACCCGTCTGTCGCGACGACCCACAGGCTTGAATCCAGCACAGTAGCGCCAAGTGGAAGCGTGAGGCTGGTGATATTGCTAAAGCGGATCAGCCCGCGCAAAAGCGGGCATCTATCGATACCGGCTCCGACGCCAATCCCGCCTGAATCCGCCTGCCAGGGATTCCATCCGTAGCCACAGTTGGCGAAGTCGCCAATGCCTACCGCATCAAGCGGTTGCAACAACTGCATGATGGGATCGAGCACCACCGGATAAACGCGCGACGCATCGGTCCACCACGACCACGGCGTTTCGATGTCCACCAGCCACTGGCCGTCCGGTTGTTGCAACACCCGATACATGGCGCGAACGGACTTTGAGTGGTCCTTCTGCTCATACGCGCTCGCCGGTGGAATTTGTATCACGGTCTGTCCGGCGCTATTGCGAACTTCCAGTGCGCCTGTGGTGGTGAACGCGGTTTGTTGCGCAATACGATTGGAATACAAGGCTTCACCCGGCAGGAGGCGCAGCGCAACGGCGAATGACAGACTCCCAATTGCGTTTGGAGCGCGCGGTCGTTCCGTGATGACCAGGTTCTGTTCGACCCTACCTGGGCTGGCGATTACCTGTGGCTTCACACCCGCCCACGTCCAGCTCGATGGATAGTCGATCTGTGCCGCGTCTGCTGAGAGCGTGCCGGTGACCGACTGCGTGAGCGCCAGTGCGCTCGCAATCGGGGTTGTCTTTCCATTGCTTTCATTGATAGCAAGCGCGAGCGGTTCCCACCCGACAATGTCATTACCGTTGCGCACCCGCAGAGCAGCTCCCGTTGCGGCGACGCTGATATCGAGGCTGTTGGCATGATTGGTGAAACCGCCGCGCGCGGGTTGGAAGTGCGTGTCAATCGACTGCCATTTCCCATTGGCGTCCTGGTAATTCAGCGGACTCGACGATAGGGTTACCTGATGCTTACCGCCGCCCAGATTCACGTCGTTTGTGTAAGTTGATGTGAGTGCAGACTTTTTTCTTGGCGCCGCCGCTTGATTCGCGGGCGCGGACGGAGGTGAAGACAGCGTTGGTTGCTGTGCGGCAGCCAAGACAAACGGCTGTGACACCGGTTGAATTGAGGGCGCCGCAGACGCCAAAGGCGTGGCTGCAGGCGGAGAAAGCGTCACCGTGCTGTCTGATTGACAACCGGCCATGACCACGATCGTCACGGCGACTGAAACTGACACCCAACTACGAGCTAATAGCTTGTTCAAACCATCACTCCTACACAACCCACGATGCCGGTAACAGTGGCGACAAGGATTAGTAGTGGCTAGCTGGATGGAGCACAGATGAGCAATACCGGTCAGCAACAGAAATGAAAGCGTTTGCGAAAAAAGCCTTCAACGGTGAAAATATACCATAAAAATGGTATGACATACGCATTTATTTGAAACTGCAATGATCCCTTCCGAAATCAATCGCGATGCTCTTCATTTTCCGGTATAACGCTTTGGGTTGGTTGCAAAGCGAGCGCTTTTTAATCTGAACGTGCTTCTGGTAACCCCGCCTCGTTCTCTATGTGCAACTGCACATCAATCCCCGCCGGCGTGAACCCGAACACCCTGCCGAAGAAAACCAGTTGGGCATCCAGTGAATGTTTGATGTTCTCGGCTTTGCGGAAGCCATGCCCCTCGCCCTCGTACGGGACATACGCCACCGGCAGCCCTTTGGCGCGAACGGCGTCGAAGATGGTTACAGCCTGCGACGGCGGCACCACCTTGTCTTCCAAGCCCTGAAACAGGATCATCGGGCACTGAATCTGATCGACGAAGTGAATCGGCGAGCGCGCCACATAGATATCGCGCCGGGCGGGATACGGCCCCACTATGCTGTCGAGATAGCGCGACTCGAACTTGTGCGTGTCGGTCGCCAGCGTTTCCAGATCGCTGATGCCATAATAACTCGCGCCCACCGCAAACACGTTGCGGAATGCCAGCGCCGCCAACGTGGTGTACCCGCCGGCGCTACCGCCCTTGATCGACAGACGCCTTCCATCCACCAGCCCTTGATCGGCCAGGTAGCGCGCGCCATTGACGATGTCATCGATATCAACGATGCCCCACTGGCCGTTGAGGCGCTGGCGGAAGGCACGCCCGTAACCGGTGCTGCCGCCATAGTTCACGTCGAGAACGGCGAACCCGCGGCTGGTCCAGTATTGCGTGCTGAGGCTGAATGTGGCAGACGTCGCCCCGGTCGGCCCGCCGTGTGCGGTGACCAGTAGCGGCGGCTTCTCGCCTGCCGGTGCGGTGTAGTCGCGGTTCGCCGGCGGGTAGTAAAAGCCATAGGCCGTCAGCCCATTCTCGGTTGGGAACTCCACTTCCTGCGCGACCGACACATAGCCTGGGTCGATCTGCGTGAAGCGCTCGTCGCTCGATCGACGCAAGGTCTCAATCGCGCCGGAGCCAAAATCGAGCCGCATGATAGCGGAAGGCGCGCGCGGCGTTCCGGCGATGAAAAGCGCCTGGCGCCCGTCCACACGAACCTGCCGGATGTCGCTGTACACACCCAGCGTCGTCAGCACCCGCGTCGGGATATCCAGCGATGCCAGCGTGGACTGGCCGTTCTGCGTGTATGCGCACACGATCTGATCGGTCGAAGCGTAGCCGTAGACGCTCGCGCCCAACCCCCACTGCGGTTGCCCAAACTCCGCCGCCATGTCGGTCAGTCGCTCGATGCGCGATCCATTCCAACGGCACAGGTTCCACCAGTTGGATCGGTCGGAGGCGAAGGTCAGCATGCCGTCCGGCGACCACACGGGTTGGAAGATCGATTCCTCCTGACCACCGGCGACGCATTGCGCATCTACGAGGTCACCAGATTCGTCGAATCCGGCCGCCCACAGTTCGGTTCCATCCCATGGCATGTTGGGGTGATTCCAGGTCAGCCACGCCAGCCGCGCGCCGTCCGGGCTGAGGCAGGGTGTGGAGTAAAAATTGTTCCCAAAAATGAGCACGCGCCCGCCCGCTTCGTCGCCGCGCAGGTCGAGCGCCACGAGCGTGTTGACGGCCTCCTGTCCAGTGTTGGTGTGATCCTCGCGCACGGCGATCAACCGGTGACGCGTCCGGTCGACGACGACATCGGCATAGCGATAGGCGCTTTCGGGTGTCAGCGCTTCAGGCATTTCGCCCGCGCGCACGCGGTACAGGCGCTGATCCTTGAAGTTGGAGAAATAGACTGTCCCGTTGTCGACCATCCAATCTCCTCCGCCATACTCATGGACGCGCGAGCGCGCGTACCACGGCGCCGCGATGACGTCGGCGGTGGAACCATCCGGCGCGCGCCGCACGATCACCTGTCGCCCGCCTTCCAGCGGCCTACCCTCAGACCAATAGAGGTCCGCGCCGTCAATGGCGGTGTTGCTCAGCCCAATTGAAGCCGAGACGATCAAGTCCGAAGTGATCGGAGATTCCCAAGCGCCGCAGGGTGCAACTTTTGTGTGGGTCATAGTTACCAACTATTCATCATCTTCAGAAACCTTTCAACCACCAGTGGATCGAACTGCGTGCCTGCGTGACCGGTCAAATACTTGAGGACTGCATCTTTTGTCCAGGCCGGACGATAAGGGCGGTTAGAAGTCAATGCATCCCACACATCC
>Ga0073936_10004895_pt1 | contig 18295 bp, 10 predicted proteins | sample AliMusrvi5mmetaG_FD_87041 | JGI IMG/M metagenome (GOLD analysis project Ga0073936, IMG submission 87041) | Freshwater lake bacterial and archeal communities from Alinen Mustajarvi, Finland, to study Microbial Dark Matter (Phase II) - Alinen... | ecosystem: Environmental > Aquatic > Freshwater >... | reverse complement strand
GTATCAGGATCACCCCCCCGCCCGACGCCCCCGGAATGGCAAAGGTGTCAAAGTCCAGCGACCCGGCAGTACGTCCCAGTAGAAGAAACATCGCCAACAGGAAGGCCGCCCCCACATGTGACGCCACCAGATAGATCCACCCGGCAACCCGGACATCTTTCTTTTCGTGTTCAAAAGTCACGAGGAAGAAAGCCGCCACCGACATCACTTCCCAGGCCACCATAAAGAGAACCGCCTGCCGGGCCAACACCACCAGGGCCATCGCCGCCACAAAGATGTTGAAGAAAAACCACGAAGCCCCCAGCCTCTTCCGATCACGATAGGCCTGCAGATAGCTTCCCCCGTAGACCGCCGCTAAAGCAGAAAGCCCAAAAACAGGAATTAGAAAAAAGGCGGACAGAGCATCCATCCGGATATAAAACCCACCGCCCGGCACGGCCCAAGGCATACGGAAACCTGCCGCCCCCCCCCCCAGTAATCCCAGAAAGGCTGGCCATAGGCCCAACAGACAACCCACCACCGCCGACCCTGCACCCAGGCCTGTGGACCAACGTGGAGAGCGACTCCATGCCAGAGAAAGCGCACCCCCGCAAAACAAAATCACCAAAGCTATCAACAAAATATTCATAGGGAGAAGATGATGAAAGGCTAATGGGAACCATTTCCATTAGTCTCTTTTCGAAGTGCCCGCAAAGTGGCGAGAATTTCGTCCCGGGGCGCCTGCTGCTTTAGTATGGCCTTAAACCCCGGATTCAGCAACGCTGAAGCTAACCGGGAAAGCAGATAGAGGTGTACTCGCACCGTTGGGGAAACCAACGTGAAAAGCGTGTGGACCGGCTGATTATCAATCGCGCCAAACTCCACCGGTTTTTCAAGAAAGCACAGACAGATCGCCGGATGATTTACAGAAAGCACAATCGGGTTACGCACATGCGGAATGGCCACCCCCTCACCAATCCCGGTGGACGCCATCGCCTCACGTGCCAAAAGCACACGGAGCAGAAAATCCCGATCCATTTCTTGCGGCAGTTTCATAACCTCTACCACGGAACGCAGCACCGAATCTTTATCACTCCCCGCCAGCCGGTAAAAAATCCCACCAGCCTCAATTGATTCCGACAAATCCGGCATCAGTTCAACGGAGGTGTCAGGCTCCTGAAAGATTTCCGCAGAGACATTGATTTTCTGACCATTAGCCCATTCCAGTAATTCAGCCCGATTAAACCGGTACTGATCATTGACCTTGTACGCCGGAAGCTGTCCCTGCTGAATCCACCGATAGATGGATTTTTCAGAAACATTCAAAATTCTCGCCACATCATGAACGCCTAGTTGCATGGTTTCACCAAAAGTATTGATTAGACATTTGAGGACAAAAATTACGCCCGTGTCACCTAAAAGTCAATTGAGGGATTCGGAAAAAGAGTATGAAAGATGACCGCAACGCTGCAAAATCAAAAAAACTTGCCCGCACGGTCACTTTCATCATTGAACGCGGAGTTGGAAAACCTCATCGCAAAAACATCGTCCGCCGGCCCTTTCCGGGCAGACAATAGATATGCTGGTGCTTTAACCGCATCAGGCGATAAGGCGGATCACCCGCCCGAACCGCGCGTCGACCGAACAAACGATCCCCGAAGGCGGTGACATAGCCGGCTTTTTCTGCCGCTATTTCACCGGGCTTACTCGCAATCGCCCAGGGGAAACACATGTGGCGAACGGTATCGGAATGAAGCTGGGCATTCAGTTGCTGGCGGGCTGCCAGCAGGTCATCGAAAATAGCCACATCCCGTTGCGCCGGCGTTTCCTGTCGCCCCATAAACGATGCCGCCAATTTACGCAAACGGGTCTCCCAATCCGGTCGATGAAAGAATTCCACCCCGCCATTTTCGCGCACTTTCTGAAGACAAGCCGTAAAGGCGGCCGGGTTATCGTAGCGACACGCCGTGGAATACCGGGAGCGCTGCGTATAAAGCGGAGCACCTAGATCAGCAGGCGTAAGGTAGCGCTCCCCGTCCCCCGTATCGACCAGCGGGTATAGATGAGGATGACGCAAAAAACCGGGCGTCACAAAGCCACCAATAACGGAGTCAGCAAAGATCATCGTATGGCCCAAAGTATGGGCTTGGATATCCACCACACCAGTCCCATGCAGCGCGCGAAGTTCTCCCCAGGAAGCGAAGGGAGTCTCCGAGGAATCAATATCCGCCGGCGCACCTCCGGGACTTTCGATGGTGGGCCTCAAGGAAACCAGCTCGGTCATACGACCAGGACTGACATATGTAATCGCCTGAAGACCATGCTTTCGCAATAACGGCGCCACGACCGTCCACAAACTTGCCCAGGCGTCGTCAAAGCAAAGCGCTACCGACTTCGATTCCGGCTGAATCCCCTTTCGCACGTACGTGGCAATCACTTCCGAGGTTACTGTACGATAGCCGTTTTCAACCAGATACAACAGATAGGGTTCCAACCCGGCAACCGTCGCTTCATGGAAATGGAAAACCGGCAACCAACGGCCCAACGCCCCCCCCAACAGGAAAGCAGGATAACACCCCGTCAGAAGATCCAAGCCCCCCCGCAATGGGGTGTTTCGTTCAGTCAATGGAATTTTTCCGTTCATCGTGTTCAACTGATCTCAGTTGCGGAAAATAGCACCTCTTGATGGCGGCTTCAAGTCAACGATTCAGCCGACGGGCGGATGACTATAGGTTTACCCAAAACTCATATACACGCCCTTGGGGCCGGTGAGCGTATCATCCCACTTTTTCGGCTTTGAGGAACCGATGGTCCTGATCTTTTTGGAGGACAGCATAGCCGCTTTACCATCACGCCCCCCGACAGGAAGGCTAGCCGTTTCAAATTCCTGCTGGCAGATGGAGGCGGTCTCGGGCACATCGTATTGAACATAGAGGGTCGGATCCGCCTGATCCGTGAAAAATACAATATGTGCCCCTCGCGGAATACAACGGTATTCACGGTTCGTTACCAGGATGCTGGCAAACCGCTTGATGCGGGTAAACCCGTCTTCATGATAGGCCACCGTCAGAATCCGTTCACGATCGAGGATGGCACTATGAATCAGCCCGGCATCCACAAACAACTTTTCGGGCGGCGGGATGGCCTTATACCGTCCGTCCTTCCAAACCAGTAACAATTTATCAAGCGAAGAACACTCGAACAACAGCGTCCCGGCAATCTTATATCCCAGATACCCCTTGGCTTTATCCAGGTTGATCGTCAGTTCAGAGGCCGTCAGCTCACGAACTTCAACCGACTGGAATCGTTTAATTTGAGTCCGTCGCGGAAAATGGGGCCCATATTTCTTCTGGAGCTGCCGCAAATATCGCACGGCATAGCCCACCAGATTGGCCATATTCTCCCGCGACTCCGCAAGTTCCACACGCAACGCCTCCATTTCCTGCTGATTTTTGGTTACATCAAACAGGGAAATACGCCGGATCGGGATGCCTAACAACAACTCCATATCGGCATGCGTGATATCACGCTGGAGCTGAGGAAGAAACGGAATCAGCCCTGTCCGCACCACTTGCTCCACTTCCTCGTGGGTCTGGCAGGTTTCAATGGGAGTGTAAAGACGGTTCTGAACGAAGATCTGGAGCAACGTCTTGCGGTGCAACTCCTCGGTCAGGCGTTTCTGTTCCACCTTCAGCCGGCGCTGGAGTAACTCCAGCAGACGTTCCGTATTATACTGGAGCACCTGCTCCACATCCATTTCGGTCGGGCGGCCAGCCCGGATGACCATGATGCGACTGGCTACCTGGACCTCACACTGAGTGAACGCAAAGAGGGTCTCAACCGCCCGCGCCGCCTCCTCTTCGGGCTGTAACTGAATCTCAACCTCCACCGCATCCGCTGTGTAATCACTGATACTACGGAGCTTAACCTTACCCTTGCGCGCAGCCTCTTCAATAGAGGCAATCAGGGAATCGGTATTGGTGCCAAAAGGCACCGAACGCACGACCAGGGTCTGGGCATCACGAATCTCGATAGTTGCCCTGACACGGACAGCCCCCTTGCCTTTATCGTACCCAGACACATCCATCAAACCACCTTGCTGAAAATCCGGATAGACCTCAAACGGCCGCTTCTGAAGAATCGCCACCTGGGCTTCGAGCAGTTCGTTGAAGTTGTGCGTCAGAATACGGGTGGACAGCCCCACGGCAATCCCCTCCGCACCCAGAAGGAGCAACAAAGGAATCCGGGCGGGCAACGTCACGGGCTCTTCTTTGCGCCCGTCATAGGAGGGAATGTAGTCGGTTAAATTCGAATCAAAGATTTCATCCCGGGCAAGCGGAGTCAGGCGACACTCGATATACCGTGATGCGGCGGCTGGATCGCCCGTGTACAAATTTCCAAAATTCCCCTGCCCCTCAATCAGATATTGCTTATTGGTCAACGTGACCAACGCATCCGCAATCGAGGCATCCCCATGGGGATGGAACTGCATGGCATAACCAACAATATTGGCGACTTTGATAAACTTCCCGTCATCGTTTTCAAACAGCGAATGCAGGATCCGGCGTTGAACCGGCTTCAGCCCGTCCTCGATGTCAGGAATAGCGCGATCCCGGATGACATAGGAAGCATAGGTCAAAAAGTTATCGTTCACCAACCGTTTGAGCGGACCGTCCTCCACGGCGGTAATATCCCGCACCACGATTCGCCCTTGGGGCTCGCCTGGCACCTCGGCAGGAACCGCCACCGCCAGTTCCTCATCGTCAAACAGCTCCTGTTGATCGCTCAATAGATTATTCCCCAGCTAAAGCGCGATCCACCTTCAGAATAGCCTGCACCAATTCTGAATGAATATCACGGAAAGGCAATCGCCCCACAATCATGGGAACGACATCCGCGGCGTAACCGCCGCGAGCCGCCGCGGTCTTATCCGGCGCATAACCCATCGTCCCGTTGGTCACGGCCATTAATAGCATGATCGGCGCCTTGGCAGCGGCAACCGCCTCATTTTTGATGGCTTGCATGACTTCCAGAGGAGTGCCTATCAGCTCTACGGGACCAAGCCGGATCCCCTGGATTTCCCCGGTCTGGATCTGGAGGTTTTCCCCACTTTCAATGCGGCTGATGATGGAGCGCAGGGCGAGCATCGTGACCACAGCCATACGCATCTCCCCATTTTCATCCGATGCATCGTCGGCGCAGGCGATCGCCTCCTTTTCTGCGAGCAGTTCTTTGATCCGCTGCAAAGGAAGATCTTTGGAAGTGAAGTTCTGCATCACATCCACACATTTCAGGCGGTCCACGGCCACAGGTTGCGCAGTCTGCAGCCCCTGCCGGACGGAATTGGCGAAACGGGCCGCAATGACATCGAGCGCCAGCAACGATTCCCGTTCGGGTTTATGAACCACGCAGGAATTGACATCGCCCTGTGCGCCCTGTAGAAAAAGACCAACTGACCCCGGATTCTCACGCTCCAGATTATTCATGGCAACACCGCAATAATCACCGTGGATATAGCGCGTCTGTTGACAGCAAACCACCGGATGACATCCAAAATAGGCCATGAACCCGCTCATTTCGCGACTTTTTTTGTTCACAAATTTCATCACATGGCACTGGGTATCCGTAAGTTCCGGCTTGGCCGGACGCCAGTCGGGCCGCAGAACGTCTTTCAGCGGCGGGGCATCTACGTCGTACTCGCGATTCAATCCGACACCTTCGCAGGGTACTAAGGCGTGAAGCATGTCCACTTCCTGCAAACGCTCGAAGGCGCCTACACAAGCTTTGACGACCCGGCCCGGCAATAGTGCAGTATAAGGAGCATCCCCCTCACCCCAACCGTTCAAAGAACTGGCGTTGGGCCCACTGTGGGTATGGGTACAGTGCACCATGATATTCGTCGCTGGAACGCCCGTCTTCCGGGCAACCCGCTGCTTGACCTCCTGTGCGATTTCAGCACTGACGCCAATCAGATCACAACTGACCAGAATAGCCGTAGTTCCGTTCTGCTCAAACGCGGCAGCACGCGCTTTCAAGACATCCCGCACCCCGATCGAATAACGATGCAGGAACGGGCCAAATCCACTCAGTTCAACTCCGATTCGCGGCGTAATGTCCACTTCAAAAAATCCAGCATTCATAATGAGTCTTCCTAGATCATGGTTTCAAAACTCTGGAAATAATCCGATCGCAGAAAATACCGCAATTCACCCGATCCGGCAATCTATCCAAATTGCTAAAAATTGACCATTGTTGCTTTCTATCTTTTTAACTGTTTCTGGCGCCAATGGGAATAGGCAGAAGAGCAGGAAAAGCCCAGGGCGGCGGCAATTTCCTTCTGACGGGCACCCTGAGCTTCCATTTCCGTAATCCGGCTGACCCGCGAGAGATTGATGTAATCATGTACCTTATAACCGGTCTTCTGCTTGAAAAGACGCAGAAAGTGGAATTTGCTGTAACCGGAAATCCGGGCGAGTTTCTCAATATTCAGGCCGCTCCCCGAAGTATTACGAATATGCTCCTCGATCAGGCGGATGATGTTACGCTGCCGCCGATCGGGCGTTGCCGGATCCCCTGCCAGCTTGTCATCCTCCTCTAAATCCGACTCGATCAACTCAATGAATACGAGCGAAAAAATCGACACTAAGCGTTGGCGCTTTAAATCTTCATCCAATGTCGAATCCTTCAGTTTACCCCATTCCTGGCTGAGCAGATTAGATAACCCGGGATTATCCACCAATAATTCACGCTTGAAGGAACTCACCCGTCCATTCGTAATAGTGACCAATCTGGCAATGATGCGTTTCTGAACGAAGAATATCCATAGATGCACTCCATTACTTCCAGGCGCATACCCCTGCCCATGCCTCTCACCAACATCGAAAAGGAGAAATGTTCCGGGCTGACAAGCGTAAAGCCGATGATTCAGACTGCCAATCACATTCCCGGCAAAACAAAACACCACCTCCCGATGCGGATGTGCATCACTATGACTTTTTAACCATTCCATGTGAGCGCTATCCTGTTTCACCGGACATTCGGGTGGCAGACAGGAACAAACAAATCGCCATCGCTCCGGATGGGTGAGCCTTTCGCGATATTGAGGTGAAAATAATAAACGCATGATCCACGCGCAGAATATTTAGCAATTATGATCAATTTTTAGCAATTTGCATCAGTCCAAAGTAGTTGCTATTCACTGACTTTTCAAGCATATTCAACTCGTTACGCAAAACATTTGCAGCAATTATCAACAATGGAAAAGAGGGTATGACCATGGCAAAATTAGCATTACTCGGCGGGAAACCAGTGACAACCCAAAAAATTGGCCCCATGCCCTGGCCGCCGCGCTCGGAAAGCACTGCGGAAGCGCTGAAGCAGGTTTATCTCTCCGGCCAGTGGTCGTTCAACAGTGTTGAGGAACAGGCGTTTGAAAAGGAATTCGCGGCCTACACCGGTGCCAAACATGCCATCTTTATGGTGAACGGCACCGTCACCCTGGAAGCCGCCCTGGCCGCACTGAATGTCGGGCCCGGTGATGAAGTGATCGTTCCGGCCTTGACCTGGATGGCAACCGCCATGGCGGTTCATTACGTTGGCGCCAAACCGGTGTTTGTCGACATCGAGCCCACCACCTTGTGCCTCGATCCGGAAAAGTTTAAACAGGCGATCACCCCCCGCACCAAAGCCGTGATCCCGGTTCACCTCCTTGGCTCAATGGCCCATTTGGACAAAATCATCGCCACGGCCAAAGCCCATAAGATTGCCGTGGTTGAGGACTGCGCCCATATGCAAGGCGGATTCTGGAAAGGCAAAGGCGTCGGTGCCATTGGCGATATCGGATCCTTCAGCTTCCAGCAATCCAAAACCTTGTCATCAGGCGAGGGCGGCATCTGTCTGACCAATGACGATGAACTGGCGGATCGCCTTTATCGATTCAAACACATCGGTTATGGCCGAGGCGCAGAACAGGGCGGAGCCAAGGCCGGCCCGCCGGAAGGGCTCCGCTGCCACAATTACCGTTGTACGGCCTTTCAGGCCGTAATCCTTCGCCACCAGTTGAAAGCCTTGCCAAAGCTGATGAAAACGTATGCGAGTAACGTGGCCACCATCAAAAAAATCCTCACCGGCGTCAAGGGCGTCAGGATTCAAGAACCCGGGGCCAAAGCAACCCAACAGGGTTATTACAACCTGGCTTTTATTTTCGACAGCGCGCCCATGAAGGATATCCCGCAGGACACCATTATAGCTGCTTTAAATGCCGAGGGCATGGCTTGTGGCGGCACTTACGGACCGGTGTACAAGCACACCCTCTACAATGCGCTCCCAAGCGAGTACCGCATCGCAGGCGGAAGCTGCCCGGTCGCAGAGATAACCGGCACCACCCGCACCGTGACGGTGAGTCACTACACCCTGAGCAACAGCAAAAGCAATATCCGCAAAATCGGGGAAATCATCAAAAAGGTGGTTACCAACGCGGCGGAATTAAAGGATTACGTTCCGGCGACAAAATAAGCTCATTAACCTAGTCCCGAGTCATTAAACAACGGAACACGCGAAAATCGTGTGTTCCGTTGTAGTTTTAACTGCTGAGGTTAAAGTCTAGCGGAAGTCGAACGGCATGGCCTTACGGAGTAGCCTCCACCACCAGGTTATCCATGATATACTGTCGACGCTCGGGCGTATTCCGCCCCATATAGAAGCTCAAGAGCGCCGGGATACTGTGCCGATTCTTCACCAACACCGGAGTCAGCCGCATATCCGGCCCAATGAACTGCTTGAACTCGCCAGGCGAGATTTCGCCCAAACCTTTGAACCGGGTTACCTCCGCGCCCCGCCCGATTTCTTTTACCCTCGCATCGCGTTCCTCTTCGGAATAGCAATACATCGTCCGTTTGGCATTACGCACACGGAACAGGGGCGTCTCCAGGATATAGACATGACCTCCGTGTATAATCGGTTCAAAAAATCGTAGAAAGAAAGTCAACAACAGGTTACGGATGTGAAGGCCATCCACATCGGCATCCGTCGCCATTATCACCTTCTGGTAACGGATCCGCTCCACCGATTCCTCCACATCCAGGCTGCGCATGAGGTTGTAGAGCTCCTCGTTGCGGTACATCACATCACGATTCAGATCACAGGTATTGAGCGGCTTGCCGCGCAACGTGAACACCGCCTGATTGGACACATCCCGACAACTGGTGATCGAACCGGCCGCTGACTGCCCCTCGGTAATGAATAGCATGGTCCCTTCACCCGTCCCGTCACTCTTGTCGAAATGAATCTTGCAGTCCTTCAACTGGGGCACACGAATGGAGGTGGCACGGGACCGCTCGCGGGCCATCTTCTTAATGGACTGTAATTCCTTGCGTAACTTGACCGTCTCCTCAATCTTCAGGATCGCCTTTTCGGCCGCCTTCGGATCGCGGTGCAATAAATCCACCACCGCTTCCCGCACCTGCTGCACCAGATCACTCCGGATTTCCGTATTACCCAACTTGTTTTTCGTCTGCGACTCGAAGACAGGATCCTTCAGTCGAATGGCCATGGCGCCCGCCATCCCCTCACGGACATCATCCCCCTCGAATTTACCTTTGGAATATTCATTGAACGCCTTGACCAGCCCTTCCCGGAAGGCGCTCAAATGCGTTCCCCCGTCGCTGGTGTATTGCCCATTCACAAAAGACAGGAAGACTTCCTCAAACCGGTTGGTGTGCGTAAAGGCTAATTCCAAAGTTTTGGAACGGAAATGCAGAACGGAATAAAGCGCCTCATCCCCCACCTCATCCTCCACCAGATCCTTGAGCCCGTCCTTGGAGATATAGGCCGAGCCGTTCCATTCGATTTTCAAGCGGGCGTTCAGGAAGGTATAGAGCTGGATCCGGCGTTTCAAATGCTCCGGGAGAAAGACCACCTTCCCGAAAATTTCAGGATCCGGCTCAAAGACCACCAGCGTACCATCCGGTTCCTCGGTCTTCCCCTTGGATTCATTGATCAGCTTGCCGCGCTTGAATTCAGCGGCAGAAAATTCCCCGCCCCGATGACTGCACACCCGGAAGGCCACCGAAAGCGCATTAACCGCCTTGGTGCCCACCCCATTGAGGCCCACACTGAATTGGAAGACATCATCATTGTACTTGGCACCAGTATTAATCCGGGAGACACATTCAACCACCTTGCCCAGCGGAATACCACGCCCGTAATCCCGGACCGTGACCTTGGTGCCCTCCACCGCCACCACCACGCGATCCCCATAGCCCATGATGAATTCATCAATCGCATTATCCATCACTTCCTTGACGAGCACATAGATGCCATCATCGTAATGGGAGCCATCACCCACACGCCCGATATACATTCCGGTCCGTTTACGGATATGCTCCAGCGAAGAAAGCGTTTTGATCTTGCTCTCATCATAGTTATGTTTTTTTGCCGCACTCATAAATGGAAAGGCGCGTATTGTACTGATTTGAGCGCGGAAGAAAGTAAAAAAGATTTCACCGGGCAGGCGGACCGTGCGTCTGGCCTTTGACCAGCTCCATGTCAAAACAATGGCGTTGGCCGAACTCAGAACCGGAAATTATTTCGTGAATTTTCGCCACCATCTTTTCAACAGGTATGACCAGCGTCGTAAGATCAGGATTGTAGGCTCTCGACATGCCATCGAACCCCGTCACGGTCAAATCCTCAGGAACCCGGACCCCGGCCGCACGTAAACTGTTGAGAGCCAAACAAGCCGGACTATCACCGTGGAAACAGGCGGCCGTGACCCCCTGTTCCTTCATCACTTTGATCATTCCGTTCACGGTAAACACCGGGGGCAAGTCGACGACCGCCAGGCCTTCACTCTCAAATACCTCGTAATACGGGGTATTATTGCTCCCACGCCCGGCACTGGGAAGGACAATAACGCGGTGTCCAAGTTGCTTCAGAAGCCTGGCCAACCTTCGAAGATGCACCATCCGGTTGACACCCACAAGGGCAACACCGCGATCAAGCATTTCTTTCTCGCCGAGAGGAGAACCAAACGGATAATTATAGATGATCGTACGCGTATTCTTGAGATATCGGGCAATGTTCCCATCACGATATTCTTCGCCGGCATGACTGTTATGAATCCACACCAAATCGGTCACGCGCCGCGCAAGCACTTCCCTTACGGCCGATTCAACCAGGTCACGAGGCGTCATAATAATCTCCAACCCCTGCTTGTCTTCGCTAAGCGTATCGACAAGCAGGTGGAATGCCTCAATAAGATGGCTGAAGATCTTGCCCACGTGCATGATGCCGATGACACGCGTCGGCGCCGCCCGCAAATGGCAGGCATGACGCGAGGGCACGTAACCACGCTGCGCCAAATGCTCCCGTACGCGCTGGATCGTATTTTCGGACAACCGTACCTGGTGCTCCCGGCCATTCACTACGGCCGAGACCGCAACGCGCGATAACCCGAGTTCTGCCGCCATCTGCGACATCGTAAGGGCACTAGAGTTTTTTCGTTTGCGCAACATCTGATGAGTATCAATCCCCCTGGCTTCCGCTCCTGATTGACTCCGCATTAACGGTGCGTACCGCTTCCACCAAGGCGGCCAAGTTATCAAGGGGAGTCCCCGGCAGTGCACTGCAAGAACCTCCCAATATATGGCGGCGCCGGACATCCAGTCGGTGTAAAAGGGCGATTCCTTCGGCCTTAACCTCGAATGCCGAGCGATTCAACAGAAAATTCAAATCGAGATTTCCCTTACTGACCACAGATTCGGGCAAAGTGTCCATAAAAGCGGGCAGATCGTTCACATCGCCGCTGGGAGGGGCTTGGAAACCTTCCAGAATGTCGGGTGCCAGATCGGCATAAAATCCGTCATCACGCAGGGCGGCCATTCGCCCGCATTCATGCAGATAATAAAGGCCACCGAGCGAACACACCTGTTTCCGTAATGCCAGCATATAGGGCAGGGCGTAGCGGCGCAAGAGGGGCGGGGAATAAAGCGTACCCTCGGTACCCTCGAAAATGATCTTAATCCCGCATTCGTTGGCCACCTTTGCCGCCACCATACTCAAGGAGGCATTTAAAGCACAAATCTGGTCCATCCGTTCCGGCTCATCCATAAAAAGAAGAATAAGATCGTTAGCCGCGAAAAGACTGAAACAGCGGTGGGGGGCACTGGCAATAAAGTAAGGGATGGCCCGTTGACCCGCCTCTTCGACCACCCGCTTAAGAACGGGGCGGCACTGATCAATGCGGTCGATCGAACGGCGAATGAAATAGTCATAGGCGTCGAGGTCTGCAGGCGAGGAAAAGGGATAGTGGGAAATCTGACGGGAATGGAAAGGCTCAAAGGTATCCACCAAAGTGTTGTCACCCTGCGGGGTGCGGATGACGTTGACACGGTGAAGGTTTTCCCGCTCTTCGACTTCATGGGTGTCGTAATCAAGCATCCCAATCTCAACCCCGAGCACCTCAAAGAAGGGAACAAAGCCACACGTCCGGCCGACAGCAGCGATATCTTCAATGACACGCGAGTCACAAGAAGAACCGAGCCAGCGATGCCCATGAAGCTGCTGCACCATCACGTTCGTGAAGAGGGGGCTGGCCGCCAATCGTTCCGGGCGCTTACCCTGAATGAAGTCAAACATCTCAGAAGCTGTCTGCATAACAAATTTTTTCCTTTTTATCCCCCCCCGCTCGCCAGTGGCCAATACAACAACATCAACCAAAACGGCACACCGTCTTCGGGTATAATCTGTTAAGCGTTAGAGATTGTCATGCTGAGAGCCGAAAAACAAGCGAAACGACACTATGCGGATAGCCACCTGTCTATCTTTTCCATCCATGTTAAATTTCCCTCATCACCGAATAGAAAACACGGTACCGGCCACGTCCGGCATCCAGGTGATCGCACCGAAGTTGGTCACGGTTCCTGATAAGGCATGCTGCCGGGAATGCACAATCAGAGTCTTGAAATTCAGATCCAGCACCGTGTTTGCCGACTGCAGCCAGATGTCACCGACAGAAAAGTCATTCGCAAGCCGCATGGCCGCCACATTGGTAACGTTCAGCGTGGCTCGATCTACCTCTCCGGCAACATAGTTCGTGCTCGGCGGAAAATCAGTGTAACCACCACTGTTGCCTTTGTTATCCAGCCAAATGGTACCGCGTCCGACCCGATCGCTGGCGCGCTGCTGATAGATCGTTCCTGCGCCGGCATTGCACGAGGTGCCCAGAAGCCTTGTTCCTCCAAACACTTGGATCGGACCAGTATACCCGGAGAAGTCCGCCCCTGCATTCGTCACCACCAACGCCACACGTCCACCACCACCTGCACACTGCCCCCCAGTGGACATACCACCATTTGCCCGGATAGTGCCCCCCCCCGTCATCACACCAGTGAAAAGGAAGATACCTCCACCAGATCCCGTATAGAAAGCCGATTGCGCCCCATCCGCGCAAAGGAGCCCTTCATTGCAGAGCGTTCCCGCAACCATCAGCAAAATGCCCCCACCACCTGCCGTACTTGATCCGCCACTCCCCAGGTTCGTGGCAGCCACAATCGAACCGTAACAAGGTCCACTGCCCTGGAGAGCATCCCCGCGCCCGCCGTAACTGCCTGCATTGGCCCCTCCCGGTCCCTTGCCAAGCGTGAATCCTTTCCCGGTAACGTCAACGGCTCCACCCGAATCCACCGTCAGATTTCCAAGCACGGTCACATTCAGTTTATTTTGTTCAGTCGCGGCATTAGCCGAATGCGTCAATGTGCCGCCCCCTAACACGAACAGGCTGTTGCTGACGGTGCAAGGCTGGTTCAGGATCAGCGTGCCATTCGTCGAAACCACGATTTGTTCAGCCACCGTCAAAGCAGAATTAACGGTCACCGTCGCCGCTTGACTGCCACCTCCCACTATCAACCCCAACACCGTGACCGCTCCCGTAATGGTCATCGGGTTCGCCCCATCCACCTGTACCCGCGTATTCGCATCTGGCACCCCCGCAGGCGACCAGTTGGATGCTGTATGGAAATAGATGTTGTTCGTTCCCAGCCACACCGACGGCGCCACAAAAACCCAATTGGTATTATTGCCGCCATTCATCGAAAAGGACGCCGGAATAGGCAGCCCCGCACTCGCATCGCTATCCTGAACATTCACGCCACGCACGGATCGATACCCTGACACCGCCAGCCGCCATGGCAGGCCGAGTTCGGAACTCTGCAGGGTAATGTTCGTACTCGCAGCGGAACCGAGCAGCACGAGATCCCGTAACGAAACCGTATCCCCCTGCTGGAAGGTAATGTTGCGCGTGCCGCTCACCGCCTCGCACCGTAATTCCGTGGCCGAAAATCCATTCCCAAAGATGACGATCCCCACATTATTGGCCACATTAACCCTATAAAAAATCTGATTCGCCAGGTTGGCCATCTGATCATCTCGACCCGCAAGTATAACCGTGGAGAAGGCCGGTGTGAAGGTGCCGCCCGTGAAATCCGTATCCGCACAGAACGTAATGGTTTCCAGTCCCGACGCAATCAACGTGCCCGCCACCACGGCATTGTTCGAGATCGTCAAGTTATACCCAGCCAACGCCAGTGAAGCGCCCGCTTGAATCGCGATGCCACTGACCGTCCGGGCAGCATCCAAAACAGGATAGTGCGGCCGCGCGGCGGGAATCTGCACAAAATCCTCGGCCAACGGCGAACGGCCCAGACTCCAATTAGTCCCTTCCGACCAGCCCGTGTTGTGATCACCGGTCCAGAGATTGGTCTCACCGGAACCTGCTTGCATAAAGACCCAGTTAAGGTTCCCGCCCCGATCCAGGGAGTTAAGGGCAATCACCGGCGCGCCCACGCCTATGAGCGCATCAGAGTCCTTAACATCGACATCCACCACGGATTGTTCCGCCGACGCATTGACATTTAGTTTCCAAGGCGTCCCTTCACTCGTCGACCGCAACACTAGATTGGACGCTATTTCAGAGCCCTTCAACGTCAAGCGTCCCTGCGCAGCAATCGTATTCGTCTGGCCCGCCTGAAATAGAAGTGTTTTGCCACCGGTATTAGTACAGGTTAACCCCATAAACAGGTTGGTTCCATAAACAGTGGAGGTGGATGAGGTGCCTCCAGCGAGGATAACCTGGGATCCCCATTGGGCCTCAAAGCTCGCTGTATTGGACCAAACGCCACCCACCGTCAGGGTTTGATTACTGCACAGCAGCAGATAGGCACCATTTCGTATGAGCACATTCCCCACCACGGTATCCGTCACATTCGAAGAGATCTCTGTTGCATAGGCGGTGATCGCATTGTTGTCGATGATCAGCGTCCCTTCGTGAAGTCCCTGAGCCGCCGTGCGCAGGTACACGGTTCCGGCACCGCCCCATGTCCCGGAATTGGTTCCTCGATAAGCCGTGATCGGCCCGGTATATGTCGAGAAATCGGCACCCGTACTGGTCACTACCAGTGCAATCCGCCCGCCACCGCCCGCGCCTTCACCACTCGTAACCGTCCCACCATTTGCCCGGATCGCGCCAGACCCGGTCAATGCGCCGGCGGTCAGGTAGATGCTACCACCGGACCCCTGGTAATAACTCGAACAGCCCCCATCCGCGCAGATAATGCCCTGATTGCTGATCCCCCCTGAAACCATCATTTGAATGGCACCGCCACCACCGGGACTAAAGCCGCCTCCACTCCCCAAGTTTGTGGGTGCCACAATCGAACCGTACGGGTGCGTGCCAGTTGGATCAACGGGAGATCCCCCGGGAACCCCGCTACCTCCCCCTCGCCCACCATAACTGCCTCCTTTGGTGCCAGCACCGGGACCATTCCCCGAACTGTAACCCCTGGTTGACACATCGATCCGCCCCCCCGGTTGCACGTTCACCGAACCATTGACGGTCAGGTTGATCTTGTAGGCTTCCGTACTCGCATTGGCGGTGTGGGTCAGAAGGCCGCCATCTGCAATAGTAAGATTGCCGGATAACGCATGAGCCTTATCGGCACGCAATTCAGCGTTGGTACCAATCGTAAGAGAGGTCGCCGGACTGAAAGTGGATCCTGTGGCGCTGATCCCGATAAAGAGATTGGAATAGACAAATACCGCAGGCGTCAGCAACGTCCCGCCGGAAATCCAGATACCTTTACTGGCACTGCCACCGCCCACCAGCATGGTATTGGTCAAGATCAGGGTGTCGTCTGAACCGATGTTCAAGGTGGCCCCGTTAGTGAGCGTAATGCGGCTGAAGTCATAAGTCACCGCTTCCATGCCACTGAGATCCGTATTAGCGGAACCATAGCCTATAATCCCACCGTAATTATTAACGATGAGTTCACCTTTGCCGGGAATATTCGCCGGGGTCTCCAGATAAATCGTCCCGGCGCTTGATTTAGAATTGATTCCATAGGTCGAGATGACCCCGGTGAAATCCGAGAAAACGGCGCCAGGATTCGTCACGATCAGCGAAATTCGGCCCCCTCCTCCCACCGTATAACCGCCACTCCCTATACCGCCATTTGCCTGAATGGCGCCGCCCCCGGTCAATGCGCCAGCCAGCAGATAGATGCTCCCGCCGGAACCCGTATAGTAAACTGACGGTCCCCCGTTCGCACAAAGAAGCCCGTCGTTACGAATGATGCCCCCTACCCTCAATCGAATCGCCCCGCCACCCCATGTAGAGGAGCCACCGCTACCCAGATTAGTCGGTGCTATGATCGAACCATAGCATGGACCACTGCCCTGGCCAGGATCACCGCGTCCACCATAGCTGCCAGCACTGCCGGTACCAGGTCCCTTGCTATTAGCATATCCCCTGCCCGTGACGTCGATAGCGGCATTGGAGCCCACGATCAAATTGCCACCAATCGTCACACTCAGCCTATTGGACTCGTAATTCACGCTGGGATTGATAATGTGAGTCCATACGCCATTACTGATCGTACAATCTCCGGTAATGCTGAGATTGGTGAATCCGGTGGTTCCATACACCGTCGCCACAGTGACTGTACCCGCATAACCGACCTGTACCCAGGAACCCATCTCACGATTCAAATCCCAGGTCATATTCTTATTGGTGGTCCCATCGAGGATCACAACGTCTCCGTTCGTCGGCGCGACATCACCCACCCAGTTCGTCGGGTTACTGGCCAAGGCATTGGCCCCACCGCCGTCCCAAGTACGATCCGCCGCCAGAGCGGACATCGCAGAAAACGCAACAGTCCATAGTACCCAGCGCAAAACATTAATTTTCATCATCCCCTCCTTTTCATCCCCCCACTTCAAGACGAAATCATTCGCGCCCGAAACCAGTCCTTTGGTTCGGATTATACTGCATCCATCCCTTCATCACCGAATAGAAAACACGGTACCGGCCACGTCCGGCATCCAGATGATCGTTCCGAAGTTGGTCACGGTTCCTGATAAGGCATGCTGCCGGGAATGCACGAGCAAAGTCTTGAAGTTCAGATCCAGTGTAGTGTTGGCCGATTGCAACATGACATCTCCCACCGTAAAGTCGTTCACGAGTCGAAGCAGTGCCGCATTGGTGACGTAAAAGGTGGCCCGATCCATCTCCCCGGCAACATAATTCGTACTCGGAGGCACATCGGTATAGCCACTGACCAAACCATTGTCCAGCCAAACCGACCCATGGCCCGCACGATTCGCCGCCACCTGTTTGTAAATCGTCCCCGCCCCGCCTCCGTAGGCAGTAATGATCCCGTTAATTCCCGATAAATCAGCACCAGCATTCGTCACCACCAGGGCAATCCGTCCGCCACCGCCACCCCCACCATACGCACGAATGGTGCCGCCACCGGTCAACATTCCCGCCGTCAGATAGACGCTACCACCCGAACCCCACTGTCCATACTCCTGCGCCATCACGGCATCTGCACACATGACCCCGTCATGGCGCAACGTGCCCCCAACTTGAAATCTAATGGCACCCCCTCCTGATGCACCATAGAAGCCTCCACTGCCAAGATTGGTGGGCGCCACAATCGAGCCGTAACAAGGACCAGCGCCAACACGTCCCCCGTAACTGCCCGAACTCCATGATCCGTTATAACCAGGTCCATATCCAGTCGCATACCCTTTCGCCGTCACATTCACGATCCCGTTTACATCAAAACCCGCATTGCCATACACCGTCACATTGATCTTGCTGGACTCCGTGGTCTGGGGCCCATCATGGGTTAGCATACCTCCCGACAAGACATAGAAGCCGTTACTGACCACACAAGGCCGATTGAGTACCAACACGCCGTTACTCAACACCGTAATGTTTTCCAAAACAGTTAATGCCGCATTGACCGTCCCCGTCGCC
>Ga0073936_10004893_pt1 | contig 18301 bp, 15 predicted proteins | sample AliMusrvi5mmetaG_FD_87041 | JGI IMG/M metagenome (GOLD analysis project Ga0073936, IMG submission 87041) | Freshwater lake bacterial and archeal communities from Alinen Mustajarvi, Finland, to study Microbial Dark Matter (Phase II) - Alinen... | ecosystem: Environmental > Aquatic > Freshwater >... | reverse complement strand
ATGTATGGGATTCATGTTCATACTGCTGTGCTTGAGGCGGGTGAAACTGAAACGGGAGCGACGGTGCATTTTGTCAATGAGGAATACGACAAGGGAGAGATTCTGCTTCAGCGAACCGTACCCGTCTTGCCGGATGATACACCGGAGACTCTTGCTGCAAGGGTGCTGGAATGCGAACACAGGCTTTATCCTGATGCCCTTGAGAAGCTGCTGGCCTTACGGAGATCATGAGCGCCAGCACTCTCAAGATCAGTGAAATTTTTCACTCCATTCAGGGAGAGGGTTCCTTTGCTGGCTGGCCCTGCGCTTTTATACGGCTTGCAGGGTGCGGCCATGGCTGCGTCGGGTGCGACACCGGTTACGCTGAAAATGAGGCCGTCGAACGGGAGATAGAAGAGATTATTCAGAGAGCGCTCACCTTTCAGGCACCCTTTATTGAAATCACCGGTGGGGAACCTCTGCTTCAGCCAGCAGTTTACCCGCTGATGAAGCTGCTCTGTGATCTTGATCAAAAGGTACTGCTTGAAACTGGAGGATTTATCTCTGTCGAAAAGGTAGACAATCGGGTCCATAAAATCATTGACCTCAAACCGCCATCTTCTGGCGTAGCACAACAGAACAATCCCGATAACATCCGTCTTGCGCTTAAAGCGGAACTTCCCCATCGCCACACTTTTGAATTCAAAATCGTCATTGCCGGAAAGGAAGATTATGAGTGGGCAACATCACTGCTGCATGAACATCGACTGACCGAATCGTTCACCGTCATGATGGGAGTTGCATTCGGCAAACTTGATCCTGCCGAACTTGCCGAATGGATGCTCCGCGACCGCCTCCGGGCAAGACTCCAGCTCCAGCTCCACAAATACCTCTGGGATCCCTCAAGAAGAGGCGTATAGTTTGGCTTTGCCCCCTCTACTCCTTACCTTTCCTCTCTCTGTTTTCTTTTGCTCATTATCTTCTTGTCCATTGTCAACGATCAACTGTCAACTCTCAATCGTCGTTCCGCTCTTCAATGAACGGGAATCGCTACCTGAGCTGCTCGTGCAACTCTATGCCGCCATGGGCGAAAAGGAGTTGCACGCCCTCTTTCAGGAACCGTTTGCGTTTGAAATTATCATGGTTGATGATGGCTCCACCGACGATTCGTGTACCCTGATCGGCAGCTTGATTCCCTCAAGGCCGGAGCTTCGCCTCATCTCGTTTCAGAGAAATTTCGGAAAAACCGCCGCGCTCTCCGCAGGATTCATGGCAGCGACAGGCAACTATGTCTGCACCATTGATGCCGACATGCAGGATGACCCATTTGCGATAAAGGAGATGATCAAAAAGCTGCAAGAAGGGTATGATCTGGTCAGCGGATGGAAACAGCATCGGAAGGATCCACTCTCCAAAACCATTCCTTCAAAGCTTTTCAACGGAGTGACCCGTCTTTTTAGCGGCATCACCATTCACGATTTCAACTGCGGCCTGAAGGTATACCGCAAAGAGGTGACCCGTCGCCTGGAACTGCATGGCGACATGCACCGCTACATTCCGGTACTTGCCCAGTGGATGGGGTTCAGGATTACTGAGTTGCCAGTCAAGCACCATACAAGAAAGTTTGGTTCCACCAAGTATGGCTCATCAAGGTTTTTTTCTGGGTTTTTCGATTTTCTGTCAGTGCTCTTCATTACACGGTATCTTCGCCGCCCGATGCACTTTTTTGGCATGGCTGGCCTCATAAGCTTTCTCTTAGGCTTTCTCATCAGTCTCTATGTCACGCTCGATAAAATCCTGCTCAATAAGCCAGTCAGCAACCGCCCGATTCTTTTTCTCGGCATTCTGCTGCTCATTCTTGGCGTCCAGCTTTTTTCGACTGGCCTGCTTGGCGAAATGTTCTCTACATCATCAGCCATAGGTAGCTCATTTACTGTTCGTGAAACGCTGAATCTCACTGTCGGACAGGCCAGAAATTTCAATACAACCGATTAATGGTAATTCTTTTATGAAACGGGTTGGAGCACATGTCAGTACTGCCGGAGGAGTAGAAAATGCCCCACTTCATGCGGCAGCCATCGGAGCAAAAGCCTTTGCCCTCTTTACCAAAAACCAGCGCCAGTGGAAAGCTCCAAAACTTACACCTACCTCAATTGACGCATTCCAGAAAAACTGCAGCAATGGCGGCTTCAAGCCTGGGCACATCTTGCCTCACGACAGCTACCTGATCAATCTTGGAAGTCCTGATCCCGAAAAGCTCATACGAGCACGCGAAGCTTTTATCGAAGAGATGCAGCGTGTTGAAGAGCTTGGGTTGCTTCTGCTGAACTTTCATCCAGGGAGCCATCTGAAAGAAATTGCTGAAGAAAAATGCCTGCAACTGATTGCCGAATCAATCAATATCTCACTCAATGCCACAAAGGGAGTGACTGCCGTCATTGAAAACACCGCTGGACAGGGTACCAATCTTGGCAACCGGTTTGAACAACTTGCTTTTCTGGTTGACCAGATTGAAGATAAAACAAGAGTAGGGGTCTGTCTCGACACCTGCCACCTCTTCGCCAGCGGTTATGACGTGCAGACAACCGAAGCTGCCAAGTTCACCTTCAGTGAGTTTGACCGGATTGTAGGACTCAGCTACTTGCGGGGAATGCACCTTAACGATGCCATGCAACCACTCGGCAGCCACGTTGACCGCCATGCAAGCATCGGAAAAGGAACAATCGGAATGGCGGTCTTCTCATACATCATGAACAACCCTGCCTGCGAAGAGATTCCGCTGATCCTTGAAACGCCAGACCCCGAGGCATGGAGTTCAGAGATCAGCCTTCTTTACTCGTTTGGGTGTTAACATGACTATCATTTCGAAACGGCCCTGAGATAGTTGGCCACTGACAATGCACTACCAAAAATACCCAGCAAAAGACCGAGAACTACCATGGATGGGTAAATTATGAGCGCAGAAGGTTGCAGTACCTTATACACTTCTGGTTCATACATGAAAAGCAGTTGATCGAACATAAGATAAACAGCTCCTGCAGCAAAAAGGCCAGAAAGCAGACCCTGAATTGCGCCTTCAATAATATAAGGGGCACTGATAAACCAGCCCGTAGCTCCAACAAGACGCATGGTTCTGATCTTTTCCTGCCTTGAATACATTGCAAGCCGAATCGTATAGCCTATCAGCACTATGGTACCCACTGAAATCAATACACCAATACCACCAGTCAGCAAGGTAAATAACCTTGCATTCTGCTCAATCTGACCAAGAAATGCCTGATTATAGCGTACATCAACGTCTGGAACTATAGCACGTATTTTCGGAACTATCCGTTCAATGCTTTCAGACCGTGCATAGTCAGGGAGAAACTTTAGCCTGATCGATCTGGGCAACGGGTTTGACCCAAGAATCTTGACAATATCTTCTCCAAAATCATGCATAAAAGTCCGGGCTGCGTCATCCCTGGAGACATAAACGGCATCCCGAACACCCCGGAGGCCTTTTATCTGCTGTGCAGCACCAATAGCCTGAGAGTTAGTCATCGATTCACCGAGAAAAACCTCAAGTTCCACCCTGCTCCGAAGCTCCTGAATAACATCAAAAAAACTCAACGAAACGGTACCGAAAAGACCAAGCAGCACAAGTGCAAGAAAACTTATCGTAACGGTAATGGCTGCCGGTAATTTCGCCCTTCCAATACTTGAAAATCCTTCCTTTACGACATAGAACAGTGACATAACAGCTTATTTGGCATTAATAACAGGTTCAACCCAAAGAAACAACAAAACAAGTTGCAAAAACAAGTTTTTTTTCTTTTAATTAGAGCGACATAAGGGGCTATAGCTCAGTTGGTAGAGCATTTGCATGGCATGCAAAGGGTCAGGAGTTCGAGTCTCCTTAGCTCCACATAACAGAAACAAAAAAGCGCAGTCATCGATTGTTTTTTTGTTTCTGTTTTGCATCTATCCACACTCTTCATGACCTCTTTCTGCCCATTTTTGTAATCAAAAAAATCAAGCCCACAATCAGTGATGCAGCTATCCCTGCTACAAGATTAAACAGTGCAGCAAGCAAAACAACTGGAATAGTAAAGTCAACCATCAAGCCAAGAAACCCTGAACTTCCAAGAAAGGTCAGAGCAGTCAAGGCGGTAAAGAAAAAACTGGTTGCAAGACTGCCTGCAAATGAGACAAAGATCTTCTCCCCCTTCCCTTCAGATATGTTCTGCCACCGTTGCACCTGTTTTGTGCTTCCAGGATCAAGTGTTCCTTTTACAACCATAGCGACAAAAGCAAACACAATCAGCACAACAACTTGAATGCCATACACACTCAACTGCTCACTTTTTGACGGGTGAAAATAACCTTGCCCAAGCCTGAGCGAGGCAAGTTGCAACATGAAAATCGATGTCCAGTAAAATACAGTTCCCCAGAGCAGCGTTACTGAAACCCAGATTCCTGCGCCAGGCGGGTTCGGAGCTTTTTTTGTCTTTGATTCCATATGCCTCATGATAAGTTGATTGAAAAGCCTCTCTCGGTAATCTGTATCGAAAAGATAGAGCAAATGTAACAAAAAGTCTGTTTTTTCTTTTTATCATTAAGATACGCCAGCCTATACCGCATTAGACGCCGCAGGTTCTCCGGTTGCTTTGGCCATACTGAATCGGCAGAGAATATCTATCCGGCTGAACGGTGAAGAATGTTATTATAACCAGCCAGATGACTATTATGTCAACAGCCTTGACTGGCTGATGGAGTATTATCAGCTAACAAAAGTAAAGTAACTATTATTTCAATTTACCAGTTGAATTAGTTATGTTGAATTGCCATTATAAGGTTGTTTGCTCATTTTCTGAACTTTAAACATACCATTGCTTATGTGTGGGGTTTTCGGCGTTTTTAATTCTAAAACTCCCGCGGAAGATACCTTCTATGGACTGTACTCACTTCAGCACAGAGGACAGGAAGCCGCCGGTATCGTCGTAGCAGAATATAATAAGGTCAAAAAGAGAACTCTCTTCAAGCAGCACAAGGGCATGGGTCTTGTTGCTGAGGTATTCAGGGATGAAACTATTTTTGAATCGCTTGGAGGTTATGCTGCAATTGGCCACAACCGTTATTCAACCACAGGTTCATCTTCATCCACCAACAATATTCAACCTTTTTCCCTGACCTACCGATCAGGAAGTCTTGCAATTGCCCATAACGGCAATCTGACCAACTCCCGTGCCTTGCGACGAGAACTGACAGAACTCGGTGTCATCTTCCAAGCCTCCTCAGATACAGAAATCATCCCGCATCTGGCTGCACGAAGCCGGGAAAAAGAGCCTATACACCAACTGTACGAAGCCTTATTGCAGGTAAAAGGTGCATACTCGATGGTACTTCTGGCGAACAACCAGTTGATTGCTGCAAGGGACCCTTATGGCTTCAGACCGCTTGCACTTGGTAAAAAGGTTGATCCGCTCACTGGTGAACTGGCCTATATTGTCGCCAGCGAAACCTGTGCTTTTGATATCATCCAGGCAGAATACATCAGGGATATCGAACCGGGTGAAATTCTTTTGATTGACCACCTTGCTGTGGCAAACGAAAAACCAACATCGCTTTTTTTACCACGTTCAGAACGCAAAGCACGATGTATTTTCGAATATGTCTATTTTTCCCGCCCTGACAGTTTTATTTTTGGTCATTCTGTTGACAAGATCAGGCGAAATCTTGGGAAAAACCTTGCAAGAGAATCAACAATTGAGCATCAGCCCGGTGAAAAAGAGCTGACTGTTGTAAGTGTTCCCGACTCTTCCAATACTGCTGCGCTCGGTTTTGTTCGTGAAAGCATTAAAATGGAAAGACCGGCAAGGTTCGAGCACGGCCTTATTCGTAATCACTATGTCGGAAGAACGTTTATACAGCCTGGCATTCACAGCCGCGATATCAAGGTACGCTCAAAATACAATATTGTCCGCGGAGTACTTCAGGGCAGACCAATCATTCTGGTGGATGACTCCATTGTCCGCGGGACAACTGCCAAAATGCTGATTAAACTAATCCGCGAGGCCGACCCGACGGCAATTCACCTGCATATCAGTTCTCCACCAATCACTAATCCCTGCTTTTACGGTATGGATTTTCCTACTAAACGACAGCTTCTCACCCACATGTTCGACAGTCTTGACAATGCCGAGGAAGAAATCGAAAAAATCAGGGAATATATTGGTGTCGATTCATTGAAATATCTCTCAATGAAAGGTCTGATGAACAGTGTGCCTTCCTTTACGGATGAATCCTGCAGCTATTGTACAGCCTGCTTCAGTGGTGACTATCCAATTCAGATCAACGATGCTACAACAGATAAAGAGGAAAACGACTGACAAGGAAGAAAAGGTACCGTTATAAGTACCTCTTTCTATCCCATCAAAAAAATGACAAGCCGAAGAGACATTTTTAAGGAAAACAGTCTACTCTACTTTTTCCCCTGCTTAAACTCAATTCTCACTGAAGTATGAGGCACTGCCTCAAGTCTCTTTTTCGGAATAGGTTTACCTGACTTGATACATATCCCGTAAGTCTTGTTTCTGATCCTGTCGAGTGCCTGATCAATGTAGTTAATATATTTTTCGTCACGGGCGATAAACATAAAGCGCTGTTCACGATCCATAGTATCAGTACCGTGATCTGCCATGTGCATGGAGTAGTTCGAATTAATGGAATCTTCCACGTTTTCATCCGAAAGTGAAGAACGCAAAATATCCAGATCACGAAGCACTTCCTCACGCCTTTTCAGCAGCAAAAGCCTGAAATGTTCGAGTTCTTCGTCATTTAAATATGTTTTCGTAAGAACCGGTTCTTCCATTATTTCATTTTCTTTTTTGGAAGTACTCTCGTTTTTTTTCGTCATAATAAACCTTGTTTTCTTATCTAACAGAATCCTGAAAAAAAGAGCGTTGAATAATACTATTAACCATCATACTTTTCAAGTGATAACCTGCAAATTTCACCATTGACCGTCTCCTCTTTCCCTTTTGTTCTGAAATCAGGATCAAGTGTTTCGAAAACAAGAACAGTAGCAAGAGTTTCCAATTTGATGTACGCATCATTACTTCTTACCGCCTCAAGCAGTTTTTCTGAACACTGAAGGGCAAGTGAAATCCGGTCAGTAATATCAAGGCCACTCTCCTTGCGCAGCGCCTGAATTCGACTGACCAATTCACGGGAAAGCCCCAGCATCTCAAGCTCTTCGGTCATCTCCGTGTCAAGTGCCACCATGATACCATTCGCTTCATCGAAGGCAACAAGCCACCCTTCGATATCCTCATGCAGGATTTCAACATCCTCACGCTTCAATTCGAACTCTCTGCCATCAAGCTCAAGAGAAAGTTCTCCATTTTTTTCCAGAAAAGCGATCTGTTTATGGCTCATGATTCTGATAGCTTCCGCTAAAGCTTTCATATCCTTGCCAAAACGGGGCCCAAGACTTTTAAAATTTGGTTTGACCTTTTTGCTGATAACCGAACCATCTTCCTCGATATACTCAATCTTCTGGACATTGACCTCTTCCATAATAATATCCCCAACCTGCCAATACTCTTCCCTTGAGGCAGCATCACTGACGGAAAGCAGAATGCGCTTGAGCGGCTGACGAACCTTGATCGAAGCCTTCTCACGCATAGTGCGCACCAGCGAAGTAATAATCTGCGCTTTTTTCATGCGATGTTCAAGTGGCCGATCAATCACCATCAAATCAAGCGAAGGAAAATCTGCAAGATGAACTGACTCGCAGGATTCGAGTCGACTGATGCCGTTCAGATTCAGATATATCCGTTCAGCAATAAACGGTGTAAAAGGAGCCAACAGTTTTGCCAGCGTTGCAAGACAGTTATAGAGTGTCTGATAGGCACCGATTTTGTCCGGGCCCATGTCGCTTTTCCAGAACCGTTTTCTTGAACGACGAATATACCAGTTTGAAAGGTCATCAACGGTAAAATCGTTGATCAGCCTGATGGCACCGGTAATATCATACTGCTCCATGCGGAGATAGACTGAGTCAATCAGAGTGTTAAGACAGGAAAGTATCCAGCGATCAAGCTCCGCACGCTCCTGAACCGCAATTTCTGGCTCGGCAAAGGTAAAATTATCAACATTGGCATAAAGCACAAAGAAATTGTAACTGTTAATAAACGCACGGAAAAATTTGCGTTGTTCCTCTTCAATTTCATCAGTATTGAACGATTTCGGTTTCCATGGAGGGCTGCTCACCATCAAGTACCAGCGAAGTGCATCAGCACCGTAGCGCTCCATAGTTGCAAAAGGATCAACGACATTGCCCTTCGACTTCGACATTTTATGACCGGTTTTGTCAAGAATATGGGCGTTGACAATCAGGTTTTTATAGGCGGGCTTGTCGAAAATAAGCGTGGCAATAGCGTGAAGCGTGTAGAACCAGCCTCTGGTCTGATCAACCCCTTCTGCAATAAAATCGGCTGGAAACATCTTGTCGAAAAGCTCGCGATGTTCAAACGGATAGTGCAATTGGGCAAAAGGCATCGAGCCGCTGTCGAACCAGACATCAACCAATTCGGGTGTCCGGTTGAAGCGTCGACCATTTCTGACAAAGTAGATCCTGTCAACAAAAGGCTTATGCATATCAAGCTCAGCCAGCCCTCTGTCGAGTGCATCTCCAAGAAGAAGTCGCTCCCCGTTAATATCAATAAATCCTTCACGCAGCTCAGCAATTGAACCAACCGCAAACATTTTTCCCGAAGAAGCATTATCACCAATAACAAAATCCTCCGAAACCCAGAGTGGTAATGGTGAACCCCAGAACCTTTCTCTTGACAATGCCCAGTCCTTGTTCTCTTCCAGCCAGTTTCCAAAACGCCCCGTACCAATCTCGGGAGGGCACCAGTTGATGGTTTTGTTGAGTTCGACCATACGGGCAGCTATTGCCGTTGTCCTTATATACCAAGACTCCCTTGCATAATAGATCACCGGCACATCGTAACGCCACGAATAGGGATAGGTGTGCGTAATAACCTCCTTGCGATACAATTTTCCAGCATCCTTGAGCTGCTGGATAATCAGCGGATCTGTATCCTTGAAAAACATCCCGTCATAGTCGCTTACTTCGGCCGTAAAGCATCCGTTCCGTGCTACCGGCTGAAGCATTGGCAAATCATATTTTTTGGCAATTTCGTAGTCATCGGCACCGAATGCTGGAGCTATATGAACAATACCAGTACCATCTTCAGTAGAGACAAATGTCCCTGCTGTAACATACCAGCACTTTTTTTCAGGGTAAATGTAGGTGAACAGCGGCTCATAATCCAAGCCCTCAAGATCACGTCCTTTCAGTTCGACAATAACCCGCCAGAGAGACTCTCCCTCTTCGTTTTTCTCAAGCAGCACCTGCAAGCGTGACTTGGCAAGAATCAACACCTCTCCGCTTTCGATATGCGAAACTTTGACGTAATCAATATCAGATCCCACACAAAGTGCAACATTGGAAATAAGTGTCCAAGGTGTCGTTGTCCAGACCAGCAGAGATTCTTGAGAGCTTCTGACTCGAAACTTTACGTAAATACTTGGATCTTTTACCTCTTTATAGCCAAGAGCAAGTTCATGCGAACTCAACACGGTCTCGGATTTTGGATCCTGTGGGACAATTTTATAATCCTTATAGATAAGCCCTTTGTCGAAAATAGTTTTCAGAGCCCACCAGACCGATTCGATATAGTCATTTGTACAGGTAATGTAGGGATTATCCATATCTACCCAGTATCCCATCCGTTCGGTCAATTTACCCCACCCTTCGCGATTATCTTCAATATGGTGATAAACTAATGCACGAGCTTCAGCGTTGAACTCGCCATCGCCATACTCGACGACCTGCGATTTGTTTTTCAGACCTAGCTTTTTCTCCACCGCAATCTCAACAGGCAGTCCATGGGTATCCCACCCAGCCTTGCGGGGAACACGATACCCCTGCATGGTCTTGTAGCGACATACGATATCTTTTATGGTTCGACTGAAAACATGATGAACACCAGGCTTGCCATTGACCGTCGGGGGGCCTTCATAAAAAGAAAAAATCCGACCGGCAGGCTTCTGTTCCAGACTCTTATGAAAAATTCCGTGCTCATTCCAGTATGCCAGAACTTTTGCCTCCACCTCACTGTAGGGTACATTTGAGGGATACTCTACAAATTTATCATCCATAATTCTTCAATATCATTCAATCAAAGCAAGTAAAAAGCCTGTGATTATAAAAAAAGTCAATAGAATAACGACTAAGCATTAAAACAACACAGGCAAGCCTTTCAATACCCGAAAAGCTTGCCTGAAAACATGTATAAACAAAAATCTGGACGCCTACGCTTTTCGACACCTACTTCTTGCCGCCAAGTGTAGAGTTGACACCGTCAAGAATTTGTTTTGCAACCACAGCAAGAGAATCAAGAGTCTGGGCAAGAATCTTGCTTACTGGCTCAATCGTACTGTCAATAAGAGTACCTACACCAACAAGGATTGTTGAAAAATCCCCTGGAGCAAAATCACGTTGCTTCTGCTGATTTTGACCGGACGTCTTCGTTTCTTCAGCCATATTACACTGCTATTTAGGTTTGTCGCCAACAAAAACAATACTTGGAAAATGTAATATATTTAATCGTGCTATCAAAGCAAAGCAGAAGAAGCTCGGCAAATCTTTCTCATGATTTTCAGGGCTCGACAGTAAAAAAATAACTTCTTTCTACTGTCGTCCGTACCTGTCATCGACCCTAACTATATCATCTTCTCCCAGATAACTGCCAGACTGTACCTCAATCAGTTCAAGCGAAGTTGTTGCGGTATTTTCCAGACGATGAAATGCTCCGACGGGAATATAGGTAGACTGATCCTCATTGAGAATGATTTGTTTGTCTTCAACGGTAACAAGCGCTGTTCCTTTCACCACAACCCAGTGTTCGGCACGGTGATTATGTTTTTGCAATGAAAGCGCAGCACCGGGGTTTACTACAATACGCTTCACTTTGAATCGTTCTGAAACATCAAGAGTTTCATAAGTACCCCAAGGCCTGCATACCCGCCGATGGGTTAATACTTCACCCCGCTCACTCTTTTTAAGCTGTTCAACAAGCACCTTGACATCCTGTACACACTCCCGTGAAGCCACAAGCACAGCATCGGATGTTTCAACGATAATATGTCCCTCAAGGCCTACTGCTGTAACAAGACGACTGGTCGCATGGATATAACAGTTCTTCACATCATGCACAAGCACATCGCCTTTTTTGATGTTTCCAGCATCATCACACTCCTGAATATCCCAGAGGGCAGACCATGCCCCGACATCATTCCACCCGGCATTGAGGGGAACAAGAACCGAGCTCCTGGTTTTTTCCATTACAGCATAGTCAATGGAATCTGAAGGAGATGCACAAAAAGCATCAGCATCAAGACGCAAAAAATCAAGATCCTCAACAGCTTTATCCAAAGCTTCACGACAAGCGTTAAGCATAGCCGGGTCATGCGCTCCAAGCTCAAGAAGATATGACTCTGCATTGAAAAGAAAGATACCACTGTTCCAGAAATAGTCACCAGAAGCAATATATCGTTCTGCAGTCTCCCTGTCGGGCTTCTCGACAAACTCAAGTACTGAATAAACAGCATGCTCATTTGTACTGTTCACTGAAGCCTTGATATAGCCGTAACCAGTTTCAGGTGCATTCGGAGTAATACCAAACGTCACCAGTTTCCCATTTTCGGCTGCAGATATACCTGTGGCAACAGCGGCACTGAATGCCTCCGAATCAAGAATGACATGGTCAGCAGGTAAAACCAGCATAAGAGCACCGGGATATTTTTTTGTTACCAGCATAGCCGAAATGGCGGCAGCAGGCGCCGTATTGCGACCTATGGGCTCAAGAATAATCTCTCCAATTTCGGCTCCAGTCTCATGCAGCTGCTCGGCCACAAGAAAACGGTGACTCTCATTGCAGACACAGAACACAGGCCCCCTATCCTCGATTGAGGCAAGACGAAAGACAGTATCCTGAAGCATGGTATTCTCGCCCGTCAACGACAGTAACTGCTTGGGATACAATGCACGAGAGAGAGGCCAAAGCCGGGTTCCAGAACCACCGCTGAGAATCACAGGAATAATCATCAAGGAACAAGTTATTTTTAACGGATAACATACTTTTCATACATCTTCCAGGTTGTCGAAACAAGGGTATCAACATCACTGTACTTCGGTACCCATCCCAGCAATTCCAGTGCTTTACCAGAGGATGCCACAAGCTCTGCCGGGTCACCTGCCCTTCTGTGGGTCACCTCAGCAGGAATTTTCCTTCCAGTAATTACCCGCGCCCTTTCAAGCATTTCAATTACACTTACACCCGCCTGACTGCCGAGATTCACTGTCAAGCTCTTTTTTTGCTTCAGGATATATTCAAAAGCACTCACATGCGCTTCCGCCAAGTCACTCACGTGAACATAGTCACGAATGCCGCTTCCGTCACGTGTCGGGTAATCATCCCCAAAGATAGAGAGTTTCGGGCGAATACCCACAGCCACCTCCATCATAATAGGCAGCAGATTTTCCGGGTTCAACTCCAACCCCTTTATACGCTCCTGCACATCATACCCTGCAGCGTTGAAATAACGGATTGCCGCGTAACGCATCCCTTTAAGACGATCGTACCAATCCAAAAGTCTCTCAATTTCAAGCTTAGTGAATCCGTAAAAATTCTCCGGATCCTTTGGATGATTCTCATCTACCGGCAAGTATTGAGGACTTCCATAAACCGCCGCAGACGAGGAAAAAATAATCGGGGATATCTTGGCTGCAGAAGCATGATTGAGAACGTTGATCGTACCCGAAATATTGGCATGGGAGTATTCAGCAGGATGCAGCATCGACTGCCCTGCAGCTTTCAGCGCGGCAAGATGGACACATCCATCATATCCTCCAGCCATAACGGCCCCCAACTGTTCGGGTCGCATGATATCGCCATGGACAAAGTTCGCCTCTTCAAAAAGATTTTCCCTGAAGCCGGTTTGAAGATTGTCGAACACAGTCACATCATATCCTTTATCAAGAAATGCTCTTGTAACATGGCTGCCGATATAACCTGCGCCCCCGATAACCAGAATTCTCATAAAAAGTCCTCTATTTCAATGGTTGTTATTATCTGCCGCCATACATCTCTTGATAATAATGCTGGTAACTGCCCGAGGTGACATTACTCAGCCACCCAGTATTTGAAAGGTACCAGTCAACTGTCAACATAAGCCCTTTTTCAAAGGTTACCGAAGGAACCCATCCAAGTTCGCGCTGCAACTTCGATGAATCAATTGCATAGCGAAGGTCATGACCAGCCCGATCGGCAACATAGGTGACTAGTTTTTCAGATGTTCCGGCTACCCGACCAAGCTTTGCATCCATAATGCGACAGAGCAGCCTGATAAGATCAATATTACTCCATTCGTTATTACCACCAATATTGTAGGTTTCACCAGTTTGCCCCCGATGATAGATCACATCAATTGCCTGGGCATGGTCAACAACCCAGAGCCAATCACGGATATTATCTCCTTTTCCATAGACAGGAAGCGGTTTGTTCTGGATGATATTGTTTATAAAAAGAGGGATAAGCTTTTCGGGAAACTGGAATGATCCGTAGTTGTTTGAACAGTTACTGACCACCACTGGCAAGCCGAAAGTGTCATGCCAAGCTCTGACGAAATGGTCGGAGGAAGCTTTCGAAGCCGAATAAGGGCTATGGGGATCGTAAGGCGTCTTTTCGGAAAACATCCCCTCGTTACCGAGAGAGCCGTAAACCTCATCAGTTGAAATATGATAAAAACGTTTATCCGCGACATTAGACTGCCAAGAAGCCCTTGCCGCATTGAGCAGATTGACCGTGCCGAGCACATTTGTCAACACAAATGCAGTCGGATTGGCAATCGACCGGTCAACATGCGACTCCGCCGCCAAATGGATAACTCCGTCAAAGCGCTGCTCCTCAAACAAGCGCATGAGAAAATCACCATCAGTGATATCACCTTTGACAAACCGATAGTTCGGCAAACACTCGACATCAGTGAGGTTGGCAAGGTTGCCCGCATACGTCAAATTGTCCAGATTAGTAATGGTATAAGATGGGTATCGATTCAGAAAATGGCGGACAACATGTGACCCAATAAAACCTGCTCCTCCAGTAATAAGAATATGCATTGATTTGTAACGATTTGTTACGAGCTTCTTTATTAATGTATTGCGCAATTCGATTATTTCCCCTGGTTTAAGCCCTGCGTTACCAACATTGCTCCTAAGGGGCTTGAATCCAAACCACTCACACCACTTTCCTCCGCCAAGCGCTGAAGCATGGCGGAGAGAGAATCGCGCCAGTATGGAATGTCGATCCTCCACTCTTTTTTGATTGCCGACTTGTTCATGACGCTGTAATGTGGCCGTGGCGCAATCTGCGGATACTCATCACTTTCAACCGGAAATATCTTGCAAGGGACTCCTGCCAGTTCCATAACTGCTCTGGCAAAATCGTACCACGAAGAAACACCTTCATTAGAGTAATGGAATGTGCTGCTATAGAGACAATCTTTTCGATACTGTTCAATGATCAACACAATAGCGCCTGCAAGATCGGCCGCCCAGGTCGGCGTTCCAATCTGGTCAACCACAACATTCAAGTCAGAACGTTCCGCACCAAGACGCAGCATAGTTTTGACAAAATTACCGCCGTGAATTGAATAAAGCCAAGAGGTTCGGATAATGATGTATGATGGCGCTATATCACGGATACGCTCCTCACCCTCCCACTTCGAAAGACCGTACACTCCCAGCGGAGCCGTCGTATCACTCTCACGGTAAGGAATATTGGAGTTACCATCAAAAACATAATCAGTAGAAATATGCAGCAACAGAGCACTACGCTCTCTGGCGCATGCTGCAAGCAATGCCGGACCATCTCTGTTCACTTTGAAGGCGATTTCTGAATCTGTTTCAGCCTTGTCTACAGCCGTATATGCCGCGCAGTTGACTATCACATCTATGCCAAGGTCACAACAGAGAGATTCAACCTGGTCGCGGCACGTAATATCAAGATCAGGAAGATCATAGAAAAAAAAACGATGGTTGCTGCACTTGGTCGACAACTCCAGCAACTCCGAACCAAGTTGACCGCGACTGCCTGTAACAAGAATATTCACTTATAATACCTCGGATAAAGTTTTTCTTGCCTGAAATCGTCGTACAAAAAGAGATCAACCGACTCAAACAATGGCTGTCGGGCATCTTTACCTGAAACCCTGATCAACTCTTCTGGAAGCTGCCAGTCGATACCAAGCACCGGATCATTCCACATAACACCGGCATCGTGAGAAGGAGCATAATAATTATCACACTTATAGGCAAAGACAGCCTCTGGAGAGAGTACCACAAAACCGTGCGCAAACCCTTTCGGCACCCACAGCATATTCTTCCGTTCAGCATCCAGCACAAAAGCTACATATCGGCCATACCATGGTGAACCAAGACGCAGATCAACGGCGACATCAAGTACACTTCCATAAAGCGCACGAACAAGCTTTGACTGGGTAAATGGCGGTTTCTGAAAATGAAGACCACGAAGCACTCCAAAACCTGACCTCGATTCATTATCCTGTACAAACGAAACATGCCCGATATGCTGGTCAAAAAGATCCTGCCGAAACGATTCCAGAAAATAGCCACGATCATCGCCGAACACTTGAGGCTCAAAAATCAGGACATCAGGTATGGCTGTAGTAAGAACTTGCATAAACGCAGGAACAAAATATTTAATCACCAATTACGACAAAAGCATGCACAATAAAAGCGGCCTGCCCTGTATAATTGCCATTACGTTACACTTTACCGTTGAACAAGCAACTGCTTGAGATACTGGCCATAATGGCTCTTCATCAATGGTTCGGAGAGGCGCAACAACTCCTCATCATTGATCCAGCCATTTCGCCATGCAATCTCTTCAGGACATGCCACTTTCAATCCCTGCCTCTTCTCAACCGTCTGGATAAAGTTTCCGGCCTCCTGAAATGATTCGTGCGTACCGGTATCAAGCCAGGCAAAACCACGCCCAAGCATGCAGCACTTCAACTGACCCTGTTGCAGATAGGCTTCGTTAACCGCTGTGATTTCAAGCTCTCCCCGAGGTGATGGCTTTACCTGTTTCGCAATCTTTACAACATCATTTGGATAAAAGTAAAGACCAACAACCGCATAATTTGATTTGGGTTCCATAGGTTTTTCTTCAAGAGAAAGCACTGTCCCTGTCGCATCAAGTTCGGCGACACCATACCGTTCTGGATCACTGACATAGTAACCAAATATTGTTGCCTTGCGATCTTTGTGTACGTTTTGTACTGCCGCATCCAGCATTGAACTGAAGGCATATCCAAAAAAGATATTGTCGCCAAGAATCAGCGCGACATCCTCATTGCCAATAAACTCGGCACCAAGAATAAATGCCTGGGCAAGCCCATCGGGAGAAGGCTGAACAACATAAGAGAGAGTGATACCCCAGTCACTGCCATCCCCAAGCAGCTTGATGAACATCGGCTGATCCTCCGGGGTGGTAATAACAAGAATATCCCGTATTCCAGAAAGCATCAGCGTAGTCAGGGGATAATAGATCATGGGTTTGTCATAGACAGGCAGGAGCTGTTTTGATATTCCTTTGGTAACCGGGTAAAGTCTGGAGCCAGAACCTCCCGCAAGAATAATTCCTTTCATAAAACTCAAAAATTACAGACTTCTTAGAACATGAAAAACGTCAAGCTCGCTTATCCCTTAATTGGAAAGTTTGACAATGGTATAGCCGGCCTCCTTCAGTAAACGGGGAATATTTTCCGAAAACAGGGCGATGTATTTATCTTTTGCCTCTTTCGGCAATCGTTCCCAGTCAACGAGCAGGGCATGAAGCTTTTTCACTTTGTTGGTTTGGTGGGCAAAGTTCCATCCATCCTTCAGTTTAGCATCCATCCAGCGCTCGTGTTCAAGTATAGCCATCTCTTTCAGCTCCGGTATCAGGAATTCTACAGGTTTTTCATTGTTGCGCATAGGAACAATGGCGTAACCAAAAGCAGCAAGTATATTGGGAATATCCCGGACAATAGCACGATTCTTCTCCTTCTCATGAGGCAACAAGTCAGAAAAACTTACCAGGGAGCTGTGCGTTTTAGGGTTTGCTTTTTCATCAGTAACTTCTCCCCATACATATCCCTGACTACTAAGGCTTTTGTAAAACAATTGGTGATTATGCCGAGCTAATTTTTCAAGCATCTCTTCATTGAGTTCCAGATGATGTACCATTGCTATAAAAGAATGAGGATCAACATGCAATTCCAGTTGTTCTTCGGGTGGCAGGTAGGAACGGTTGAAATGAGTTGCGTTGCCCAGCCTGCTCATGGCAACAATTGCCTCCATTGAACGAGAACCATGTCGATAGCTTTCAACCCGGAGAAATGCGCGCAAGATCCCGATATCGATACGGAGTATATGATTTCTGTCGAATAATTGAGGGGTCATTCGCTCGAACATTGAACGAAGAAGAAGCGCCCGACGCACAATAAAATAGGGATCATCTCGACCTTCAGATACTTGCGGATTCGGGCCTAACACATTGAGGAACCCTTTAAGTCGGCTTAAGAAGTCCGGAGCTTTTGCTTCAACAAGCTCTCTCTGCTTTTTTGATTTTGTAAAAGAATCAAGACTGGAAGAGGTTCCGCCTGCAAAGACAAAAATAGCTTTTCCGATTGGATGGGTAAGCTGTCCCTGCTGAAATTCACCATCCTGCATTGGTGCAAGAAAATAACGCAACCATCCCAGTTTTTTGCCATCAAGCGATGAGTCAAATTCATCCCAGAATGCCAGCGGTATTTTACCTGATAACGCCACATCACGAATCTGATGAAAAGCATCTATAAGATCTGCAGGGCTTTTGAATTGAGATAGATTGAACGTATGTGTTTTCTCTGCAATTTTTTTATCAGGACTGGCTGCTTTTGCGATCTGCTTGACGGCAAATGATTTCCCGGAACCTGGAGGGCCGAAAACTGCGATCGAAATAGGTCTATCTTCCTGCTGATTGCAATATTCTGAAATCAGGCTGTGAATGCTTCTGAGTGATTCGATCTCCTGGCGATCCACCGTGACAAGCTCTCCGAATTCCCCGATCGGAATATTTTTCAAGGCTGCTTTTGCACCTTGAAGAACGATTCGCTTACTTAACTCTTCAAGGTCACCGTAATAACGATCCCTCAAGAT
>Ga0073936_10004885_pt1 | contig 18330 bp, 28 predicted proteins | sample AliMusrvi5mmetaG_FD_87041 | JGI IMG/M metagenome (GOLD analysis project Ga0073936, IMG submission 87041) | Freshwater lake bacterial and archeal communities from Alinen Mustajarvi, Finland, to study Microbial Dark Matter (Phase II) - Alinen... | ecosystem: Environmental > Aquatic > Freshwater >... | reverse complement strand
CCATGAAGGTGCGGTAACCCTTGGCGAAGCCGAGCGTGAGCAGTGCGATGATCTTGTCCATGTGCGTCTCCTTCCGCCGGATCGGCCGGCTGGTCTGTTTTACAAGGTGGGGGCGCCAGCGCCACCAGGCGCCGGGTCAACTTGGTTAGCAGTCGCCCCCATAGATCGTTTGCTTGCCCGGCCGGCAGCGAACGCCGCGGCAGCGACAGCAGCCGCACTGCCGGCGAGCGGTAGGGCATTGGAGTTGCCGGCAGGTTCGGCAGGCGTCGCCGACGCCACACGGGCCGTGGTCATCCGGCGCACCTGGTTCGTAGCGGTCGTGCCATCGGACATGTGCGAGATGACGCAATCGCCGTCCAATCGACGGTCAAGCGCCCGCACCACGCGCTTCATGGTCTGCGTCGTCATGGCGGCCTCCTGCTGACGCTGTAGCGAACGGGCGGCGACCTGGGCGAAGGCACTGGCCGGCCGGTTGGTCCGGGCCTCCATGACCCGTTCTGACAGGTTTGGCATGGGTGGCCGGTCGATCTGGTGCGGCATGGTCCTGGCCTCACGCGGCTTGAGGATGAAATTGGAGTTTGTCCGCACAGTCACATTGCTGCCGTCCGTGTAAACGGCGGCATAATCGAGACGCCAGGCCATGCCCACGTCGTTCGTGGCCACCAGCGCTACCCGGATGGGTGTCTCCGGCCAGACAGTACGGCTATCCCGGTACGTGCCATCGCTCAGGGTGTCGCGCCAGACGGTGCCCACGCCGTCGCGGGAGATCAGCAGGCGGCTGACGGTATGCACCGGCAGGTTGGTGTCGGCGGTAGCGGCGCCGGCCAGCAGCAGGCAAAGCAGGGCGATGGATCTCATAGCGCGACCTCTCCGGTGATGTTGGTTCCGCACCAGCGGACCTCCATGGCGATGGACCCGGCATAGCGGATGGCGAGGTTGGTTCCCCAGGGGGCCGGCCAGCGCGTTTCCCATCCGGTAAACGGAAGGATGTCTACCCCGTTGGTTGACAGCATCACGCCGCCGGACGGCACGTTCAGGAACTGATTCGTGGCGTATCCACCGAAGGCCAGTTCGTAAGATGGACGCAGCGGAACGCCCTGCATGCCAGCCGGCACCCGGAAGTCATAGCGAACACAGGGAACGCCGGCCACGGTCTCGGTTTCCGGGAAGGTGTTCGTCACGGCCGCCAAGGTCACCCATGACCCATCGGCCACCGAGGCGTCAAAGCTGATGTTCGGCGCGGCGTAGGGCGTCTCCGAAAACCAAACCCAAACGCGTTCCACGCCGCCCGTTGTGTCCACGCGCTGGACCGTGGCAGCGATGTTATGATTCGTGTGGCTGGCTGGATCGGCGCGAGGTAGATCGGCGCAGATATACGCCACCCGTCGCGGCGTTCCGGTCAGCGTGTTGACCAGAGCCGCGATGTTGGTCGTCGCCACATATAGCTGGTTGCTGGACGCCGCGATGATGATGCCAGACTCCTGATTGAAGAACCGGACGGTCTCAGACTCGGTAAACTTCGCCACCACGCCGGATTCGTCGACGACGCACCCGTCGCGCATGGCCGTGATGAACTGCGCTACACGAGACGATTCCTGACCTGTTGGTTTGCTCGCACCTACAAGGACCACAAAGCCCAGCGCCAGGGAGATCGCCAGGCGAAGCGGCCGGCGCCGGATGCTCTGTGCCAGGGCCGACAGGATGCCGTGCGCGCTGAGGCGCATGGCGCGCAACTCTGCCCGCGAAAGCGCCAGGAAGAACAGTAGCGCAATCGCCAGCACGACCAGCAGTTGCCCGCTGGTGGTCTGCGGCCCGGTTGTAGACGGGATGATCATTGGACGTGCAGGCCTCCAATGATGTGGATGCTGTTGTTTCCACTGGTCAGGTGCAGAGTGATTCCCGGCACGCCGTTGACGGAGATCCCATTGCGCACCGGCATGAACGTGGTGTTGGTCCCTACGCCCGTGACGTTGGCGAAGACGCGAAAGAAGTCGCTTCCAGCATCCAGCGGCATGGATACCACGTTGGCGTAGCACTCGTAATTGGTCCCGCCCAGGTCGATGTTGGTCAGGGACACGGATACCTGCTGCGCCGTCTCCCACGCATCCGTGCGTCCCAGGCTATCGGTATAGTGCACCAGCGGCCATGATCCGGGGTCCTGCGTGAAGTAGGTGTATGCGCGCCAGAGGCTGGTTGTGCTAGTCGTTCCGGCCGGTTCGAACCGGATGATGGTGGCCGTGGTATTGGTATCGGCCTCGATGCCGGAGCCGAAGCTGAGGGCATAGCCGCGAATGTAGCCGATGCCCTCGATCCCGTTGATGATCTGCTGGACCTGGTCCACGTTCTGACTGGCGACGTTGGCAGCGTAGTCATTCGCGTCTGCCTCGGCTCGCAGCGCCTCGGCCTCTGCGGCGATGCTGGACACGCTGTTGACCGTTGCGACAAAACCGGTCGGCGAGATATCGCCTGTGGCCGGGTTGACCTGCACGAGCTGGCCGACGATCTGAGCAGCCACCGGCAGGCACAGAGACGCGGCCAGCACGATGATGGATGCGCGCCTCACAGCGGCACCCCGTTTGTGGCGTAGGCGATGTAGAATCCGCCATTCAGCGCAAGGATCGACCACACGATGTTTGTGCGGCCGCCGAAGGTTCCACTATCAGGGACGGTCCAGCCACCAGGTGTGGCGTTCTGCGGGATCGACGAGAGTTGCGCGCGCGCCCATTGGTCAGTGGCGTTCGCCTGGGCGTTCACCAGCATGATCATAGTGGCCAGTTTCACGATGTTGGTGATGGGGACATAATCAATGGTCAGACTGCCAGCCCCCGCGTCCCACGTGTAACCGCTCGCGACGGGAAGTTGATTGGCAGTCATTCCGTTAAAAGTCCAACCGCCAGCGATCCAACTCACTTGCCAAAAAACTCCTCCAGGCGTCCCCTCATCTGGATATTCCGCCAATGACCAAGGCCCGCTGTTATCCCAGTTCCTGTTGCCAAATCCATCCGAGACAGGGTTTGCCCATACCGTCCCAGGAGGAGGACCGTTATATCCATCACCGTTCGTGCCACTCACGTACACGCTCGATGAGATCGTTTCCGTGATTTGGTATTCCCCGTCGCTACGCGTTTCCGTCCAGGTCCAGCCACCAGGCATCGCCACTTTCGTGACCGGCGGGATCGCCGCGATCAGTCCCGCCGTGATGTTGGTAACGTCGGCCGGCGTGGTGGCCGCCGCTGCCAAGCCCGACACGCGAGAGATCCAGTTACTCAGGTGCGTCGTCTGGTTGGTTCGCCCCCGATGTTCCGCCCACACCAGTGCTGCAAGATTGCTGCTGGCCGCTGCAAGCGCATTGCTGACGCCTTGCGCGGCGCCGGCAGGATCGAATGAAAGAGAACTCTGCGCCATCGCCACGCTGCCGGCAGACGTGCCTCGCAGTCTGAACATGCCCTGCCCTCGCAACAGGTTGCCATCCGATCCGGATACCTCCATGGTCCAGTTCTGCAACTCAACAGCCGGCAACGCATGGTCGACGTCAATACGCGCGTAGACCCAGCCGTTCGTGGCATCAGAGGGAGAAGAGACGCGGCCCACTGATCCAGTGACCTGGAAGGAGAGGTTTGTCGCCATGCCGTTGGTGCGGCTGTGCAGGACCACGGTCGCCCCGGTCAGGCACATGGGCACCGAGTAGTCCGTGAAGCGCAGCGCCAGGTCAACGGTCTCGCCATAGTTGAGGATGATCGGATCGGAGCCAGTGCCGGGCTTCGATACCTCCACCTGGGAATGCAGCTCGGCAATGGTGCCGCAGAAGGCTGTAGGCTGTAGGCTGTAGGCTATTAGGAAAACAGCCGCGCACATGCCGCCTTTCAGCCACTTGCCTTCAGTCTTCAGCCTACGGTCTATAGTCTTCTTCATGACGGGTTGTTCTCCGCGGTGACTGCTCCACAAACGACGACGTAATCCACGCGCGCACTGCTGCCCGTGCACCGTGTTGGCATGCTGCTGATGACGGCGCTCGCGCCAACCACGCGGCGCGTGGCTCCGGTGATATAGAGCGTTCCTGATCGCGGGCAGAGGGACGGCCAGGTCCATGCCCATTCGCGGGCCAGGTCCTCGGTGTTGTCCAGGTAGATTCCGCTGAACCGAAACGTAGCAACCAGGTTGCCGCGCGCCATGGGCGTGGCAGCCGCGGCGCGCAGTGGCATCTTGATCTGCGTTTGGAGCTGGTCCTCGAGGGACTGCTCATCAACCGGCCCACAGATCTGCTGGACCGCGCGCGACGGTCCAGCGATCAGGGTCGTCAATGTAGAGCCATTGAGGAGGGTGATTAGCATGAGGCTTTTAGGCTGTAGGCTGAAGACGGTTAGCCGGAGGTTCCAACACCTTCAGCCTTTATCCTTCAGCCTTCGGCATCCTTATGCTCCAGCGGTGATGCCCAGGGTGAAGAGTGCGCCGTACCCGGAGGTCAGATCGCGGCGGGCCTTCCAGACGACCTTGCCGACGCGCTCGGTGTTCAGGCCGTACTGCATGGGTAGCGTCTCGATCCAGGCGTTCTTCAGGACCAGCGACAGGCCGGGGTTGTCCTGGGCAATGGTCAGGTCAGCCTGGGTGCGGCTCGGCGCGCCGATGCCGCCGCCGGCGCCCTGAACCAGGAGGTTGGCCCACTTGCTCTCGCTGTAGCCATAGGGCATGCAGCTCGCGGTCACTTCCAGATCCTTGAGCAGCGCGTCGAACGTGCCGCAGTCCGGGTTCTTCTTCCAGTCCAGGTTGAGCTTGAACTCAATCGTCCAGCCATCGGCGGCGATGATGGACTCGGGCGTTGCCAGGCCCCAGGCGGCCTGGGCGGGCAGCGTCACGAAGTCGGCGACCGAGGGCGCGCCGGTAAAGGTGGCTCCCGCCAGGGTGAAGAGCGCGGCCGCGTTGGTGCGCGCCAGTCCCTTGCCCAGGATGCCGGTCACCTCGAAGCCGCCAACCAGGAACTTGTCGGCGCCGAAGTAGATCGTCGGCAGTTTGGTGATGGCCCCGGCCGTCAGCGTCAGCTTCTGCCCGGACATGCTCCAGATGCCCATGGGAACGTCTGAGGCGCCATAGAGGCTGGCGCCGATGGCCATCGCCCCGAAAGGCGAGAGCAATCCAACCAGGTCGGCGTTCAACTGGCCGGCGGGCGTCAGGGAGAGCTTCACGGTCTCATCCTTCTTGCGCTCGTCGATCACGCCGAAGCCGGACACGGGCACCTGCAGGCGCTCGGTGACCAGGTCGCCCTTGGCGGTTTCGCAGAAGAGCATCTTCGCGAGAGCGGCGCCGTAGATGAAATGTCCCGGTCCCTTGACCAGGGCGGTGCGGTCGATGGTCGGAGCGAATGGCGTGGGCATGGTGGTCCTTTCGGTTAGATCGCGGTGCTGAGAGTGAACGTGACGTCCTTGCCAACCATGCCGGAACCGTCCGGCGTATTGGCGCGGTCAATGCGCGGCTTCCCCAGGTAGCCGTTATTGATCCGTTCGAGCTTGAGCTTGCGCATGACGAGTTCGCCGGCGCGGCCCACGGTGAGACCGGTACCACCTTCGCCGCGGTTGACGGTCGGGTTCTCCAGGATCCGCACGATGATCTCGCAGGGGTCGAGCGCGAGGATGCCGGGAACGGTGGGCTTGCCGTCGATGGCCTTGCCGATGGATACGCACATGGAGAGCATGCCGCTGCTGAGGGCCTTCTCGATCTCGGCTATCAGTTCCAGGGAGTCCTCATAGAAGATCTGCTCGACGTTGGAGAACTCGTCGATGGCGCGCAAGTACTGCACAACCTTGCTCTGGATCGCCACGAACGAGCCATCCGTGGAAACGATGTCCGGATCCAGATTGAAGTCGATGTCTTTCATGCCTAGAAGAGACCGTTCAGTTCGGTGGAAGCAGGATAGTTGCCCTTGCCGGAAGCCAGTTCGCAGTCGGCCCCTCCAGCGCCAGGAACCTGAGTGTCGGCGGCGGGCGGAGGCTGCACGCGGAAGTGGCCCTTGGCTACGTCGTGCAGGAGCTTCTGCGCTTCATCTGCGGCCTGCTTGCGCAGCCCCTTGGGATCGAGTAGCGCACCGCCGACGCGCGTCCATACATGCACCACGGCCATGTGCATGGCCGTATCGATCAGCTCTTCGGGAATCGTGCCGTCAGGACCAAGACGATTAGACGGGTGCGCGCTGATGTAGCCGCGGATCGTATTGGCAATGCCGCTGAGCGTGTCTGCGATGGGATCTCCCTGGAGCCCATTGGCGGCGGCGCGCAAGCGCTGCAGTTCGGTGCCGCTCAGGTGCTTCACCAGGTCTGCTTCGGTTGGCGCTCTCCAGGACATGTTTCGCTCCTTGGCACACCGGGCGGCGCTCGGCCGCCGCCCGGTGTGTGGTGATCAGGTGATGGTCACTGGTTACCGGTGAAGATCAGCGAGCATTCGCTGGTGTTCGTGACGGTGCCCGCCCGGTAGATGTAGTCACCGGCCAGGAACCAGGTGCCGTTGGTGATATCGGCCTCGTAGGTCCCATTCGTGACCGTGACGGTCATGAACGCGGAGTTTGTGACCGCCTGGTTCCCGCTGACCCACGCCAGCGTCACCGTGCCGGTGGCGGGGACCGCGTTGTTGATACGCACGTGCGTCACCTGGCCGAGACCGGAACCGAACTTCCACAGGCCCGGTGCAGGAACCGAGGTTGAGAAGTATACGGTCGTGGCCGCGACCGCGGCGGAAACCATGGCGGCGCACAGCGCGACCATGGCGAGTGTCTTCAGAGACTTCAGGTTCATTGATTCTTTCCTCGTGATGATGTGAATGGTGGATGGAGACCGGTGGAAGGAGGGGAAGGCGCGCTGGCCGTCCCCTCCGGTGGCTGTTGTGGTTAGGCGTCCACCAGGCGAACCAGGGCGGCGCTGTTGCCCACCGAGGCGCCATAGGCGGCGTTGACGGAGTGGTTCAGCGATCCATCCGGGCCGTGCGGATAGACGACCTCGGTCATGGTGAGACCGGTCTCGGGCTCGGTGACTTCGGTGACGAGCTTGTACACCGAGGTATCGGCGAGCGCGATCTTGCGGGTGGCCACGGCGATGGCATCCGGATGGCAGACGAAGCCAGGGATGGTCAGCTGCGGCACCTCGACGATGTTCGCGAACCCGAGCAGGCCCGGAATGACGCCGCCCACGATGGCCTCGCGGCCGCCGTAGATCAGCGCGTCCAGGTCATTCAGGAGCGCGGAGTAGAAGTCCGGGTTGAGGCACAGGGCGCACTCTTCCGGGACGAGCTTCTTCGCCACGGCGGCGGAGCGGATCGGCCCCATCGCCTTGCGGTTGAAGCTCGCCAACTTCACGCCCAGCTTGTCCGCGGCGGTGTCGCCGTAATTCGCCGGCGTCACGAGCGCGACGAAGGCGGCGATCATGGAATCACAGATCGCCTTGGCGTTGCGCTCGGCCTTGCCCTCCCACCAGTTGGGGCGGAAGTTGACCATCTGCTCGCTGGTGATGCCGAAGCCGGCGATCAGGCGGGTATTGAGGTCGACTTTCACGTCCACCAGCGACGCGGCGGTGCGCTGGAAGTTGTTGCTCGTGGCATTCCACGCGGCAACGGTGTCCGCCGAAACCAGCGGAACGCGGATGACTTCGCCAACTTCCTTGGCCTCGTCGGTGAAGGAGTTGGAGAACACCCGGAGGCGCGGCAGGGCGCGCACCAGGCCCTTGAGGAAGCGCTGCGAGTAGATCTCGCAGGCGGTGTCAATGTTGGTAGCCATGGATCAGTGTCCTTTGCTGTGGTTGATGTGAGTGCTGTGGTCGGTGTGGTCTGTGGGGGCGGTAGCGCCTCAGCCCTTGCGGGCTTCGCGGGCGTTGTTGATGGCCTGGGCGTGCTGCGCCAGGAAGGCGGACTTGTCCTTGCCCCGCGGCATGGACTCGTACTGCGCCAGAACGCCGGCTTCCGTGCTGCACGACGGATCGGTGTTTGGCAGCGCGGTGCGCGTCTTCAGCTTGGCGCACTCCTGGGCCAGCGTGGCCGACTCGTTCGCGAAGTCCTTGCGCAGGCGCTCCTGCCAGACAGGGCGCGTGGCGGCCGTGATGCGGCCATCGGCCAGGGCGCAGTCGAGCTTGAGGGCGATGTGCGCCTCGCGTTCGTTGGCGAACTCCTTGCGGACCGACTCGGCCGCTTCGTTCGCGAGCTTGAGCTGCGCGCTGGACTCTTCGTCCTTGCGGCGCAACGTGGTGGTCTCGTCCATCAGCACTGTCAACTTGGCCGCGGCATCGTCTTCCGTCGCCGTGTTGGGCAGGCCGAGGATGGTGAGCACTTTCTGCATGGTCTGATGCTCCTCGGTGGTGTGTTGTGTTGCGTCATCCTCTGCCTCGTTGGGCAGACGGAAGCGGGTTGAGTTGGGCCGGTTCGTGAGGCCGATGGAGCGCAGCTCGTCGATCAGCGCCTCCTTGCCCTTGCCAGGATCGTCAGCAAAGAAGTACGGCGAGAAGTAGATGAACGCTCCGGGCTTCGGCTGATCGTTCCAGGCGGTCGCCAGACGGCAGGCGTCGCCGTCAGCCTGGCAACCAACGATCCAGCCCTTGGCCCCCTTGTCGGGATAGAGCGGCGCCAGATCAGGCACGTCCGGGTGCCCGGCATAGATCGGCAGCCCAGGGGCGCCATTGGCCTTGGCTTCGGCGATGTTGTTTGCAAATCCCTGGGCGCTGCGCAGGTCGATGACCTGGATGGTTCCGCTTTTCTTATGTGGGTAACGCCCGAACGGAATCACCAGGGGATCGGCGGGGTTGAAGTCGTAGCCGTTGACGAATGCGCGCTTCATGGTTGCTGACCTTTCTTTGCGTGCGCCCGGTCGGCGGCGCCCTCGGCGCAGCCATTGAAGAGAGCGGCCGTAATCGCGCCCTCGAGTGCCTTCTCTGTTTCGGTGCCGGCGGAGATCCGCGGAAGTAGCGCCGGCAGTTCGGCGGCGCAGTTGGCCAGGGCACGGGAGAGATCGGCATCGTCGGCCTGCAAGGCGGCTGCAAGGCGCGCGCGCAGCGGTTGCAGGTCTGCGGCCAGGGCATTGGCCAGGGCCGTACGGGAGACGACGCGCAGGCGGTCCCCGCGGGTTTGCGCAAGGGCGGCCACGGTGGCACGATGGTCTCCGGATAGCGCCGCGCGCAGCAGGCGGTGATTGGCGTCTCCGGTATTGGCAGCGGAGAGGCGCTCCGTGGGCTTCGGCATCATCTGCGCGGGGGTGAGCGGCTCGTCCTCGGGATCGTCCGGATCCACCTCGCGGCGCTCGTAGCGGCTCAGGGCATCGCGCTTAGAGAGGCGCACTCCCATGCCGGCCAGGACCTCGTCGATCTTCAGGTCGCGGTCGGTGTTCTTGGCCTCGGGCGGCAGCAGGCGGAAGCCGGCTTTGATCTCAACGCCATCGCCGAAGGCCCACCGCAGTACCGTGGGATCGATCTGCGAGCGGAAGCTCTCGGTGATCATCTCGCAGGTGTCGGCGCAGATGAGATCAGCCTCGTCGCCCTGGAGGCTGGCGCCCCGTCCGGTACCGGTGCCCGAGCTGATGGTGGAGAGATCGGCGCCGCGCTGAAGCGAGGCAATGGCGCGGTCCATGCGCTCGACCAGGGCGGGATATGGCAGCGTGCCGGCGACGGAGAGGTCGATCTTCTCGATGACGTCTTCCAGGCCGGTGGCGCAGGCCCATTCCTTGCCGAAGGCCTTCAGGGCTCCGACGAAGTTGTTCCACTGGTCGGTGCCCTTGGCGGCGTTGGTCTTGCCATGAATGCCAGGGTGGCCACAACGTCCGGAGTAGACGGCCCAGTCCGCGAGGGCCATCTTCTTGAGCATGTAGGCCACGCTGCAGGTGATGCCCACGCCTTCGCCGCGCGTAACGATCCATTCGTTCGGCTTCAGCGGCTCCTCGGTCATCATGTCCTTGACGAAGCACATCACGCCCTGCTTAAGGCGGAACCACTCCAGCGGGCAGCGTATGAGCTGCGCGGAAAGGCCTGATGCGGACGGCTGCCAGATGATCTCGAACACGGTGAAGCCGTCATTGTAGGCGTGCATGGCGCCTTCGATCAGGCCACGCATGCCGCGCACGATGTTGCGGCAGTCGTGGTCCATGCTTTGCACTGAGGAGTAGAACGCCTTGAGCGTCTCGACCTGCCTGGTGGCTTCGTCGTCCTGTTCGAATCCCTGCAGCGGCACGACGTTCCACTTCCGGCGCGAAACGTCCTTGCGCGCCTTGGCGGCGGCGATCTTCCAGGTGTCGTCGCGGCGCTCCATGGCGCGCATGGTGCGGTCCTGCCAGATGAAGTTGCCGGCCTCGTACATCTCGATGTACTGGACAAGGATCTCCGGCGCGAGTCCGCGCAGCGGGTTCCAGCGCGACTCGTAGGTGGTGGACACATACTGTGCGCCGCCCACTGGTGCGATGACTGAAGCGGTCTTGAGGGCGGGCTTCTTGTTCTTCGCGGCCATCAGATTGCCCTCCGAGCGTCAAATGAAGTTGGGGACGTGACGACCTCGATCTCGTAGTTGGCCGGAGCCTTGCCACCCGCGTGGATCGCCAGGGCCAGCGCCCAGAAGCGGTCGGCATGGCCGCCAGGCCCGCGGTCGGCCACGAAGCGCACATTGCCGGCGGCGGTCAGCTCCTTCTTCACGCTGCGCAGGTCGGTCTCGATGGCCTTGTCCGATGGGATGCGGATGCCCTTGTCCACGAAGGCGGCGCGCAGCGGATAGGCCAACTCCTCTTTCACCTTTGGGGTGAACCCCACGGCCTCGACGCGGGAGCCGTAGCGCTTAACCGCGCGCTCGGCGAGCTGCATGCCAAGACCGCTGGCGTCAATGCAGCAACGGCGGACAAACGGCAGATCCAGCAGGCCGTAGAGGATCTTCTCCTGGGCGTCGAAGCTGGCATTGCGCTCGCACTGGATCCGGCGCGTGAAGAACATGCCGGCCACGCGCTCGATCATCCAGAAGACGGTGAAGTCACCGACACGCGCCACGTCCATGCCGAGGTAGCACTCGCTCTTGGCCAGGGCGGCGTCATCCAACTGCCAGGCGTCCTCGCCGCGGTAACAGCAGGATGCGATCTCGTCGTAGGTCAGGAACGCGGCCTTGTCATCCGAAGGCCGGCACATGTATTCCTGCTGGAAGGTTTCATCATCCGGGCACCCGCGGCGGATGAAATCAAAGTAGGCGGCGGCGTCCATGGACTGGCGCTCGTCATCAGCCGGCAGCTTGGCCTTGAGCTTGGCAAGAAATCCCTGGTCGAGCGCATCCTGCAGAGTGACTGTATGCAGAGAGAACCCTTTCGGGTTGCCCTTGTGTTTAATCTCCTCGACCAGGGAGTTGAAGAAGTTGCCCGTGCCGCGGTGGGTGCTGACAATCTCCAGCGATCCGCCCCAGGTGATGCCAGGATAGGCAATGGCGTAGAGCAGGCGAGGATCGGGATGCAGCGCGAACTCGTCAAGGCCGCGGCTGCCGCGCTTGCCGGCCTGGGCGTTGGGGTTGCTCGACATGGAGTTGACGCGGCGGTGGTTGGAGAACTCCAGCACGTGGGCTGTGAGTTTGCGCTCGTCGTCGATCACGCGCTCGCCCAGGTCCGTGGCGCCGACGTTGAGGATCGTGGCGAAGCTGCGCACGTCGTCCAGGAGCAGGCGCGCCTGGATCTCGTCGCGACTCGAAGCCCAGAAGTCATACCGCGCGCCGACCTTGCTGGTCTCGGCGGCCATGCGGTAGGCAAGGCACCAGGAGACGCCGATCTGCCGGGCCTTCTCCATGAGTTTCAGGCGCGAGTTGTCCTTGATCCACTTCGCCTGGTACGGCAGGAAGAACTTTGTGTCCGGCTTGCTCATAGGAGGTTCAGGGCCTCCTCGATCTTGGCGCGGGTTTCGGGCGTGATGCCGCCCTTGCCACCCAGGGCGGACTTGAGCGCATCGGCGGCCTGGGCATTGCGGGCCTTCTGGTCCTCGAACTTGTCGCGCAGGAGCTTGAGCGTGCCGGAGTCGTTATCCACGCGCTGCCGGTCCAGCAGCAGCCCATAGGCGGTTCGAAGAAGCTGCGGGTCCTTGGTCATAGCGGCATCGAACGCCATCTGCCCGAGCTGTGCCTGGACGGCCTTGTCGACCTTGCCGGCGGCATCGCCTTCGACCGAGTCGGCGAACTGGATCGCCGCGGCGCGGGACTCGGCGCACATCTCCACATGCTTCTCGCGCAACCAGACGGAGAGCGAGGCGATAGAGGTCGGCGTGTCGAACTTTTCGGCACAGGCCTTCACCAGGTCGCGCAGGCTGATGCTGCGCAGCTCATAGATCTGGCGCTGGACGTCCTCGTCCAGGTTCCAGAGCGTCGAGTCTGAGCGGTGCTTGCGCATGGGGTTTACCGGGCGATCAGCGTCTTGCCCTGGGTGGTGATAAAAAAGCGGTTGGCGTCCTGGATCTGGTCCTTCTGGCAGGCCACCAGCGCCTCATCCTTGATCGCGTTCAGCTCGCGTCTGATTTCATCACGCGTCCAGGCCTCGCCAATGGCCTGGGCTTGGACGTGGGGCGTCATGACGGCGAGAGTCGCGCCGCGCAGGTCGGCGTCGGACAGTACGGTGAGGATGGCGAGGCGCAGGTTCATTTCACGGCCTTTCCGGTGAGGACAATCAGACGGATTTCGGCGAGGCTTTGCTTGAGATGGGTGAACCCCTCATCCACTTTGCCCGCGGTGTGTGCCTGAATCGTGGCGATCTCGTCGATGCGCTTGTGGATGCGGCCGGCGCAGTTGGTCTCGCGCTCGCGCATGGCAACCAGTTCGTTCTCCTGGTGATCGACACGCGCCACCAGCGTCTCGTGCTGGGATCCGACGCGATCAACGCGTCCGCTCATGCAGGTGACGCGCTCGCTGATGCCGGCGGCGCCGGCGCGGGCCTCGTCCTGCACCTCGCGCGGTTCGGGTTTTGGCGCCAGTGAAGCGCGCAGGCGCATGGCCTCGTTGACGAGTTTGAGGATGCACGTCAGCCCCACGGCGACCACGACGGCCGCCATCATGGGTTGCTGAATCAGGGCCTGGGCTAAAGCAGCAGGATCGTTCACGCGGCTCTCCTGGCAGGGAGGACGAAGGGAAAGGCTGTAGGCTGTAGGCTATAGGCTGATGGCAAAAATGCAGTCGGAGCAGGGACGTCTCCCCGTTCACCAAAGCGGAGCGCTCCGCCCTGGAGGCCGTCCGACGCGGCCTTTCGTTGCATCGTTTCCGGGGTGTCTATCGCATACGCAGAGCGACGGAAGGGGGGGAGGGAAATATCAAAAGCGCACGACAAAAGCGCATGGCGTGCGCTTTTGTCGTGCGCTTTTGGACCGGAAAGGGGAAGAGAGGACCGCCCGCTGTGGATGGCAACGGGGCACCGGATAACCTGGTGGCGTGACACCAGCGGTCCGCGAATTGGCGAGATTCGCCCGGTTTTGCGGCGGTTATGGAGGTCGTCCATCACAGGCGCCACAATAGCGTCTGCCTCATAGCGCGCGCGCGCACGGTGCCCAGCCTGCAACAAATATTGAAAAGCGCATGGCGTGCGCTTTTGTGATTTCAGGAGATCGGACGGTCAGCGTGGTACCGGAAAACTCAAAAGCGCATGGCGTGCGCTTTTGTGATTTCGTGATCTTGGCGTCTGGCGCGGCGGTACCGAGTCGGGCAAGTTATTGCGCGTCGTTGGCGTGTCGGCGGTGATATTCCTGCAAGATTCTGTCCTCCCGAGAAATGGGAGAAGAATCTGCTTCTGATGACGACTGTGGCCGGTAGATCTTATATATCTTGCGGTGACACTCAGCATCTTGCCGATACATCTCCGCCATCCCCGGATTTTCCTTTTCAACCATTCTGGCTTTCTCTTCTTCTATTCGCGAAAGATCGAACTCAACAGACGCCTTATCCGTATATGGTCCATCCTGTAACTCTCTCTCCTGCATGTCGAGCAACTGAAGGCGCAGTTCACGCATCTCCGTTCTTATTGCATCTATAGGAGCAACTTGATCGGCGTGGCAAACATGCCACGTAAGGCAGGTCAAAAGCCCGGTGATCAACAGGAGCAATACTAAAACTACAGCACGCATAATGTCCTCCTATCCTGCCTTCTGTTTTTCACGCGCCACGCCGGTATGAGAGGACGCCGCCAGCGTAGCGCCAAGCAATTGGGTGAGAGTCTGCAGTTGCGCTTCCATTCTGTCAAGGCGTGCGGTCAGATCACAGTCCGCTGGATATCGGCATGGGGCAGGTGGGCTTATAGAGTGCGCGTCTGCTTCAGATTTCTCTATCGGCATGTGAACGGTTTGTTCGCGTCCGAGCAGAACACCAACGCTGGTATCGAAGTAAGCCGCCAGTGCATCAAGACACTGTAGGCTAACACCCCCGCCCTTCTTCCATTTCTGAACTGAGGGCGGAGTAACCCTGCATACAACAGCTAGATCCTTAAGACTTGCGCCTTTTTCACGTCTCAGGGCATCTATGATTTCCCATGATTTACCCATGGCTAATTTTCCTATTGACGCAGATTCACCGTAGGTATATCGTGCGTCTCATTGATTGCGGCAATCAGGCCAGACGAAGACTAGGACGGGCCTTAATCGGCGTCAATAGGAAAGGCGGAAGGCATGAACAGGCGGAAACGGAAACCGGAGTTTGGTGCCTTGAAGGCGCTGATGGTGGCGCGCGGTTTGAGCAGTTACCAAGTTTCCCACCTTACGGGTGTCCCGCGACCGACCATCAGCAAGTCGCTGAACGGTCATTACAACATGCGTCCCGCATCGCTCCGGAAGATCGCGCGCTACTTCGGCGTGAGCGTGGAAGCACTGTACGGGCCGATGCCGATGGCGGACGCGCCATCCACGGAGCGGATCGCGGCGGCATTGGAGCGGATCGCCACAGTTCTTGAGCGGAGAGGGAAGTAGATCAGCATGGCCAAGAATCGCAAGAGACTTTCAGGTTCCTCCGGGCGGCTGCCAACGTCCGGAGGCGTGCAGCGGCGCGTGATCCGTTATCCAGGCATCAAGCGGCACGCGCGGGAACTTGGCGTTACGCATCCGCACCTGTGGAGAGTGCTGGTAGGAGAACGCCGTAGCCCTCGTCTGGAGGCAGCGTACAGGGCTTTAGTGGCGGCTGAATCTTACGGGTACACCAGGCGTTAGGCAACCAGGAGGGCGTGACCATGGGCGAGCAGGACAAGAGCGTGGCGGACAAGGCGCGGGAGATCCTCCAGCGCACGCATGACAGTTGGGTGTGGTTCGATGGCGTCTGCTGCGGAGCAGCGGCGGCCGGCATCGGCGTTCTGATCGGGTTCGTGATGACGTGCCTCCTATAGCTGGAAAGGGAAGCGTGACATGAGACCGGTGGACAGGAATGGCGATGACCTCCAGCACACCGACGCCGCGGCCCGATCCCTGGGCGTGGAGCGGAGTCATCTGTGGCGCGTGGTCAGCGGCGAACGTCACAGCCGCCGCCTGCTGCAGGCGTTCAAGGCCTGGATGCGCGACAACGAAGCGACGGTCCACGGATACACCAGGCGGTAACAGGCGGGGCGCGGTGGCGGTCAAGGAGACGGGGTTATGAATGGCAAGGAAAGCATGCGCGCGCTGGTCCGGCTCGCTTTAGAGGAGCGCGTCAAGGCCGCGAGTTCTGTCGTCGGGAAACATGCTCACGGCCTCGGCATCGGCGCGTCGGTGGGCAAGCGCATCCAGTTGGCGCTGGAGGTCCGCCTTCTGCGCCTGAAGATCCGCTACCTCTTTCTTCAGGTCAGCGTTCTGACGCTCCAGACGAACAATCGCAGCCTCACGGATTGCCACCACTTCCTGAAGAAGCGCCACATGCTGACCGCGCACCTCCGCCGAGCCATGTTCTACCACCAGCTCTTTAAGGGCCTTGAATACGTTCATCTGTTCCTCCGTGCCTGTGGCTTCGGCGATGACGGTCTCAGGTTCGGGGCGAGTGCTGCCGTGAGTGTAGCAGAGGATGGATCAAAAAGGAGGGCGTGACCATGGGCGAGCAGGACAAGAGCGTGGCGGACAAGGCGCGGGAGATCCTCCAGCGCAAGCACGACAACCGGTTGTGGGCCAATGGCGTCTGCTTCGGCGCGGCCGCGGCCATCATCGGCGTGCTGATCGGGTTCGCAGTGGTGTGCCTCTAACTCGAAAGGGGCGCATCACATGAGACCGGTGGACAGGAATGGCGACGACCTCCAGCACACCGACGAGGCGACCGAGCCGTGGGCGTGGCTCGCGTTCTGGTGGTGCTGGGCGGCGGGTGAGATCGAGGCGCCGGCGTGCGTCGCGGTGGTGAGGCGGCACGCGGCCAGGGAGCTGGCCGATCTGACGTACAACATGGGCTGGTAGGCGGGCGAAACCAACAAGGAGCGAGGACCATGAATAAGGCGATGATGGCGAGGCGGAACAAGTTGACGGTCGCGCGGAAGGCGGCGATATGAGCGACACGGCCACCACCTGCGGCGACTGTGGCCACCACGTGCGCCTCTGCGGCGCCGCGCAGTCCCACCGGTGCGATCTAACAGGTCGCCCGGTTGACACTATCTGTAGCGATATCTGCCACAAGTTCGTGCAGGCCACCGAGGCGCGGATACAGATCCAGCCGGCCAAGCAGCATGTGACGCCGAAGGATGGTGCCACATGCTGACCAAGGCCTTCGGCAACATGTATCCCTGGGTGAGCGTGGCGTCGATCTGCGGCTCCGGCATCCTCGCCCTGGGGATCCTGATGACGCTGTGGTGGGCGCTGCACCGCGAGGACCGCGTGGCCAGTTCCATGGAGATCAACGGCGAGGACGGAATCCGGGAGGCCAGGTAGCCCATGACGCTCACCCGCCAAAACGTCGGCGCCACTCTCGCCAAGCTCGATGCCTGGCGCCAGAAGGCTGCTGCTGGTGGACGCCAGGATGATGCCGACTTGCTGGACGCCCTGGGCGCCATGGTCGCCGAACGGTTCCCCAAGGTGGCAGCCGGCGCAATAGACATCGACCGATCCGGCTTTGTGCCATCCGCTGCGCCGGCAAACGACGTGCCCGGAGCCGAGTGCTGCCCATGGACGCATGAGGGATGGTGCGCGCGCTGCCAGATCGACCGCACGCGCTGCTTCGTCCTGCCGCAGATCCCCGGCAAGGTGTTCCACTGCCTGACAGGATGGAAGCCATGACAACAGCCGTAGCCATGCAACTGAACCTGTTCACGCGCCTGCCAGAGCCTGGGCGCGTGGCCTTGGTGTCCGTTCCAGAGGACCGCACGCCGGCGACGCCGGCGGCAGCGCGCAGCCGGGCTGCCCGCGAACACCACGCCGAAGAGCATGGCGGACGCAAGCAGCTGATCCTGGATTGCCTGCGCCTGGCGAACAAGCCGATGACCGACCGCCAGATCAAAGAGAAGCTCTTCGGCGTGGCCGCGGACATGAACATGGTGCGCCCCAGGGTCAACGATCTGTTGCGCGAGCGCCGGCTCTATGAGGGAGTCGAGACTCCTGACCATGTGACAGGCGAATGGGTTCGCACGGTGTGGCTGGCATAGACCATGGATAGAGACCTTCCAGGACAGATTCTCATGCCCTTTGCGTCCGCAGAGGAAAGGCCCGCGCAGGCCCCCTGCACGCCCGGTGCGGCGCCCCTGCAGTCAGACGCCCAGTCCATCATCCCTTTGCCCACGAAGCCCACGTGCACCCCGCCAGAGGCCGCGCGCGCCCTGGGGATCAGCAGCCGCCAGGTTCGCTACCTGGTGGAGGACGGCACGCTGCTGGCCATCGATGCGAGCCGCCGGGTGGCCAGCGGGCCGGACCGGGACCGGCGCCGCACGCCGTGGCGCGTGGTGGTCCGGCGCGGTACGGATCTGAACCGGGAAGGCTTTGACCGATTCATGTCGCTGGAGGAGTACGTCCAGCAGCGCAGCAACATGGCGGATGGCGGGTAACCAGTTCACATCACAGGAGGAACGATGACCACAACAGGAACCATGGCGACAGATGCCGGCGCGCGGCCGGAAGAGGTGGCGCGAACGTTGGCGCAGGCGACGCTGCAGGCGGTGGCGCGCGCGATGCACACGGCGCAACTGGCTGTGGACGCCACACGGCGCACCGGCAACTTCGACGCCAAGCATACGGCGCTGCGCCAGACGATGGAGAAGTTGCGCGACGGCGTCATGGATGCCTACGCGGCGGTACCGGAGTCCATGAGGGCCGAGATCCTCAAGGCACCCGGAACCATCGGAGGCGACGAGCTTCTGGATCTGCTGGCGACGCTGGTGCGCGCCAGGGAAGAGCGGACCAAGGACAACAGAGCAACGAAACAGGAGACACGGTAATGAGGGCTGATCAGAAGGCGGGT
>Ga0073936_10004882_pt1 | contig 18336 bp, 17 predicted proteins | sample AliMusrvi5mmetaG_FD_87041 | JGI IMG/M metagenome (GOLD analysis project Ga0073936, IMG submission 87041) | Freshwater lake bacterial and archeal communities from Alinen Mustajarvi, Finland, to study Microbial Dark Matter (Phase II) - Alinen... | ecosystem: Environmental > Aquatic > Freshwater >... | reverse complement strand
TTGTTTGCCGGGGTAAATCGTGACCGCGTCAAGCGCCTCCATCTTGTGGCCGGTCAACGGCTCGAACCGGGTGATGCGCTCGATTTCGTCGCCGCAGAACTCGACGCGCAAGGCATCTTCGCGGCCCGCCGGGCACAACTCGACCGTGTCGCCCCGCACGCGGAACTGGCTGCGCGTGAACTCGATGTCATTGCGTGTGTATTGGAGGTCAACCAGGCGCCGGAGGAAATAGTCGCGGGTCAACTCCATCCCGGTGCGGATGTTAATGACCATCGCCTCGTAATCTTCCTTGCTGCCGATGCCGTAGATGCAGGAGACGCTGGCAACCACGATCACATCCCTCCGCGAGAACAGCGCGCTCATGGTCGAGAGACGCAGCCGCTCGATCTCATCGTTGATGCTCGAGTCCTTCTCAATGAAGGTGTCGGTACGCGGGATATAAGCCTCGGGCTGGTAGTAATCGAAGTAGCTGACGAAGTATTCGACGGCGTTGTTGGGGAAGAAGCCTTTGAACTCGGCGTAGAGTTGGGCGGCCAGGGTCTTGTTATGCGAGATGACTAGTGTGGGCCGGTCGACGTTGCGGATAACGTTGGCGACCGTGAAGGTCTTGCCTGAGCCCGTGACACCCAGCAGCGCCTGGTGTTTCGCCCCGGCCGACAACCCTTCCGTCAGCTTCGCAATTGCTTGCGGCTGATCTCCGGCTGGCTGGTAGGACGAAACGAGTTCAAACATCGAAATGCAACCTACGAGCGCAGGCCGTCGGAGTCAACGCGGCCGGACTTATTGCGATTTACATTCAAGATGAGACTAACGCACTGCACCAACCGCTGTAGGAGACGAGGTGACGAGTCTCTAATCTCCTTTTTTCGCGTGCTGTGGATTTTGATCAGAGACTCGTCACCTCGTCTCCTACAATGGATAGTCTCATTTCGAGGGCGAACTGGAATTAGCGCCGCTCTTACTTGTGCGCTGGCAGATCCAACCGCAGTTGCGGCAAGCTGATTTGCGTCAGCGGTTGACTGGCCGCAGCAGCAGCCTCCAACCGGCGCAGCCATTCTTCTACTATTGCGAGCGCGCCCGCTACATTCAGCCCGTCATGGATCACCGGGTACTGGATTAGATTAGCGCGCGCCAGTCCCAGAAGCGCCGCCGCCGGTCCCGGCCGGTTCTTCTGCCAATGGACGAACGCCCCCGCCAGTTGGATCAGGCCTTTGTAGAACAGGCCGTTAGGCCCCTGCCGCTGGGGCAGCCACAGGGCTTCCAGCACATCGTGTGCCTCAAAGAAGCGCTGCTGGTTAAAGCGCTCGAAGAATTCCAGATAGTGTTGGTCGTAAGCGACCATTTGAATTGTCATATGCGGTCTGGTTGCAGCGACTGGATTGGGACGCCAATTAGCCCGACATTTCACACCTTCCGGAGCGCCGGTCTCCGACGCGGCGTCTCCCAGCCGTTTGGCCGACGCCGGGTCGGAGACCGGCGCTCCGGCCTGCCGGCGTTTCAAGCCGAGTGTGAAGATTCCAAGCTTAAGTCATGGTAGCATACTCTATGTTCTGTTTCACTGACCGCATGCGTTGGCAGTATTTGTATTGCGCGGGCTGGCTCGCGCTGGCGCTGGTCGTTTCCATTCAAGCGGCGACATACGAAGTCGCGCAGCGCAACCCGCAGGCCAACGATGACGGCGACGGGTCGAGGGAGCAGCCCTGGAAGACCATCAGCCGGGCGGCCGCGAAGGTCGCGCCGGGCGACACCGTGGTGATCCGCGATGGCACCTACCGCGAACAGGTGGTGCTCAAGACTAGCGGCACGGAGCAGGCGCCCATCCGTTTCGAGGCGGCTCCTGGCGCACACGTGGTGCTCACGGGCGCCGATCGACTGACCGGCTGGCAAAGAGCGGAGGGCGGACCGCCGGTTTACCATGTGCCCTGGACCCGCCGATTCATCGGGTGGTCCAGGCACATGACCCACCCGGACGACGAGTATCATCGTCTCATCGGCCGGTGCGAGCAGGTGGCTGTTGATGGCTACCTGCTTCGCCAGGTGCTGGAGGGCAGCCAGCTCGCTCCGGGGACGTTCTTCGTGGACGTTTCCAACCAGGTGTTGCAGGTGTGGGATCCAGGGAGCCGCGATCTGAACAAGGCATTCGTAGAGGCGTCGGTTCGGCAGGAAATCGTCCGGGTGGAAGGCCGTTGCGTAGAGCTGCGCGGGATGCGCTTTCGGTTTGCTGCCAACATGGCGCAGCACGGGGCGGTGGTGCTCGCCGGGTCGCGAGACCTCCTCGAAGATTGCATTGCTGAGTTCATGAACGCCAGCGGGGCCACCTTTTCCGGCGAACAACAGGTCGTGCGCCGGTGCGTTTTCCGAGACAACGGACAAATGGGTTTCGGCGCGAATGGTGCCCATCAATTGCTGTTTACCGATTGCCTGGTAGAGGACAATAATACCAAAGGCTTTGACCGGGGATGGGAGGCGGGTGGCGATAAGCTGGTGTTGTGCCGCGACGCCGTGCTGGAGCGCAGCCGGTTTCTGCGCAACCGCGGCAACGGTGTGTGGTTCGATATCGGCAACGAGCATTGCACGGTGCGCCAATGCTTGCTGGCGGACAACGAGGACAGTGGGATCTTCTGTGAGATTTCTTACGGCCTGCAGGCTCATGACAATGTAATCGTCGGCAACGGCTTCGCCGCCACCGCTGGAGCCTGGGGAGCGCAGGCGGGCATTTCTCTTTCCAGCAGTCCGGAGTGTGTGGTCGAGCGCAACTTGATTGTGGCCAACCGGGAAGGATTCAACTTCCGCGAGCAAACGCGCACGACACCGAGGATTGGCAAGAGGGCGGAGGAACCGATCTGGAATCACGATGAACTGATCCGACATAACATCATCGCCCTGAACCGTGATGCGCAGATCTGGGGCTGGTTCGACATTAAAGACGGCCGCCAATGGCCCGCCAAAGCAGCGGAGATCCTGGCCGCGCTGGCAGGCAATGGATCCAAACCCGGCGATATCTCGGGTGCCTATGCGGCCAAGAACAGCAACGGCCAGCCCGAAGGGCTCACCTTGGAAAGGCTGCGGCTGCGCTTCGAAGGGAACGTCTATTCTGCCGGTCCGGGACAAGGTTGGTTCGAGTGGGGCGTAACGTGGGGCCGGCACAGGAGCTACGCGAGGCTGAATGACTTTCAAGCCGAACTCGGCATGGACGAAGGCAGCCGCGTCGCGGAGCCCGGTTTCGCCAACCTCAGCGGACTGGACTTCCGGCTAGGCGCGGAGGCATTGACGGCCCTGGGCCAGAGCTATCCACAGGGACCAGTCCCGGGGGTGGTTTTGGGCGTGCTGCCTTAAATCCGCCAAGCATCCCGGGAACGAACTCTCTTCGGCGTAACAGCCGACTTAAGGGCCCGTTGCCCAAGCCACTCAGGGAGGGCGAGCGTCCTCGCGAGTCCTGATTCCCGAGCGTTCTGTCGGAGTTAGGGCTCGCGAGGACGCTCGCCCTCACGTCGAAGGGAGTTGGGCAACACGCCCGTAAGGAGGATCACATCGCTTGATAACGGAGCGACAATCAGCAGCCGGCCCCCACGCTGCAGCTTGGAGGTGGAGAATCCTCGCTCCTTGACTGTATTATTTTGAAGCTCATATTCGTGCGACCATGAACCGGCCCGGCAAAAGGTCTTCCTTGCTTATGGCGCAGTGCGTGTCGGCTTTGGCAGTCTTCCTCGGCTGCCCCGCCCCAGCGCAGGAGACGCCCCAAACCCTGGCCCGTGAACTCCTGCGGGAGATGATTGAGACTGACACCACGGGCGAGCACGGAGACACGACGCCCCTGGCCAACGCGTTGGCCGCCCGCTTTCGCCAGGCGGGCTTCCCGGCGGAGGACGTCCAGGTGCTCGGCCCGCAGAGCCGCCATCGCAACCTCGTGGTTCGCCTGCGCGGCAGCAGCCGGGCTCGGCCTATCCTCGTGATCTCGCACCTGGATGTCGTGGAGGCCAAGCCCGAAGACTGGACCGTTCCGCCCTTCAAGCTCACGGAGAAAGACGGGTGGCTTTATGGTCGTGGCACCCAGGACATTAAGGGCGAGGCCGCCGCGGAAGCGGCATCATTCATTCAGCTCAAACAGGAGGGCATCGTCCCCAAGCGAGACTTCATCCTGGCCCTGACGACGGGCGAGGAGGGCGCGACTTTCTACAACGGCATAGATTGGCTCCTGAACAACCGTCGAGAGCTCATTGACGCCGAATATTGTCTTAATGGCGATGGGGGCGGCCCGGAGTCCGAGCGCGGCCGCCCGGTCTTCCGCGCGTTCCAGGCAAGCGAAAAGGTCTATTACAACTTTGCGCTGACGGTCACTGATCCTGGTGGGCACAGCAGCTTGCCGCATCCGGGGACGGCCATCCAGGTGCTGGCGCGAGGGGTGGCGCGGCTGGATGATCAGCAGCCCGCAGCGAGGCTGGACGACACGACCCGGACCTTCTTTAGCCGCATGGCCGCCATCGAACATGGTGAAGCGGCCGCCCTCATGGCCAAGGCAGCCCAAGGGGATACCAATGCCATGGCGGCCCTCTCCAAGGACCCCGAGTGGAATGCCAAGCTCCGCACCACGTGGGTAACCACATTGATCCAAGGCGGTCATGCGACCAACGCCCTGCCGCAGCGGGCCACAGCCATCGTCAACTGCCGAATGCTGCCTTGCGATGACATCCTCGACATCCAGCGCCAGCTCACGAATGCCCTGGCCGAGCCGCGGATCGAGGTGAGGCTCATGGGCAAACCCCGTCCCAGCCCCGCTTCGCCGTTGCGCGAAGATGTCCTGGCCGCAGTCGAGCGCAGCACCGAGGCCATCTGGCCAGGCTGCCCGGTGGTGCCCACAATGGAGAACGGCGCGACCGATGGCGCCTCCTTGCGCCGCGCCGGCATTCCCACCTACGGCATCGGCGGTATCCCGGTTGACCGGGACGACGTCCGGGCCCACGGCAAGGATGAGCGCATCCGGGTGAAGGATTTCGAGGCCGGAGTCAAGGCGTTCGCGCTCTTGCTGCGGGACCTCGCCGCTCAGGAACGCTGACGCTTAAGAATTCTCCCCCTTGCCTGCTCAACGCTGGGCCGAGCCACAGGCCGCGATTGCCACCGTTTTGCTCTGACGCCTTCTTAACGATAAGCTCGCAAGTCTTGACTCCCGGCGGTCATAGTCCCACTTGATCACCGCACGCCGTTACATACCTTATGCCGGAGCAACTTACTTGAGGATACGATATGGATTTGAAACTAGAGAATAAAACCGCACTTGTCACCGGCTCCACTGCCGGTATCGGGTTTGCCATCGCCAAAGCGCTCGCCGCCGAGGGAGCACGTGTCATCGTGAACGGCCGCACTGCGGCTCGCGTGTCGGCTGCCGTGGACTCGATACGCAAGTCCCAACAGAACGCGAAATGCGAGTCACTGGTGGCGGATCTGGCCCGCCCTGATGCCGTAACCGAGGCCGCGCAACGTTTTCCGGCGGTGGACGTCCTGATCAACAACCTGGGCGTCTATGCGCCGAAGCCCTTCGAGGAAATTACGGACTCGGACTGGCTCGCGATCATTGAGACGAATTTCATGAGCGGCGTGCGGTTGTCGCGCCTCTACCTGCCCCGCATGAGGGCCGTGAATTGGGGACGGATCATTTTCATTTCCAGCGAATCCGCCGTGAACATCCCCGTCGAGATGATCCATTACGGGGTCACCAAGACCATGCAGGTGGCGCTGGCACGAGGCCTGGCAGAAACCACCGCCGGCACCGGCGTCACGGTGAATTCGGTCCTCGCGGGACCCACGCGCTCGGAGGGAGTCGAAGCATTCATTGCCGGCCTGGCAAAAAGCAAGGGCCTCACCCCCGTTGCGGTGGAGAAGGACTTCTTTCGCAGCGCGAGACCGTCTTCGCTCCTGCAACGTTTTGCCACCACCGATGAAGTGGCGGCGCTGGCGGCCTTTGTGGCCAGCCCGCTTTCCTCCGCCACCAATGGCGCCGCCTTGCGCGTGGAAGGCGGCTTGGTGCGCTCGATCCTTTAGACATTAGACTTCGGATTGCCCCCGCGCTGCCCCACAATACGTGCCATGATGATTTTCTCGCGATGGAGTATTACCCGCCGCCTGACGCTGGGCGCAATGGGGATTCCTTGGTTGTTGGTCGCGGTCAATCTCTGTGCCGGGAACGCCGCGAAGATTGACCAGCTCTTCGCTCAATGGGACCGGGCCGATTCGCCAGGCGCGGCCGTCTTGGTCGTCAAGGACGGCGCGGTCGCTTATCTGCACGGTTACGGCTGCGCGGATCTCGAGCATCGTATCCCAATCACACCGCAAACACTGTTTGATGTCGCCTCCGTGGCCAAGCAGTTCACGGGGTTGTCTGTGGCCATGCTCGTTGAGCAGGGAAAGCTCTCGCTCGATGATGACATCCACAAGTACCTGCCCGATGTGCCGGATTTCGGGAAGCCGATCACGATCAATAACCTTGTCCATCATTCGAGCGGCCTGCGCGACTGGCCGGAAACCCTGGCCTTTTCGGACATGGATCTGGAGGGGCCGATCACGCTGGACACCATTCTCGAAATGGTCCGGCGCCAGCGGGAGCTGGATTTCGCGCCCGGCGAGGAGGAGCAGTATTCCAACACGGGCTATAACCTGCTGGCGGCAACGGTCGCCAAGGTCACGGGACAATCGTTTCGGACCTGGACTGACCGAAACGTCTTCCAACCGCTGGGTATGAAACACACTCTGGTCTGCGACAACCCCGCGGAAGTCATCGTCAATCGCGCCAGTTCCTACGCTCCCGAGGGCGCAAACAAGTTCCATCAAGTGGTGAGCCAGTTGGCCGCTCAGGGGTCCAGTTCACTCTTCATCTCGGCAGAAGACATGGGCCGATGGCTGCTCAACTTTCAAACCGCGGGTGTGGGCGGCAAGGCGGCCATCGAACTGATGCAAAAGTCGGGGACCTTGAACAACGGCGAGAAGCGGGGATATGCCTTCGGCCTCGTGCTGGGCAAGCATCAGGGAATGACAACCGTTTCCCATGGCGGCAGTTGGGCGGGGTACCGCAGTCACACAATATGGGTGCCGGAAAAGCGTTTCGCCACCGCCATCCTGGCGAATACGGGCAACATGGACCCCTCGGGCCTGGCCTTGAAGATCACCGACCTTTATCTAGGTGTTCCCTCCACGCCTTCGACGCCGGCCTCTACGCAGCCGCCCGTCGCGGTGAAAGCGGACCCCGTCGCCTGGGAACCATTCCTGGGCACGTACCGCTTGGGTCCCGGCTGGCTGTTGTCGATTACGCGCGAAGGAGATCAGCTCATGACCCAGGCAACTCACGAAGACAAGTTCCGCATGACGCCGGTGTCCGATACGAATTTCTTCGTGGAAGCCTACCGGGCGCCAGTGGCATTTGTCCGCCAGAGCTCCGGGGCCGTCACCAACCTGTTGTATCGCGGCATTAATGCCCCGAAGTTGACTGTGCCGGAATCTACGCCCGCGCGCCTTGCGGCCTACGTCGGCGATTTCTGGAGCGAAGAACTTCGCGTCGTCGCCCGCCTCGAAATCCACGACGGAACCCTGGCCGTGTGCTTGCGTTCCGGGCGCTGGATCCATTTACTGCCCACGGGTGCGGATAGTTTCGATGCTGAGGTGGGAGGATTCGCCCTCCAGTTCACGCGAAATTCGGCTGCCGAGGTCACGGAGGTGAAGGCAAGCGGCACGCGCGTGCGCAACCTTCGGCATACACGCGTGGTGCTGCCCAAAACCTGAGCCAAACCGACTCCTTCATTGACTCACCTGGCCCGAGGAAGTGGATTACAGCAGCTCAGACACGCCCAGCCGCCCGGCGAAGCTGCCGGCGCTGAGCCTGATCAACACAGAGGCCTACCTCAACCAGCAGTTTGCCGACGGCCGGGCCAAGACCGTCCTGCTGGGCATGGACTGCGCGGACCCCAAGACGGGCAAAAGGATTGTCCAGGACCGCGCCGGCTGGTACAAGCCGGCCGGGAAGGGCTGGATCTTCTACCTCATGGCCGGGCACGCGGCGAGTGATTACTCCAACTCCGTCTATCGGCAGATAATCGAGAATTGCCTGACCTGGCAGCCGGGCATGTGCGCCAAGCAGGACATAAGCGAAGCCACAACCAAGGGAGCGAGGGAATAACGCACGCGACCAGCTCGAACTTTGGTTCGTCGCGATTCGATGGAATGGGGCATCGAGGAAGGTCCGGTTGAGCGGAAACGGGAGCGCGCCCGGGTTAGACAATGGCTTCCTGTAGGAGCTGGCATCCAATATGGACGCTTGCTAAAGTCAAATGCGGTCCTATTCTCACGACGATCGACCAGAACATGACCGGCCCAGAGGCTTATAGTTATGCGAACATCAACCGCACCACCGCGAGGTCCTTGGGGGATGGCCTTCACCTTGATTGAACTGTTGGTGGTCATCGCCATTATCGCGATCCTGGCAGCGTTGCTGCTGCCGGCGCTAAGCTCGGCCAAGGAGAAGGCCAAGCGCATCGCTTGCATCAGTAACCTTAGGCAAATCGGTCTCTCGCTGACTCTCTACACAGACACCTACGACAATAAGATGCCTTCGGCGATGTCTTACGGGGCGCTCCCAGGCCCCAATGACGAGCAGAATGCAGCCAATGTGGTCCAGTTCACAGATATGTATGCCGGCGTGCCCAAAGACCTGAATTTGGCCAACCCTCGTGTCTTCTGGTGTCCTAGTGATCGATTCAATTATTTGACCAACAAACCGAATGGCAGCATTGACATGGTCAACAGCTTTAGCTCATATCGCTACCGTTTCGTGATATGGTACAATACCGTTCACTTTCCGGGGCTCAAAGCCTCGGACTTGTTCAAGCCGGTGGCGCAGATTGTTTATCACGAGAATGCGGATAACCATTACAAGCGCCTGTACAGTTCGTACGTCACCACTCAGCCCACGCTCAACGCCATTTACGGGGATTTCCACGCCGCGCTGTGGAAGGTGGTTTTTCGGCAGAATCCAGCGCCACACTACTACGACCCGAACTGGTTTAGCTACGGGCCGCCCAATGGAGCGCTCAACGTCGACAACCCCAACTTCGGCGGGGATGTGCATACGGGCTGGGACCTGAAATAAGGAGAAGGCGCACGATGACCAACGCGGACATGTCATTCGCAGTTTTGCGACAACCTCGGCAGATGGCCGTGAGGGGAGCGGACGCCGCTGACCGCGCGAAAAGCGGCAATCGTATCCCGGCTTTCACTTTGATCGAACTGTTGGTGGTGATCGCCATCATTGCCATCCTGGCGGCGCTGCTGCTGCCGGCGTTGTCCAAGGCCAAGGGGAAGGCGCAAGCAATAGGCTGCCTCAATAATATGAAACAGCTTTCCGCGTGTTGGTTTATGTATGCGGGCGACAACAACGACTATTTAGTCCTTAACAATCCGTTTGCCACCACGCCCGATTCGTCCTGGCTAACCGGCGACATGACCAGTCCCACCCAAGCCACCAACTCAAACCTGATCCGAATCGGATATCTCTGGAAATACAACCAATCCCTCCCAATCTATCATTGTCCGAGTGACCGGTCGACTGTCGGGAGCGTGCCAAGAGTGCGCAGTTATTCCCTGAGCGGTCAGATGGGTGGCACCGATAACGCCCGAGGCACACCATGGGATGGTCAACTTCTGATGCTGAACAACCCTGGCTACCCGCCCAAAATGAAATTCACACAGATTAACAAACCCCCTCCCTCGGTCTCGCTGGCATTTGTGGACGAAAGCGAGCTGTCATTGGATGATGGATTTTACTTCATTTGGCTTCCCAAGACCAACGGCACCCCGAACGACATGTGGGGCAATCTCCCGGCACTCAAACGGCACAACAACAATGGCACTTGCTTTTCGTTTGCCGACAGCCACGCGGAGATCTGGAAGTGGCACGATCCGCGCACCGTGGATCCGGGCACCAAGCCAAATGACACGCAAACTGGCAACCAGGATATTCGTCGTGTGCAGCGCGCCTACGCCCTTCCTTAAGCCGTCGCGCGGCATGCCGGCCTGATAAGATGCGCTCCACTGCAGCCTTGCGACTGGTGGCCCCCGCATTTGTTTCGTTGCACTACTTCAAGGGGCTGATTTCTTCTTTATCCTGAGACAGACGCGGTGGTAACTGGTCAGATACGCTAAATCGCTATCGCCCAGGGCATTGAGCCACTGCAAACGCTTCTTTGGCTCCATTTTTCTGAGGGGGAATAATGGGCAATCCTCGGGGTTGGCAACGTGAAAGGGGCAGGCCTCGGCAAGTTTCAAGAGATTGGCCCGCAAGTCCTTCTCTTGCTCATGCATTGCCTTGCTCTTCTTCCTGGCCATAACCGACTTAACTCTAGCCCCTTTGCCATAGGCGTCAAGCTTGCCGCAGACAATAGAGCGGTACCTGACGGGGATAAACACCTCGTGAACTGAATCGACGCCATTCAGCTCACACCTCGCAAATGCTCATCATCTTGTCGAGCGTCTCAAGCGGATCCTTGGTGGGCGTGTATTCATGGGACAAGTAGCCCTGGTAGCCCAAATCCGCAATCGCTTTGCAGATGCCCTTATAATTCATTTCCTGCGTCTCATCAAATTCGTGGCGGCCCGGGTTGCCCGCCGTGTGGAAATGCCCGAAGTATTTGATGTTCTGCTGGATGGTCCGGATAATGTCGCCCTCCATAATCTGCATATGGTAAATGTCATACAGCAGTTTCACCCGCGGCGAATTGACCCGCTTGCAGAGCTCCACGCCCCAGGAGGTGTGGTCGCACATATAACCCGGATGATTGACTTTGCTGTTGAGCAATTCGGTGCACAGGGTCACACCTTGTTCTTCAGCCAGGTTCTTGATGTTGTTCAGGAAGAGCACGCTGTTCTCGAGTCCCTCTTCGTCCGTGAGCCCCTTCCGGTCGCCAGACAGCACGATCACATTTGGAGCGCCCGCAGCCGCCGCTGCCTTGATGGCCGCCCGCATTCTTTGGTCGATCGATGAATGGCATTTCTTGTCGTTAATACCCTCTTTTATGCCGCTGCCACCGGGAACCATCGTGGGAATCAGCGCGTACTTCTTGAGCAGCGGAAACGCTTCCGGCCCGACCAGGTCAATGCCGTGGGCTCCCAGTCGGGCCGCCTCGCGGCATTGACCCTCCAGGTCCAATTTAGTGCCGTTAAATACTCCCGGGCACACGGCTTGTTTGATGCGTCCCTTGCGAGTCTCAGCCCGCGCGATCGAGGCCCCCACGCCCAAAATGGAGAAGGCAGTGAGGCTTCCGACAATGGTGAGAAAATGGCGACGAGGTAAAGCCGCTGAATGAATGGCGTTCATGAATCGACGATAGCCACCGTGCGAAACAAGATCAAGTCAGCTCGTCTGGTCCTTGACATCGGGGCTTCCGGAGGACATTCCTGCCCTGTGCAAACACTCAAACCCGGCTGTACAACACGCTAGTGCAAACGACACGTATGAAAGCGATTGCCATCAGTGGAAGTCCGCGCCCCGGAGGCAACACAGAAATACTGCTGCGAAAGGTACTGGAGCCTTTGACCGATGCTGGCTGGGAAACTGAATTCATCCAATTGGGGGGCAAACCGATCCAAGGCTGCCGGGCTTGCTACCAGTGTTTCAAGACGAAGAATTCCCGCTGCGGGCAGAAGGACGATGGCTTTAACGCGTGCCTTGAGAAAATGCTCCAAGCCGACGCTATCGTTCTGGGTTCGCCAACTTATTTTACCGACGTGAGTGCGGAAATGAAGGCGTTGCTGGACCGTGCCGGGCTCGTAGCGGTCGCCAACGGGGGGTTGTTCCGAAGAAAAATTGGGGCAGCGGTGGTCGCGGTAAGACGAGGAGGAGGAACGCACGCCTTCGACACCATGAATCACATGTTCTTGATGTCGGGCGCCATCGTTCCGGGCTCGACGTATTGGAACCTCGGGTTTGGCCTGGACAAAGGTGAAGTCATGAAAGACGAGGAGGGATTGAGGAACATGGCCGACCTGGGCCAGACCATCGCGTGGCTGGGAAAAGCCATCCGGCAGAGCCCGGACCGGATTTCAAGTCCCGTCTATTCTGAACCGCCCCCTTAAGCGTAGACTCCTTCACTCGCTTCGCTAAAAGACAGGGACAATCTCGATCTTCCTGCCAGCTTGAACGACCACATCTTCCCCCTTCGCCCACACCTGATCGTTGAGCAAGAGCTTAAACACCACTTTGCCTTTGAGCTGCCTCGTCGACCAAACCCACGCCGATCCATCCATGCAGCGCAACGGGATCCCCTTATCCCAACTCAATCCATCACCCTGACCGCGAATGAACAACGAATTGCCAAACCCTACATCCACTCTGGCCTGAATAATCGTAGGCTGTTCGCTGGGCACCAGGGCTTCATCGGTTTGGCCTTCGGTTGACCTTGGGTTCGCTGCCGACCGCCCTCCTGCGTGTTCATCCTTTTGATCGGTTGGTAGTAGTTGCTCGATTGATTTCAGTCGGGTCTCTTTGGTTTTCGCCAGTTTGGGATTTCGGGTTTGGCTCTTCCTGCTTTTTACAGTTGGCTCCTCTGGCATCGGGTTCTGGTTCGCGATCACGGGCGTTGCTGGCACTGGTGCTTTTGCAGCACCCCTTTCGGCCAGCACCACGACCTCGGTATTGGCAAGGCGGTGATAAATGCTGTGGTCCTTTGCGCGAATCTCGTCGAGAAAAGCCAACGCCGCCTCCGGTTTGTCGGTCCATGTTCCACCACGCCCCAGATATCGTTTTGTTTCCGTATGCTTCAGCAAGATCCTGGCACCACTCATATCATCACATTCGATTGTTGATTCACGTTCTCGGGGAAACTCCCGGTGCGATGAAACGCACCCTGTCGAGAAAAACTACCGCCTTCCTCGCGACCGTCGGGCAATTTACGCCGAGGGCCAATATAGCCGCGGCTCCACGTTTTACAACACGATCTTCGGAGCATCTTCGTTCGGTGATGCGCGCTCGATTGACGCCGCTGGAGTCACCAGGACCTCCGGACCCCGCCCAACACCCTCGGCCGAGCCGCCGTACCGTCAACGACTTCCCCTGTACGCGCCAGGCGGGCGCGGCTGTTCAAGCTCTGCCATAATGCAAGGTGAAGAGATCCAGATAATCTTCGGTATACGTTGTTGTGTCGCACAGACAGGTGAATTCCGGCCCCAAGCCATGGCGGAACAAGTCATGCCACTGGCAGCGTAAGGCATGGTAGTCGGTGCGCCTGCCACGCGGCTGCGTCAGCATACTGACAACCTCAGCCATCAGAAAATTATCAACGGCGGCAAAAGCTAGCTCCACTGGGGCATCATGGCTGAAGACCCAGTCGATGACACGGCCGTAGAGCTGGAATATGGAAAGAGCCAGGTCCGGAGAATTCAACTCTGGCAGGTCGTTATTGCCATTGAGCTCGAACAAAACGAAATGATCGATCCACGGTGCGAGCTTGCGCAGGTTGAAGAGCTTAGCTTCATAGGGCAGGTGGTGATAAGCGAACGAGCTGAGGGCAACATCGTAACTTTCGTTAAACGTGTCGCTAAAATCCTGGATAGACCTGTTCACGCCCCGGATTGCCGACGGCGGAAACACCTCGCCGACGGTCTTAACCGCCAGCTCGACCATCGCGGCCGATGGATCAACCAGCAGGATTTGGCCGACTTCTGCGGCTTTGCCGACTTGCCGCAACCGCTGCAAAAAGTCCGCTGTGAGTGCACCATTGCCACAGCCAACATCCATAATCCGCAGGGGCTTGGTGAACCGCGGCAGGGAATCACAAGCCTGGCGCACAAACTCCTCGCGGCTCTTCTTCAGGACCGGAACGCTGGCAAAGTGCATGAACGGTCGGGGGTCCACAAACGGCTTCTCAGCCATGACAAATTTACCCTTCTGCCGCTCCAGAAAGCTGGTGACAAACCCGTTAAAGAACAGGCCTTCGCTTTCCTCGAGCGCGCCTGCCTGAAACCATTTGCGCCCCAAATCCTCCAGCCCCTGAGACATAAGCACGCCGCCGGCATAGCAGCGGAAGCAAGGGATGAGTTCGGCCCGTATCTTCCCCTGCAGATCAAATGGGGCCGCCTTTTGAGCTGCGATTTCGCTCCCAAGATTGGCCCACTGCCCGCTTTCAGTTCGTGTGAGGTAGAGCATAGCGATAATTCAATGAATTGTTTATCTAGGGCTGCTCGTGCAAAGCCGCCTGGTTCCAGCGCCGGTTGGCATCGGCTGTCAGTTTCAGCATGTAGGCCCGCGAGTTATCAATAGTCACGCTCCAGTCCTGACTCTGGCTCTCGAGATCGAAAACCCAAAACGCCGCCAAGTCGACCTGCGCCTGCTCCAGGTCGGTGAGCAGACGCTCGAATCTGGCACGCGTGTCTTCCGAATCGCTTTTTGAAGCCAGGCCAAACTCGCCAACGAAGACCGGCCGCTTCATCTCTCTCGAAAGCTGGCGAACGGTCCGCAGGTAATCACCATGATCTTTGGCCCAAGCCGCCATCTCCTTGGCTACGGGCTTATCCGCATAGGCATGAATGGCGAGTGTATCGAGCGGGGCGGGGTTGTCTCGGCGGAGGATCTCCAGGGTTTGTTCCTTGGTGTCGGCGGACCAGCCTTTCTCGGCGCTGTTGTGCCAGGCCGAAGCCCGAGGATGCGAGTGGCCCGCAATGATCAGGCGGTGCGTGTCGTGCCGGCGGACCTCTTTGGCGAATTCTCTCAGCATTATCACCATCACTTGCGAGGTGAGGTCGTCCCGCTCAGTGCCACCGGGCTTGCGGCACTGTGCCGCGTTTGGCAGATCGGCCATAAGATTCGGCTCGTTGCCAAACTCCCACGCCCAGAGTTCCGCCGAGTGCTTGTAGCGCTCCACGATCGACCCGACAACCGCACGCATCATTGCAATGGTTTTGCTGTCAGGATTGCCCCATTGGTCGCATGGTTCCCGAGCGAGGTCGGGGAAGCTCATGAAGCTCCAGAAGAATGACGGGATGAGACCGATGTTGGCCCGTTTGGCGCCTTGCACGACCAAATCCATCCGGCGAAAGAATTCTACCGGTTGGTCAAAATAGATCTTCCAGTCTGCCTCGTTGTAGGCGACCGCAAAGCGCACGAATGGAATGCCTGCTCGGCCAAGCTGCCCCAGTCCGTCGATACTCGTTCTGTTTGTCGGGTCGTGCAGGACCCGCAGGAACAGGTCGAAGTAGTTGGCGCCCACACCCCGATACGGCCTTGATTCTTTGAACAGGACCCCGTTGGTTTGCCACAGCCCGCGGGCCTGTTCCACACCAGGAGGCTGGGAGCTTGAATCCGACGCGGCCCCGGCTGCCACGGAAAAGCCAAGCCAGACGCCAGCCAGCAAAGAAATGGTCAGTTTCATCTGCGACCGCGGAAGTCCAGGTTACTTGATGCTCAGCTCGCGCTGAATTCCGTATTTCTCGACCCGCTTGCGCAAGGTGGCGCGAGTAATGCCGAGCAATTTGGCGGCGTGGAGTTGGTTGCCGCCGGTCTCTTTGAGCGCCTCGATTACCAACTCGCGCTCGACTGCCGGAATGATCTTTAACTTCGGATCACGTCGTGCCCACTGGAACAACTGCCGCGCCAGGGCTACAAGATCCGAAACCCCGCTCTCGTTGGTGGAGGCCTGGGCCGAGAGGACCGGGCCGGCCGAAGGGCCTTCGCCAGTGACTTCGGTAGGCAAGTCTTTCAACAGCACCACGTCACCCTGCGCCACCACATACACACGCCTGAGGACGCTCTCCAGTTCACGCACGTTTCCGGGCCAATGGTAACGTTCCAGCGCTCTCACGGCGTTGGAGGCGATGGACTTTGCCTGCGTCGATTCCCCGGCAGTCAGTTTGTGCAAAAAGTACTTCACCAGCAGCGGGATATCGCCTTTGCGGTCGCGCAGCGGCGGCATGTGAATGCGCACACCGTGGAGCCGATAGAAGAGGTCCTCCCTGAACTGGCCGGCGGCCACGGCCTGTTCCAGCACCTTGTTGGTTGCCGCAATGACACGGACATCCGCGTCAATGGACGTGTTCCCGCCCACGCGTTCGAACTTTCGCGACTGCAACACGCGGAGAATCTTCGTCTGGGTTGCCGGGGTCATGTCGCCCATCTCGTCAACGAAGATGACGCCGTCCTTGCACTGCTCGAACTTCCCGACGCGTTGGTTGACCGCACCCGTAAAGGCGCCGCGCTCATGCCCGAAGAGCTCGCTTTCCAGCAACTGCTCCGGGATGGCGGCGCAGTTGACCGCTACGAACGGCCCGCTGTGACGGTCACTGTGTTGCCAGATCGCTTTGGCGACCAACTCCTTGCCGGTGCCGCTCTCCCCCGTGATGAGGGCGGTCGTGTCTGTGCTGGCGAACTGCCCGATGAGTTTGAACACCTCGCGCATCGACTCGCTCTGCCCGACTATTTCCGACTCCAAGTCCTCGGGCTGCAGCATCGGGCGGCCGCCAGGCTCGAAGTTGTAGCGGACCCCCTCCCGCATTTCCTGGGCGGCCTTGAGGGCGTTGAGCACGACCTCCTTGAGTTTGGGCACGTCGAACGGTTTGAGCAGGTAATCGTAGGCGCCCAGCTTCATCGCCTCGATGGCGGTCTGGGTGGTGCCATAGGCCGTCATTAAGATGACCAGCAGTTTCGAGTCAAACTGCCGGATACGGCGCAGGGTTTCGAGACCCGTCATACCGGTGCCCATGCGGTTGTCGAGGATGACCAGGTCGGGCTTGAGTTTGGGGATAACCCGCAAGCCTTCCTCGCCGCTGGCAGCGGTGCTCAACTCGATCTCCGGGGCATCAAAGTTCCGCTGGAACGCGTAGTGCACGTCCTTGTCGTCATCAATTAGCAGCAATTTGCTCATGGGTTCGCCCCTGCAATCCAGGCGAAGATAACCATTTCCCGTGATTTGGACAGCAAATTCCGTCTGCTCGACAAGCGGGGCGGCTTCTTTTACGTTGGCGTTATGGCGGAAACCGCGACACCGCAAATTCAGCCTGGCATCGTCCAGACGACCGAAGACAAGCCCAAGTCCGGCTTAGAGCCAGGCTACCTGGTCATTTGCTGGAATGACCCGGTGAATTTCATGGATTACGTGACCCACGTTTTCCAGACGGTCTTTGGCTGGCCGCGGAAGAAGGCTGAATTTCACATGCTCCAGGTCCACGAGCAAGGCAAGAGCGTGTTAGCACGGGAGAGTTTGGAAAAGGCGGAACATTACGTGCACCAGCTTCAAAAATACACCCTGCACGCCACGATGGAGCGAGACGAATGAAGCTAGTCAGGGCAACCAACAGCAGGCTCGTCTTCGAAATGGGCCATCGCGAGCAGCGTTCGCTGCCCCAGATCCTGAAGCTGTATCCGTGCGTGCCCCCCGCACACCATGTGTTCAGTAAGTCAGACCGGCTGCCGGACCGCGAAGGCAACCAGCAATTGCTGGACGAGGCCATGGCTGAGCAGCGCGCGGAGAATAAGAAGCAGGTGCAGGCTCTCCTGACCGACCCGCGGAAGTTCGAGCACACTGAAGCAGGTGCGCGTCTTTCGCTCTCCCTTGCCGAAGTGGAATGGCTCATGCAGGTGCTGAACGATATCCGAGTGGGAAGCTGGGTCATCCTGGGCTCGCCGGACCAGAAGCCCGCGGAGTTGACCTCCGCCAACGCAGCGCATTTCCTGGCAATGGAGATGGCGGGGTACTTTCAGATGCAGTTGCTGGAAGCGCTGGGAGGTGAAACGTGAAACGAGATGCGTGATGCGTGATACGTGAGTCCTTGCTTTCAGGTTTCACGCATCACGCATCACTAGCCTATGCCCATTACGATTCTCGATAGGCGCTTGCGCTTCCCCAGCCCGCGCCTGGCGGACGCAGAGGGGTTGGTTGCGGTAGGAGGCGACCTGTCCGTGGCGCGTTTGCTGCTGGCGTATCGCAGCGGCATCTTTCCGTGGACCGTGGACCCGATCACGTGGTGGTCGCCCGAACCGCGCGCCATTTTCGAAATAGACCGCTTTCACGTGTCCCGCAGCCTGGCGCGCGTCATCCGGAAAGGGGTGTTTCGCACGACTATGGACCGCGCGTTCCGGCGGGTGATGGAGCGTTGCGCGGCGCCGGCGCGAGGCCGCCGAAGCACATGGATCAGTCCCGAGTTCATCGAGGCCTACACGCAACTTCACGAGCAAGGCCACGCCCATAGCCTGGAGTGCTGGCAGGGCTGCCGGCTCGTCGGTGGGGTTTACGGTGTGGCGGTGGGCGGGTTGTTCGCTGGGGAATCCATGTTTCACCGTGCCAGCGATGCCTCCAAGGTCGCCTTGTTTCA
>Ga0073936_10004881_pt1 | contig 18337 bp, 18 predicted proteins | sample AliMusrvi5mmetaG_FD_87041 | JGI IMG/M metagenome (GOLD analysis project Ga0073936, IMG submission 87041) | Freshwater lake bacterial and archeal communities from Alinen Mustajarvi, Finland, to study Microbial Dark Matter (Phase II) - Alinen... | ecosystem: Environmental > Aquatic > Freshwater >... | reverse complement strand
TATTCGGGGAGTTTTTGGCGCTCACCCGCAGGGTTAGGACAAATCAAGGTCGCCGCCGCATCCATGACGTTGAGATTACGTCACTTGCCGCGCTTTGGCGAGTTTCTCATTTTCCTTTTTAGGGTAATAGGTCGTGCCAAGCGTTCCCGTGCTATCGGAATAGGTCGTGCCGGTTGACGTTCCAATCTGCGTGTAACCGCCGCCAGAGGTCGCGGAACGTTCCACGTTATAGGTCGCCGCCCCGGTCGAGGCGGTCCAGCTCAAGTTGACCGCGCCGGTGGCTGGCGTCGCTGTTAGACCGGTCGGTGCCGCCGGAGTCACCGCCGGCAGCGGATAGGTGGTGGACACCGCGTATTTGTCCGCGAGATACCGGCCCACCGCGTTGGCCTCGTCAGTGGTCAGGACGCGGTTGAACAGAATCACCTCGGCGATATCGCCATTCAACTGCTGGTCATCGCCCCTTGCCACCCGGTTGCCGATGGTGAAGTTCTGTCCGCTGCCGCTGGCGTAGGTGACGGCTGTGTCGATGCCGTTCTGCGTTCCGTCAACCACACCCCGGGTGGTCGAGCCGCTGCTTTCCATGGAAAAGACATGGGACCCGGTGGTCGGCCAGCCGCTTTGGGCAAAGCTTCCGTTGGCCCGCGGGTTGATGAAGAAGGCGGGATGGGATTCGCCCCAGGTGTCGGCTACCCAGCGATCATCGCCGCCGGAACCCCCGAACAGGTTGTACCGGCCGTCGGAGTTGATGGTCGCCACCGCGAAAATGGATGCCGCGGTGGGGAAGTTCGCGCTCAGGTCACCGAGATAGGTCTTGCTGCCCGAGTTGTCGTCCACCTGCGTGAAACGCAGCACGGGTTTGCCATTCAAACCACCGGCGACGTAGATCGGTTGTTCGGCGGTGTTGGTGGTGTTGGTGGCATTGTGCCCGTTGCCGCTCGAATCCACCCATTTCTGCACATAGAGGCTGCCGCCGGAGGAGCGGACATGGGAAGAATCGCTGGTGTTCACCGCACCGGCTTTGAGCCACACGATCAAACCGTTGGTGACCGGCACGACCGGTTCCACGATGACCGTCACGGTGTAAACCTGGGTGGAATTGTCCTCGGCGGTGATAGTGTAGGTTTGCGGAGTGGTGAAGTCCCGCTGGGTGCCGGATGCCGGAGATCCTGAGGCATTCTGGGAAACCGTGTAAACGGGTGCGAGTGTTGTCACGTCGTTGCCCGCGGGCACGGTCCAGGCGATGGTGTCGGTGCCGGTGTTGATCACCGCATAGCTCCCTGAAATGTTAGAACCGAAGGTCAGCATGCTCTTGCCGGAACTCGCGAGCCGTGCCGCGCCCGCCTCGTTGGAAATTCCGCTGGTGCCCACGCTGTTGGTTGCGGTCACGACGTAGTAGTAAGTCGTTCCCAATGCCGCCGTGGTATCCGCGTAGGTTGTGCCGGTTGAGGTTCCGACTTGCGCATAACCCGAACCGCTCGCCGAGGAACGTTGCACGTTGTAGGTGCTGGCCCCGACGGAGCCGTTCCAGCTCAAGTTGACCGCTCCGGCCACGCCGGAAGCCGTCAGTCCGGTCGGAGCCGTTGGAGGTGTCGGCACGATGTACGTCGTGTTCACCGCGTATTTGGTCGCCAGGTAATTGCCTATCAGGTTGGCCTCGTCGCTGGTCAGGATGCGGTTGAAAAGAATCAACTCGGCGATGTCGCCATTCAACTGCGAACCGCCGCCGCCACCCTGCCAACGGTTGCCGATCGTCATGGTCTGCCCGCTGCCGCTGTGGTATTGGGCCACACCCACGGTGCCGCCGATATTCGAGCCGTCCACCACGTAACGGTAAACCGAACTGCTGCTTTCCAGCGCATAAACGTGGGACCCGCTGTATGGCCACGCGGCTTTGACTGCGGTGGTGTTGAATGTGCCATCGCGGTTTTGGCGGAAGGTGCCCGGAGTGGACTCGTTGTATTGGCTTGGCCCGCTCCACCAACGCCCGTCGTTGCTTTCGTTGTCGAACAGGGTGTACCCGCCGCCTGCAGGCAGTTCGTTCGGTGCGGCGACGATGAATGCGGAGGCCGCAGTGGGGAAATTCGCGCCCTGATCCCCCATGTAGAGGCGGTCACCGGTCTCATTGTTGTCTTCCGTGAAGCGGATCGCGGGCCGGCCGTTGATGGCGCTGGCGATATACTTCGGCTGGTCACCCTGGGTGGCGTTCGCCGCGTTGCGGCTGGCACCGCTGGAATCGTTCCATTGTTGGACGAAAAGGTCGCTGCCGGAGGTCCGGATTTGGGTGCCGTCGCTGGTGTTCACGGCATTGGCCTTGAGCCATACGACCAAACCATTCGTAACAGGCAGCGCCGAGGGCTCCACGGTGACCGTCACGGTATAGACCTTGGTGGTGTTGTCCTGGGCGGTGATGGTGTAGGTCTGTGGGGTGGTGAAGTTGCGCTGAGTGCCGGAAGCCGGACTGACGGAGGCACCGTTATGGGTGAAGGTGGGCGCGAGGGTCGTCACGTCCGTGCCAGCGGGCACCATCCAGGCAACGGTGGCAGCGGTGGTATTGACCAGACCCCCGGGGCCAAAGATCCCGAAGTCCTTGGACGAAGGATCCTGAGCCTTCAACGCGATCAAAACCCCGCCGTTGCGCGAGGAAGGAGTGACGGTTGCTGTTCCATTACCCGTAGCCCCGGCAGTTGCTTTGGTCGCCCACGCCGCGCCGACCGACACGTAGCGTGTCGTCCCTAAAACAGCCTGATAATCGGCGATTTCGGCCAGTGTGCCCGGCGACGTTGCCGTCGTCCAGACACTCCAAGTTGGAGCCGGGGTCGCGGTGTAAGCCATCATCGCAAACATGATGACTGCCGCATTGGGAGAAAGCGTGGTGATGCCGGTCCCCGTCACAGTGGTTCCATTGGCTGTCGTGAAGCCTGTGCCAACCACATCCAATGGATTAGCTTGATCCACGCCGGAAAAGGCCATAATAGCGCCGATGGCAAGGTCAACGCTGCCAGGATTCAAAGTGAACGTGTAGCTTGAGACTGAGGCATCGGATGCGTCGGTCAGCCGATACAAGATCGTGCCATACCGGTTGGCGTTGGCAATCGTGCCGCCTTTGACCAAAGTCCAGCCGGTTGAAGTGGCATTTGCTGCGGTGCCATTGTAGAATTGGGCGATTTCCACGATCATCACATCACCCGCCACAACCCCGCTGGGTTTGTTAATGGTCAGGCTTGCGCTGGCGGCGACATTTGCCGTGGTTGCGGTTCCGCGCTGGGCGATGGCCGCCAGCGTGCTGTTAGAGACGAGCGCCGTGATCGTGGCGACACCTGAGGCCAGGGCAAGCCGTTTGAGGGCATTGATGGCGTGACGGATGATGTTGGTTCGTTTCATGGTGAGGTTTTGGTTGGTTTTGGTGGATTTGATATTTGGGTTGACGATTCGGATGGGGTAGGGGATTTGGGCTTGGAAACATGTGCGGCACTGTTCGCGGCCGCCGTTGGGCGGCGGAGCGGGATGACTACGAACAAGTTTCGACCGGTCCGCAAGGAATGATTTCTTGCCAGCCATGCCAAAATCTGGCATGGTTGGTCCATGCGACCGCTCCGCCGTCTTTCCGTCTCCGATCAAGCCGCCGCGTATCTGCGGGAAGGTTTGCTCCATGGTCGGTGGAGCGGATCGTTGCCCGGCGTGGTACGACTGGCGGCGGAGTTGGACATTTCCCCCGCCACGGTGCAGGTCGCGCTGCGGCAACTCGAGGATGAAGGCTTGCTGGCGGCGCGGGGGCGTGGTCGCAGCCGCACCATCAACCAACCCCGCGAGGTTCGGCGCACCCTGCGGGTGGGCATCCTGCTTTATGAGCCACCGCTCGATGAAGCACCCCAAACGTCCCAGGTGTTGTTTCAAATCCGCCACGATTTGGAAGCGGCGGGCAACGAGGTGTTTTTTTCCACGAAGAGCCAGAGCCAGCTCAACTTCGATGTCCGGCGCATCATCAGCCACGTGCGCGACCACCGGGCCGACGCCTGGATTGTGACCGCCGGTTCCCGCGGACTGCTCGAGTGGTTCGCCGGGCAAGCGATTCCCTGCATCGCGCTGTATGGTCGCACGGACGGTTTGGCGCTCGCCCGTACCGGGCCTGACAAGATGGCGGCCTATCTGGCCACCACGCGACGACTTCTTGAATTGGGTCACCGCCGCATCGTGTTGATCAGTTCCCGTTCACGGAGGATTCCGGTGCCGGGGAATGTCGAACAGGCATTTTTGGACGAACTTGCCAACCATGGCATTGCCACCAGCAACTACCATTTGCCGGATTGGGAAGAGACCCCGAAAGGTTTTTTCGACTTGCTTGAAACCCTTTTCCGGCACACTCCACCCACTGCGCTGATTATCGAGCAAACACCCCGGGTGATCGCAGCCGTCCAATTTCTGGCGCAACGCGGAATTCAGGTGCCGGGGCGGGTCTCGCTGGTTTGTACCGACTACGATATCGCGCTTGACTGGTGCCAAACGAGCATCGCCCACATGCGGTGGGACAATGACCTGATCATTCGGCGCATCGTGCGCTGGGTCGCCGCTTTGAAAAAAGGCCGCGCCGACCACAAAACGATCAATTATCCGGTGAAATTCATTCCCGGCAGCAGCGTGGGGCCAGCACCTGGCGCTGCGCTCGGACCGAAGACGGGTGGTGGAACTCCATCACTTTGAGAATCCGGTTAGGCCCCGTAAATGAACCATTTATTTACGGCTCCTTAGCGGTCCGGTCCCGGTCCGACGACTTGTCCGCCCGCAGGTGGTGACGCCAGACTCGCATATCGCAGTGATCATAGCGCGGCGACTATTTCACCGTTTTGATGGAGATGTTGCGGAACATCACGGGATCATTGTGACCGGCGAACCCGAAACTGCCCGAGGTGCGGTCCTTGCCCGGATGCGGGCTGTTGTGCATAAACTCGGTGACTTTGCTGACGTCGCCGTCAACGATCACCGTGCCGTTCATCTCGACCTTGATTTTGGGGCCGGTCACGGTGACTTCCTCGTAGTTCCAATCGCCGAGCGGGCGCAGATAACCGCGGTGGGCGGCCACCATGCCATAAATCGATCCGCAGTATTGGCGCGCATCAAGGGTGGCGTATTGGGCGGACGTGTCATCGAGGATCTGCAACTCGCACATCCCGACGTAGGCGGTGTCGCCCTCACCCGGATAGCGGATCGCCAGCCCGTTGTTGCCGCCCGGCGGCAGCTTGAACTCAAGCCGCGCGATGAAATCGGCATATTCGGCCTTGGTATGGATGGTGCCGCCCTTGTGGGGTTGGCAAACGATGGCGCCGTCCTTCACCTCATACTCGTTGATCGGACCGGCCCATCCGTCGAAGTCCTTGCCGTTGAAAACCGCCAGGAATCCCTCGGGGTCCGTGCCGCGAAGCAGCTTGTTCGCTTCAGCGGAGGGAATTTCCCTGACAAACACATTGCGCCAGCGGATTTCGCCGCCGTGGGTTTGCAACTGGAGCGGACCGGTCGCCGGCACCGGGAGCTTGCGATCAAAATAGTTTTCGAGCACTGCGTGATCCACCACGAGTTTATCATTGAGCCAAACGGTGACGTGGGATCCCACCATGATGACGCGGAAATGATTCCACTCGCCGAACGGCTTGTCGGCCATGACCAGCGGATCTTTGCCGGGACTGCCGGGGCTGTTGTTCCACAGGCCGCCGGACCCTTTGTCGGCCCCCAGGGAAAACTTCGCCTGCTCGGTGGAATCCCAGATTTGCACCTGGGGCACGCCGCGCAGGTAGATCCCGCTGTCGGCCTTGGGCACCGTCTTGTAGTCGATCAACAGTTCGAAATCGCCGTAATCCTTGTCGGTGGTGAGGAAAAGCCCGTTGCCGTCGTTGACCAGTTCGTCGCCCTCAACCCGCCAATGTTTTTGGATGTCTGGCAGGCTGGCGTCGTGTTTCTTTTTGAAATCCCCGGCTGACATGGCCATGTAGGCGCGAGGGTTTTCGGTGGTCGCGCCCCACCAACCGGCGAGGTCCCTGCCATTGAAAATGGCCGTGAATCCGGGCGGCGGCGGTGGTGCGGCGGTGGCGGTGGTCGTGAACGCGCTTCCAATGGCGGCAAGGGAACCCGCCACCATCAACTTGCATGCAAAGGTTTTCATCGGCGGCAGTCATGTTCTTTTCCCTCTCCTGACGCAACCGCGAAATGCGGGATGTTCACCTGGGTTGACGCGCATGCCCGGATGGACTATCAATTCAGGCCACATGGCATTCCCGCGCCGCCTCATCCGGGGCGTAACGCTGATCCATCAATCCCGAAACCTATGAAAAGATTCCTTGCCTTGGCATGTGCCGCACTGGCCCTTGCGATCACCGCGGATGCGAAACGGGCCGCGCCGACCGAAGTCACGACGGTGACCAAGGATGGCATCGTTTACACCGCACCCCACGAACTCATGGGCTGCGTGCAGGCAAAAAGCGGGAAATCCGCCACCCCGGTTTGGTTCAAACAAATCTATGTCGTCAAATACGACACCGATCTCGAAAAGGACGTCCAGGATTGTTTCATCACCAACCTCCGCTTCGACGGCGACATCCTGGTCATCACCAATGAAAGCGGCGGCGTGTTCCACTTGGATCCCAAGACTCTAACAGTCAAAACCGTCAGCGGCAAGGATGTGATCGACCGGACCGCGAAAAAGCCGAAATGAGTATGAACAACAGAATACGGAGCGATCAGAGGATTCCGCCCACAACGAAGCCGCTAATCTGATCCCTGATTACTGATTACTGATTACTGATCCCTCCCACCCTGCCGATGACCGCCCTGGCGAGCAATTGCCGCCTATCGGTGCGGATCGGCCTGAGCGACAGGTGGATGCCCGAGGTTTTGGCGGTGTCGTGGTGGAGGGTCAGCACGGTGGTCGCCACGTTGACTTCGGCGGCGGCGATTTCCTGCCAGACCACTAACCGCATCCCGGCCGCCGGACGGAAAAACGGGAATATCTCCACTCCCAGCGGTGTCAGGATCAGATAGGCGTGACGCGTCATGCGCACGGCAAGGCGTGCCGCCAGCACCGCAACTGCCAGCGGTGCCCATGCCCACAACGGATGGGGCAACTGCGGATTGATATCCCGATAGTGGGCGGTCGCCGCGAGCGTTACGGCCACCGTCGTGAGCACTGCGGCCAGCACCCAGAACACCACGGCCTGCCCGGAGCGGGTGAAGCGCAACTCCTTCTCCGGTGCCTGGACCCGCGCCGCCATCAGCTAACAGAAGTTTTGTTATGATCTCCCGGATCGTCGGCCGCGCGCAATTCCTGTTGCTGTTGCGCGGCCAATGCCTGTTTGTTCGCCGTTTCATCCTCATCCGCCTGTTCCAGATAGACCCATTCCTCGCCGGCCTTCTGCCGCCGCCAGCCGTTGATCGCCAACACCACCGTCAGTCCGACCACCACCGCCGACGCCTCCAGAAAAAACGGCGTCGTCAACACCCCGACGACCAATCCCACCCACTCGCCTAACAAACCCGGCAAGTGCCGCCAGCCGAGCATGGTCCCGCACGCCACCACACCCAGCGCCAGCACGATCCCCGCTCCTGCGGTAATCTGTTTCCACCGGTTCTCGTCGTCCGCCCGTTTCATCTCCGCCCCCAACATAACCGCATTTGCGAATTACCCAACTCTGGAAATCCGGAAATACGCGCCACCTCAAAGTGCGCGAGAAGCTTCGCCCGCCGCCTTTCTTCATTCCTTTTTTCTGAAGAACCTCCACCAGGCACCTCCGATGCAACACTCCAAATGAGAATGTTCGCCATTCCCGCGCCCATGACCGATGACCGATGCCACTTTCCACTTGGCAGCCCGCCCGCCGCCACTACGATCCCGGCCATGCGGCTGTTTGACACGTTGACCCGGACCGAGCGCGAATTGCGCCCGCTCGATGGCACGACCTATCGGTTCTATTGTTGCGGGCCGACGGTTTACGGGCCGGCGCACATTGGGAATTTCCGGACCTTCGTGTTGCAGGACGTGTTGCGGCGCACGCTGGAAACCGGCGGCACCCGCACCCTGCATGTCCGCAACATCACCGACGTCGATGACAAAACCATCCGCGACGCCCAAAAGGCCGGCCAGTCGCTCGCCGCGTTCACCGCCGGCTGGACGGAGAAATTCCATGCCGATTGCGCCAAGCTCGGGCTGTTAGATCCGCACATCGAACCGGGTGCCGTCGCGCACATCCCCCAACAAATCGCGATGATCGAAATGTTGGTGGCGAACGGTCACGCCTACGCGTCCGACGACGGCTCGGTCTATTTCAGAATCGCGTCGTTTCCCGGCTATGGCAAACTTTCGCGCCTGGACCAGCGCGAACTCGATCCTGGCAAAACCCAGAACACCCGCGCCAACGCTGACGAATACGAAAAAGACAGCGTCTCGGATTTCGTGCTGTGGAAAGCCCGCCGCAACGATGACGGTGCCAACTTCTGGCCGTCGCCGTGGGGCGATGGACGCCCCGGTTGGCATCTCGAATGCTCGGCCATGATCAAGGAATACCTCGGCGATTCGTTTGACCTCCACTCCGGCGGCGTCGATCTGATCTTCCCGCACCACGAAAACGAAATCGCCCAGAGCACCTGCTCGTGTGGCGGACACTTCGCCGCCCACTGGTTCCACATCACCCACCTGATGGTCGATGGCGGAAAAATGTCCAAATCGCTCGGCAATCTGTACACCCTAACAGACCTGGAGGAGCGCGGCTTCACCCCCATGGAAGTCCGCTATGTTTTGTTAGGCGGCCACTACCGGAAATCCCTCAACTTCACCCTGGACTCCCTAACAGCCGCCCGCGAGGCGCTGGCCAAACTTGCCAAGGCCACCCGCGCACTCGCCGCCAGAATGGGGCCGGACACTCGGCTCGGCGATGCGGACTTCGGTCCGTTTCAAGCCGCCTGGGACAGTCTCATCCATGACCTCAACACGCCCGGCGCGCTCGGCGGCATCTTTACCGGTCTGCGCGAGGCCGCCGATTTATCAGGCAAAGCCGCGGCTGCCGCGCTCGCCGGTTGCAACCGCGTGCTCCGCGCGCTCGGCCTCACCCTGCCCGAGGAATCCACTGTAACCGTGGAAATTCCGCCCGCCATCCGCGACCTGGCGGAAGCCCGCTGGCAGGCACGCCTCGCCAAAAACTGGGCGCAATCCGATACCCTGCGCAACGATCTCGCGCACCAAGGATGGCTCGTCAAGGACGGCAAGGACGGTTACTCGCTGGAACCCACATCGGAAATCCGGTAGGGTCGGACGGCCTCGGCCGACCCATTTATCCGCCCGCAGGAGCGATCATCTTTCCCTGGCCGGCGGTTTTCCGCGCTTGCAGCGGGATGCCGGATGTCGATGCTGGCCGGGCACATGATGTCTCAAATGCTCTCGGTTTCCTCGGGTTGGTCGTTTTGCGGCGGTGGCTGCGGCGAGCAGGAATTCTATCAGTGGTTGCTGGTGGGATGGTGCGTGATCGGCGCGGGCGCGTTCTTTGCCCTGCGCAAGATCGCCGCACCGTACGGACGGTTTTACCGGCAAGGATGGGGGCGCGGCATCAGCGGGCGGCTCGGCTGGTTTCTGATGGAATCGCCGGCCGCGTGGACGGTCGGGCTGCTGTTTGTGCTCGGCGACCGCCGCGATCCGGTGGCGGTGGTTTTTTGTGCCGTGTGGTGCTGTCATTACCTCTATCGGGGGTTCATCTATCCGCTCCGCCTGCGCAGCAACCGCTTGGTTTCGATGTTCGTCGTGCTGAGCGCGATCGCCTTCAACATCACCAACGGGTATCTGCAGGGCCGCTGGCTGTTTCACTTGGCTCCGTCGTACCCGACCGCTTGGTTGCGCGACCCGCGCTGCGTGGCGGGGGTGATCCTGTTCGCCGTCGGGTTCGTGATCACGATCCGCTCGGACAATATCCTGCGCCAACTCCGCGCCACCGGCAATGGCGAATACCGGATCCCCCACGGCGGAATGTTCCGTTGGGTTTCCTGCCCGAACTATTTCGGTGAGTTGTTAGAGTGGGCGGCATGGGCGCTGCTCACCTGGTCGCCGCCGGGATTGGTGTTCCTGTTCTGGGCCGCCGCCAACCTGGTGCCGCGGGCGTTGGCGTACCACCGGTGGTACCGCGATCAATTTCCGGACTACCCCGCCGATCGCAAGGCGGTCATTCCGTTCCTCCTGTAATTGGAATTCGTCCCGCCGCGCCGCCTCGCTGCGCCTCCTCACGCCTCCACCAAAAAAAATTGAAAAAAACTGAAAATAATTATTGACGCTCGGTCATTTACTGACCAAGCTGCCCGCAGATGTCCGTCACGCAGCACAGAAAGGATCGGGAGCGAGCCCAGCGAGAGGAGATGATCCTCGACCATGCGGGGCGCTTGCTGTTGCGCGACGGATTCCAAAATCTCAATCTGGACGAACTGGCCAAGGCCATCGAATATTCCAAAGGCACGATCTATCTTCACTTCAAGACCAAGGAAGACCTGGTCCTGGCGATTGCGACTCGTGTTGCCCGCGAGCGGGCTGACCTGTTTGAGCGGGCTTCGGCATTCTCCGGCAAAACGCGCGAGAGAATGCGGGCGATCGGCTTCGCCAGTTGTCATTTTGCGGTGATCCACCCGGATTATTTCAACCTCGAAATGCTGCTCAAATCGCCTTCTTTTTGGGAAAAAGCCTCAATGGAGCGGCAGCGGACCTTCGGTCTTCAGGCCGCGAAGTTGTTTCATTGTGTCAACTCAATCGCTCAACAGGCCGTGATCCAGCAGGACCTGCCTCCGGATACCCGCTCCCAGGACGTGACCCTCAGTCTGATCGCAACCACCATCGGAACCCACATCATGATCATGCAACCGGAAATCCAGGTGCTCTGCGCCATCGATGAGCCAATTGCTGCGGTGCGACGCAATCAGGACATCCTCTGCGACGGCTGGAACTGGAAACCGCTCGCAAAGGATTGGAACTACCGCGCAACGGACCGGCGAATCAAGAACGAAGTCTTCCCCGAAGCCAAATGGTTCAAACCCGGATAACATAGATATATATTTTTTGAACCTGAAATGACGCGCAGTCAGTTACTGACTAAGGAATATAAACACATGATTTTTGGATTTCATCGGCTTGCGAGTGCGAGCCGGTCGATTTCCAAACCAGAGAACAACAACAACCAACAACAAAGAACAAACAAAGAAATGAAAGCGAAACATGTATGTCTGACGAACTCATTTGCGGTAACGGCGGTAGCCTTGCTCTTGACCCAATGCGCGACAATTTTCGATGGGACCAAGCAGCAGGTGACCTTCACATCGCCCCAGCGCGGAGCCAAGGTCACCGTTGAGAACCGGGATTACGCGACGCCGGCTACGATCACTATCTCAAAGAAAACCACGAGTGCCACCTTCTCCGCGCCCAAATGCGTGCCCAGGGAAATTGCCTGGGACCGTGACTTCCAATGGGGATATCTGTTTCTCGATATACTATTCACTCCGGGTTGGGGCCTATCAGGGTGTTTGACCGATGGAATTACCAATGCATGGATGAAACAACCACCGGTGGTTGACTACAACCTCGCGACCGGCACCTCCAACGTGAAGCTGCAAAGCAAATAGCGCTTATGGGGCAACGCCCTGATCCTTATACACAAATCCCGAAGGGATTGCCGCCGAACTTATTCCCCGTTCCGGTCCGGCCACCGGCTCTTCCAACGGCCTCACACCACAAAAACAAATTTCTCGCAATGAAGACCCCGATCATCACCCTTGCAGTGGTTCTACTGCATATCTGCAATGTAGGTTGCGTGAGCTTCCTCACACGAGTGTGTCAGGCCAACGAAGGAGGCTCTGCCACGGGAATCTATCCGGGAGTCCGGGTGGCAGGCACCCATGTCAAGGCCTGGGTTGACATCCCTGGCTCGTTCGCGCTCGATACGATCCTGCTTCCGTATGACCTGGTTGAAGTGGCACGGGATTCCGCTAGAAAGAGCGCGCGCCAGCGGTTGGAAACAAAGCACCAACAATCGTCAGAACAAAATATCACGCTGAAAACACCCCAATGAAAAAGCTCACACCTAACCTTTGTGTTCCGCCGGAAATGCGCATAATCCCCAAGGTCCGGCCACCGGCTTATCCAACGGCCATCACCCCGAAAGCAAATTCCTTGCATTCAGTCGGCAAAATCAAGATGAAGAAGTTCGCATTGTATTTTGTCGCAGCCTTGTTCCCGCTTTTGGGAAATAGCTGTATCACCATGTTGAACGAAGTTAACGATCATCCCGATTTCCCTCTTGACATGGCAGACTGAACTAACCTGGCTTACTTCCTGTAATTTCAAAACAGGAAGTAAGCAATGGAACCAAGACAAAATCATCTCATGAAAACCACTCCCCGCATCCTCACCCTATTCGCCATTCTGGCACTGGTTTCGGCCCCGGCCGCTCGTGCCCAGGACAGCGATAGCAAAGATAACAAGGACACAGAGGAGCAGGCCGTCGTGGTTGCCGCGCGGGCTAGACCGGTGCCGCTTGACCTGTCAAGCCCGCGCAAGACGCGATGCCCAAGTTTTTGAAGTTGGGGGAGGTCACGATGGGAGGGGCGAAACTCAAGGATGTGGATTTGGACGGGAAGCGCTTGGCCGCCATCGATAACCTAACGGACCAGAACCTGTTGGCCAAGGCGGCAATGGAGGACACGGATCCATCTGTCCGCAAGGCCGCCATCGAAAAGCTGACGGACCAGAAGTTATTGGCCAAGGTGGCGATGGAGGGAACCGATCTATCTGTCTGTATGGCTGCCATCAACAAGCTGACGGATCAGGCGGTGTTGGCGAAGCTGACGGTGGACAAGCGGTTGGGTGTCAGGCATACCGTCATCGAAAAGCTGACGGATCAAGCGTTGTTGGCCAAGCTGGCGGTCGAGGACAAGGATGAAGATGTCCGCATGCATGCCATCAACAACCTGACCGACAAGGCTCTCTTGACCAAGCTGGCGGTGGAGGGCAAGGATGAGGATATCCGGCGTATCGCGGTCTCGAAGCTGGAGGATCCGAAATTGTTGGCGAAGCTGGCTGCTGAAGATAAGGATGAGCATGTCCGCAACGCGGCCAAGGAGCGCTTGGAGGAGTTGAGGCAGCCGCATGAGTGACTTTGGGCTGGCTGAGTGGCGGGTGGGGTGCTATGGATTGGTCAAGCGATGATCGCCGTTCCTCTATCCGCCTCCCTCAGAATGAGGATACTCGCCAGCGTGTGGGTTCTCACGGTGCTTGGGGTATTCGGGTTGGGCTGGTCGGGGGTGTTAGACGGGGGGATGAGGGTTTGCCTGGATTGGTGGGTCAAGTCCGGTCATTGGCGGGAACTGGATCGGGTCAGGGCCGCCGTGGATCGTGAGGTTCCGCAATGTGCGGTGTGCGGCAAGCCGTGCAGCGGGAAATATCTAACACTCAATGCCAACCAAAGGAAGAGAACCAGGCGGCCGTCTATGCCTCCGGCTACCGCAAGTTCCGCAACATCGGCAAAAAGGCGGGCCAGCCCGGCGTCCTCCGCTACCTGGAAACCCACAATCACAAAAAATAGTCAGCCTCCCTACTAACTTGGGGATTTACCGCCAAGACGCCAAGTTCGCCAAGGTGGAATTGCTGACGAGAAAACCTCAATCTCTTTGGCGGTCTTGGCGTTTTGGCGGTGAATTTTCTTGAAGTTACTTGCCTTGCCACACCCGACTGCCGGGTTCTAGTGCTAAATGGGAAAATGGAATCGGGAGGAACTTTTGAATGGAGGCTCCGGGCAGCATGCCCGGGCCACGTGGCGCGGGCATGCTGCCCGCCGCCTGTAACAGTCAAGTGAGTCGGGAGGGTTATATCAACTCTGCGGCGATGGGATCGACCAGGGCGCGGCCGCGGCCTGCGAGGATCAGTCTGCCGCCGGTGATGCGGGCGAGGTTTTCATGAACCATCAACTCCGCCCGGGCGCGCGCCGGCGGGTCTAACAAATCCATGGCAATGCCGTCGGAGGTGCGCAGGCCGAGGGCGATGCGTTCGATGCGGCAGGCTTCGGGGTCGAGGGTTTCGGCTTCGGTGATGGCCTGGCCGATGCCCTGGATCATTTCCACGTAGCGGGCGGTATCGGCGATGTTTTTCGAGCGGATTGCGTTCACGGTGGAAACGGCGGATGGTCCGAGTCCGAGATAATCCTCACCGCGCCAGTAGCCCCGGTTGTGCGAGGAATGCATCCCGGGACGCGCGTAGTTGGACGTTTCATAATGCTCGAATCCCGCAGCTTCCAACAGCTTGTCTGTTAGATTGAAAAGATCGGCGTCCACGTCCTCGTTGATGGCGGCATCGCCGCGGCGGAGCGAATCGAAGAAGGCGGTGTCCTCCTCATAGGTGAGGTTGTAGGCGGAGATATGGTCCGGTTCCAGCGACAACGCTTGGCACAGGGTGTCCTGCCACTCGGCGGCGGACTGGCCGGGGACGGAGAACATGAGGTCGATGTTGACCTGCGGGATGCCGGCGTCGCGGAGGAGGGTGACGGATTCTGCGGCCTGTTCGGGCGTGTGTTCGCGACCGAGCGTTTCCAGCACCTGCGGGCTGAACGATTGCACGCCCAGCGAAACGCGCGTCACCCCGAGGTCGCGGAACAAGCGTGCTTTCGTTAGATCGAAGGTGGCGGGGTTGGCTTCCAATGTCACTTCATCGAGCCGGGAAAAGTCGATCAACTCATGCAGGGCGGCGAACAATCGTGTGAGGTGGCCGGGCGAGAGCATGCTCGGGGTGCCGCCGCCAAGGTAGAGCGTGCGTGGCGGCACCTCCGCCGCGCCGATCCGGGTGCGCGCCTCGGCGGCCAGCGCGTCGATGAAGCGGACGATCGGCGTGGCACCGGGCGTATGCTTGTAAAACGAACAATACGGGCAAACGCGGTGGCAGAAAGGAATGTGGAGGTAGAGGAGCATGGGAAGTCATGAGTCATGAGTCATGAGTCATGAGTCATGAGTGAAGAGAAGAAGAGCGCGCAAGCATATTTACCCATGACCCATGACCCATGACCCATGACCCATGACCCATGACCCATGACCCATGACCCAGCATGACCGGTTTAGCAGCAAGTGACCCGTGCAATGTATTTTTTCACCGCCTCGCGGGTCATGCTGGCGAGGTCGGCTTCGGGTTTGGCGAAGGGCGGGACAAACCACGGGAAAGAACCTAACACATCCGTGATCACCGCGACTTCGCCATCGCAGGTGTGGTCGCCGCAGCCGATGCCAATGGTGGGGACCGGCAGCGATTCCGTTAGCCAGGATGCGGTGGCGGGAATAACCGATTCGAGGACGATGGAAAACACGCCCGCGTTGCTGAGCGCGTTGGCGCCGGCCAGCAGTGCGGCGCTTTGTTCGGGGGTTTTGCCTTTTTTGCGATAGCCGCCTTCTTCGAGCACACGCTGGGGCAGCATCCCGAGGTGGCCCATCACCGGGATGCCGGCGCGGGTGATGGCCGCGACTTTATCGGCCTGGCGGGTGCCGCCTTCGAGTTTGACCGCCTCGGCACCGGCGGCGACCAGATTCCTGGCGGTGTCGAGTGCCTGTTCAGGGGTGTCGTAGCTGTGGATCGGCATGTCGCCGACGATCAGGGCGCGGGGCATGGCACGGGCGACGGCGGCCACATGGTGCAGCATGTGGTCAAGCGTGACGTGGGTGGTGTCCGGAAACCCGAGCATCACCATGCCCAGCGAATCGCCGACGAGCAGAACATCCACGCCACATGCGTCCAGCAGCCGGGCAGTGGGAAAATCGTAGGCCGTTAGGGCCGTGATCAGGCGGCCGCCTTTGCGGGCCCGCAGGGCATCGGCTTTTTCATGGGCGGTCACGGCGGAAAATAGCAGGTAAAACGACAACCCAAAACCGAAAAGCCCCCGCTGGGGGCGGAGGCTCCATCCGAGATGGCGACCCGTAAGGGAGTCGAACCCTTCTTGCCAGAATGAAAATCTGGAGTCCTAACCGATAGACGAACGGGTCTGGGTCGCGGTGCGCGCGGATAAGAACGCTACCGGAACGGGCTTGGCAAGATTTTTTTCAGGCAATTTTCAGATTGTTGGGCAACCCACGGGAAGCCAATGGTGAGTGGCTGGCCACGGCACATTGGCGTTTCATGGGCAGGCGAGTCTGGAGACTCGCGGTCCAATGGACGGATCGGCCCAGCTTGAAGCGATTCTCCCGAATGGCAGCTTGTCAAATGGCTGGGGATTCCTACGCTTTGCGTGTGCCGCACCCGGACCAACCGCGGCCGACCCAGAAATGAACACGACCCTGCTTGCCCAAGCCGCCAATGAAGCCCGTGGCCTCGCCATGGATGCCGTCCACGCCTGCAATTCCGGCCATTTGGGCCTGCCGCTCGGCTGTGCCGAGATCGGGGCGGTGTTGTTCGGGGAAGCGCTGCGCTATTCGCCGGACGCGCCGAAGTGGCTCAACCGTGACCGGTTCATCCTGTCGGCGGGCCACGGGTCGATGTTTCTCTACGGTTGGCTCCACCTTTCCGGGTATGCGGTTTCGCGGGAGGACGTGAAGAACTTCCGGCAATTGCATTCGATCACGCCCGGTCACCCCGAGTTTCAGGAAACGCCGGGCGTGGAAGCCACCACCGGTCCGCTTGGCCAGGGGGTGGGCAATGCCGTGGGGTACGCGGTGTCCGGCAAGCGGGCCGCGGCGCGTTACAACACGCCCGAGCACACGGTGTTCGACCAGCATGTGGTGGCGCTGTTAGGCGACGGCTGCCTGCAGGAAGGGGTGGCCAAGGAGGCCATCGCGTTCGCCGGCCACAACGGCCTGGACAACCTGATCCTCATTTACGACTCCAACGACGTGACGCTCGACGCCATGGCCTGCGTCACGCAAAGCGAAAACGCCGAGGCCTATTTCACCTCGCAGAATTGGGATGCGGTGACCATCGACGGCCACGACCTAACAGCGATTTCCGCCGCGCTGGCCACCGCCAAGGCCACCGACAACGGCCGGCCGAAAGTCATTATCGCCAAAACCATCATCGGCAAGGGGATTCCGGAAGTGGCCGGCACCGCCAAGGGCCACGGTGAAGGCGGTGCCAAGTTCATCACCGCCGCCCGTGCCGGCCTCGGACTGCCGGCCGCCGAATCCTTTTATGTTTCGGCGGAAACCCGGGCGTTTTTCGCGGCAAGAAAGGCCGCCTCCAAGGAGTTGTTTGATGCCTGGCAGGAAACCTATGACGCCTGGGCCGATGCCAATCCGGAACTTGCGGCGGAATTGACCAACGGTTTGGCCAAGGCGACCCCTACCGATCTCAGCGGCATGATCCCGGCCTTCGCCGCCGATTACAAGGACGCCACCCGGAGTGCGGGCGGCGTCATCCTCAATGCGGTGGCCAAAGCCATGCCTCAAGTCCTGACAGGCAGCGCCGATTTGTTCGGCTCCACCAAAAATTACCTCAAGGATGGCGGCGATTTTTCCAAGACCAATCCGTTAGGCCGCAACATCTGGTTCGGCATCCGCGAACATGCCATGGGCGCGATCTGCAATGGCATCGCCTTCGACGGGTTGTTCCGCCCCAGTGGCGCGACGTTCCTCGTTTTCGCCGACTACCTGCGTGGTTCGATCCGCCTGGCGGCTCTATCAGGTCTGCCGGTGACTTATATCTTCACCCATGATTCGGTGGGTGTCGGCGAGGACGGCCCGACCCATCAACCGGTCGAAACGGTGAGCGGGCTGCGGGTGATCCCGAATCTCGATGTGATCCGCCCCGGCGATGCCGAGGAAACCGCGGGGGCATACGTCGCCGCGATGAGCCGCACCGACGGGCCGACCGCCTTGATCCTGACCCGCCAGACGATCCCGCTGATGAACGACCTGACGGTTTCCACCCGCCGCGACGGCACCCGCAAGGGCGGCTACATCGCCAAACAGGAAACCGGCGCGCTCGCGCTGATTCTGTTAGCCAGCGGGTCGGAGTTGCAACACGCGATGGCTGCCGCCGCGGATCTCGGCGCTGGCGTGCGCGTGGTGTCGCTGCCGTGTTTCGAGTTGTTCGACCGCCAGAGCGCCGAGTACCGCGAAAGCGTGCTGCCGCAAGCCTGCGCCAAACGCATCGCCATCGAAGCAGGCGTCACCGGACTGTGGTGGAAATATGTCGGCACCCAGGGCCGGGTGTTGGGCATCGACCGCTTCGGCATCAGCGCCCCCGGCGACACCGTCATGCGGGAACTCGGCATGACCAAGGAACATGTCGTCGCCGCGGCGAGGGACTTGGCTTAGGAAGTGCCTGCCGCCTTGTAGTAACTGTGACCGATGAGCGAGAATTTTTACC
>Ga0073936_10004871_pt1 | contig 18360 bp, 19 predicted proteins | sample AliMusrvi5mmetaG_FD_87041 | JGI IMG/M metagenome (GOLD analysis project Ga0073936, IMG submission 87041) | Freshwater lake bacterial and archeal communities from Alinen Mustajarvi, Finland, to study Microbial Dark Matter (Phase II) - Alinen... | ecosystem: Environmental > Aquatic > Freshwater >... | reverse complement strand
GGCCAGCAGTCCGTCCTGGATGCGGTAGAAGTCGCAGACGACGGCCTCGTTCTTCCCCGGCAGCCCCACGGCGTGGAGGTGCACGGCGGCCATGTCGTCCTGGCAGATGATGCGCTTGATGTCGAGGTGGAAGGTCGGGACGGCCTTGAACTTCGCGTCGAAGGCCTCCATGAAGGCGGCTCGGCCCTGGCCGACGCCGGGATTGTGCTGGATGTAGTCGGGGCGCATGTAGCGGACGGTCGCGGCGATATCGTGCCCGTTGAAGACGACGTCGTAGAATTCGCGGATCATCCGTTCGTTCGTCATGGCGTTCTCCTTCATTCCGCGGACACCGCCACCATGGCGATGTTGCCGATCATCTCGTCGACCGGCGCACTGCGCGAGAAGTCGCCTATGGCCTTGGAGAAGCCCTGCAGCATCGGCCCGTAGGCGTTGGCGTGCGCGAAGTTCTGCACCAGCTTGACGCCGATGTTGCCGGCGTCGAGGTCGGGGAAGACGATCACGTTGGCGCGTCCGGCGACCTGGCTGCCGTCCTTGACCTTGCGGGCGGCGACGGCGGGGTTGATCGCGGAGTCGAGCTGGAATTCGCCGTCGATCAGCAGGTCGGGACGCTTTTCATGGGCGATCGCGATCGCGTTGCGGACGCGGTCGACGCGGGCGTGCTCGGCGCTGCCCTTGGTGGAGAAGGACAGCATCGCGACGCGCGGCTCCCAGCCGAACAGCCGGTGCACGGTGTCGGCGGAGGCGATTGCGATGTCGGCCAGCTCGCTCTCGGACGGTTCGGCGTTGACGGCGCAGTCGGCGATCGCGAGCAGATTCCCTTCGGAGCCCTGCCAGCCCGGAATGTCCATGATGCCGATGCTCGACACGGTGTCGATGCCCGGCTTCGTACCGAGGAACATCTGCCCGGCCAGGACGACCTCGCCCGTGGCGTGGGTCACGCCGGCCATGCAGCAGTCCGCCTCGCCGATCTCGACCATGATCACGGCCATGTTGAGCGCATCCTTCATGCGGCGCTGGAGGGCCGCGAGGGAGAAGTCGCTCTTGCGGGCCGCATAGGCTTCGGCGAATCGGAGGGCGGCGGCTTCGTCCGGGTGGCGCAGGACGACGATGCCGTCGAGGGACAGGCCCAGCTCCTTCGCGCGGGCGCCGATCGCGTCCGGGTCCCCGAGGAGGATCGGGCGGACGAGCCCTAAGTCGAGCGCCTTGCGGGCGGCCTGGAGCACGCGGTCCTCGCCCGATTCCGGGAACACCACGCGCTTGGGCGCCTTCCGCGCCTTTTCGAAGAGCATCTCCATGATCGGTGCGGCCATGCGGGTCATCCTCCTTGCGTGCTCTCCGCGGACGACAGGACCGCGAAGGCCAGACAGTATTCCGTTTCCGAGGAGAGGGACAGGTCGACGGTCGCCTCTCCGGCGTGGCGCTTCATTTCTCCGTGCAGGGTGACGGCGGGTCGGCCGATCGCGTCGTTCAGGATCTCGATCTCATCGAGGCGGACGTGGTCGCCGGCCAGCCCCAGGGCCTTGAAGACGGCTTCCTTCCCCGCGAACCGGGACGCGAGGTACAGGACGGGGTCGGGACGGCGGCAGGCCTCTTCGCGCTCGCGGGCGGTGAAGGTGCTGCGAAGGAAGGGCGAATCGACGCCCGGATCCTCCACGACCCGGCGCATCCGGTCGAGGCTCAGCAAATCGGTTCCGATGCCGAGGATCATCCGTACCCTCCACAGGCTTCCGCATCCTGTTCTGTCGGGTCCATTCTACCGCTCCCCCACCCGAAATCCATTGGACTATCGTACAATTCATGCTCTCGACTTTTCCAGCGAACGATCGTATCATGCTCCCGTAGATGCATTGATTCAAGCAATTCAAGCGGATATCAGTCCGGAGGACAGACATGGACGAACGTACAGTAGTGGAATCCTCCACCGGTGCGACTTTCGAGCAGGAACCCGTGGAAGGCGCCCTGGCCCGCCTGACGGACGCGCTCCTGTCGGACGAGGGCCTCCAGGCGCTCATCGACGAAGCGGGGCGCGCGACGGGCCGCCGCATCGCGGTCGAGGACGTCGAAGGCCGCTCCCTCGCCTGGACGACGGGAGACGAGTCGCCGGCCCCTGCCACGCCGGGTGCACCGACCGGAGCCGCCGACGAGGGCGGCCTGGCCTCGCAGGTCCTTCTGCGTGGCGTCCCCGTCGCCGTTCTCCGGGTCGGGTCGGACGGCAGGGACTTCTCCCTGGACGAGCGCGCCCTGTTCGAACGCTTCGCCCGGATGATCGCCCTGGAACTGCAGAAGGCGGGCGTCGTCCGCGAGAACCGCGGCATGCTCCACGCCGGCTTCCTCTCCGACCTGCTCGACGACCGGATCGACACCGCCGCGGCCGCCCGACGTCGACTCGGCGCGCTGGGAGTCACCCTCCCCCGCCACCTGCACCTCCTGACCGTCGCCACCCGCAGCCGCCTCGTCGCGGACGTCCGGTTCCAGAGTCTCGGCGACCGCCTTCGCCGCCTCTTCCCCGACGCGTTCACCGTCTCCTACCAGGGGTCCTATGTCGTGCTGCTGGGACGTTCGACACCCGGCGACCCGCTCCGCGAGGTCGAGACCGCCCTGACGGAGCTGCTCGCGGGCAACAAGTGGGTCGCGGGGTTGAGCGGCTCCTTCACGGAGATCCTCGAGACCCGGCGCCACTACGCCGAAGCGCTCAAGGCCGTCGACCTCGGGGTCCGGGGCCGCAACGCGCGGTCCCTCTTCCGCTACGAGGACCTGAAGGTCTTCCACATGGCGGAACTCTGCGAGCACCAGGTCCCGCTCCAGGCGCTGTGCCACCCCGGGATCTTCACGCTGCTCGACTACGACGACGAACAGGGCGCCGACCTCGTCGAGACGCTTCGCGTCTACATGCGGCTGGCCCGCAATCCGATCCGGTCGGCCGAGGCGCTCGGCGTCCACCGGAACACGCTGTTCTACCGGATCGACCGGATCGAGAAGCTCACGGGGCTCGACCTCGCCGACGGCGAGGACCTGTTCCGCATCGGGATGTCCCTGAAGCTGCTCGAGTTCCTCGAGAGGATCAGGCCGGCCTGATCCTCGCCCTAGGACTTCGCTGCGTACACGACCTGCAGCGACCGCTCGGTGTACTGCATCAGTTCGATGCGATTGCCGTCGGGGTCCTTGATCCAGAACTGCCAGGTGTGGTCCGGTCCCAGCGTCGGACCGGAGTCCAACGGGATGCCCAGCGACCGGAGGCGATCCGCCGCCGCGTGGATGTCGTCGACGAGCAGACTCAGGTGGGCGTAGCCGATCCGCTCGAAATTCGGTCCGCCGGTCGCGAGGTCGGTGTCCGGCTTGGGGTAGAACAGCTCGAGGAAGGCCCCCTCCCCGATCTTCAGGTACGCGATGCCGGGCTTGCCCGCCAGCGCGACGATCGGATTCCCCGGAAAGAGCGTCGCGATATCCTCCGGGATGAGGATCTCGAAAGCCTTCTCCAGTCCGAGCGCCCCGCAATAGAAGGCGAGCGACCGTTCCATGTCGACGACGTTGAACGCGACGTGCGAGAACCCGCGAATCCCGCCCTTGTCCATGCCGGTCTCCTTCGCGGCGCCACGGCCGCCCCATGGAACAGGCCGGCGTGGCGGGTCTCCCCGGCCGGCCGGCCTGTCGCTGAAAAATTCCTGGAACGCCTCGTGCGGAAAGTCGCCTAGAATCGAACGATGTCGTGGATTTCGTGGGACTTGTAGATGGCCTCGAGGACCTGGGTGACGACGATCGCCTGCTCCGGCAGGACCAGGGGCTGCGTGTCGTGGATCACGGCCTTGAGCCACTGCTCGGCCTCGAGCGTTCCCGGGTCGCCGCTGCGGCCTTCGAAGTATGCGACGCCGCCGGCGCCCGCGATCTCCTCGTCGATCATCTTGCCGTACTTGGTCGTGTTGAGCACCAGGCGATACGGAGCGCCCATGCCGCCCTTGATCTCGGCGCCGCCCTCGGTGCCGCACAGCGTGGTGGCGGCTTCCTTTGCGTCGGTCGTGTTCAGGGCCCAGGCGGCCTCCAGGTAGATCGTCGCGCCGTTCTCCATCTTGATGAAGCCGAACGCGGAGTCCTCGACCTCGAAGGTCTTCGGGTCCCAGGGACCGAACACGTTGGCCTCGAATTTGTCGGCCATCTTCCAGAACACCGAGCCGGAGACGCTGGCAGGCTTGTAGTTGCCCATCATCCAGAGGGTCAGGTCGAGCGCGTGCGTGCCGATGTCGATCAGCGGTCCGCCGCCCTGCAGGGCCTTGTTCGGGAACACGCCCCAGGTCGGGACGGCGCGCCGGCGCACCGCGTGCGCCTTTGCGAAGTAGACGTCTCCGAGGAAGCCGCTGTCGACGGCCTTGCGCAGCGCGATCACTTCGTCGCGGAAGCGGTTCTGGTAGCCGATCGTGAGCTTCTTGCCGGACTTCTTCGAGGCGTCGAGCATCTTCTTGGCGTCGGCGTAGGTATGGGCCATCGGTTTCTCGCACAGGACGTGCTTGCCGGCCTCGAGGGCCGCGACGGTCATGGGCGAATGCATGACGTTCGGGGTCAGGACGTGGACGACGTCGATCTTCTCGTCCTTGAGCATCTCGGTGTAGTCGGTGTAGGTCTTCGCATGCGGGGCGCCGTACTTGTCGGCGGCCTTCTTCGCGCGCTCGGGGAGGATGTCGCAGAAGGCGACCAGTTCGCACAGGTCCGGGAACTTGACCAGCGAGGGGAGGTGCTTCTGGTTGGCGATGCCGCCGCAGCCGATGAAGCCGATCTGGAGCTTTCCGTTCTTCATGAGATCTCTCCTTTTCGTGGGAATGGCGATTGCCGATTCGTCGGGATGACCTCCCTCGATTATATCGGCTGTAAAGAAAAGCGTCAATGGTTTACAGTTATTTACAAAATCGCTTTCATATGTTTTCATGTAAGAAACGACTCCCTCACCGCATCCCGTCATGCGACGACCGAGTCCCGGCAGGGGGTAGGCACCATGAAGTCCGTCACCATCCAGGATGTCGCCAATGAGGCCCAGGTCTCCATCGCGACGGTCTCCCGCGTCCTCAGCGGAAAGGGCCAGGTCTCGGCCGAGCGCCGGAACCGCGTGCTCGAGGCCGCCGATCGGCTGGACTACACCACCGACCTCAAGGTGAGGGCGCCGCGGAAAGTCGAGGCCCGCATCCTGCTGATGATCGTGCCCCGGATCTCCAACCCCTTCTACGCCGAAATCGTCCACGGCTTCCAGAATACGGCCTACAAGAACGGCTACGAGGTCATGCTCTGCCAGTCCATGTCCAATCCGCGACGACTCGAGGAATACATCGAGCTCATGCGCAGCGGCGTCGCCGAAGGCGCCGTCACGCTCGACCCGATGACCGGGCTCGACGTCTTCGCGACACTCGTCGGCAAGTTCCCGCTCGTGCAGTGCTGCGAATACAACGAGGCGCTCTCTTCCTCCTACGTCGCGGTCGACAACGTCCGCGCCGCCCGCGAGGTCGTGCACTTCCTCCACTCGATCGGATGCCGACGGATCGCCCTCCTCAATTCCGGTCTCAACTTCAAGTACGCGCGCGACCGCCAGCAGGGCTACGAGGAAGGGCTCCAGGAACTCGGCCTGCCGGTCCGCCCCGAAGGGATCGCCCACGTCTCCGACGTGAACTTCAATCTCGCGCTCGGAGTCGCCGAGCGTCTTCTGGGCGGCACTCCGCCGCCCGACGCCGTCTTCGCGGTCTCGGACGTCTACGCGGCCGCCGTGGAGAAGGCCGCGAAGCGCATGGGGATCCGCGTCCCGCAGGACCTCGCCGTCGTGGGCTTCGACAACATCGACGTCTCCCTGATGTGCGATCCGTCGATCACGACCGTCAACCAGCCCCGATACGAGATCGGCGCCTTCGCCTGCGACATGCTGCTCGAGCGGATCCGCACGCCGGAGACCCCCGTGCGCCAACTGATCCTCAACACGGAGCTGATCGTCCGCGATTCGACGCTTCGGTAGACCGGTCCGCTACTTCCGCACGCCCATGGTCACCTTGGCGCGGTCGGTCCACAGGAACGGAAGGTAATAAGTCCGGATCTGGTGCGAGTAGTCGAACTCGTGCGGCTTCGACTCGTCGAGTCCGCCCGGCAGGTCGACGAGCACCTTGACCGTGCGCCCGTAGTTCCAGTAGTACGCTTGGATCGTGGCCATCTCGGCGAACGCGAACCGCTGGCCTTCGACTTCGAAGGAGATCCGGTCGGGTCCGTACAGGAAGCCGTCCACCGCGACGCGGCAGTCGTCGACGAGGCACAGCGGCACGCCGCGATAGTAGAAGCAGCGCGACTCGATCTCGAACCCGGCGATCTTCCCGTCCGCGCCGACGAGATTCCGGTAGCCGAGGTTGCTGAGCGCCTGGGTGTCCGTGGATTTCTCGGCCAGGGTCGGCATCGGGAAGCCGGGGTATGTGCCGATGCAGCGGTCGAGCATCGTCTGGAAGCGGCGCAGCGGCAGGAACGGGTCGCCCGGCACGGGGCCGCCCTCGTACTCGGAGGAGATGTAGCCGGCGTATCCGCCCTGGACCAGCACGGGCAGGACGTTCGGGTAGTCGATGCTGGTCTCCTCGCAGTGCTCGTCCATCTCCCAGAACTTGCCGTGGATATGGAGGATGTAGGGCATGTGCTCGAGCAGGACCTTCGGATCGTGGGACTCCGTGCGCCAGCACTGGCGGAGGAAGGCGGCCTCGGCGGGCGGGCGCGGGTCGAGGAGCATGCGCTCGCAGCGGGCCCGGTAGGCCTCGTTGGATTCCTGCTCGTAGACCGTCTTCATGGTTTCGATCAGGACCGGGTCGACGTTCGCGGCGCGTGCGGCGCGCATGAAGTAGACGCCTTCGGTGATGTGCTTCACGAACATGCTCATGTCGGGGATGATGCCGAGATAGGGCGTGTTCTTCTTCCGGATGATCTCGATCGTCTCCTGGATAATGGGGAGGATCCAGGACGAGGAGCCGTTGTGGATCTCGACGCCGAGTTTGACGCCGTATTCCTCGCAGATCGGGGCGGCCTCGGCGAAGAGCCGTGGGTCGAAGGTGCCGCCGATGCGGAGGATCGGGCAGTCAATCGCGGCCGCGAACCGGACGTGGCGCTTCACGATGTCGACGGACTCCCGGAGGGTGAGGTCGCGGTGCCGGAACATCGTGCGGTCGACGAAGAAGTCGTGGGCGACGGTCTTCGTGCCGTATTTCCACATCATCTCCTTCCACAGCGCGAGGTCTTCCTGGTTCACGTCGGGGCAGTTGCGGAAGAAGAGCTGGCCGAGCAGCTCGATGCCGTTCACGCCCATGTTGGCCATGGCCGCGATGCACTGGTCCCAGGTGAGCTGGCCCTCCGCGACGAGCTGCTTGAAACTGTAGACCGTGACACCCCGCTTGATCAGGTTCATCATGTCCCGCTCCCTTCGATGACGACCGTCCGGCCCAGCCGGTGGGACTCGAAGCAGGCCTCGACGAGCTTCATGACGCGCATCACCTGCGCGTTCTCCACGATCGGGCCGGCCTTGCCCTCGATCGCGATGCCGTGGTTCCGATTCTCCATGAGCCGACCCTCCTGTAGTTCTTGATAGCTCGAGTATAGCAACTCATGAAAGAAACTTCAAATTTTTCATGGAGTTTTCAGAAAACCGATGGTACACTGGAGAAGATAACGGCCCCCCCTACGAAGAGAAGGAGTCGACCATGAAGAGCGTCCTCGTCTACTACTCCCAGACCGACAGCACCCGCAAGGTGGCCCGCGCGATCCGCGACGGCGTCCGCGAGGAGACCGGGCAGTGCGACCTCTTCACGGTCAAGCAGGCCAAGGAACTGGACCTCTTCGGATACGACCTCGTCGGCCTGGGCTCCCCGATCTGGATGGGCGCCGAGACGCCCAACCTCCGCATCTGGATCGACGCGCTGCCGCACCAGAGTGGCCGGCATGCCTTCGCCTTCAACACGCACGGGGTCATGCCCGAGCTCTACTTCCCGAGCCTCGTCCGACGCCTGGAATACAAGGGCTTCACGGTGCTCGGGACGCGAGACTGGTTCGGCGAAGCCCGCTTCCAGACCGCGGCCTCCCCCTACTATACGACGGGGCACCCCGACGAGGTCGACCTGCAGGAAGCCCGCGACTTCGGGCGCGAGATGGCCCGCAACTCCCCGCGCGTCGCCGCCAGCGAGACCGCCCTCGTGCCGCCCGTCCCCGAGCTGGCCTGGACGCCGCAGCTCCAGATCCTGTTCGAATTCTTCAAGACGGGGCACAACCCGCACGGCTACATGACCTACGACCGCTCGAAGTGCAACTACCCCAAGTGCCGCATCTGCGTCGACAACTGCCTCATGCAGTACATCGACTTCGACAAGGAACCGAGGCGGTACGGGTCGTGCGGCGACCACTGCGACATGTGGATGGGCTGCACGTTCTGCGAGGCGGTCTGCCCGACCGGGGCGATTTCGTGCGATTGGGAAGCCCAGGAGAAGCGCAACGTGTCCGGCGGGTTCCGCGTCGGCGGCAACGCGCTGCACGACGGCGCGCTCAAGATGATCGAGGAGGGGCGCCTGCGCATGAAGCTGCCGCTCGAGTCGATCGACTGGGGGCACCAGTTCCGCCACGAGCACCCCAAGCACCCGCGCTACAAGGTTCCGAAGAAGGAACCCGACGAGATCTAGAAAGAAGGGGCTGTCTCACAAAAAGCGAGGCAGCCCCCTGCCGTACCCCTCACCGGTAGATCGGCCCCAGCTCACGCTCGAGGTAGTACGTCGTGAGGGCCATGGAGGCCAGCAGGTCGGGCGTGCCGTCGGTCTCGACGGTGACCCAGCCCTGGAAGCCGTGCTTCTTCATCGAGCGCCACAGCGACTTGAAGTCCAGGACTCCTTCACCAGGCTCCCAGAACCAGCGCGTGCCGTCGTCCTGGATCTCGACGTCCTTCGCGTAGCGGACGGAATCCGGCAGCTTCGGCGACGCCGTGTCCTTCAGGTGGAACGTGCAGATGCGGTCGTGGTAGTCGTCGTAGAACTTCACCATGTCCTCGCCGATGATCGCGATCTGCGCCGTGTCGAGGCAGTAGTGGACGTAGCGCGGGTCGGTGGACTCGATGAACTCCCGGTGGTTCTCCTTGTTGATGGCACAGAAGAATTCGTTGTGCAGGCCGATCCGCACGCCCTTCGACTCCGCGTAGCGGCCCATCTCGGTGAGCGTCGCGGCGGCGTACCGGACCTGTTCGCGCGACAAGGGACCGACGCCGAAGTAGTTGCTGTCCGGGCAGGTGTTCATGTGTTGGCCGCCCATCTCGACGATGCGGTCGACGTCCAGGCGGCTCGACGCGAGCACTTCCTCGCGCTTCGCAGGGTCGTGCGACCCCTCCGCGCCGTGGAACATGCCGCTCACGGCGACGCCGCGCTCCTTCGCGAATTCGGCGAATTCCTTCAGGGTACCGAACAGCGGCAGCATGTCGGCGAGGTCCCATGGGGCGACTTCGATGCCCTCGTAGCCGGTGGCGGCGTGGTAGCGCAGGATGCGGTCCCAGTCGCTGTAGTAGGCGGCATTGGACTTGTCCTCGTAGTAGAAGTCCCGGAAATTCGGGATCGTCTTGTACGGAATCGTCTTCCAGTGGCTCATGTGGGAGAAGCGCAGGTTGGCCATCTTCGGTACCTCCTTCAGTCCTTCGCGGCGATGCCGTCGAGGAAGGCGCGGGCGCGCAGCATCGCGCGGTAGATGTCCCGGGTCTGGCGGCAGCTGCAGACGAGCCATCCGCGGTACGACGCGTCGTCGAGCGCGGAAATGGCGCCGGCGAGGTCCACGTCGCCGAGTCCGATGTCGCGGAAGACCTGCGTCGGGCGGTCGGCCGGGAATTCGGGATTCACGGCGCGCCAGGCGCTGCCGGAGTCGACGAAGGCGGTGTCGGTGAGGTGGACGCTCCCGATGCGGCCGGAGAGGGAGCGGATCCGCGCCGCGGGTTCCAGGCCGCCGATCCGGAGGTGCGCCGTGTCGATATCGGCCAGGGCGCCGTCGAGGCCCGACAGGAAGGTGTCGATCCGGTCGCCGCGAAGCAGGCTCCAGAATTCCGACTTGAGGGAGAGAAGAACGCCGGTGGTTCGCGCTTCGAGGGCGAGCCGGTCGAGCAGGTCCGACGTGCGCTTCAGGAATTCCCGGGACCAGACGGACGCTTCGCCGTGGGTGGACTCGAGGATCCCCACGGGCGGCGTCGGTGTGACGACGAGGGATTCGGCGCCGGTTTCGGCGGCGAAGCGGAGCGCTTCGGAGGCGAAGTGCGCGAAGGCTCCGAAGTAGACTTCGGTCGGGGCGGATGCGAACAGAAGGGGCGAGAAGGCGACGGTGGCGATGCGTTCGATGCCCTTCGCCTTCATGGCGTCGCGGAAGCCGGCGACGGATCCGTACTTCGTGGTGACGGCGTAGTTCGTCATGGGGACGCCGCTGCGTCCGCCGAAGTCCCATTTGGGCTGGTAGGGGAGCTCGATGGCCCGGAAACCGGCGGCGGGGACCAGCGTGAACAGTTCGTCCCAGAAGTACCGGCTCTCCCGGCGGTTGCGGTTGGGCTCCTGGCGGTCCAGGTCGACGAGGTCGAGGGCGAGGGCGAATTTCCGGTTGGAATCCATGTTCGTCGCCTCCTTTGCAGTTCGAGCATAACGGACTTCGTCGTTCGAGCGGCCCATGGACATCGGATGCCTCCTCTTTCCTGCATTCGGCTTCTCACGTCATAGATTCGATGGGGGAAGGGTAGCGGTCTAGCCTCGACCAGCGAACGGACGAAGTCTGGAGCATCGTCGGGGTCTCCGAGTGTATGGAAGCCAGTTGGGCAGACCCACTCCGATCGGGTTGCCCGAAATCTCCTGCGGCAAGTCGGGAGCCTGCCACGATGCCGAAGGCATCGTTCGGCTCCCGACTCGCTCTAGAAACTCCGCGGCACTGGCGTCGTCAGCTCCAACGGACCCTATCGCGCCATGTTCAACGCTCCCCCGCTGTCTTCGAGGAAGCCAGCGGCCGCGTTGAAGGGTCCGTAGGAGCTGGTGCGCCGCTTGCGTCGTCAGCTCCGACGGAGAGTAGTTGCGGAAGCTACAACGCAGACCGCTCAGCGGTCAGCGTCCCGCTCCCGACTCTCCGTAGGAGCTGGTGCGCCGCTTACTTTATCGGATGCCCGCCGGTGCGGTCTTCGTTGTAGATCTCGAGGAACAGGCCGAGTTCCTTGCGCAGGTCGAGGTATGCGTACTCCATGCCCTCGCCCGTCTTGCCGTTGTCTTCCTTGGCGTGGATCCAGGGGTCCTTGCCGGTCAGCGCCTTGTGCTCCTTGACGACGTCGTCGAACTTGTCGCGGGTGCGGACGGCGATGTGGTGGATGCCGTTGCCGTGCTTCTCGAGCCACTCCTTGTAGACGGTCTCGTTCTTGGGCTGGATCAGCTCGAGCTCCATGCCGAAGGCCTTGCAGAAGGCGGCGCGGAACTCGACCATGCCGGGCTTGCCGTCGACGAGCATCTTCGGGAACATGCCGGGGCCGAAGTCGATGACGTTCCACGGCCCGATGCCGTATTCCGTCTCGTAGTGCTTCACGGCGGCGTTGACGTCCGCGACGATGATCCCGATCTGGAGCAGATGGGAGATGAAGGGTTCCATGGGGCTCCTCCTTTGTGGGTTCCCGGACCTTCGGGGCCAGGGGCTTCGGGTGGGCGATTGGGCTATAATGGTCGCAACAGGACGATGGGAGGGGACGGGATGCCGCAGGCGGTCTACCACGAGGATCGGGAATACGGGTCGGATTTTCCCGTCGAGATCGTCCGCTTCGGGGATTTCAGTTTCCGCGCGCACTGGCACTCCGAAATCGAACTGCTCCGGGTCGTCCAGGGTCGGCTGGTCGTCGGGGTCAACAGCGAGTCGCGGGAGCTCGGTCCCGGCGAAGGCGCCGTCTGCACGAGCGGGGACCTCCACTGGTACGATGCCCTGCCCGGTTCCTCCGTCGTCGACGTGCTCGTGTTCCGTCCGGAGATCCTCGAGCCGATCCTCCCGATCCCTGCGAACTTCCATGTCCGGAAGCCGTTCCTCCTGCGGGAGGGGACGGATCCGGTGCTGCTCGACGGCCTGGGGACGACCTTCGACCGCATCCGGTCCGAGATGGCCCGGAAGGAGCCGCATTTCAAGGTGCAGGTGACCGCCCTGCTCGCCGGCCTCATGGTCCAGGTGCTGCGCCACGTCCCCCAGTCTCCGGAGGACGCGACCTCGGGCCCCGAGTGGTCCGCGTCGAAGAAGCAGATCCGCAAGGCGATCAAGTACCTCGAGCTCAACTACTCGCTGCCGGTCCGGCTCGACGACGTGGCCCGCCACCTCGGCGTCAGCGACGTCCATTTCTCCCGGGTCTTCAACGAGGTCGTCGGGATGAACTTCAAGGCCTACTTGAACCGTCTCCGCGTGGAGAAGGCCGACCACCGGGTCCGGGCGACCGACGACCCGATCATCGGAATCGCCTACGACTGCGGGTTCGGCAGCATCCGGACCTTCAACCGGGCCTACCTCGAGCTGAAGGGCGTCACGCCGACGGCCCAGCGCGCGAAGAACCGCCCGCAGACCGGCTGACCGCCGCCGAGGAGCCCGGGGGACGCCCCGGGCTCCTCGCGTTGCGGACTAGCGGGTGGCGGACCTCAGGTCGAGCCACTCGATCTCCTTCGGGGTCAGCGCGATCTCGACCGCGGCGATCGTGGAGGCGAGTTCGGTGCGGTTCGCGACGCCGGAGACCGGGAAGACCTCCAGGCCGCTGTTCACGATATAGGCCAGCGCGATCTGGGCGATCGTCACGCCCTTTTCCTTCGCCAGTTCCGCCACGCTGTCCAGGCGCTGGAAATTCCCCTCGCCGCAGTAGGCGTGCGCCATGATCGGGTCCATGGTCTCGCCGCGGCCGGTCAGCTGGTCCTTCGTCGCCTTGCCGGAGAACAGGACACCGGGGCTCATGAGGTGGTCCTTCTCGGCTTCGTAGCGCTCGCGCGTGATCATGCCGGAGAAGAAGCCGCGGGCCAGGCTCGAGTAGGCGAAGACGGGCATGTGGTTGGCGGCGTACCAGGCGCGGGCGTCGGCGTTCTTCGGGCCGGCGATCGTCACGGTGCCGGGGGCCCACGGCGCCGAATACTCCTCCGCGAGGCTGTACTGCGGGCTGCTGGCGCGGAAGGGCTCGAGTCCGTTGGCCTTCGCGTAGTCGTTGGCTTCCTGGATGCGCTGGTGCGTCCAGTTGGAGCCGCCGAAGCTCTTGATGCGGCCGGCTTGGAAGTGCTCGTTCAGCGCGTCGACGATGGGGCCGACCGGGAGATCGGTGTCGTCGCGGTGCAGCAGATAGATGTCGATGAAGTCGGTCTCGAGGCGCTCGAGCGAACGGTTCAGGTCCTCGGCGAGGTCCTTCGGCGTCACGCGCTTGCCCTGCGGCCCGGGGTGGCAGCCCTTGGTGATCACGACGACGTCCTTGCGGTTCTTGCGTGCGGTCATCCACTTGCCGATCGAGACTTCGGCGCCGCCGTAGCCGATCGCGGTGTCGAGGAAGTTGACGCCCATCTCGGTCGTCATGTCCAGGTGATTGAAGTGTTCGCCGAGATCGCCCGAGAACAGGGGCATCGTGCCCATGAGCACGGGGCTGACGTCGCGGTCGAGGAACGGGATTCTCTTCTTCTTCATGTCGCCTCCTTGTAGGGATGCCCTCCGATATTGCCTTCGTGGTGCTTCTCGACGTGTTCGGGGTAGATTTCCATGAAGATGCCGAGTTCCTTGCGCAGGTCGAGGTACGCGAACTCGAGGTTGCGGCCCTCCGGCGCGCCGGTGTCCTTGGCGTGGATCCAGGGGTCCTTGCCCGTCAGGCGCTTGTGCTCCGCGATCACGTCCTTGAAGGGGTCCTTCGTGATGACGGCGATGTGGTGGATCCCCGGACCGTGCTCCTTGAGCCACTTCATGTACGCGCTGTCGGACATGGGCTGGATCAGTTCGATCTCCAGGCCGAAGCAGTGGCACATGGCCATCCGGAAGTCCAGGTCCGTCGGCTTCCCGTCGACCTCGAGCTTCGGGAACCCCTTCGTGTCCATGCGTCCGACGTGCCAGGGCCCGATGCCGTACTCTTCCTCGTAGTGCTTCACCGTCGCGTCGAGGTCCTCGACGATGATCCCGATCTGCAGGAGTTTCGCGATCTTGCTTTCCATATCGATCTCCCTTCCTTTGTGTGCGGTTTCCGCAGGACGGCCTACCCGAGCAGGCCGCGCAGGAAACGGTAGTCCATGTCGGCGGCCACGACGGCTTCACCGGCACGGTTGTCCGCGATGTGGTAGTATTCGCGCTCGTTCACGAAGGCAGCCACGCCCTGGGCTTCCGCCGCGTCGCGCAGCGCCGTCCAGTCGATCAGGCCCTTGCCGAGCTCCACGTTCCAGTTGCGCGAATGGTACATGAGGGCCGCGGCCTGCGCCGGGAACTTCGGCGGCCCGCCGCCCTTGCGCACGTCGCCGGCGAGGCTCTTCGCGAGGGCCATGATCCGCGCCGGGAAGTGTTCGTACTCGTCCTCGTTCTTCGCGACCTTGTCGCATTCCTTCACGTGGATGATCGGGAAGCGTCCCGGGTATTTGCGGACATAGGCGGCGCAGTCTGTGCCGGCTATCTGTCCCCAGCCCACATCGAACTCGAATCCGACCAGCGCCGGGTCCGTGTTCTGGAGCAGGATGTCGTACGCGCGGGTGTCGCCGACCTGGACGAACTCGTTCGCGTGGTTGTGGTAGAGCGTCTTCAGCCCGAATTTCGCCGTGGCGCGGCCGATGCCGTTGAGCGTCTCCGCGACGCGGAGCAGTTCCTCGCGGACCTTCGGGTGGCCCGGGATGTTCGCGACCGTGAAGCGCGCGCCCATCGCCTGTCCGAACGCGAGTTCGGCTTCGGAAGAAAGGCCCATGACCGACACGACGTCGAGCCCGAGGTCCTGGACGTACTTCCGGAATTCCGGCAGGTCCAGCCCGTCCTTGAAGTCGGAGATCAGCTCCACGCCGTCGTAGCCGAGCCCGGCGAAGACCTTCAGCGCATCCAGCAGTCCCGCGCGCTCCTGGCGGATCAGCGAGTAGACCTGTCCATAGACTATTCCCTTGCCCATGTGGCTCTCCTTCTCTTCGTCCGGTCCCGACCTCAGTCGAAATCGATCCAGACCGTACCCTTGCGACTACTCTCGACGCACTTCGCGACGAACTTCACGCCGTCGATGCCCTCGTCGATCTTCGGATAGTCGTAGTCGGATTCCTTGGCCTTCTTCCCGTCCATCCGGTCGCGCACGGCGGCCGTGAAGGCGCCGTACAGATTCGCGAAGGCCTCGTTGTAGCCTTCGGGGTGGCCCGACGGGAACCGGGAGTTCTTCGACGCGGCGGGGTGGAGGTAGCCGTTGCCGCGGGAGAGACGTCGCGGCGGCTGTTCCTTCAGCGAAAGCTTGAGGTAGTTGGACTCCTCCTGGACGAACTCGATCGCGCCCTTCGTGCCGAAGATGCGGACCTTGAGGCCGTTGTCGTAGCCGGCCGCGACCTGGGACGACCAGTACATGCCCTTCGCGCCGTTCGTGAAGCGGAGCATGACCTGCGCGTTGGTGTCGAGCGTGCGGCCCTTGCCGATCACATCGAGGCTCGCGCAAACCTGCCGGATCTTCAGTCCGGTCATCATGGCGACCATGTTCTCCACGTGCGTGCCGATGTCGCCGAGGCAGTTGGAGATGCCGGCCTGCTTCGGGTCGGTGCGCCACGCGGCCTGGCGCTGCCCCTCGGTCTTCTCGAGGAGGTCCATGAGCCATTCCTGCGGGTACTCGCCCATGACCATCACGATGTCGCCGATCTCGCCGGATTCGACGATCGCGCGGGCCTCCTTGGCCATCACGTGCCCGGCATACGCGTAGGCGACACCGAACAGGCACTTCTTCTTCTTCGCGAGCGCCTTGAGTTCCAGCGCCTGCTCGAGCGTGTGCGCCAGCGGCTTCTCGCACATCACGTGGATACCCTGCTCGAGGAACGCCTTCGCCGCCGGGTAGTGCGAGTCGTTCTGCGCCGCGATCACGACGAAATCGATCGCGTCCGTGCGCCCGGCTTCCTTCCGGGCCATCTCCTCGAAGTCCGCATACACGCGGTCCTCGTCGAGATGCAGCTCGCGCCCCGTCACCGCGCTGTTCGCGGGGTTGCGCGAGAAGCAGCCCGCCACCAGCGTGCCGTAGCCGCCGAACGCGATGGCGGAGCGATGCACGCCGCCGATGAACGATCCCGGCCCTCCGCCGACCATGCCGTACCGGAGAGGCCTTCCGACTGCGGCCGATTCCTTGCCTTCGATCATGACCTTTCCCACCTTTCGTGAATGGATGGCCCCGCGGGGCCCTGCTCAGGAATAGATCGGAGCGAGTTCGGTGTCGATGTAGGCCTTGGACAGGACGAGCGTGGCGAGCGGGTCCGGCGTGCCGTCGGTCTCGACCGCGACCCAGCCCTTGTGCTGGTACTTCTTGAGGAGCTTCCACAGGCCCGGGAAGTCGACGGTGCCGCCGCCCAGCTCCCAGAACCAGCGGTCGCCCTCGTCGTTGAACTCGGCGCCGGCCGCGCAGCGCTTCTCGTCGGGTGCGTCGAAGATATTGGTGTCCTTGAGGTGGAAGTACTTGATCCGCTCGTGGTACTTGTCGTACATCGCGACCGGGTCGAAGCCCATGATCGAGACCTGCGCCGTGTCGAGGACGAAGGCGGCGTACTTCGGGTCGGTCATCTCGATGAACCGCTCGAGGTCGTACTTGTTGACCGCGCACCAGAACTCGCTGTGGATGCAGGCCACGATGCCCTTGTCGAGCGCGCGCCGGCCGATCTCGTTGAAGCAGTCCGCGGCGTTGCGCAGTTGCTCCTTGGAGAGCGGGCCATGCCCGAAGTAGCCGCTGGCGGGCATGATGTTGATGTTCTCGCCGCCGAGTTCAGCCGTGAAGTCGATCATCTTCTGGTTCATCGCGAGGACGGCAGGGTGGTTGGCCCGGTCCTCGGAGCCGAGGGCGAGCGAGAACGTCCCGGTCACCTGCTCGATGCCGCGCTCCTTCGCGAAGTCCGCGAAGCCCTTCGGCGAACCGAAGTACTCGTTGACGTACGGCAGCATGTGGAACATCAGTTCGATGCCCTTGAAGCCCGCACCCACGTGGTACCGGAGAATCTTGTCCCAGTCGAGGTAGTAGACCGAGTTGCCGAAATCGCCTTCGTACCACTCGCCCCACTGGTTCGCGACCGGATAGCGGACCATGAGGCCCCACATGTTGGTCATATAGGAATATTTCAGGTTGCCCATCTCGTTCCTCCTCAAGCCTTCGCGGCGATCGCGTGGTCGATGCGCCAGCGCATGCGCAGCAGCGCGCGCGGTACGTCGAGGGTCATCCGGGAGTCGAAGACGATCCAGCCGTCGAATCCGGCGGCGGCCAGCGCCTGGTAGGCGCCGCGCAGGTCGACCGACCCGTCGCCGAGGTCGCAGAACACGCGCTGCGCGCCCTGGATAGGGATCTCCGGGTGCGACGTGCGGTAGTTGCCGACGACGTCCTCGAAGCAGGTGTCGTTGAAGCGGACCGACGCGAGGCGGCCCTGGTGCGCCTTCAGCACGGCGACGGGGTCGGCGCCGGCGATCGCGAGGTGCGAAAGGTCGGGGCTGTAGAGGATTTCCTTGTCGAGCTTGGCGAGGAACGCGTCCAGCGCGGTGCCGCGCAGCAGGCTCCAGAACTCGTTGCGGACGGACAGGCGGACGCCCTTGGCCTTGGCTTCGCGCGCCAGCTTGTTGAGCACGGCGGCGGTCAGGTCGAGGAAGCCGGCCTCCCAGCCCTCGCGTCCGCCGCCGAAGCAGCGCTCGACGAGACCCATCGGGGGCGTCGGCGAGACGACGAGGTCGGTCGAGCCGAGGTCGGCCAGGAAGCCGACGGCTTCGCGGCCCATCGACTCGAGCAGCCCGAAGTAGCGGGCGGTGTCGCCGTCGGTGGCGAGGATCTCGGCCAGCGCGTCGGAGGCCTGGACGTGCACGCCGCTGACGTCGGCGATGCCGAATTCGGCGAGCTTCTGGCGGAACTGCTTCGGCGAGCCGTACTTGACGTTGACGGCCGCAAGGCTGATCGGCACGCCGCAGCGGCCGATCTCGAAGGCGAGCGGGTCGTTGTTGAAGGGGTTGTAGGGCAGTTCGACCGCGGTGAACCCCGCGGCGGCGACCCACTGGAAGAACTCGATCCAGTAGCCCTTGGAGAGCAGGCGAAGCTTGCTCGGGCCGCTGCTCTTGAGTTCGACCGTTTCGAGACTGCAGGCGATCTTCATGGTCGGCGCTCCTTTCATGGGGGAAGACGGAACCGGGCCGCTACGGAACGACGTGGGGAAGGGG
>Ga0073936_10004870_pt1 | contig 18365 bp, 11 predicted proteins | sample AliMusrvi5mmetaG_FD_87041 | JGI IMG/M metagenome (GOLD analysis project Ga0073936, IMG submission 87041) | Freshwater lake bacterial and archeal communities from Alinen Mustajarvi, Finland, to study Microbial Dark Matter (Phase II) - Alinen... | ecosystem: Environmental > Aquatic > Freshwater >... | reverse complement strand
AGAAGGGCGGCGGGCAGGATGCCCGCGCCACCGTGGTCCGGGCATCCTGCCCGGAGTCAAATGGTCTCACATGATTTCCCGGCTGAATGCCAATATCCGGCTGAGTTCAGGATGTCTGAGCCTCTTCATCATATTTGATCTTCCGAACGACGCTAGCAAGCCGCAGCAGGAGCGCTAGCATGAATTCAGGATCAGCCCGTTCCGTTCTTGAAGGCTTCCCGAATGAACATTACTGGCAGCAGCAGCAGGCTCCAGGTTGCGATGTCGAGCAGTGGAATGAAGATCATCCTAATGTCCCGTCACCCTGAGCCGCATGAACAGGCTCCCGCCAGTCACGGGCACGCTGAAGATGTGCGCGGAACCCGTGCCTGTGTCGGGCACCTCGGTCCAGCTTCCAGGCAGCAGGGTCGCGCTGTATTCCGCGCCGTAGGTGATGCCGGTGACTCCCGCGGGCTCGGTGAATTCGATGACATAGCTGTCACCCACCAGCTTCCCCTGCGGCAGGGCACCGCCGCCAGCAGCACCCAGCCCGAAGGCGTGAGCGATGAGCGCGGAGGCCGCGTCCTGACCGGTACCGCTGGCCGCCAGTCCCTGCATGGGGGCGGCGCTTTGCTCGGCACCATTCAGCGGGTTGGGAATGGTGTAGCCGTGCATGTCGTTCCTCATCTGGATGAGGACGGCGCGGTCACCGAGGAAGAGGAGTTGCGCATCGACTGGCGTCAGGGCGGTGTCTCCCGTCCTCACCCATTTGGGAGCGGTCGCCGAATCATACAGGTAATAGTCATCATAAGCGGTGGCTCCTGAAGTCGCATCGCCCTTCCAGATTGAGAACATGTCGGCGGTGGCGGGGTCCGTGCTTCCGAGGAAGCCATGCGCCGCGTCCATCCGGCGGTCCGTGGCGGATTGCACGATGGGCCAGCCGCCGCCCACCAGATTGGAACCAGTGCAGAGCGGACGAACGAAGTTGTTGGCACGCACCCCGCCATAGGCCAGGACCGATGTACCAGTGCCGCGCTTGAGAACCATCAGGCCGCGACCCGGCGCGATCACCGTGGTACCCTGGTCGACCAGCGTGGCGTCGCCAAGCCTGACCCATTCGGGCTGGCCCCCGTTAGAGCAGAGCCAATAGGTGTTTGCGGCCGTCGCCGAGGTCTGCACCTGATCGGCGGCGGCAGCATCGTCCGCGGCAAGGAAGCGGCCGACAGGGAACAACTCGCCCAGCGACCAATGGCGGTGGATCGCGATGCGGTTGCCCGCAAGAGTCGCGGGCGGGGCACCCGCGAGCGTGCCGAAGGGCGGGGTGTCGGAGCACACGTCGCTGGTGGCGGCCAGGGTCAGTGCGTTGCCCGAGGCGGAGGCCACGTCGAAGCGCTGGCCCTCGTTGGGGCCCGCGGTCACTTCAACATAATAGGCAACTCCGGGAATCAACAGCGTGCCAAGATCCGTGCTGCCCGCGCTGGTGGTGAAGCGGAGCGATTGCCCGCTGACGCCGCCCGTGGCATCCACCGTGCCGGTGAAGACGGCCTCGTGCTGATAGGGATTGTTGTAGGTGCGGGTGCCCGGTTTCATGGTGCTTTCGGTCCAGCCCTCGACTCCCGTGTAGGATATGTGATCGGTGATCCGGTCGCCGTTGGCATCGAGTTCGACGCGGAAGCGCACAAAGGCCTCGCGGGCCTCAAGATTGCGGATGGTGACGCGTTCCGTTAGCTCATCAATTGCCACAATGTCGATGTTCCTGGGATTGATGGTGTTCAGCGGGATGGAGATCCAGGATGTCGCAGGGCCAAGCGCATTGCTGTATTCGAGATAATAGGTGACGCTGGCGGTCGCGCCAACCGGGCGGGTGAAGCTGAGTTCCACCCTGCCCGTGGGCGAGGCGGAGGGGCTGATGGAGAACGGCGATCCCGCGCCGCTGGCAGGTGGAAGGTTGAAGGCATACTCGATGAGATTGTCATAACCGTCGCCATCCGGGTTGTCGTTGGTCGTGGTGAATGTCATGTCCGCGCCCCGCGTCGTGCCGTAAAGGTTGGTGGCAACGACCCTGTAATGATAGGTGGCGCCAGCGGTCAGACCGCCGATTGCCTTGCTAACGGCGGTCGTCACTGTGCCGCTGACCGTTGCGGGATCGGCTGCGACCGTGGTTCCGTAGTTCGTTGTCAGACCGTATTCGAAGGACACCGAGGTGCTGGCTCCAGCCGCGTTCACACTGCCGTTCAGGATGGCTCCGGTGTCGATGATGACGGTCGCCGCCAAGGTCGTCGCCGCAGGTGGTGGAGGCGTGCCAACCAACGCCAGACTGTGAGCACCCCCGCCCGACGCCGCCACGAAGCGCTCGCCCGTCCTGAGCGGAGTGGTGCTGACGAGCGCCGGCACGTTGCTGTCCCACGAGCTGCCGTTGCCTAATTGGCCATAGGAGTTGTATCCCCACGCGGCCACGGCGCCATCCGAGCACAGCGCGATGCTGTGGTCGCCGCCTGCCGCAATGGCGGTGACGGCCTTGCCGGCCAGCACTCCGCTTTGGGTCACCAACACCGGCACGCTGCTGCTAGACGTGTTGCCGTTGCCCAATTTGCCCCAGAAGCCGTCTCCCCACGCCGCCAAGGTGCCGTCCGAGCACAGCGCCAGACTGTGGTAGCCCCCGGCCACCACCGAAACCAGCGTCTTGCCGGCCAGCACCCCGGAGGTGGTGACCCATACCGGCAAGGTCCTGTTCTTGTTGGTGCCGTCGCCCAACTCGCCATCGCTATTGTATCCCCATGCCGCCAAGGTACCGTCCGAGCAGAGGGCGAGCGTGTGGTCGCTCCCCGCCGCAAGGGCGGTGATCGTTTTGCCTGCCAACACCCCAGTTTGGGTGACCAACGCCGGCACGGAACTGTTCGTGGTGGAACCATTGCCCAACTGGCCGGAGTAATTGTATCCCCAGGCGGCCAAGGTCCCGTCCGAACACAACGCGAGGTTGTGGCTGGAACCCGCGGCGATGGCAACGACAGTCCTGCCGGCCAACGCGCCGGTTCGGGTCACCAACACCGGCACCATGGATTTGGTGGTGCCGCCATTGCCCAACTGGCCATTGGTATTGTCTCCCCATGTCACCAGGGTTCCATCCGAGCACAGCGCGAGACTGTGGGATTCTCCGGCGTCAATAGCGACCACCGTCTTGCCCGCGAGCACGCCGGTTGGCGTGACTAACACCGGCACGCCGCTATTCGTAGAGCTGCCGTTCCCTAGCTGGCCGTAAGAGTTGTAACCCCACGCGGCCAGCGTCCCGTCCGCACACAGCGCCAGGCCGTGCCCGCTTCCGGCCGCAACAGCCACCACCGTCTTGCCGGCGAGCACTCCCGTTTGGAGCACCGCCACCGGCACGCTGCTGTTGGTTGTGCTGTTGTTTCCTAACTGACCGAGGCTATTGTATCCCCATGCGAGCATGCGGGTTTTCGCCCATTGCAGCACCAGGTCGTTGCCGGTGCCGCCGAAATAGTTCGCAACAAACGGATAGGTCACGCCACCGTATGTCAGCGGCACAAGTTGGCCTTGGGCCAGATTGGCAAACGTCCCTTGAATCGGGTTGGTGCCGGTGTTCCTGACCACTGTCAAGGTGGTTCCCACCGCCGGGGCATAGTTCAGGGCCCAATTCGCCACGAGCCCGGTGGCGTTGAAGTCCGCCACCGTCACCGGCACCGACGAGGATGAATTGAACGCGAGGACCGCCGGCACCCGGGTCACCGTCACGGTGTAGGTTTTGGTGTTGCCTCCGCCCGCAGCGGTGACGACGACGTTGATCGCATTGTTGCCGGTTGTTAGGGCGAGCGGAGCGCTGGCGGTGCCGGAATCCACGGCCACCCCGGCCACCGTGACGGTGGCGCCGGCGGTCAACACAAGCGGAGTCAGGGTAACGGCCGCCGCATCGGACGGCACCGTGAGCGAATAACTGGTGATATTCTTGTCCAATGCGGGCATTAGCGCGCCACCGCTTGTACTCAGGCCCGAGAGGCAGGCGGCGGTGCTGGTGGTGAAGGTCATGTCCGCCCCTCTAACAGTCCCGCCGCCGCTGGAAGCGACGACCCGGTAGTGATAGGTGACGCCCGAAAGCAGCCCGCTGATCGTCGCGCTCACGGTTGTGACGGTGGTGCCGGTCACCGTCGCCGGAGTGGCGGTCGCGGTGGCGCCGTAGGAGGTTGTCAGGCCGTATTCGAAGCTCGCGCCAGTGCTGGAGGCCTGCGCGTTCACGGTGCCATTGAGGGTGGTGCCGGTGTCAGCGATGCCGGTGGCGGGCTGGGTCGTGGCGAGCGGCGGTGGCGGCGAGGCGACCAGCGCGAGGCTGTGGGAGCCGCCGCCTTTGATGGCCGCGAAGCGCTCGCCCGTTCTGAGCGGAGTGGTGTTCACCGCCACCGGCACGCTGCTGTCCGTCTTGCTGCCGTCGCCTAATTGGCCATAAGGGTTGTATCCCCACGCGGCCACGGTGCCATCCGAGCACAGCGCCAGGCTGTGGCTGCCGCCTGCCGCAATGGCGGTGACGGTCTTGCCGGCCAGCATTCCGCTTTGGGTCACCAGCACCGGCACGCTGCTGTTCGTCGTGCTGCCGTCGCCCAACTCGCCAACGGAATTGTATCCCCATGCCGCCAAGGTGCCGTCCGAGCAGAGGGCGAGCGTGTGGTGGCTTCCCGCCGCAAGGGCAGTGATCGTTTTGCCCGCCAACACCCCTGTTTGGATGACCAACACCGGCACGGAACTGTTCGTGGTGGAACCGTTGCCCAACTGGCCGTAGTAATTGTATCCCCAGGCGGCCAGCGTCCCGTCCGCACACAACGCGAGGCTATGGTTGGGGCCCGCGGCGATGGCAATGACCGTCCTGCCGGCCAACGCGCCGGACTGGGTCACCAACACCGGCACCAAGCTCTTGTTGGTGCTGCCGTTGCCCAACTCGCCATTGGTATTGTTTCCCCATGCCACCAGGGTTCCGTCCGCGCACAGCGCCAGACAGTGGTCGCCCCCGGCGGCAATGGCGACCACCGTCTTGCCAGCCAGCACGCCGTTGAGATCTACCAAGACGGGCAGCTTCGCCGAAAACGTGCTGGAGCCGTTGCCCAATTGGCCGTAAGAGCCGTCTCCCCACGCCGCCAAGGTTCCGTCCGAGCACAACACCAGACTGTGGTTGCCCCCGGCCGCCACCGAAACCACCGTCTTGCCGGCCAGCACGCCCGTTCGGGTCACCTCCACCGGCACGCTGCTGTCGGTTGAACTGTTGTTACCCAACTGACCGTAGAGGTTGTATCCCCAAGCAGCCATGGTGCCGTCCGAACACAGCGCCAGGTTGTGGTTGCTCCTGGTCGCAACGGAAATAACCGCCTTGCCGGCCAATACGCCGCTCATATCCACGCCCGCCCCGGTGGTGGTGCTGTTGAGGCTGCCGTTGCCCAATTGCCCGCTGGCGTTGGCGCCCCAGTCCAACAGCCGTGTGTTGGCCCATTGCAACACCAGGTCATTGCCGCTGCCTCCCCAGTAGTTGGCCACGAACGAATAGGCGACGCCGCCAAACGTCAGATTCACCGCCTGCCCCTGCGCGAGATTATCGAACGGGCCACGGATCGGGCCGGGGCCGGTGTTTTTCACCACCATCAAATTGGTTCCCGCCACGGGGACGAAGTTCAGCGCGAAGGTGGCGGTATTGCCCGTACCGCTGAAATCGGCGACCGTCACCGGCACGACGGAGGCTGAGTTGAACGCATAGACGGCGGGCAAGCGGATCGCCTTTACGGAGTACGTGCGCGTGTTGACGTGATCCGCCGCGGTGACCACCACGGAAACCTGATTGCTCCCCTCGACCAAATCGAGCGTGAAGCCGGTGCCGGAGGCGAGCGCCGTGCCGTTGACCGTCAGCGATGCGGCGGAATCCACCGTGACCGCCGTAACAGTCAGATGCGCGGTGGCCGCCGGCACGACAACCTCGTAACTGGAGACCTTGAAATCGAAAGCCGGGACCAGCGTGCCGGTATCGGCGGTCAAGCCGGCCAGGCAGGCGGTGGTGGTGGTGGTGAAGCTTGCGTCCGCGCCCTTGCTCGTGCCGTTGGTGCCGCTCGCCACCACCCGGTAGTGATAGGTGCTGCCGGGCAGCAGGCCAGTGAGCGTGGCGCTGGTGGCGGCCGTGGCAGTTCCTGTTAGGCTCGCCGGCGTGGCGCCGACCGAGGCGCCGTAGGATGTTGTTAGACCGTATTCGAAGGACACCGTGGTGGTGTTGCCGTTGGCAGCCACGTTGCCGTTGAGGGTGGCACCCGAGTCACCGATCCCGCTGGCCGCGAGCGTGGTCGCCAGCGGCGGCGGCGGCGAAGCGGTCATTGCCAGGCTATGGTTGCTGCCGCCGCGGATCGCCGTGAAGCGTTCGCCGGCCCGCAGTGTGGTGGTGTTCACCAGCACCGGCGCGTTGCGGTTGGAGGTCGAGTTGTCGCCCACCTGGCCGGATCCGTTGTTTCCCCACGCGACCAGGGTGGCGTCCGTGCACAAGGCGAACGCTTGCCCGTGGCCAGCGGCGATGGCGGAGACGGTTTTGCCCGCCAGCACGCCGGTTTTGGTGACCAACACCGGCACGTTGCTGTTGGTGTTGGCGCTGTTTCCTAACTGACCGGAAGAACCGTTGCCCCACGCGGCCATGATTCCGTTCGAGCACAACACCACACAGGAAGTGTCTTCGGCCGCAGCGGTAACAACCGTCTTGCCGGAGAGTACTCCGGATTGCGTCACCGCCACCGGCACGTTGCTGTTGGTATAGCTGCCGTTGCCCAACTGCCCGTACCCGTTGAGTCCCCATCCGGCTACGGTGCCGTCCGAACACACCGCGAAGCTGAAGTCTCCACCGGAGGAACTGCTCCCCCCGGTGGAAATGGCAGTGACCGTCTTGCCGGCCAGCACGCCCGTGCGGTTCACCAACACCGGCACGCTGCTGAGGGTTGTGATGCCGTTGCCCAGCTCGCCATAGGAATTCGATCCCCAGCCAGCCAAGGTACCATCGGAACAAAGCGCGAGACAGTGGCTGTAGCCGGCGGCAATGGCGGTGACCGTCTTGCCGGCCAGCACGCCGGTTTGGTTCACAGGCACCGGTTCGGTGCTGGTGGAGGTTCCGCCGTTGCCCAACTGCCCGCTGTCGTTCGTTCCCCAGGCGACCAAGGTGCCGTCCGCACACAACGCGAGCGAGTGATTTTCGCCCGCCGCCACCGCAGTCACCATCTTGCCGGCCAACGCGCCGGCTTGGTTCACTCCCACCGGCACCCAACTGTCCGTCGTGCTGCTGCTGCCCAACTGGCCATAGGAGTTTGCCCCCCACGCAACCACCGTTCCGTCCGCACAGACGGCCAAGCAATGCGAACCTCCCGCGGACAGGTTCATTGGCACCTTGCCGGCTAGCACGCCAGTGATATCGACCGCCACCGGCACGCTGCTGTTGTTCGTCGTGTTGTTGCCCAACTGTCCGTTGGAATTGCTGCCCCAGGCAAACAGCCGCGTATTCGCCCACTGCAACACGAGGTCGTTGCCGTCGCCGCCGAAGTAATTGGCCACGAACGGATAGCTGATGCCGCCGTAGGTCAGGTTCACCTTCTGGCCCTGCGCCAGGTTGTCAAATGTCCCCTGAATCAATGCCAGGCCCGTGTTGTTGACCACTTTCAAATTCGTACCCGTCGATGGCGCGAAGCTCAGGGTGATGTTTACCGTGTTGCCGGTCGCGGTGTAGCTGGCGGCGGTGACCGGCACGGTGCTGGCTGAGGTGAAGGTGGCCGTGACCACGGCCCCGCGCACAGGCAGGGCAAACAGAATCAGACTGCTCCAAATCAGGGAGGCGAGGCGCTTGGGATTCAGGTTCATAAACGGTCAGGGGTTGAGTTCACGAAGCACGGCAAGCATGAGTCCGGTAGCCCGCCGGGCGGATGACATGGCTTGCCCATGTCACGCGGCCGCACGCCGCGTCCCTGACTCTTCCATTCACGAATCGACATTGCGGGCCATCACACCGGCTGACAATCAAAATCGTCAGGGCGCGTGGCTGGGAATTTGAGCGGCTCGCGGGAATCTGCTCGCCACGCTTGGGCGGAGGCGATAGACGCGGGGGTGAACGCTAGCCATTTCCAGACAGCGCTCCCATGAACACGCTCCCACCTCGCAGTGCCCTGGTCACGCTCACCCTGCTGGCGCTTGGGGCCACACAATGCCGCCGCCACGCGAGTCACGGGGCTAGGACTCCCGAGACGCAGCCTGCCACCGAGACATCGGAACCACCCGTGCCGCCAGGCTTCGCGCTCATCCCCGCCGGGGAGTTCGTGATGGGGGATGGAGATCAAAACTCAATTTATCCCCTGACCAAAGAGCAGCATAGCACGATAGAGTGCTCCTACGGAAGCGATTGGATTGAGAATTAGGTTCATGGACAAATCATAGCGCATCCAAGGGGCCAAGCAAGTGATTACTTGCTGCCGAACGTGGCCCGCCCGCGTTCGGTTCGGGGTGGCGGGGGTGGCGGGTTCGTTTTTCCAACAAGGGGTGATTGTCACCGATGGTTGAAGCCTAACCGGAACTTCTTTTCCATGGCCGGGAGCGGATCCGGGTGTAGGGTTGGGGATGCCCAACGCGCTCATTGACGAAACCTCGCCATACCTGCTCCAGCACGCCCACAACCCGGTGGCGTGGCAGGCGTGGAGTGAAGCGGCGTTCGCGCAGGCCCGGGCTGAGAACAAACTGGTGTTTCTATCAGTCGGCTATTCGACCTGCCACTGGTGTCATGTGATGGAGCACGAATGTTTCGAGAACCCTGCGATCGCCGAGGTGATGAACCGCAATTTCATCAACCTCAAAGTGGACCGCGAGGAGCGCCCCGACCTTGATGCCACCTACATGGCCTTCGTCCAAGCCAGCACCGGGCAAGGCGGGTGGCCGATGAGCGTGTGGCTCACGCCCGCTGGCAAACCGGTGTACGGCGGCACTTATTTTCCGCCCGTCGACGGCCACGGGCGCCCCGGATTCCCGCGCCTCTGCAACGAACTCGGCCGACTGTGGCGCGAGGACAGGAGCCGGTTGGAAACGAGTGCCGCTGATATGTTAGAACAGCTTCGGCGCGACCCAGACAACCATCCCCCTGCGGCCGAGCTGGCGGGGGCGCAGGTCTACGATGATTTTCTCGACTACTGTCAGAGTTGCTTCGATGGCGAGTGGGGTGGTTTCGGCGGTGCGCCCAAGTTTCCCCGTCCTGCCGTCATCCGCACGCTGCTGCAAGGGGTCGAGCGCTTCGGGCGGGACTCGGCCGCGGGCACCAGCGCCTGGGCGATGAGCGAGCGCACGCTCCGCGCGATGGCGTCGGGCGGCATGCACGATCACCTCGGCGGCGGCTTCCACCGCTACTCGGTGGACCGCCACTGGCATGTGCCGCATTATGAGAAAATGCTCTATGATCAGGCCCAACTGTCAATCGTCTATCTCGATGCCTGGCAAATTTCTAACAATCCAATCTTCCGCGACGTCGCGGAGGGGATTTTCTCCTATCTGATGGGCACCTTGCGCGATGGGGGCGGAGCGTTTCACGCTGCCGAGGATGCCGACAGCCTGCCGACGATCGGGTCCACTCACACCCGCGAGGGCGCGTATTGGACCTGGGAAGCCGGGGAAATTTTCGCGCTGCTGGATTCCCGCGACGCGGTGATTTTTGCCGCGGCCTATGGCATCGAGGCCAACGGCAACGCCCGCCCCACAAGCGATCCTCACGGCGCTCTGGCGGGTCAAAACACCTTGTTCCGAGCCTTGCCGGACGCCGAACTCGCGGCGAGATTCGATTGCACGAAAGCGGAAATTGGCGAACGCCTGAGCGCCGCCGCGGCCATCTTGTTAGAGGCGAGGTCCCATCGCCCGCCGCCGCATCGCGACGACAAGATCGTCACCGCCTGGAACGGCCTGGCCATCGCCGCGCTGGCCCGTGGCGCACGGGTGCTGGACCGCGCGGATCTGGCGGTGGCGGCGGTGGCGGCCGCCACCTTTCTTCGCCGCGAGTTATGGGATGGCGACTCGTTGTTTCGCAGCTTCCGCGGCCGGCGCGGCGCGGTCCGGGCATTCCCCGCGGATTATGTCTTTCTCATTGCCGGCTTGATCGAACTCCACGCGGTAACCCCGTCCGGCGCGTGGCTCGATTGGGCGCAAGCCCTCCAACAAAAGCTCGACGCCGGATTCTGGGATGCCGGACAAGCAACCTATGTCATGCGCCCCTCGCTGGGCGGTGAGATTCTGCGGGTCATCCGCGAGGATTACGATGGAGCCGAACCCTCGCCCAGTCATCTCGCCGCGGAAAATCTGCTGAAGCTGGCATGTTTGTTAGATAACGCCGACCATCTTGCCCGCGCCGAAGCCCTTCTTCGCTGCGGATCACGGATGCTGGAAACCCAACCGTTTGCCGCACCGCAATTGGTCGCGGCGCTCGACCTCCACCAGCGCGGCGTGATGAAGTTTCAAATCCCGGCCGCCGCACCGCCGGAAGTGTTGGCACAACTGCGGGCCACCTTCCTGCCCCGCGCCGTCCACACCGCAGGCGAGGGCGTCAGCGTGATCCTGTGCGAAGGTTTCACCTGCCGTGTTTTCTGTCCATAAGTAGGCGCATTCGTGTAGGCGCATTCGTCCGAATGCGTCTGGCCAATGACGAGCGACCGGGAAGCCGGGACGCTCACCTCCGCGCCGTCACCGGCGCGCCTACTCACCTACTCACCTACTCACCTACTCACCTACTCACCTACTCACCTACTCACCTACTCACCTACTCACCTACTCACCTACTCACCTACTCACCTCCGCCCCGTCACCGGCGCGCCTACGGGCCTCCGCGCCGTCACCGGCGTGCCTACGGGCCGTCACCGGCGCGTCTACGGGTCGTTGTCAGAGCAGGCTCAGATGGTCGATGTAGCGGTCTTCGAAGGAGTCCTGCAGATTCAACTCGATCACCTCGATGCGGCTGCGCAGCGACTCCATTTCCACCAGCACGCCGCAGTCCAGCAGCGCCAGCAGAGCGCCAGCCAGCGAAGTGTTGCCGACCACTCGCACCTGTTCCTCCACAAACCCGGGCAGCAGTCCCATCCCGATGGCGTGAGCCACCTCGATGTGCATGCCGAAGCCACCCGCCAGATAAACCCGGCCGATCTCGCGTGCCGAAATGCCGGTGACATCCAGCAAGGTGTCGATGCCGGCGCCGATCGCCGCCTTGGCTTGCAGCAGGTGGGCAATATCGATCTCGCTGATGCGCGGGCCGCTGCCACCCGCGTTGCCTGCCAGGCGGAAGGCGAGGCCGTCGTCATCTTCGATCCGGTGCTGTGGGGGAAGTTCCAACCAGCGCCGGCGATCAAACCGGCCGTTGGCACGGACCAGCCCGCAGGCCCGCCCGGTGGCGAGAAAATCGACATACGCGGACCCGCAAATCCCGGCATCCGCCGCAGCGGGCCGGCCGCCGATGGTTGCAATCTCCACCGCAAACGGCGCAAGTGTTAGATGAATGGTTTCAATGGCGCCGGCTTGGGCGCGGGTTCCGGACGAGAGGCCCGCGCCCTCGAAGGCCGGGCCGGCCGCGGTGGCACAGCCTACCAGGCGGCCGTCCACACACAGCACCACCTCGCCATTGGTGCCCATGTCCACTAACAAGCTCGGGGTGAGATCATAAGTCATGCCGGTGGCGTGCGCGCCGGCGGTGATGTCCGCGCCCACATAAGCGGCGAGGCCCGGCAGCAGTTGCAGCGGCATGGCTGGATCGAAGCCGCCGCCGGAGAGCCCGATTGCGGCGGCAGTCAGGACGCGCGCATCGAGAAATGCGGCGGTGAAGGGCGCAATCCCTAACGAGGTGGGATCCTCGTCGGCGAGAATGTGCAGCATGGTGGTGTTGCCGGCCACCGCGCCGCCGGCCAGGCGCGAGGGCTCCCGCCCCGCGCGCTCACAGGCTTTCTTAAGCAACGGGACGAGGGTTTCCTCCACCAGCGCGCGGCGCATCGCCTGGCGCACCGCCGGCGAGGAGCCCGCGCCGATGCGCGTCAACACGTTGTCGCCAAAGCGAACCTGCGCGTTGAACCCGCCGGCACGGGAGAGGATCCGGCCGTTGGTCAGATCAACCAACAGGACCACCACGGTGGTGGTGCCAATGTCCACGGCAAAGCCCGTATCGCGGCCCGGCACCGGCGGAAACAGCGGGTCGAGGCCGAACGGCACATCGATGACAAAAGTCTCGCCGACCTGGGGCGCGGCACCGATTTGGGCGTGTTCGGGAATGGCCAGCACGACGCGGCCGCCGGGTGGCAGGCGCATCTGGCACGAGCGGATCATTCCGCCGGCGGCGATGATCTCACCCGATCCATCCAACAACCCGCCCTCGAGCAATTCCACCACACAGCCACGGCACCAGCCGCGCTGGCCGCAGCGGGCATTGAGCGGAAAGTCATGCTGCGCCAAAATATCGGTTAGAGTGCGGCCGGCCTGTTCGGCGGGAATCTCCAGGCGGTGGCGCTTTCCGGCCCCATCCAGCACGATCAACTCGGCATGTTTCATGGCTGGGGTTTGACGGGGTCGGCGCGCATGATCGCATCGTCGGGCGAATGGCCGAGTTGTTGTCCGGGCAGGATGACTTGATAGCGCTCGTCGTCCCACGGGCCCCAGATCAAATCGTGCAACAAGGTGGCGTCGCCCCGGATGAACTCGAAATTCCAGCCGAGTTGTTGCGCGCAGTCACGGGTATAGGCCGCCTCGCGCGGGCCCACGGGGGTGCCCATGTCGATGAATGCGGCGGTGTCGTAGTTGGCCCACATTTCCCGCTCGCTCTCGATTAGAAACTCGACATCCTCGGGGTCGAACCGCTCCGCCAAACTCTCCTTGAGAAAGGCCACGCGATCCGGACCCGGCACGCGCCGCGCCAGGTTCCACCCCGGCGTGTAATAATAACAACCCGGGCACGCCTCCTGCCTGCGGGCAAACTCCTCCTTGCTGCCGAGAAAAACCGCCCTGCAATCATGCGCCCGCGGAATCACCAGGCGGTGGCGTTGCGAGTGGAGGCCCACCGTGCCACAACCGCACAAGCCATACAACAACACAATGGCCTCGATGTCATCCCGCCCGTCGAGTTCAGTTATCGCCTGCTGCAGGATGCCACGCATGACTTCCGGCCGGTCGTGCAGCGCGATTTCGAAAACCCGCTGTTCGACGATGTGGGTGGCACCCGCCGTAACCAGGGCGAGTTCCTTTTCAAAGACATCACAAATCATCAGGGCGATGGGTGGCGGAGGGTTCATGGTGTGGTAGATGAGGGGATCGCGGTGGCCCCCGGGTCGGCAGGGCGGGAGGTGTCGCGGTATTGTTTCGGGGTCATCCCGCGCAGCACCCGGAACACATGGGTTAGATAACTCTGATCGCAAAACCCGCAGTCCGACGCGATTTCCGCCAGCGATTTCGGCGTCTGCACCAGCAACTCACAGGCCGCCTGCACACGCATCTCGCGCAACAACTCGACGAACGAACGCCCGGTGCGTTCCTTCAGCAATTGCGTTAGATGGCCGGGCGAAATCCCGACATGGCGGGCCAGTTCCGCGCGAGTCAGCTCGCGAGCCATGTGCTGGCGCATGAAGCGCAGTGTGGAAGTCACCAGGACCGGCACCTCAAAGCGCTGTTGCCGCTCCATCGCGGTGAAGATCCGCTCCAGCGTCCCGCGCAGCCAGGCTGCCAGCGCCTCGTCGTCATCCAGTTCCGCCAGTTCCGCCAGATGGGAGAAGCGCATGCCTAACATCTCGGTCTGGGACGCCCCGGCCTCCACCGCGGCGCGGGAAATCATCACCACGAGTTCCAGCAGCAGGCCCTTGAGCAGCTCGCTGCGTTCCTCGCCCGCGCTGTAGATGTGCACCAGCAGATGATTGATGATGCGCCTCGCCTCCCGGCGGTCGCCGACCTTGATGGCCGCCAGCAAGGCCGGTTCCTCGTAGAGATAGAACTCCCGGATCCGGTCAAACGAACGCGCCTCGCCGAGGGCCATCGACGGAAAATCGTTGTTCATAAAATCGCCCCCGGAGCGTAGCCGGCGGCCGCCGGATTGGCCGCCTCCAGTTTTCTAACATTTCCGGCGAACGCGGCGATCTGGCTCTGCGCCGCGCCGGCCTCGCGGTCGCCGCGGGCGATGATCGACTCCAACATGTCACGGGACAGCCCGAGGCGGGCGTCGGCGGCCAGCCGGTCGATCAAATCGTTGCGGGTCGCCGTGCCGTGGCGCAGGTCGCGCACGGTGGCCAGGGCATGCTCCTTGATGGCGTGGTGGGCGGTTTCGCGGCCGACGCCGGCCTTGACGGCCTCCATCAGGATGGTGGTGGTCATCAGGAACGGCAGATAGTGACGGGTTTCCGCGGCGATCAGGGCGGGCCACGCGTCCATCTGCCCAAGGATCGTTAGAAATGTCTCCAACAAGCCGTCGGTGGCGAAGCACGCGTCGGGCAGCATCACGCGGCGCACCACCGAGCAGGAGACATCGCCCTCGTTCCACTGGTCCCCGGCGAGGCCCGCGGCCATGGTTAGATAACCCTTGAGGATGACGTGGAAGCCGTTGACGCGTTCGCAGGAGCGGGAGTTCATTTTGTGGGGCATGGCGCTGGAGCCGGTCTGGCCCGGCGCGAAGCCCTCGCTGGCGGTCTCATGGCCGGCCATCAGGCGCAGCGTCTTGCAAAACGAGGAGGGCGCCGACGCCAGATCGGTTAGGGCGGCCACCACGCGGAAGTCCAGCGAGCGCGGATAGACCTGGCCGACGTTGGTCCAGACGGCGGGCAGGCCGAGATGGGCCACCACGCGTTGTTCAAGCTCGGCGACTTTTCGCGCATCGCCATCGAAGAGGGAAAGCTGGTCCATCTGGGTGCCCACCGCGCCCTTGAGCCCGCGCACCGCATAGGCGGCCAGCAGCGCGTCGAGGGCGGCGAGCGAGGCTAACAATTCCTCGCCGAACATGGCCACCCGTTTGCCCAGCGTGGTGGGTTGGGCCGCGACGTTGTGGGTGCGCGCGGTGAGCACCCAGTCCGCCCACAACTCGGCGCGTTCGCGCATCCGCCGCAGGGCCGCCACCGTCTTGGCGCGGATCACTTGCAGCGACCGGTACACCTGCAACTGCTCGACGTTTTCGGTTAGGTCGCGCGAAGTCAGGCCTTTGTGCACCTGCTCGTGGCCCGCCAGTTCGTTGAATTCCTCGATGCGCGCCTTGACATCATGGCGGCTGATCTTCTCCCGCGCCATGATCGACGCCGTGTCCACCCGGTCCTTCACCCGGGTGTAGGCGGCGATGGCCTCGGCGGGCACGGCCAGGCCGAGGTCGCGTTGGGCTTGCATGACCGCGATCCAGAACTCGCGTTCCAGCACGATGCGGCCCTCCGCGGACCAAATGGCTTGCAAGGCTGGGGAGGCGTAGCGATCGGCGAGGACGTTGGGAATCACGGCCAAAGGCTGGCGAACGGGCCGGGAATTGACAAGCTTAGATGTTACGTCACCGTCACCCGCAAGCTGCGGCCCGGCCTGCCGCTTGCGGATGCCCGCGCCGATGTGGAAGCCCTGTTCGCATGGCAACCCGCGTCCCCCTCCCCTGCCACCTTCCGCAAGGCATGGGACACCGCCGCTTCAGGCTTGGGCGGGGGCCGGTGGGGCGGCGACGCCTTTGCGGATGTTGTCGAAGGTGGCCTCGATGAGTTGTTTGCCCTGGTCGCCGTTGTTGTTGTAGATGGCGGACATGGTTTGAATGGTGTTGGCGGCCGGTCCGGCAAAGTTGAAGGTGCAGTTGACCACCTCGCATTTGTTGAGGACGAAGGGGCCGTAGCCGAGCACCACGAAGCGGCAGTCGCGGAATTCGCAGGAGTCGTATTCGTGGAAGTCGAGCAGGACTTCTTCACTCACAAAGGTGTTCTTGACGATTTTCATAAGGGGGCGCTTGCTTGCTGGGTTGTTAGGTCGAGACATCGGCTGCGGTTCAGGGAGTCCCGCTCCAGCTCACGCTGAAACGGTGGTCAATCCCGCGAATCCGTTGCAGCGGGCATTCAAGGGACGTTTCACCCGCAGCGCAACCTTTTGCCGGTGGAATTGCGGAAAAATGTCGCGCTCAAGCCCCAAAGCGGCTGTCCAACTGGAAGATCTGGCCGGAAGTGTGGGGGAGGTGGTGGTGGAGATGATGAATGAAGCCGGCAACGGCAGCGGGAGTGTTGATGCTGCCCAGGCTGTGCTCGGCCAGGATGGCGGCACGCCGTCTGGCGGATAGATCGCGGGTCATCGCGGTGTCCAGAAAGCCGGGCAGGATCGCGTTGACCCGGATGCCGTGGCGGCCGTGGCGGCAGGCGAGCAGATGGGTGAGGCCGAGCAGGCCGGCCTTGGCGGTGGCATAGGCGGCCTGGCCCGGCGGCGGGTGGCGTGCGGAGAAGCTGGAAATGAAAACGAGGTGGCCGCTGCCGCGGTCGAGCATGCCGGGCAGGGCGGCGGCGGCGCAGGCACGCGCGCCATCAAAATTGACGGCGATGACGTGATCCCAGGAGCTTTCTTCCAAGCGGGCCAGCGGCGCATCGCGGGTGAGGCCGGCCGCGCAAACGAGCAAATCGACGAGCCTGCCGTTGAAGTATTCGCCGACTGTGGCGGCGTCGGTGACGTCGAGTTCGGCGCGGCGCGGCGCGGCGAGGTGCCAGTCCGGGCTCTGAAAGGCGGCGACAAGGGCGCGGCCCAGTCCGCCGCTGCCGCCGGTGATGACCAGATGGTTCATGCTCGGGGGATGCTGGGGCGGGTGCGGTGGCGCTGGCAAGCTTTTGGTGCTGGTCATCGGCAGGGTCGCTGGTGTAGGCTTCGCGCGGATGATCTTGGGATTGATGGAACCTTCGGGCTTGATAGAGCGGGGCGGACCTCTGGTCTGGATTCAGCTCGGACTGGCGTTTGTCGGCACGGTATGCGTGATCGAGCGATTGTTTTTCTTTCACCGGGCGCGGATCAACGTCGGGGATTTGCTGGTGGGACTGGCGCATCATATTCGGCGGCGCGCCTTTGCCGAGGCGCTGCATGAGGCGGCGCGGGCGCCGGGCCCGGTGGCTCGGGTGGCGCATGCGGCCTTGCTGAGGTATTACCTGCCGCGCCAGGATTTGCGCGACGTGGTGCGGGAAACCGGCCAGCTTGAGGTGCCGCGGATTGAAAACAACATCCGGGCGATTCTCGGGGTCGCCCTGCTGGCACCCCTCGTGGGGATGCTCGGCACGATGGTGGGGATGGTGGAGACGTTTCAGCGGGTCAGTGAACAAGGCGGTTTTTCCGGTCCGGCCGAACTTTCCGGGGGCGTGTTCATGGCCTTGATCACCTCGGTGGTGGGTCTCACGGTGGCGGTGCCGATGTATGTGTTTTACTTGTATTTTCTCGGCCGGGCCAAGCGCCTGGTGCATCGCATTGAGCGTGCCGGCATTGAAATGATCAATCTCATCGCGGATGCGCGGGAAGAAGCCGAGTTCGCGCCATTCCGGGGAGAAGTGAGTGCCGGTCAGGTCCTGCCCAAACCCGCGCGTGCCGCCGCCCCATGAAGCTGGAGATGACCTTGCCCGAACGTCCCGGCTTCCTGCATGCGCTGCCGGTTTTCAATCTGTTTTTGTTGTTGCTGTTGTTTTTCATGGTGGGTCCCTCGCTGGTTTCACAATCCGGCATCATGGTGGATCTGCCGCCTTCAAATTTCCAACTGGAGCGCTTCCGCGACACCTTGGTGGTCACCCTCGGGCCCGGCCAACCCGCGGCACGCCTGCACTTCCAACGCCATCCGGTGAGCATGGATGAATTGGCGGCCCGCCTTGAGGCCTTGCGCGGCGAGGGTGCGGCAGCCAAGGCGATCGTGTTGCTACAGACCGATGCCGGCACTCCGGTGGGCGAGGAGCGTGCCGTGGCGGAATTGATCCTTGGGAAGGGCTTCCACCTCGCCATGGTGGGCCAAGCCCCTTCAAAACCGCAGGCCCCGACTCACCCGGATCCCAGCCAACCCGATTCATGACGCAAGTCCGTGGCACAACCCAAACTCGCGCTGCCGAACCAGCGGCGTGGTTGTTCCGCTGGCGCAACCCGGCCACCGCGGCCTTGCGTTACCTTTTCCCCGTGGCGCTGGCCGCCTTAGCGTTCGCGTTCCTGCTCGGGTTCGTGCGCGTGAGGGTGGCCGCTCCCCGGTTCAAGATTGCGAGCAAGGCGTCCTTGACCCAAGTGCCCGCCATCGGCAGCGGTGCGGCGTGGGCGCTGCGTGCCAAAGAGGGCGGCCCCTGGCGTTCCAGATACGAACCGTCCGATTGGTATGCCTATGCCCCAATGCAGGAGGAGGTGTTGCGAGCGACGCGGATTCCGGCGCGGCCCTACGT
>Ga0073936_10004867_pt1 | contig 18368 bp, 8 predicted proteins | sample AliMusrvi5mmetaG_FD_87041 | JGI IMG/M metagenome (GOLD analysis project Ga0073936, IMG submission 87041) | Freshwater lake bacterial and archeal communities from Alinen Mustajarvi, Finland, to study Microbial Dark Matter (Phase II) - Alinen... | ecosystem: Environmental > Aquatic > Freshwater >... | reverse complement strand
GTGGTGGTACGCTGAAATATGTGTTAATTGCAGACAACGAGGCCTCTTCTTCGCTTGACACATCAGGAGGGGCTGTCAATTTCCACTTTTTTGATACCGATAATGCTGCTCCGTGGCAGATTGCGACCGCAGATGCGACACCGGGATGCTCAGTTGATGCAGTGAAATGCACGAAAGTGGATTATACAAACAGCGTCGGCGGATGGGGTGGCTTTTATTTGCAATTCACTGCTGCAAAGGATTTGAGCGCATATTCAAAATTATGTTTATATATCAAGGGAGCTGTTGGCGGAGAAAAACTTAAATTGGGCATGGTTGATTCTAACGATCCACCGGGAAGCGCTTTGTCAAAAGTTAATTTGGCGAGTTATATCACTATTTCGACTTCATGGCAACGCGTGGAAATACCGTTTACTGATTTTACTATTTTAGATAAAACTATTGTAACTCAACCTTTCATTATCGCTTTTGAAGATGCCTATACCGCAGCCAATGCGACAGTGTACATCGATTACATCGGTTTTGAATAATACCTAATCCCCTATTCCCGGCATAGAACGGTCATCGTTAATCATATTTGTCCCATTGCTTGTCACTCCCGAGAGTGTAATCGGGGTCCTCTCGATTGTCATTCCCGAGGTAGTCATCGGGAATATGGTTTCGGTCGGTTGCATACACCATATCCCCGATAACACAACTCGGGGATGACAGTCCTTTGGGTTTTCGTGGATGACAGTCTTATGGTTGATCGGGGATGACAGATCTGTGGTTTTCAATAAACCATTGAAAATTGCCTTAAACTTATAAAAATAACTATTGCGAAATTAATGTCTATACACTATACTTGTGTTGACAAGGAGCTTTTACAATAGTGAATCTAAAGAAACTGTTAACTTTGCTGTTTGTTTTTAATCTTTTCTGCAGTGTGGTTTCGGGGGCTCCTGCGCCCGAGGTCACAAAAAAAGAATACCGCGAGGCGTTTTTGTCGCCCGCACTGCAAAAGGATTATTACAAGATTATGATGCAGACGGTCAGGTTTTTTGACCATCAGCAATCAGCGGTTAATCTGCTCATTGAAAGTTTTCGGGGAAGCTCGACCTATTCCTACGATATGTTTACCCAAGCTTTTTGTACGGGCAAGGAGGGCTCGCTTGACGCGCAGTCCTTTACCTACGACGGGGCCGTGGCGGCGCTTTCGTTTTTGATGGCCGGGCAGGCAACAAAGGCCGAACGGATTTTGCGGGTGTACCGGCAAGAATTTTATTATGTCAAAGTTGACGCCATAGGGCTGTATAATTCTTACCGTACCGATATGCCGTTGAACAGATACGGCGGGCTTACCCCGGGCATTGACGGCGACAGAACCCATCTGGGACCGACCATGTGGGTAGCCATCGCTGCCCTGCAGTACACGGCCGTCACCGGCGATTTGCATTATTTGAGTTTAGCGATAGACATGGCCACCTGGGCCCGTCAGCTTAATCACTACCGGTTTGCTGATGGACAAAAAGGAGGGGTCTGCATGGGGTTCGGCTGGGGACCGGACTGGTCGCAGGTTTATTCGACGGAGAATAATGTCGATTACTACGCGGTGCTGTGCCTGCTTAAAGAAATATATTCGCGGGGCGATCATAAAGTAAAAAATATTTACGAGAATAAGAATCTCACCCCGCAGGCAATGGCAACGGAAATGAACGGGCTGGACAGGTGGTTCAAAGAGGTCGTTTATGATCCGGGAAAAAATGCGTTTCATTGCGGCTATAACGAAAATGGCGTAGACACCACGGCGGCGTTGGATACGATATCGTGGACCATCGCGGCGCTGGGCCCAAAAAAACTTGACGATATGGGTATTAATCCCTTTTTGTTGATGAATTATGCGGAAAAAAGTTTCAAGGTTTTTAACCGCATAGGTGAACAAAAAGTCGAAGGTTTTGATTTTACTAATGCCACAGGCCGCAAATCCCCGGTTCGGGTAATCTGGATCGAGGGCACGGGGTTTCAAACCGTCACCTATCAGCTTATGGCGCGCTATGCCGCTAAGCTGGGCCTTGCAAAAAAAGCGGACGAGTATCTGCAAAAAGCAGTAAAGTATTCCGATGAAATGGAAAAAGTTTCCCGGGCGGCTCATTTGATAGAATATGCACTGCCGTATGTGGCAAGGCGTCTCGGGGAAAAAGAGATTTTAACTACATTTAACGACGATTGGGAGATACCGCGGGGAAACAAAGGCCAGTGGGTTGCTTCATCTTCGTCAACCGCGTGGCGTTTATTCGCTTTAATGGGTTTTAACCCATTGGAATTCGACGAAAACAATATTCACTACCGTTATTTTGACCGTCCTGTTGCGAGAGGGCGCTGAGCAAAAAGCGATTTCACAGAGATTTCACAAGTTTTTTTAATGCGCAGAGCATCAAAAAGGTACAATATTTATGAAGGAATATATGAAATTATACTGTTCTCACCATCTGTCAAAGGGAAATGCTGGGCAATCGCCGGATGCAAAGCTTTTTGTCCCGTCGGTGTGGGATGGCTAAAACAGCCGGATATAGTTCATAAACGGCCAATTTTTTGTAACAGGGTGTGTCAAGATCGAAGATAGTCAAGTTATTTTAAAGGAGGATTTTATGCGTAAGACAGTTTCGTTGTTAGTTTCGCTGGTTCTGTTGGCGGTGGTTTCAACCGCGTCGTACGCGGCGTTTACTGGGATTTCACGATCGACCTATACGGCAGCGATAATTTTTACCGCCATAGGTAGTGTGCAGGCATCGTTCGAGGTCAGGAATGTTTCTGACAATGCCGTTGTGTTAACCGGAATCAGCTGGGATCCAGCGACCATTACGCTGGGCGGTACCACAAAATGGAAAGCATCCAGCCAGTATATCGTGATGCATTCGACCATTACTGCGGCGTCTGGCGGTATTCAGATATATACCGACAACAAAGCTGCCGATGCGGGAATATATGCGTATACGGGTATTTCAACAGCGACGGCGGCAGGACTTGTCGGTTATTCCACCACGACTTATGTGATGGCACCTTCTTCGACGACTCTGTCGATGTGCTGGCGCGTAGTTGACAATTCGACGACGACGCTGAACATCCAGCGGGGCACGGCGGGATATCCTGATCGTCTCTGGGAATCCACATTGGGCAGCGGGTTTCCATGTTTCCTGTGGATGATGGACAGATTCACCGGAGGGTTTAGTGATGGCATGGATTATATAACAGTGAAAGATGGCAATCGTGGTATTCAGTATGGCGAAGCGTCATGGGGCGGTTCAGCGTCACCCGATTATATCTACATCGGCGCTGACTTTACCACTGCGGTCACACCGCGCACCTATCGTACCAACACGCTGCGGTTGGAAGCGTTTACGGAATAACGAAAATTTATACGAAAGGAGGTGAGAAATGCAGAGATTGAGTAAATGAAAGCAAAAGTAACAAAACTAAAAAAGGAGAAAATGTATGAAAAAATTATTGACTGCAGTTCTTTCCGTGACGATGCTTGGCGTGTTTGCCGCTACATCGTTTGCGGCATTTGGTTCAGTATCGAAGTCAACAGCGACCGCGTCGGTTAGTTTCGCCGGCGCCGGACTGGTTAACATTGCCATTCAGATCCGTAACCGGTCTGACGATGCTGTCGTAAGCAATCTGTCGTGGAACGCTGCCAGCGACATCGCACTGGGAACGACGGGTTGGAAAGCGTCTGACCAGTACATATTGCTGACATCAACCATCACCGCGTCGCTCGGAGGAGTTCAGATTTACAGCGACAACAAATCAGCTGACCTGACGCATCCGTACACGGGTATTTCCACCTCAACGGTTGCAGGGCTTGTCGGTTGGAGTGCTTCCAATCTGGCGCTTTCATCGTCTACTCTTCCCATGTGTTGGCGCATAACCGACACTTCGACGACGACGCTGAGCATCCAACGGGGCACGGAGGGCTTTCCTGATCGTCTCTGGGAATCGACCCTGGGAAGCGCTTTCCCCTGCTTCCTATGGATGATGGACAAGAATACCGGCGGATTTGCCAATGGAATGGATTACATCACGGTTAAAGCTAGAGGACATACTCCTAGCGGCGCCGCCATTCAATACGGCGAAGCGTCGTTCGGCGATTCAGCGTCACCCGATTACATCTATGTCGGCGCTGACTTCACCGCGGCTGTCACACCTGCTGCGTATGCGACCGTTCTGCGCGTAGAAGCGTACACGGAATAAGATCGTCATTCTCTATCTGGTGAGGCAGCGGCGCGTGCCGTTGCCTCACCGGTAAGGATTTTTTATTATGAGAACACTTGTCGTCTTTTTGTTGCTTCCCTTTTTTGCCCTGCCGGTTTTTGCCGGATTGAATGTTAATCCTTCCCGCGCGGAAATTGTTATGTCGGCGGGACAGTCGTATTCAAATGTTTATACCATTACCAATGACTATGGTGTTCCCATCACTATCAGCGTTGTGACAAAAGATTGGTTTGTCTTGCCGGAAAATAAATCTATTTCTGCAATCGATTGGCTGCAGGTTTCCACGCCTTCGTTTCATCTTGCGATTGGGGAGACCAAAGAGCTCAGATATCAGGTAGTGATTCCTACCCAGGCGGTTGGTTCCCTGGTCGGGATGATTTCTTTGTCGCCAAAAAGCGAGACGGAACAGGGAGTGACACTGGTTCTCAGCGTGCCGGTTTTTGTCACGGTTGCCGGTACTGAAAAAATTGATTGGGATTTCACTGATACGCAATTTTCCAACAAAAGCGGGAAACTACAGGTGTCGATAAAAATAACCAACGCCGGCAACATTCATTTGCGTCCGGTTGCCGAAGCAGTTCTTTTTGACGGTAAAAAAGTAGTCGGTAAAATGTCTTTCGGTGAAAGCAGGCCGGTGTATCCGGGATCCTATCGTTCAATCATGAGCACCATGGATGTGCCGAAAAAAGGGACATATAAAGGCGCGGTGAAAATTGTGTGCGCCGGGCAGGAAAAAATTAAAAAATTCAAATTAAAAATCAATAAGTCAGGCGAACTTAAGATAACATGGCTCAAAAAATAATAGTCCGATTCATGGCCGTTGTGTTGTGCCTCACGGCCGCCGTAGCGGCTGAAGCGGGTAATATCGGCCATACCGTATACGGGTTATGGTCGGAAACCTACGCGGGAATCATCTTTGGGGATGTGCGATATTCAAGTACCACTGCGACGGATGGGTATCTGGGCGCGTGGAATTGTTTTGTGTCCACTATAACCCCGGGGGCTGAAGGGCAGTATGCGCTTGAATTGGACACCTATGGGCAGAACGGCGGCATATTCATGCAGTTCGGGTATAACGGGACAGATACCAGTCCGCAGGTTCCGACTGACATGAGCGCGTACGCCGGCGGTACCCTTCAATTTATGGCGAAAATATACACCGAATGCGGGGTGAAGATCGAGTGGACGGGTGGCTCCAAGGAACTGTTGATGAATGCGAAGCTCGGTGTCGCTATGGATAACCAGTGGCATCAGGTTTCCGTGCCCCTTTCATGGTTCACGGGAATCAATTTATCCGCTATCACCTGTCCCGCTGATTTTTATTCGCAGTGGCTGGCCAGCCCGCCACTGACGCGCACGCTGTATATCGATAATGTGTTCTGGCAGAAAGCCAATCCGTCGTATACATTGAATGCGACGATAAAAAATACGCTTACGCACGCCGCCACGACGCAGATAACCTGGAGTAATGTTAATCTCGGTTCGACCAAGTGGAAAGCTGCCGACCAGTATATTGAACTCAATTTAGATTGCTATATGCCCAACTGGGGCATACAGATTTATACGGACAACACGAACACATTAACCGGCGCCAATCCCTTGTATGTTGGCGGCGGAAATCCTGCCGGGCTTGTCGGTTATTCTACTATGACTGTGACGGCTTCTTCTCAGACTCTGCCGATGTGCTGGCGCATTACGGACAGTACGATCACGGTCCCGAGCATTCAGCAGGGCGCGCCGTCGTATCCGGACCGGCTGTGGGATGCCAATACCTCTACAACAACATCAATTGCGAAAGCATATCCCTGTTTCTTCTGGTTGAAGGACCAAAAAACTCCCGATAACCCTTTGACGGTTGGAATCAACGAGGCCTTCAGCAATTCGGATGATTATGTGACCGTCTGGTCTTCTGGCGGGATTCACCATGCTGAAGGAGCCAATTGGGGTGGCGGTTGTTATTCTCCCAACTACATATATTTAGGTGCGAATTTTTCCAATGGGCTGACGCCGCGCACCTATAAGACGAACGAACTTACGCTTGAACTCTTCAATGATTAAGACACGAGTACTCTTCATCGCGCTGTTGTTGGCCGCCGCCGGGACGCTGGGCTACACAGTTACGGTCGTGGTGACGACGCAAGCTACTGCGTTTGTTAATTTTTCCAGCAACGCGCCCAATAACGCCATCGTTACCGAGGCGAATTATATTCTTAAGTGCCAGGCGGACAATACATTTAGTACCGGCGCAGGGGCGTTCAACGATGTTGCCGGCGCTCCGACATGGGTGGTGCCGCGCGAGAATGGGACAGCGGTCATCGGGCTCATTGAGGCGTTCATCGAGACGGGTACATTCGCATACAGGACCGGCGCTCTGCAATGCTTAGATTATCTTAAAAACCGACAGGAAGCCGACGGCGGATGGAGCAAATGGTATGACGAAACAACCCATGTGCGGGTAGATTCCGCGACCTCTCCTTCCGAGGCGGGGTCGGTCATCATGGCGATGTATAAAGCCAGCAAAATGGGGTGGGAAGATTCTTCTCATCAATATTACGCTTCAGCGAAACTGGCAGGCGGTTTTATTATGGCGTGCATTACCAACAAACCCGGGACAGCAAACGGGCTTGCCGGTGCCGGCAAAGAGTATACCGTAAGCTATTCAAGCGCCCCTACTGACGCCCGGGGTGCATATAAATGGAGCGACTGGAGCTGGGTGTCGGACAATTCATATGCCTATCTGGGGCTCATTACTTTGCGCGACTGGGCAGTTTCCACGGGGGATTATGCGTTCGCCAGAACTTGCAACCAGTTCGTTGCGGGGATATTGACTGGGATGAATACCTATCTTAAGAATCCTTCAAACGCGGTTTGGTATCGCGTTGTCGACGGTAACGGCGTGAAAATTGACGGTTATTCCGAGAAGATTGACGCGTTGTGCTATTATCCTCAAAAATATGATATTCCCGTGACGCAGTATGCGCAGCAGAATATTGCCCAGTGGATGGTGGACAATCTGCAGGTGACTACCGCAACAACAACGGTGCATCAGGGATACGGCGCTTTTATGTGGGTTGACGCCGGTTCTGAAACGGTTAAACAGCGCCGGTCGCAGGGTTTTTCTGAAGAGGCCTGGCTGGCGCTCGTTGATATCCCCGGTCAGACAGCACTTGACGCCCGCACCCGCGCCAAGAATTGGTGGCTTGATTACAATAATGCCAACGATATTCAAACCAGTTCCGCCCCGGTCAGTTATCAGTTGTGGGATGTGGTCAAAGGCGGTATTCTTGATTGGTACGATCCGATAGCCAATGCAGTCGCGCAATGGTGGGAACGATTTATCGACACTTCCGCAAACTGTATTTTGGTATACCGCGGCGGGTATGATTATACCGCCGGCATACCGCAAACGACAACCACTGTTTCGCCCCAGATTGCGCATACGCCGATTGTTTCCGTGTCGCCGATCACCGGTGTTTTGACGGCAACCGGAACCATAACCGCCAGTGCTCCTCTGCGGGCAGTTTCCATGACCTATTATTCAAATGCCGTCCCCGCTCCGGCGACGGTTTCAAGCGCTCCGGGCGGAGCGACGACATACCATTTTTCTCTCAGTGCGTCGCCGGATCTCTCGACAGCGACCACCTTTTACTACTCACTGCACGCTGTGGATGCGGCGGGTAACGAAATTCGCGCTCCCGCCGACGGATACTATGCCGCACAAGTAGCCCGTGCCGCACAGGCGACCTTTAACGCTTCCGGCGGACAGTTAGCCCTTCCGGGCGGCAACGCGTTCGGCGGAGTGGCGTCCATCTCCATTCCGTTGGGAGCGCTGGACTCAAATCAGACGATTACATTCCTCGAAGTAAAGCCGGAGGATGTCGGCATCAATCCCCCGACCGGGAAATATACCCTTGGCGTTGATATGCCGGTGGTCATGTACCAGTTTTTGCCGGAAGGATTGACCTTTGCCCGCCCGGCAACGATTACCCTGCTGTATCCTGACGATAATAATGATAATATCGTCGACGGGACGACTATAGACGCCAGCCAACTGTCCATTCTCTGGTGGAATGAAACCTACCAGCAGTGGGATTATGTCGGCGGGGTTGTTGACACGATACATAAGACAATCACTTGTCCGATCACTCATTTCAGCGTGTATGGCGTCGGGTTCAAGGGGCCGCTTACCGACAACGATTACCGGCCGAAAGAAAAGATCATTACCCCGGCAACCATTGATAACTACAATGATTTTGCGAACTTCGGCGGCATCGGGATTGACGATAGCATCTATATCTACGATGTGACCGGCCGCAGAGTCAGAGAATTACAGCAGGGCACCTCCCGCTGGGACGGCAAGGACCAGGACGGCAGGATAGTTGAGAGCGGCATTTATATCTATCAGATAAAAATACACGGAAAGAATAAGCCCATCAGCGGCACCATTGTTGTCGCAAAGTAGACATCTATGAAAAAGCTAACACTTTCTTTCATTGTTTTATTTATCTCGCTTCCCGCCGCGGCCGCGTTTAAGGATGCCGGCTGGGGCGCTCGTCCGCTGGGTATGGGCGGGGCGTTTACCGCCGTGGCAAACGACGCTAACGGCCCGTTGTTTAATCCGGCGGGTATCGATCAGGTAACCCACAAAGAAGCGACCTTTATGTCTTCTAAATTATTTACCGGGCTTGAAGGTGTTGAGATTGGGCAGAATTATTTTGGCTATATTCATCCCTTGGGCCGTCAACTGGGCACGCTTGGCATTGTGTGGTCGTCGCTGTACGCGCCCGGATATTATCGTGAAGATACCGGCAGTATTTCGTACGGAAAATATATCGAATCGCTTTCATCATCGAAAATAAATGTATCCATGGGCGCCAGCATGCGGTATCTGCGCCATGAATACAGTTTGGACCAGTACACCTCACGAGACCCAGTGTTTGCTAACGGGTATAGCGCGGCTGCCATGACCGCTGATTTCGGTGCGCTGGTGGCATTGCCCAAGATGGGTTTGTCATTTGCGTTCGCCAGCAAATGCGTAAACAGCCCCGATGTTGGACTGAAACGCCCGATGTGGTGCCCAATGAAAATGTGGCTGCGGTCGCCTACTATACCAATATGCTTCCGTATGTCAAACTACCCAATTTTACCATCGACGCCGATGTGGTCAACCGCGACAATATCACCGATGTCCGGATTGGCGTCGAAACATGGTTGATGAACGGAAAATTCGCCATCCGTGCGGGAGAACGGCCTCAAGAGATTTCCATGGGGTTGGGCTACGAGCTCGGATTCAAAAAATCAGCGACAGTTTTGGTCATTGATTATGCGTTCGGCTGGCCGCTGCAAATGGAGCAGACCACCGGTACCCACCGGATGGCTGTCACCGTCAGATTCCCCTAATTAAAATGATTTCCCGGTTGTTGTCGTTGTAGCTGCAAAGCTTGCTCTGCGGGTGTGCTGTAACGGTATACATCAACGGCGGCGAAGCAAGCTTCGCGGCTACAATAGGGAAAAAACATACAGTAACAACAATATTGTAAATTCGTGTTTCACAAATTGTTCACATTTGTGACAGGCCAATTTCAGCAGTGCGTGGTACAATAGAAATGCAGGACAAAGCATCGGCAGACAGTTCATAAAAAAGTGATTGACAAATCGGCGAATTTGTATTATTAATACAGTGCGGTAATTTATGAACTTCTCAGCGAAGAACTCACCATCAGGGCTGGCTTTGCGCAGAGCACTTGCGGGGCTCACCGTTTTCTGTATTCTGGCGAACGGTTTGTCGCCGCGATTTGCCATACAGGAAGATGATTTTGCGGTGGCCTCACAGATTGCTGCGACACAATCCCAGCTTCTTCAGTTTTTTATTTTAGCGACACTTCCGGTCAGTATCGTCGAAGGATTGATGAATACAGGCACAGCGGTGCCGAGTTCGCGCCCGCATCATGCAAAGAATACGGAAAAAAATTCGGCTAATACCTCTGCTGATTATTCGCTGGTGTCCGTGCAGAAGAACCTGAACATCAATCGTCACGGTGGATTACATACGCTTCTCCGCGACTATACGCAGCTGGCGGGGCTGTTCCGGTCGTGCCAATTTTCCGTCGATAACCTTCAATCGCGTGCCGCGCCGCCGTTAGGTGTCGGATTATGCATGCTGTTATTCTTTTTTCTGCTTCCCCGCAGTGGTCTCGACGATAATGCCCGCCGTATTTCTCTTGGTAATTTTTATGCCCGGTTCGTGTCAACGAATCGGGTTTTTTCTTTGTTTATCGTCCGTGTGGTTCCCATCCCCGTTAGGGAACTGACCGGCGGATTTTTGCGGAGGGGGTCATGAAGATCACTGAATTTTTAAATCTGAGCGTGAGCGACGCATACCGCGCCACCGTCCGATCGATGTCTCGCTGGGCGCAACGGATTGGTTGTATGCGCCCGATTGCGGTAGTGACCCTTTCTTGTTTCATCGTTACGGGTGTTTTCGGGCAGGTTCTTGCATCTATAGCCGACGACCGTCAGACGCTCGAACAGTTTCGCCAGATGGTCGGGCCGGCAACCATTCCCACTACTTTGGGCAGAATCACTGCCGCCGCCAATCTGGGCAGCAGGGAAGTGATTATCAATATCCAGGACCTGCACTGCAGTCCCGAGGTCCAGAAGAATATCAGCCAGATCATCGAACTGCTTAACGCCAAAGGGCGGGTTTCGACGATATACCAGGAAGGTGCGTGGGGAACAGTTAATGTGTCTTGGGCTGACGCGATTACTGATGGGAAACTGCGCACCAAGGTAGTTGAGGGACTTCTCAGCCAGGGTGAATTGACCGGTGCGGAATACTACTGCTTGCAGAAGGGCAAAAAAGGGCTTATTACCGGTATTGAAGACAAAAAAATATACACCACCAATGTGGCGCGCCTTGACGCCGTCATGGAAAGCAAAGAAGCAATCGAGCAAGTCATCGGAAAGATGGAGCTCGGTGTAGAACAGATTGTGCCGGTTTATACCGGGGTCAGGAACCGCCGCCTTGAAGATAAGATACGGGAATACAAATCCGGCACCATCGATTCCCGTAAGTTTTACCGCTTTGTCCAGAAGCAGGGTGAAAAATCTGGCATTGATGTTGCCAGTTACCAGAACATCACAGCGTTCCTGGCGATGGGTGAACAGGTCCGTTCCCTCAATTACAGTCAGATAAGCGTTGAGTTACAGAAATTCGTCGGACTCCTTAAAAAAACGCTTCCGTACAACGCATACAAAACCCTCGAAGAGAGCACGGATAACTTCAGCAAAGTTGACGAGCTTTATGCGTCCCTTGCGCGGATATCGGGTAAATACAATCTTAATCTTACCGCAAACTACCCGCAGCTGGCACGGTTTTTTGAATATCTTGAGAAGAACCAGCGGGTAAACCCGCTGACGCTGGTACGCGAAGAAAAGAAGCTGGTGCGCGACATTAAGACGGCGCTGGCTGAACGCGACAGCGAAAAAGATATTGTCTTCCTTGCGGACTTCATGGGGGTTTACCGGGACTACTTCACCACCAAGATATCGATGGACGACTACACCTATTTCACCCAGAACATAGACCGGTTCAACCATCTCTGGGCAAAGTACCGCAGCCGCGCGGACCTTGCCCGTCTTGCGCCGTATGCCGCGACACTGCACGATTATTATGCAGCCAACCAGGAACGCACGATGGTGTTTTTACGCAACAGCATCGGCGACCGCCCGGTAGTTGCCTCAGCCGCCCCGCACGCAGGACCGCAGGGCATGGAAATGATTGCCGGCGCCGAGCGCGTAGTGGTGATGGTGAGCGGCGGATTCCACACGCAGGGATTTACCGAACTGTTGCGCGCGCGCAATGTTTCCTATGTTACCATCACGCCCAATGTGACCACCGATTTGGCCCCCGCGACTAAAGCATATAACACGCTCATTCACGAACAAGCGGTGCTCGCCGCGCAGGCGTTGGGCCCCCTGGTTATCGGGGAGAAGCCCACCGATGTCATTGCCCAGAAAGTTGCCGGCGTCGCGATAGCTGACCTTGTGTACCGGCAGAAAATGCCGATAGTTGACATTATTCGTCTTGTCACAGAGGTAATCGAGAATCTGGGCGTGCAGTCCCCGACCATCGCTATTGAAGTTTCCGGCGATGAGTTCACCTTCACGATAACGGTTCCCGGCCGAGTCATGGTTCTGCGGTGCGGCAAGACCGGCGCTATTACCAATGCATCTGTCACCATAGGCGCGCAGACAACGACCCTGCGTTCAGCTTCCCGCGCAGCCCGCTTTGCGCAGACCATCGCCGGGACGGCATGGTACACCCGGATAGCCGGCTGGTACCGTTCAGTAATCAACGCCTTCACCCCGGCCGCCCGCCGGTTGGTAAATGAAGATGCAGTTCTGTCGATAACGAAACTGGCAGGCAATGTCTTCGACTCGGGTAAAGCAGGGCGGACTTTCATCGAGGGCATTTTCACTAACCCTGCGCAGCGCCGTGGCGCCGTGTGGGTCATCTCGGGAACAAACAAAGAATTTACGGAGTTGCAAGGTTTTTTCACTGCGGCGCGCATTACCCAGAGTTTTACCTATTACGACGATAACGGCAACATAGTCATGTATTTCCCGCCAGAGACTGGCAAGAAGGCGCTTAGCGACTTGCGGAAACTTCTCAAAGACCGCACGCCGCACGAGGTTGACCTTGGCCGTCATTCCCGTGGGTTGAAAATTGCTTTTGAAAATGGTGCTGAATATCTCAAGTCGGTGATGAAGGAGGCCATAGGCGATATGGCTGAGGTGGATTCTGGCGGAGCGGTTGCTGAGGCCTGCAAAGAAGCGTTCATGAAAATACGCAAAATTTCCCCCGAAGCATGGGGTCAGGATCAGTGGATGTTCCAACTGCGCACAGCAGTCCGGATGACTGTCGGGCACTATGTGTTGCTCGCCACCGGCGGCGGTAAAACATTTGTTGTCATTACGGCATGGGCAAAACTTTTACATGATTCGAAAGCAAAGCGTATTCTCGACGAAAAAAACAACTCGCCGGAGACGAAGCGCCGGGGAGTGCTGGTGTGGACCGCCAACTATAAGCTTGCTGAGAGAGATGCGATAACGGCGAGCCAAGCGGCGGCTAATATGCCCAATGCCCGCGAACTTCTTGGTGCGCGGACAATTTCCGGTATTAACGGCATTCCCATTGGGTTTTTGAGGAAGGGATCTGACGGCAAAGATGCCAGCACGGTCTTTGTCGACGGTGTTGTACATGAGTTCGGGAAAGATGTAGATGTCCGGGCGTGGATATATGACAACTGCGATGTTATCTATACTAAGGCGGAACAATCCGTGTGGGACGCCGAGACCGAGGCGCAGGCAAAATTCCGCGCCGACCGGCACCAGATGAACCGTCAATGGTTTGTACTTGCCGACGAAGCCCATACTGTGCTTGACCTTCAAGGTGCAAACCAATATACCCGTACCAGCGGCAGGGAACTGCCAAACGCCCGGATGAGTCTTGAAGCTCAAAGAGAAGCAGCCGCTCTTGCTGAGGAACTATTTCTCGGTGAAAAGCTGTATACAGATGATTCTGAAAAGCAGGAGTTCGTTCTTACTCGAGCTGGGAATGCGCGCTCAAAAGAAAGATTCAAAAAATTCAATGCAGCTCGTAAGGAGGCGGTCAATGCGACGCCGGAACAATGGACTACACTGATTGAAAGATTCATTGGTAATCCGAATGCTGTCCCCCAAAATCTTATAGAGCGTCTTGCCGCTACCGCTGCAAAAGACGAGCGTGCTATCGACGAATTAATAAAAAAAGAGAACGCCAGAGTTGTTGCCGCCGCTCGTGAAGCACAACAAGAGTCCTACGCACTGAAGCAGTTGAATACACAAGAACTCCGTAAGCAGTTCCTTGCCGAAGCGCAAAAATACTTGCAGAGCGAATTATCTGACTTGGCGTGGGCAGGGCTGGTAAAAACGGCCATGAGCGCCTGTAATCTTGATACAGTTTTAGGTAAGCAAGAAGTGGACAAACTCATTAACGCAGGAAAATTGAAGGCCTTTCGGCGGGAAGGCCGTGATTATGCCATCACGGAAGACGCCGATAAAAAAAAGATAATCAGTATTATCCAAGAATCGACCGGCGATCTTGGCGCCAACCAGCGGTGGGGCAACGACTTGCATGCGGCAGTCGAGATTGCTAACGGTATTGTGCCTGAAGTAGAGAAATATACTTCATCGGGAATGATGATGCAACAGTATCTGGGCTTGGAACATATCATTGGTTTTGGAGCGGTGTCTGGGACATTTGACCGTGATGTTATACAGGAAGTATACAACAAAGAAGTGATTGTTGAAGGACTGCAGGATCCCCTGACTGAGCGTCCATTGACCAATGCAGAAGTCAAATCGCGGGCCCGCCCGATGGTGGTTGGCCGCTATATTGATACAACGAAAAAGGAAAAAGATGTCAGAGTGCTTGCGACAATAGGCACGATTCTTTCGACGCTGAAAAAAAGTTCCCTGCTGGTTAAGGTTGAATCCCCCGCCGCTGCAGCCGAAATGAAAGAAAAGTTGATAGCGAAAGGCATTCCGGAAGACAAAATTGAGGTGGTTAACGCATTAAATGCTGATTTGTCAGTGCTCGATAAGCTTGGCAAGACACCCGGAACGATAGCTATCGTTACCAACTTAGCCGCTATCGGCGTTGACATACAACTGGACGATATTGTTGAGAGTATCGTGGCATTGTCCACCTATGCGGACGGGTCACAGCTTGAAGAGTTCCAGTTCCGGACGCGCGCCGGCCGTTCTGGAGCTGTTGGGTATTATATTTCAATGTGGTCGCTGGAAGACCATATATTTCTGAATAACCCCGAAATGGGCCTTGAGGCGCAGGCTGTCATCCGTGGGCTCAAGCCAACCGATAGCAATCCAACAGCAGTGAAAGTCAAGTTGACTGAGATTATCAAAGATAATCATAAGGACTTGAAGCCGGAGGACACGACTTTTATAACGGGACATCTTAATAGTACCGACAATCTTCTTATGGCTTCCGGCTTGACAGAAATCCTTGACACTGCAGGTAAACCGGTCATGGTGAGCATAGCGGAAGGGTTTGTCAATCAACAACGGCATGACCAGTCCCGCCAGCGCATTCGCCAGATGATATTACTTAATGCCCAGGGCAGCGTCAAAAATGCCCAGGGTAGCGTCCAAGATCCCCACATGGTTGCGATTCAGGCACAGCGTGATGCATTTCTTGATATGGTGCCTGAGAATATCAAAGCTGCTTTAAGCCCGTGGTTCTCTGAGAAGGAGCTTGAAGATCTTTCCGCCATTCTTTCCGCCGAAGAAAAAATGCAGCTTCAGACAGCGTCGCGCGAAGCTGTTGATACCTATGAAGAATGGTTCCGTCATTCCGTTATTACACAGAAACAGCGCATTGACGCGTTTTGCCAAACGACCGTTGCACAAATACTGGGACTGCATGCGGATGTGCTTCTGGCACCCGGGATTGAACGGGCATTTGGCACGATGCAGAAGACGGTAGAAAAAGAAATCCGTGACCGTGCTTCCGTTCTGCGGAAAGCACACCACCTCGATAAGCCAAAGCTGGCGGCGCGGCACTCCCTTCCCGGAAATGTATTGCAGCAAGCGGGTTTTGGTACAGCTGCATGGATTCTGCGTATCGGCGGGTTTGGTTTGCCTTTGATTTTGACCGCGCTGGGGGTCAGCATTTTCCCTGCGCTGGTTCCGCTGGTGACACTTGCGTTTGGCACTGCGCACGGTATGCTGGTGGCGAACATGCTGACATTGTTGCTGGTGGTGGCGATGGTAACGCTCAAAAAAATCTACATAGACCGCATCAACGAGAGTCGCAGTCCCGGCAAAGCGATAAAGATGTTCACCGATGGCACGCGCAGTACGGAAACCTTGAACCGTGCATGGCCCGATTTCCTGTTCTTCGTCAGCAATAATTTCACGACCACCGCAACGGCGTTTGGCATAGGGGCCGTGTTCATCAGCATTCTTTTCCCTTCGGTGGCAGCAGTGCCGATGTTGGCGGTCGCGGGGCCGTTCGTTGTTGCCATGGGACTGACTGCGTCGCTCTTGATGATAGTTTTTGGCCAAAGAGACCTTAAAAAGATTAAAACGGTGTCCGTGGGCAGAACCCAGCGGTTCACCGCGGGCATGCTTGCGGGACTGCTGATAACCGGGACCACCGCAGTAACGGTTGCCGTAGCTCTCGCGGGGATACTATCCATTCCTGCTTCATTGTTGCTGGGAATAGGGTTCGTGGTGATGGTCATAAACGGAGTGTATGTGCTTCCCCGATTTGCCGGGGTTGACCGGATGCTTAATGTTCGTACTGCGGGTATTGGCATTGCGGCCGGTATTGCCGCCGGCGGATTTGCCGTATTTATGGCCCAGGCAGTCGGCATAGCGACCGTTCTATCAGTAACACAGTATGCGTTCTCCGCCGCCATTCTGGCCAGCATCATTGCCGGCATTATAATGGTCAAGCAAGTACATTATTACCGTGCGCCGGCGTTTGCCGAAGGCCGTACTGTCGGGCGTTTGTTTTTGGTGACCATGCTGGAAGTACTGAGCGCCAACATGGGCAAGGTAATCTTTGCGTTCATGGGCATCGGGTTCATCGTCAGTATGGTAATAACCCCGTATCTGTTACTATTTATGGTGGCATTGCCGATTATTATGGTCGTGCTGTGGCAATGGAAGCCGAAGTATCTGATGGTTTTCCTCGGCGTTCTAACATTAAGCAGCGTTGCCGCAGGCAGAGTTCATGCCGAGGATCCTCCGCCTGTGGTGGTGGATCCGGCCCCGACTGAAGCGCCTGCGACGGATACCCCGCCTGCTGATGCAACGCCGACGCCGGTGCCGACTGAAGATCCTGTGGTAGTTGCGAAGAACGCGGCGATACAAGAATTTCGAGATCAGGTTGATAGTGCTGGAGCGACTGATGCAATAAACCACCAGTATCCTGGCGCATTGGCAAGTCCGGAGAAAATTTGGAGTGATATACTTAGGAGCAATCCAGATAAGAGCTTAATCCCCGCTATCATTTCTACGGCACAAACCGCATACACAGATTTTTTGAAGATTGAGAAGGAAAATGCCGCAATCAAAGCATTTCAAGATGCGGTCAATGCGGTGCGGCATGGTCCCGAAGCAATTAAATACGAATATGGTATTGATATCAAAGATGGTCCTTCGATTTTGAGCAGTCCCAAGATATTGAACAATAATGTCGCTACGGAAATTGGGCCCATCATTAAAACTGCGGTGGATAATTATAACAAGAAGTTGGCAATTGATGATGTTATTGCAACGGTTGGCACAGCCAATGCAGACGCTGTCAAATATTTTTACAGCGTAGCAGTCAGTGAAAGTACGCGGGATGCCATTTGGACGACGATTCTAAAAGAGAATGCCGACGCAAATGTTGCTGCACTCATCCAAACGGCTGTTGACGAATACGCAACTGTTCAAGAGATAAAGACTACCGTTGGAATGGAAGCTTTTCTCACAGCGCGGCTTGGGAGTAGTCCTTTTGGCGCCGATAATAAACTGACTGACTCAGCCAAAGCTCTCATTACCACAGACACGATGGCGAGCCTCAAAAAACAGTTGCCGATATATACGCTGTATATTGATCCCGCCGAAAAAGTGAAGGCGTATCTTGACTGGGCAAAGAACGGCACGGACATTTATGCATATATCAAGACGCTGTCAGCAACATACGCGGCGGAAAAAATAACTCGGTTTTCCGCAGTGTATGATAGTTACAACTCCCCTGACGACACAAATAAGAATATTCCGCCATTCATGGATGCTTGCGTGGGGGATGCTAAGAAAGCGGGGGCATCCTATGCAACCTTAAACGACATGATTATAGCTGTAGCCGCTAACCCCACCGACTTGTCAAATCGCGCCACGATTTTCGCTAATGCCAACTACCAAAAGTGGATGGATCTTTTGGTGAATGAGCAATCGGGAAAATACTACGATCTTGCGGCTGGCGATGCGGCGTTCACAAAAGAGTCGGATATATTTAATAATGCTACTTATTCATTGTGGATTGCTATCCAGGCTACCCC